>Ga0214471_10004143_pt1 | contig 11191 bp, 13 predicted proteins | sample RVTome_5_FD_207665 | JGI IMG/M metagenome (GOLD analysis project Ga0214471, IMG submission 207665) | Soil microbial communities from uranium-contaminated site in the Upper Colorado River Basin, Wyoming, United States - RVT142D155 | ecosystem: Environmental > Terrestrial > Soil > Contaminated >... | reverse complement strand
GCTGAGTGGGCCCCCCGAGTCCGGTGCGCCGCTCGGAGAGCGGCGAATCCGGCGAGCGGGTGACGAAGCCGCCCACCGGCCCCGCCCCCCCGGCGACAGGACCCGCCGCGCGGCGCTCCACGCGCTATATCTGCTTCCAGAGGAACGCGGCGCGACTCATGCGCCGTTCGATGGCCGCCACGTGGCGCCGGTAGGCCGCGCCGCCCGCGCCGGGATGCCAGGCGGCCGGATTCGGCAGCGCGGCGGCGAGCTGGGCTGCCTCGCTCTCGTCGAGGTCGGCCGCCGCCTTGCCGAAGTAGCGCTGGCTCGCCGCGCCGACCCCGTAGATGCCCGGCCCGAGCTCCACCACGTTGAGATACAGCTCCAGAATGCGCCGCTTGGAGAGCGCGCGCTCGAGCTGCCAGGTCAGAAGCGCCTCCTTTCCCTTGCGCAGCGGGTCGCGCGACGGCGAGAGCCAGAGGTTCTTGGCGAGCTGCTGGGTGATGGTGGACGCCCCGCGCGGCAGCTCGCGGTCTCGCAGCGCGTCCTCGAGCGCGTTCTGCATCTCGGCGAGCGCGAAGCCGTGGTGGGAGAAGAAGCCGATGTCCTCGGCCACCAGCACCGCGCGCTTGAGCGCGGGCGAGATCGCGGCATAGGGCGTCCAGGTCCAGGCGACGCGGGCCGCCCGGCCCGTCGCGCGCTGCTGGGCGCGGTATCGCTCGATGAACGCGGTGGTCGCGGGGCGCTCGGTGGCGAGCCTCCCCACCGCGGGCCACCGCCAGATCTCGACGCCGATCCAGAGCGCGGCCGCCAGCAGCACGAGGGCGACCAGCCGGCCCGCCCATCCCCGTCGCCTGCGCATGGCTCATGGTATCGTGGTGGGCCGATGGACGCCCTCAAGCAGCGCATCGCGGAGTCGGTGGACGAGTTGGGCGAGGAGCTCGGCGCGCTGTCGTCCCGCATCCACGCGCATCCCGAGCTGGCCTTCGAGGAGCGGCGCGCCTGCGGCTGGATCGGCGAGTTCCTCGCCAAGCACGGCTTCCAGGTGGAGACCGGCGTGGGCGGCGTCGAGACCGCGTTCCGCGCGAGCCTCGAGACGGGGCCGGGGCCGACGCTCGCCATCCTCTGCGAGTACGACGCACTGCCGGGCATCGGCCACGCCTGCGGGCACAACGTCATCGCCGCCGCGGGGGCCGGCGCGGGCGCCGCGCTGATGGCGGTGCGCGACCGCCTGCCCGGGGGGCGCGTCCAGGTGATCGGGACGCCCGCCGAGGAGCGGGGCGGGGGCAAGGGCGTGCTCGTGGACGCGGGGGTCTTCGAGGGCGTGGACGGCGCCATGATGATCCACGGCTTCGACCGCACCCTGCTCCACCAGGACCTGCTCGGCGTCGTGCGCGTGACGTTCGAGTGGGCGGGCCGCGCCGCGCACGCCTCGGTGGATCCATGGGAGGGCACGAACGCGCTCGACGCCTGCGTCGAGACGTTCAACGCGGTGGCCATGCTGCGCCAGCAGATGCGCCCCGACTGCCGCATCCACGGCGTCGTCGCGGAGGGCGGCGCCGCCGCCAACATCATTCCGGAGCGCGCGGTCGCCGACTTCAACGTGCGCGGGCCGAGCCTCGAGGCGATGTGGGCGCTCTACCGCCGCGTGGTGGCGGCCGCGGAGGGCGCGGCCGCCGCCACGTCATCCCGCCTCACCGCCACCCAGCATCCGGACGTGTACGAGCCCCTCCGGCGCAACCGGGCGCTCAACGACGTCTTCGCGGGCAACCTGGCCGCCGCCGGACTCGTCGAGGGCCCGCCCGCGCCGGATCGCATCGCCTCCTCGGACATCGGCAACGTGAGCCAGGTCACGCCGACGATCCACGCCTGGGTGGCCATCGCGCCGCTGGGAACCGCGATTCACACGCGCGAGTTCGCCGCCGCCGCGGTGGCGCCGGCCGCGCGCGCGGGACTGCTCGCGGGCGCCAAGCTCATGGCGCTCAGCGCGGCGGACCTGCTCGCCGATCCGTCCCGGCTCGCCGCCATGAAGGAGGAGCTCCGGCGCCGGTGAAGGGCCCGCTCACGCTCTGGGCGGTGGCGGCAGGGCTCACGGTCGCCGTCGTCGGCCTCAGCCTGCGCTTCATGGATCCGTTCCCACGCAACCGCATCGTGCTGGCCACCGGCCAGCCGGGCGGCGCCTACGACGGCTTCGGCCGCGACTACCAGAGCCGTCTCGCCCGCGAGGGGCTCCGGGTGGAGCTGCACCGCACCGCGGGCTCGGTCGAGAACCTGGAGCGCCTGCTGCGCGGTGACGTGGACGTGGCCTTCGTGCAGGGCGGCACGTACCCGCTGGTGAAGGACGTGGACGGCCGGCTGCGCGGGATGGCCGCGCTCTACCACGAGCCGCTCTGGATCTTCTATCGGGGCAAGCCGGTGACCGACGACCTCGCGGCTTCCGGCGCGACGCCGCCTTCGCCGGCAACTTCCGCTATCTCTCCGCGATGCGGATCCCGCGGGGGCTGCTCGACCTGAAAGCCGACCTGCCGCGGGAGCCCATCACGTTGATGGCTCCGGCGGCCCTGCTCGTCTGCCGCGAGACGCTCCATCCCCGCGCGGTCGAGCAGATCCTCACGGTGGCCCAGGCGGTGCACGGGACGGGGAGCCTGCTCGATCCACCGGGGCGCTTCCCCACGAGCGACGGGGTGGACGTCCCCTTGCACGACGCGGCGGACTCCTACCTGTCGCGCGGGGAGTCGTTCCTCTCGCGCGTGCTGCCGTACTGGGCGCTCCGGTGGGTGATCCAGCTCCGCGTGCTCCCGCTCATCGCGATCTGGGTGCCGCTCTTCAAGTTCCTGCCGTGGCTCCTGCGGTGGCGGGGCAACCGGGTGCTCGAGCGGCACTACGCGCTGCTCCGGGACGCGGAGGCCGCCGTCGCGGCCGCCGCCGGGCCGGAGGCGCTGCGGCAGGAGCTCATCCGGCTCGAGTCGCTGCGCGGGCAGATCGAGGGGCTGGCGCGGCGCCTCTCGCTCCCGCACCAGCGCGACGTCTAGCACTGCCGCCTGCACGTGGCCCTGGTGCTGAACGAGGCGCGCGATCGCCTCCGCCGCACCGAGCACGACCCAGGCCCCCGCTAGCGCCCCCTCAGCGGTGGCGGCTGCGGGCGGAGATGATTCCCGCGCGCGAGGATCGGAAGCGGCGGCGGGCTCGGCGCTTGGCCACCCGCCGGCGGGCCCGGTCGCCGACGATGACGAGGGCGAGGCCGACGCCGAACCCGCCGAGCCCGATCCAGACCGCGGGCAGGTTGCCGACCAGCCGCACCCCGAGCACCTCCACCGTCCGCTCGCCGCCGGTGCCCGCGGAGCCGGCCAGGCGCGCGCCCGCCACGATGAACGACACGAGGGTGGCGAGCGGCAGGATCACCCCCTGTACGCCCAGGGCCAGGCAGGCGCGGGTCACCACCCGGCGGATCAGCGGAGCGCGCCCGATGAAGAGCATCGCGATCACCGAGCCCACCACCCAGACCGCGAGCATCGCGGGCGTGGTGAGGGTGCCGGGCTTGCCCGCGTTGACGACGGTCGCGACGACGAGCAGCGAGGCCGCGCCCGCCGCGGTCCCGCCGATCAGGGTGGCGAAGGCCTTCGCGAGACGGAGCGGCCAGCGCGGCCGGCTCCGTCTCGGTGCCTTCGGCGGCGGCTCCTTGAGGAGCAGCCGCCAGAGCAGGAGGCTGGCGGCCAGGTAGAAGGCGAGGCCGACCAGCACCAGGACATTGGTGCCGGGCATGCGGGCCTAGGGGGCTTTCCAGATCACCCGCTCGGCGGCGTCGCCGAGGGCCAGCCTCGGCACGCCGCCCTGCTGCAGGAGCATGGCCAGGCGCTGCTTGCCGTCACGATCGTGCAGGCTCAGAAACGGGAGCTGGAAGTCGGCGCTCACGCGCAGCCAGAGCCGTCCCTTGCCGCCCGCGTCGTTGAGATTGAGCGTGGGCTGCCCGTCCCCGGTAATGCCGAGCATCGCGCGGCCGTTGCCCTCGACGTCGTAGAGCCACACCGCGGGCGCTCCCGCCGGCTCGGTGCCCATCGCGGTGCGTCGCCGCCCGTTGCGGTCGTAGAGGGTGAGCCCGGTGGCCCCCTCGGCGGTGAGCGCGAGCAGCGAGCGGGGCCGCCCGCCCTGGTCGAGCAGGGCCAGGCTCGGGCGGCCGTCGCCGTATGTCTTGAGCTCGACGCGGGGCCGATCGGCCTGGTCGAGCAGGGTGAGCAGCGCGGAGCCGTCCGCGCGCACGCCCAGGCCGGCGCGGAGGTGCCCGGCGCGATCGGAGAGGTCGACGCTCGCCTCGCCGGGCGCGGTGACGCTCAGCACCGCGCGGTCCTGCTGGGTGTCGTCGGCCAGCGCCAGCACCGCGGTCCCGTCCGGCCGGAGGCCGAGGGTGGCGCGCACGTGGCCCGCGCCGTCGCGGAGCACGAAGCGCTCCGCTTCGAGCGTGTTGGCCACCGGGGTGGGAACCGTCTGGCCCATCAGGGTCAGGGCGGCGAGCCCGAGCAGCGCGAGGCCGCCCAGGAGCTTGAGGCGCCGGTTCTCGCGCTCCAGGCGATCGAGGCGCCGCGTGAGATGGTCGTGGAACCGCTGCGCGACGTGGTCGTGGATAGTATCGCTCACGATCGAGCCCTCCTACTTCTGGACCCCGCTGGCTGATGTCGCTCGGCTTGCCGAGCGCCCGCTCGAGCCCCATGCTCGGGTCATCGCGCTCCTCTTTGAGTGCGGTCGGCCCCGCGGACGAGGTCGGCCGCATTCGGCTGGGGCGAGTCTATCAGAGTGCCCGTGCGAATTCGGCGCTACACTCCGACGCGCGCGCTACGCGCTCCACGTGATCGAGGCATCGGCGGTGCGGGACGGGGCGGTGCTCGCGGATCGCGTGGTCATCGACTACGGCAGCGGTGATGGAGATCCCCATCGTGGCCTCGGGCGAGGCGGGAGGGCCGGGGAGCCGGGCGTGCCGCCGGTGGCGCCGGCGCTCTGCAACGCGACCTTCGCGCCGACCGGGTCCGCGGATCCGGGGGATCCGCGGCGAGGACATCAAGCGGGCCTGAGTCCCGGCCCGCCGGCCTCGGCTGGAGCGGGCTACGGGTTCTTCGGCGCGGGCGCGGAGGCGGGGGTCGCGACGGGGCCCGCGGCGCGGCTGGTCGCCCCGGCGTACTTCGACTTCAGGTCGCGGATGAGGGCCTGGTAGGACGAGCTCCGGATGATCCTGTCGAATTGCCCGCGGTAGTTCGCGACGAAGCTCACGCCGGATACCGCGACGTCGTAGACCACCCAGCGGGCGCCGACCTGGCGGAGGCGGTAGTCCACCGGGATTTCCGAGCCGCGCCCCGTCACGATCTTGGAGCGGACGGTGGCGAACTCGCCGTCCACGTGCTCGCTCAGATACACGACCTGCTCACCCGTGTAGTTCTCCAGCCGTCCGATGTAGGCGCGGCCGAGGAGCTGCTTGAACACCGCGACGAACTCGGCCTGCTCCTGCGGGGTGCGCTCGCGCCAGTGCAGGGCGAGCGCCCGGCGAGACATCTCCTGGAAGTCGAAGAGCCGGTCGGCGATGCGCTGGACCTCGACCCGCCGCTGGTCCTGACCGACCGGGGCCGCCAGCTGCCCATCCTGGACGACCTGCAAGACCTGCTCGGTGGCCGCCTGCACCACCTGGATGGGGCTGACTTCGGGTTGCGCGCCGCCGCCGGCGGCGAGCAGGAGCCACATGGCCAATGCCTTTTGCATGATTGCCTCCAGGGGAATTCCGCTCCCCGGTTGGAAGCAGAGCATGGCCCATGCCAGCCGTGATGCCGGCTAAGGGATCGGATTTGTGGACCTTACCAAGCCGCGGGGTGACGCGGTTGTCAGTGGCGAGACGCACGTCACGAGCCGGACGGGGCTCAGGAGATGGGGACGGCGAGGGTCTCCCGGGCGACGCGCTGCAGCTCCGACATGTCGAACGGCTTGGTGAGCACGGGCACGGCGATGTCCGCGATGAGGCCTGCGTAGTCGGTGTGCTCGGAGGTGCCGGTGATGAAGACGAACCGGCGCGCCAGGTCGGGCCGGGCCCGCTCCAGCTCGCGGTAGAGGCCGAGCCCGTCGAGCTCGGGCATGCGCAGGTCGCTGAGGATGAGATCGTACGCGCGGCGGCCGATGAGCTCGAGCGCGGCCCGGCCGTCGGGCGCGGTATCCACGTCGTAGTCTTCGCCGGTCAGCACGTCGGCGATGAGCTGCGCGATGATGGACTCGTCGTCCACCACCAGGATCCGCGGGCGCGAACGGAGAACGGACATACCCCCTGGCACAGCAAGACCCGGGCCAGCCGGATGCGGCAGGGAAATCAGCCGCTTCAATGGTTCCCGCGGATCGCGCCCGCAGAAATCGTCAGGCTCCGGCCGGAAATGAGCACCGACGCCGCGGCGCTCAGGCGGGCTGGAGACGCCGCCGGGCCGCGATGCCGCGGATGCTGAGCCAGAGCTGGCCGATCCCGACGAGCAGAACCAGCAGCACCGCGTTCGCGAGGGCGTACCACCACCAGTTGTTCAGCTTGAGACCCAGCAGCTCCTTGGCGAGCGTGAGCACGATCAGGTGGTGGAGGAAGTAGAGCATCAGCGCGGTGCGCCCCAGGATCACGAGCCATGCGGCGGGCAGGCGCTTGACCTCGACCGCGTAGTAGGCGAGGCCGAGCAGGCAGAAGACCGCGCCGAAGCCCAGAAAGGTCGTGACCCCGCGCGCGGTCCAGTGGTTGTTGATGATGAAATCGCGCTTGAAGGCGAGCGAGAGATGGAGCGGGGTGCCGTGCGCCCAGTCCCAGGTCGCGAACACGGCCAGGCAGGCGAGGCCCGCCACCGTCATGCGCGCAAGGTAGCGGGCACGCCGGTCGGCGGTGTCCTGGAGCGCGAAGACCCAGCCCAGAGCCAGCCCGATCCACACGATGGCGATCCACGGCCACGGCGGGAACTCGAAGAAGAAGATCCGCCCCAGCACGCGATGGTCGGGCAGCCAGGCCGCGATGTCCCGGTGCAAGACCGAGAACAACGCGTAGAAGCCGAGCGCGAACGTCACGAGGAGATAGCGGGCGGCCCGCTGGTGCAGGACGAGCATCGGGGGCAGGGCCAGGATGATGCCGAGCCCGATGGTCTGGAGCACGCCGCCCTCCCAGAACGGCTCGTCGCGGAAGGCGACCAGGTTGAGCGCCCAGCCGGCCAGGATGAGCTTCGCCCCACGCTGGAGGAACTTCGCGGCCACCCCGAGGCTGACCGGAGCGCCCGCCTGACGGCGCGGCGCGAACGACAGCGGCAGGCAGAAGCCGACCAGGAACAGGAAGAGCGGCGCGCCCACCGCCATGGTCGCGTAGATCAGGTTGTAGCGCGGCCAGCCCATGGCGCCGTCCTGCCACCAGCGGCCGGTGTGATTCGCGATCATGAGGAGCAGGGCGAAGCCCCGCACCGCGTCCAGGAACCGCAGCCGCTCCGCGGAGCCGCGCTCGACCGAGGTCACCGCTACCATCCTGTTCCTCCGCTGGGCCGTCGCGCTAGCGCGGGTGCTTGGCCGGCGTCCGCCGCGGGGCGAAGAACATCGGGCGATTCATCCGGCCGACCGGCACTTCCACGAGCGCCGGGCGATCCTTGTCGATGGCCTCGCGGACGAGGCGGCCGACCTCGGTCGGCTCCTTGGCACGCAGGCCCAGGACGCCGTAGGCGTCGGCCAGCTTCATGAAGTCCGGATTCTTGAGCTCGGCGCCGTACTGGCCGCCCCAGGACTCGTCGAGATCGCGCGCCACGTTGCCGTACGCGCTGTCGTTGAAGACCACCGCGACCACGTTGATACCGTGGCGGGCGGCGGTGGAGAGCTCCTGCGCGTTGAAGAGGAAGCCGCCGTCGCCGGAGACCGAGACCACCGGGCGGTCCGGCCGGGCGACCTTGGCCCCGAGCGCCACCGGATAGGCGTAGCCCAGGTTGCCGGAGTAGGACGAGGAGAGATACGTCCGCGGCTCGTAGACCGGCCAGAACGGGCGCGAGTAGTAGCCGATCTGGGTCATGCCCGCCACCAGGATGGCGTTCTCGGGGGTCGCGGCCCGGAGGGCCTTTATGATCGACGCGTTGGGCTCCATCGTGTTGTCGGCGGCGATCCTCGCGCGGAGCGCCTCGTGCTCCGCCTTGCGCGAGGGCCGGGGCGGGGACGCGGCACGCAGTCGCTCCAGCAGGGCCTCGAGCGTGGCCCGCGCGTCGCCGACCAGGCCGAGGGTGTCCTCGTGGTTGCGACCGATCTCACGCTCGTCCGCGTCGATCTGGACGATGCGCGTCCCCGGCTTGAAGGTCACCAGGGCCAGACGTGTGCCCACCGCGAGGACCACGTCCGCCTCCTGCACGTGGGCGCGCAGGGGCGAGTCGCGCCAGTAGGCGGCGCCGAGCGAGAGCGTGTTGTGGTCGCTCACCGCGCCCTTGCCCTCGGCGGACTGGGCCACGCCGGCCTGCAGGTGCTCGGCCACCGCGGCGAGCGCGTCGTGAGCGCCGGAGAGGTGGACGCCGCCGCCCGCGTAGATCAGCGGCGCGCGCGCGGCGAGGAGCAGCTCGGCCGCGCGGTCCACGTCGCGCGCGGCCGCGGGGGGCCGGGGCACCTCGGAGGGCGGCAGCAGCTCGGCGAGGCCCTCGTCCTCCATCGTCTCGGGCGGCATCTCGAGCTCGACCGGGCGCGGCCGGCCCGACCGGAGCTGGATGACCGCCTCGCGCACCGCGGCGGGCACCTCGGCGACCTGCAGCACGCGCTTACGCCACTTGGTGACCGGCGTGATGCAGTCGAGCTGATCGTTGACCTCGTGGAGCAGGCCGATGTCCTTGCTGATGCTGTCGCGCGGGATCTGACCCGAGAGGATCAGCACCGGCGAAGAGGCCGAGTAGGCGGTGGAGAGGCCGGACATGGCGTTCAGCAGGCCCGGCCCCGGCACCACCAGCGCGGTACCGAAGCCGCCGCCCGCGCGCGCGTAGCCGTCGGCCATGAAGCTCGTGGCCTGCTCGTGGCGCGTGGTGATGAAGCGGATGCGCGGCTCGTCGCGCAGGGCCGCCATCACGCCATAGAGCTGCACGCCGGGGAGCCCGAAGATCACGCGCACGCCTTCGGTGTAGAGGGAGCGTACCAGCGCTTCGCCGCCGGTCATCGGTGTCGCCGCCATGTCTCGTCTCTCCTGTGGTCCCGCTTCAGGGCGCCTGCACGGCGCCGGCCTGGGCGAGATCGTCGATCTCGCGGTCCTTGTAGCCGAGTAGCCCGGTGAGAACGGAGCGGGTGTGCTCGCCGACCCGGTACGGCGCGGGCCCCGCCGGCGTGACCGCCCGGCCGTCGAGGTGGAACGGCGCGGCGGTGACCCGCACGTCCCCGCGGGCCGGGTGCGGCACGGTGGGGAAGGCGCCGCGTGCCTGCAGGTGCGGATGCGCGATGACCTCCGCGGGCATGAGCACTGCGGCCGCGGGGATGCGGGCGACGCGGAGCGCCTCCAGCGCCGCGTCCACCGTGCCAAAGCGCGCGAGCCACTCGCCGATGATGTCACGCAGCGCGGACCAGTTGCGCCGCCGCAGATCCGGCGTCGCGAAGCGCGGATCGGTGGCCAGCTCCGGCCGGCCGAGCAGCGCCTGCAGGCGGGGCCACAGCGCGGCGGCGCCGCCGGTCTGGAGCGCGAGATGACGGCCGCCCACCGCGAAGACGCCCATGGCCGGACGCGGGGAGCCCTGCGCCTCGCCGCCGTTGAGCACCGCCGCGTAGGAGACGTCATCGGCCGCGATCAGGGCTTCCAGCATCGAGACGTCGAGGTAGGCGCCCTGCCCGGTGCGGTCGCGCCGGCGCAGGGCGGCCAGGATGGCGCCGAAGGCGTGGGTGCCCGCGAGCACGTCGGCGGCCTGGAGGTTCGACGCGCGGGGCGACGGCTGATCGCCCTGGTCGAGATGCATCATGCCGGAGGCGGCGTTGATGATGTGGGCGAAGGCCTGCCGCTCGCGCCACGGGCCGGTCTGGCCGAAGCCCGAGATCGAGCAGTAGACGAGATCGGGCCTGATCGCGGCCATCGCGGAGTAGCCGAGCCCGAGCTTCTCGACGACGCCGGGGGCGAAGTTCTCGACGAAGACGTCGGCGACCCGGCAGAGATCGGCCACGACCCCACGGCCCTGCGGGTGACCGAGGTCCACCGCGACGCTCTCCTTGCCCACGTTGATGCGGATGAAGTAGGTGGACTGATCGGCGCGGCCCGGCTCGAGCTGGAGGTGGTTCTTGCGCATGTCGTCGCCCTCGCCCGGCCGCTCGATCTTGACCACCCGCGCGCCCAGATCGGCGAGCAGGCGGGTGCAGTAGGGGCCGGCGAGGACGCGGGTGAGATCGAGGACTACCAGATCGGACAGGGGCAGATCGGACGGGGGGAGGTCGGAGAGCGGGTCGGGAGCGTCGCGCACCGGGCGAGTATAGCGCGGTGATTGACGGGGCGCACCTGCCCCGCAGGCTGCTGAAAAAGGCCCATCTGCTTCGTTGGCGCCCTCGGTCGGAGCGCTCAACGTACAGAGAGTACGCCTCGCGCCCGACCTTCGGGCGCCGCCTCGCATCTGGACCTTTTTGAGCAGCCTGCGAGTCGCCGCGCATCCTGCTAGACTCGGCGCATGCGACGCAATCGACTCCGGGAGCTGCTGCGGGCGGGGCGGCCCACGCTGGGCACGCACATCCATTCGGCGTGGCCCGCGGTGGTGGAGCTGACCGGCCACGCGGGGGTCTTCGACTACGTGGAGTTCGCGGGCGAGTACGCGCCCTACGACCTCTTCGCGCTCGAGAACCTCGGGCGGGCGGTAAACACCTTCGACCACATGTCGGCCATGTTCAAGGTCGAGCAGCAGCCCCGCACGTACCTCGCGGTGCGGGCCATCGGCTCGGGCATCCAGAACGTGCTCTTCGCCGATCCGCGCACGCCCGATGACGTGCGCGAGTGCGTGAAGAGCGTGCGGGCCGAGACCCCCGTGTATCTCGACCTGGGCGTCCGGCACTTCTGCATGGGCTGGGACGTGAGCGTGCTGTTCGACTATTTCAAGACCGAGGGCGGCGCCCTGCGCGACCTGCTGGGCGCGGGCTAGCCACCGGGCGGCCGCCCATGGCGCCCCGCCCGGCGCGTGCCGCGGCCGCCGGTCTCCTCTTGCCTCTCCTGCTCGCCCTGATCGCGGGCGGCTGCGGGGAGCGCCCCGGTGGG
>Ga0214471_10004142_pt1 | contig 11193 bp, 10 predicted proteins | sample RVTome_5_FD_207665 | JGI IMG/M metagenome (GOLD analysis project Ga0214471, IMG submission 207665) | Soil microbial communities from uranium-contaminated site in the Upper Colorado River Basin, Wyoming, United States - RVT142D155 | ecosystem: Environmental > Terrestrial > Soil > Contaminated >... | reverse complement strand
ACCTGCGCACCCTCTTGGTGGGCTGTGCCCATACGATCGTCCGGCAAGGGAGTCCGGACACCGACCTGAAGCGCTACGGCCTGCGGGTGATGGAGCGCGGCGGCAAGAACGCCAAGAAGCGCGCCGTCGTGGCGGTGGCCCGCAAGTTGGCGGTGGTGCTGCACCGGCTGTGGGTCAGCGGCGAGGCCTATGTCCCCGTGGGCTACGGCCAGGTGCACACCCAGGCCGCCTGAGATGCGGTGAAGTCCCGTTCCGACCTCCCCTCGAACCCCGAGCCCCACAAGACCCGCCTTCGGTCCAAGACCGTGTCTCCCTCCTTCTCAAACGCCCCGTCCGGGGGACGGCGATCCGTGCCTTGGAGCGCACGGCCGGCATCTTGCCGTGCCCTGCGACTTCGCCGCAGAGATCGCCGCCCCCGCGCGGGTCGGACCCCAACGTGCAGCGAGTCACCCATGGGCCCGGTGCCCGACTCGAACTGCGGATGGAAGCCTGGTGGAAGGAGTGCCGAGACGCTGGACCGAACCCTGGGGACCGTGCCGCGGCCGCCGGCGACCGTGGACGGCCCGTGGACGGCGGCGCCGCCCACCGTCCGCCCACCGCCGCCTGGGACAAGTCCTACGGCCTTGCCCCCCGCCGCTGGGACAACCGCTGCGCGGTTGCCCACACGGCCCCCAGGGCCGCGATGGAGGAGGGGTTCTTTCGTCCCTGTGGCCACGACTCGCCGCGCTGTCGCGCCGCTCGTCACGACGACCGGCATCCCCCCACCCGCCATCCCAGCGTTGACCACGAGCGGCCTCCTCATGGAAGGCACGGAGGGCGCAGCGAGACCCCTGTTCTGCTGGTTCCCCGGAACGATCGGCGCGGATCGCCCTGGTCGATCAAACACCCCACACGCCACTGGAACACGAAAACACGAAAGGGGGAAAACACGAAACACGCGCCATGAATTCTTTCGTGTCTTCAGGTTTTCGTGCTTTCGTGTTCCCCCATTCAGGGGACAGCCCCTCCCGCCGGATCTTCTGGCAATCCGTCCCTTCGCCGAACCTCTGTGTCTCTGTGGCGAGAGGGCGTGCTCGTCACGCCGCTTCGGCGGCGAAGCCGGCCGCGGCGAGGGCGGCGCGGATCTCGGTCAAGTCATACCCCTTATGGTCGCACTTGAGGAAGACCGTGCTCTCCCCCGGGTAGGCGACTACCTCGCGCACGCCGCGCACCGCCCTCAGGCAGAGCTCGACCGCCTCGACTTGCTGCCGGTCCTCCACCCCGGCCACCGGCACCATCACGCTTGCCAGGTACTGGAGGCGCGGCATGGTGAGGGCCACGAGGAGCCACACCCCCATCACGGCGATCAGGCCGACGAACAAGGTGGTCAGGCCATGGCTGTAGAGCAGGCCGGCGACGCCGCCGCCGAGGCCGGCACCGGCGAACTCCGCCATGTTGTAGACGCCGATGCTGGTGCCGCGCAGGCCGGCATGGGCGGTCTTCGAGACCAGGGAGGGGAGGCTCGCCTCGAGGACGTTGAAGCCGACGAAGAACAGCAGCAACCCCACCACCACCGGCGCCAGACCGCCGCCGCTGATGGCGATCACCGCGATGCCGGCCGCCGTGATGGCGATGGCGGCGATGAAGATCTCGCGCAGGCGGCGCTTGACCTCGCCGAGGACGATCGCCGGCACCATCAAGACCAGGGAGGCGAGGATCACCGGGCCGTACACCTTCCACTGCTGGTGCTGCGGCAAGTGCTCCGCGAGCATCAGGGGGACGGCGAAGAACAGGGCGGTGAGCACCAGGTGCAGGGCGAAGATGCCGAAGTCGAGGCGCAGCAGCTCCGGGTCGGTGACCACCGTGGCCACGTCGCCGAGGGTGAGTTGGGCGTCGCGGTGGTGGACGATCACCTCCGGGTCTGGGACGACCACGAACAGGAAGCCGATCGAGAACAGGGCGAGGCCACCGATCAGCCAGAAGATCCCGTCCACCCCGAGCCAGCCCGCCAGGGCCGGCCCCGCGATCACCGAGAAGGCGAAGGTCATGCCGATGGTGCCGCCGATCATGCCCATGGCGCGGGTGCGGTTCTCCTCGGCGGTGAGGTCGGCGACCAGGGCGATGATCACGCTGGCCACGGCCCCCGCCCCTTGCAGGAGCCGGCCGATGATCATCCAGCCGATGGTGGTGGCGGAGGCGGCCACCGCCGACCCGATGGCGAAGATCAGCAGGCCGAAGGCGATCACCGGCTTGCGGCCGAAGCGGTCCGAGGCCATGCCGTACGGCACCTGCAACAGGGTCTGGGTGATGCCGTACGCCCCCAGGGCGAGGCCGACGCTCTTGGCATCGGCCCCCTTCAGGGTGAGCCCGTAGACGGTGAACACCGGCAGGATCAGAAACAGCCCCAGCATGCGCAGGCCGAAGATCCCGGCGAGCGAGGTGGCGGCGCGTCGTTCTCGGGGGGTGAGGCCGGACGACGCCGGCCCGGCAGGCTTGTAACGGCTCATCTGATCAATCCATTCGCCCCGCAGGGGCGTCCTATGGGCTCCCCTCGGGAGGGGGACGGGGGGAGGGCGTAGGAAATCAGCGGTTCGGTCGGTGATATGGCAAGCCGGGGGCGAAAACCATGCGCCCCCACCCCGGCCCTCCCCCGGAGGGGGAGGGGTGCATCGTGGGCGGCGAGGAACGAACGATCGAAGACGGCTAGGATGCGGCCCTGGAACAGGGTGGGCGGATAAAAACGAGAATGACTATACGCCGCATCCATCTCTTACGCCGCATCCATCTCTGGAGTAGGACGCAGGTGGGATCCTACCGCCCGCGGGGGTGGCAGCGCTCCACGAGCTGGCGCAGGTGGCCGCGGGTGAGGTGGGTGTAGATCTGGGTGGTGGAGATGTCGGCGTGGCCGAGCATCTGCTGCACCAGGCGCAGGTCGGCGCCGCCCTCCAGCAGGTGGCTGGCGAAGGAGTGGCGCAGGGTGTGGGGAGAGACGGGCCGGGCGATCCCGGCGGCGCGCGCGTAACGGGCGACGAGGCGGCCCACCGTCTGGCGGCTCAGGCCGCGGCCGCGGGCGGTGACGAACAGGACCGGCGTGACCCGGCCCTTGAGCAGGTGCGGCCGCACCTCCTGGCGGTAGCGCTCCAGCCAGTCGAGGGCCGGCGCCGAGGCCGGCACCAGGCGCACCTTGCCCCCTTTGCCGCGCGGGCGGACGAAGCCCCCCTCCCAGCTCACCTCCTCCTCCCGCAGGGCCACCAGCTCGCTGACCCGCAGGCCGGAGCCGTACAGGACTTCGAGCAGGGCCCGGTCGCGTAGCCCGGTGGGACGGGCCACGGGTGGTTGATCCAGGAGGCGACCCATCTCCTCGACCGTCAACACCTTGGGCAGGCCGCGGCCGAGCCGGGGCGCCGCGATGCGCTCGCTGGGATCGGCCGCCACGATGTCCTCCCGCACCAGGTAACGAAACCAGCCGCGCACCGCCGACAGGTGGCGGCGGATCGAGCGGGGACCCAGTCCGTCCCGGCTCAGGCGATCCATGTGGCCGCGCAGCTCCGCGACCCCGGCCGTCTGCCACGGGCAGCCAGCCGCGCGCAGGTGATCCAGCCACAGGGCCAGGTCGCGCCGGTAGGCGAGCACCGTGTTCGCCGCCAGGCCGCGCTCCACCGAGAGGTAGTGGAGGTAGTCGTCCAGTGCCGCCGCGTCGTTCATCATCGCCCCCGCCGATTGCCCAGAAGAGGAACACGAAGACACGAAAGCTGGAAAGCACGAAGGTTCTTCCCCAGCATTTTTCGTGTCTTCCCTATTTCGTGCTTTTGTGTCCCCTCGTTTTGTCGGTGTGTCACTCGGTGAGCAGGCGGGCCTGCTTGGGGGTGGCGGAGCCGACGCGGGTGTTGGAGGGGTCGGTGACGATCACCAGGGGCCGGTTGTAGTAGCGCCGCCGGTACTGCTCGCTGTGCTGCAACATCTCCTCAAACGCCACGGCGGCCTCGCTGAGCAGGGAGAGGCGTTGCTGCTCCGGCAGGAAGTGCCACGACGACTCCACCACCAGGTCGAGCTCCGCCTCGCGGTAATGGTCCAGCACCACCTCGTTCACCGCCCCCCAGCGGATCACCCCCGGGTAGTTGGCCCGGAGGCGCGCCAAGAGCGGTCCCGCCGGGTCGGGCTCCAGGAGGCGGACGACCTCGCGCGCGACCCACGCCGTGGTCTCGTCCGGGAGGCTGACCTCGTACCAGTCACCGGCCCGGCGCACCACCGGCAGCTCCGCGCCCCGCTCCAGACGGCCGGCACGGGGTGCCCGGATGGTCGGCTGTGTGCGGAGGTTGGCGTAGCTGTGCATCGGGACCACCCGGTGGCCCGCCGCCAGGGGGACCGCCGCCTCCTTCACCAGGCGCTGAAAGATCCACACCCGCTCGCCGCCGGGAGCGGCGATCTCGTACCACGGGTCCTGGTGGCTGAGGACGCGAAACATGTCCCCCTGCCGGGCGCTGCCGGCCAGCTCGTAGCGGGTGCCGGGACCGGTGCGGAGGTTCGCCTCGGGCCTGACCACCTGCACGTACTCCACGGTCTCGGCGCCGGCCCCGGCGACGGCGGCCAGCAACAGGGCGGCGGCGATCACGAGCCGCGTCATACCCGTTCGGCCGAGACCACCAGGTCCTCGGCGCGCAGCGCCTCCAGGACGCGGGTGAGGTGATCGAGGCTCTGCACCTCGAGCTCGAAATGGACGGAGCCGTAGCGTGGCGCGATGCTGAGGGTGCGGCTCTTCAAGATGTTGGCGTTCGCCTCCGCGATCTGGGTGCAGACGGTGGCCAGGGCCCCTTGGCGGTTGTGCATCTCCACCAACACGCCTACCCGCCCGCCGATCGTGGTCCCCGGTTGCCAGCGTATGGGGATGGTCTGCTGTTCATCGAGGGAGCGGCGCACCGCATGGTGGCAGGTGGTGCGGTGGACGATCACTCCGTCCCGGCTGCTGGCGAAGCCGACCGCATCGTCGCCCGCCATCGGCCGGCAGCAGTTGGCCAGGTGGTAGAGGTGCGCGTTGTCGAGGGCCAGGACCAGCTCCCCCTGGGGCTGGCGCTCGTCGGAGTCCTGCGGCCCGATGGCCCCCAGGAGACGGGCAGGGTCGACCTTGCCGGAGCCGATCTGGATGAGGAAGGCGTCGATGTCGGCGAAGCCGAGGCGTGCGGCGGCGGCGACCACGTCGTCGCGTTTGGCCAGATCGGCGTCGGGCGGCAGGCGCAGGGCATGGGTCAGGCGGGTGCGGCCGATGGCGAGAATGCGTTCGCGCTTGCGGCTGCTCAGGCCGCTGCGCAGGGCGTGGCGGGCGCGGGGGGTCTGGACGTGCTTGAGCCACGCGCCGCCGGGTTCGATGGCCGGATCGGTCAAGATGTCCACCAGGTCGCCGTCCCGCAGGTGGTACTCGCGCCCCACCCGGTGGCCGTTGACCCGCCCGCCCGCACAACGCCAGCCGAGGTCGGTGTGGATGGCGAAGGCGAAGTCGAGGACCGTCGCTCCGCGCGGCAGCTCCAGCACCTCGCCGCGCGGCGTCACCGGGTGGACCTTGTCGGTGGTGAGCGATCCCCGGACCAGCTTCAGGAAATCCTCCGAGCAGAGCATCGCCTGCTGGCACTCTTGCAGCTCCTGGAGCCACCGCATACGGCGCGCGTAGTCGGCCGGCGCCTCGTTCGCACCGCGCTTGTAGGTCCACTGATGGGTGATGCCGCGTTCGGCGATGGCGTGCATCTCTTCGGAGAGGATGCGCGCGCGCACCGTACAGCCGCCCCGGCCGCGCATGCGGGTGTGCAGGGCACGATACTGATTGGAGCGGGGGCTGGCGATGTAGTCCTTGAACCGTCCCGGAATCGGGCCGCGCAGGCCGTGCAGCAAGCCAAGGAGCGGATAGCAGTCTGCATCCCGCGGTGTGATCACGGTGAAGCGCAGGATGTGGGCCACCCGTTCGATGGGGTCGCCGAGGTGGCGGTGGATGCGATGGACCTCGTGCGGCCGACAGCAGCCGATGATCGCCCGGGTGCCGGGAAACCGTCCTCCGATCCGCTCCAGGAACTCGTCCCGCAACACCTCCCCGCGGTGCTGCACCCGCTCACGGGCGTAGTCGAAGATGGCGACGATCTCGTCATAGTCTTGGGGGTTGAGGACCGCGAAGCACCGGTCCTGGAGCTCCGGGTAGATCATCCCCAGGCCGAGGCCCACCGCGATGGGCACGAAGATGTCCCGGGTCTCGGCGGCGATGCGCACCTTCTTGTGCTGGGAGAGGACCTCGATGGTGCGCATGTTGTGGGTGCGGTCGGCGATCTTGATCAGGGCGACACGGATGTCGCGCACCATCGCCTCGACCGTCTTGCATAGGTTGGTGGCGGTGCGGTGGGTGCGCGAGGCGTGGCCGAGGCTGGCGACCTTGGTGACCCCGTCGACGAGCTGCGCCACCTCCTCGCCAAACAGGCCCTGGATCTCCGCCAGCGGCGTGCCCGTGTCCTCGACCGTGTCATGAAGCAGCGCGGCGCACAGGGTCGGGATGTCGAGGCGCAGGTCGAGGAGGATCTCCACCACCGCCACCGGGTGGGAGAAGTACGGCTCGCCGGAACGCCGCACCTGCCCCTCGTGCGCCTCCTCCGCGAAGCGGTAGGCGCGCTCCAGCAGCCCCAGATCGGCTTGGGGGTTATAGGTCAGCACCCGCTCGGCGATCGCGTCGCAGGCGAGGATCGCGTGGGTGGTAGCGGTGGTCACGAACAAGGGAAGGTGTCACGAACAGAAAAAGCCGACGGTGAACACAGGATAATCCACCGTCGCCTGTTGGGAAGAGTTTGTGTTGCACCCGAAATCATCACCGGCCGGCTAATGGACTGACGCGGGAAGCCAGGAAACCAGGAGGAAAACGCCTCTACTGGCTCTCTTCCTGGCTTCCTGGCATCCCGCGTGCCTAACCCGCATTTCTCACCATGAATCTGCTCCGCCCGCGCAACCGCCCGCATCTCCTGGCCGGGTCCTCGTCCGCGGTAGGAGCCGGTTGCACCGGCGACCCGCGGCCGGTGGCCGCGGCAGGCCCGAAGGGCCTGGGTCGCCGAAGGGATTCGGCTCCTACCACGGGTCAGCCAGAATCTACGGCCGTTTGCACCGGCTCGCGACGATCCCTAGTGAGAAGTGCGGGCTAGTCCCGGGGGGGACGACCCCGTGGCCCCCGCCGATCACCGCGGCGGCCACGGGGGATTTTTTTTGGCCGCGTATGGACGCGGATGAACTGCGAATGGACGCACATCCGTTTGCGATGAAGCCGCACCCTACTCAATAGAAGGAACCGACGTCATGGCACATACACCACGAGACACAGTGACCTACGACCTCAAGGATGGACACCGCGTGGTGTACCGGGGTACGACCGATGACCCCGAACGCCGGGAGCGAGAGCACCACGCCGAGGGAAAGCGTTTCACCCGGATGACGATCACCTCAGCCAAGCTCGCCCGCCGGGAAGGCATCGACTTCATCCTCGACCCGATGTGGCATCCCATCCGCCCCGATCTCCATGAACACATCGACGGCTTGCAGTCCGTCTGTGCCAAGCCGACGGCGCGGTAGCCGAATGCCTTCGGTCTCCAAAGAGCGCACCCTACGCTCGATCCACCTCACGGAGCAGAGCGTCAAGGTGACGGCGGCCGAGGCGCCGGAGCGCACCGCCGCGGCCATGGGCGGGCGGAACCCGAAGCGCAACATGGATAGACGGCTGATGGGCGCGCTGAGGGAGGCAGGAAAGCAGGTGGCTGTTGGACGGGGTTACCGCGGGGCAGGCGGCGGTGTGCGGTTGAACGATCTTCTGGGGTTCTCGCGCGAAGGCACTAAGACGCGAAGGTCTGGGCGAGGACCACGGGCGCGAACAAATGGCCGTTCATCTCATGGGGTTGGTCACGCCGGCACGGTCGCGCTAGGGTGTATCCATGGCATCGAACCTAGAGCTGCCTCCCCCCGGTTTCGATGATCTTCCGGTGGAACAGCGGATCGAGTACGTCCAGATCCTCTGGGATCGCATTTCGGCCAAGCCGGGGGACGTACCCGTACCCGACTGGCACCGGCAGGTCGTCCGCGACCGGCTCGCGAGCTACCAACGTTCTCCGGAAGATGGCCAGCCGTGGTCGGAAGTCCGGGATGCCCTGCTCCGCAAGCTGCGCTCTCGCTCCGACTAATGAGCGCACTCCCGTACGTCCCGGCAGAGACCCAGGACGACATCGAGGCCGCCGCACTCTGGTATGAGCGGGAGCGCAGCGGGCTGGGGACCCACTTCATTGCCGAGTTCGACCGCCTCATCTAGGAGATTGCTTTTCGTGGGTTGGCCGCGAGAGCCGTGGTGAGCGTTTGAGTGGGGGAGGTCGGGCAGCAAGCCGGGTGTTTTGGAGCCCTTCCCGAGAAGGGTGTCCCCCGCTCCCAGCCCGTGTCGCGGATTCCCTGTCGATCTCCTTCCTCGCAATCGCGGTACCAAGCCGCGGTCGCACCGGGCTACCCGCCACGAATTCGATAACGGCTCTTATGGAAACAACAGTTTAGGGCATCCAGACCTTGAACAGTCAGACCGAGCCCGTGATCTACTGTGCCCCGACTCGGGCCATCGCGGTCCTCGAAACGCCTGCGCATGTTGATGACAGCGCATTTCCACAAAATCGGTATCTGGTGGAAATTGAAGTCCCTGATGGTGTGTGGTCGCAGCGCGAAGAGGTCCCGGTCGCCCTGCTGCCGGCAACCTGGGATGCCATTCCGGCCGGCCAGGTGAGCATAAGATTCGGTTCGACCTGGTTATCGTCCCGGCGATCACCCATCCTGTTGGTACCCTCGGTCATCGTGCCCGAGGAGTGGTGCTCGCTGATCAACCCGCAGCACCCACTCGTCTCCCGATTCAGTGCGCAGGTTATCCGCCCCTTCGAATATGACCGCCTGTTCCGGCCCAGCGCCAGGATGCGCTGAGGCAACCGGGCATGTCGTTCACTTGAACGAAAAGTTGGCCCGGTGCACCGTGCCGTCCCGGAGCGTCACGACCAACTGCCGGCAGCTCTGCGCCCACGCCTTGTCCGTCTTCCAGGTATAGGTGTACAGGTCACTCGCCGCGTCATACGACAGACTGCTGCCGCCCGCCGTCAGCGTTTGCTCGATGCCGTCCAGCGCCGCCGTCGCGTCACACGCAATCGCCTCCGACTTGGGGTAGCCCGGCGCAAAGATATCCAGCCCCTGGTCGCCGCTCAGGCTGAACTTCACGGGAATGGCCTGGCCGGCCTTGGTCTGGTTGACCACCGGCAGATTGTCGACCGGGGCGAAAAACCCGGCAAAGCCATACGAGCCCACGTTGCGCACGTACACCCCCTCCGAGGCGTCGGCGAACGTGGCCGCGAAGGTGAGCCTCAAGCCATCCAGCCCGCCGCGCCCGAAGCGCAGTCCGCTCACGAGCTTCCCATCCAGGGTGTCGCCCACCGCGATCACCTGGGTGAGCGCGCTGGCGAGATAAATGCCCGCCTGGCCGCCGCTGCCCAGTCCGAGAAAGGCGGTGTGCGCCCCGCTTGCGCTCAGGCTGGTGAACCCGGTGAAATTGCCGCTGCCGCCGGGGATCGGCGTCGTGAGGTCGGCGACTGGCTGGACGGGGTTGCCGGGAATGGCGCTGTCGACGAGGTATACCCCCTGCTGGCTCACGCCGCTGCCGATGAAGGCGACGCGGTGGGGCTCGGTAGCAATGGCCACCAGCGCGAGGTCAGTGAACCCGGTGAACGTCCCCGTGCCGCCGGGGATCGGCGTCGCAAAGTTGGCGATGGGCTGGACGGGATTACCGGGAATGGCGCTGTCGAACAGATACACGCCGGCCTGGCCGCTGCCCGTGCCGATGAAGCTGGTGAAGCCGCCGGCCGCCGCCAGCGCGGTGAAGCCGGTGAACGTCCCCGTGCCGCCGGGGATCGCCGTCGTGAGGTCGGCGACCGGCTGGACGGGGTTGCCGGGAATGGCGCTGTCGAACAGGTACACCCCCTGCTGGCTCACGCCGTCGCCGATGAACGCGACGCGGTGGGGATCGGTGGGAATCGCTGCCAGCGCGAGGCTGTCGAAGGCCGTGAAGTTGCCCGTGCCGCCGGGGATCGCGGTCGTCAGGTCGGCGATCGGCTGGACGGGATTACCGGGAATGGCGCTGTCGAAGAGATACACGCCGGCCTGGCCGTTGCCCGTGCCGATGAAGCTGGTGAAGCCGCCGGCCGCCGCCAGAGCGGTGAAGCCGGTGAACGTCCCCGTGCCGCCGGGGATCGCCGTCGCCAGGTCGGCGATCGGCTGGACGGGGTTGCCGGGAATACTGTAGATGCCGAAGGATCCGGCGCTGCCCAGGCCCAGGAACGCGGCGCCGCTCGCGGCGAGCACCGGGCTTTGGGGAAAGGACGTGAACACCCCGCTTGCGCCCGGCACGGCGGCGCCACTCAACGCCAGCGCGGTGAAGACGGCCGGCGGCGCCGGGGTGTTGCCACTCCAGAATTCGCCGAAATACTCGTCGTCGTGGTCGCCGGTGGTGTCGGTGATAGTCGCGCGGGTGAAGGCCTGATCGCTCCACACGCCGACGAACGCCAGCGCATCGTCGGGGGCGTCGAAGATGAACTCACCGACGAGGGTGTCGGTGTCGTCGTTGTACAGCGTCACCTTGTAGGGCGAGGGCACGGGCGCCGCGCCCCAGGGCGGCATGGTGACGTTCGGCTCGACCAGCTCGAAGCCGAGCGCGTGGATGGGCGTGGCGCTGTAGACCTCGAAATCCTCGAAGCCGAAGGCCATGTCGTTGCCCGGTGTGCCCGGATACCAGTCGGGCTCCACGGTCGGCACGCCCGAAGCGCCGACGTAGAAGGCACCAGTAGCGTCCGACGCAAAGACGGTGATCGAGCCGAGGGTAACCTCGCCTGAGGGAATTAACCCCAGATCGGGCAAGGGCCCGGTAGCGCTCGTCGCACCGGTCGCGGCGAGAAAGGCGGCCTTGTCGGTGAAGGTCTGCAGGGTCGCCGCGGCCATGGACGGTGCGAGGGTGAAGGTGAGGAACAAGACGGCAAGTCGTGGACGGTTCATGGGTCACTCCTTTAACTGATAGGAGATTGCTTTTCGTGGGTTGGCCGCGAGAGCCGTGGTGAGCGTTTGAGTGGGGGAGGTCGGGCAGCAAGCCGGGTGTTTTGGAGCCCTTCCCGAGAAGGGTGTCCCCCGCTCCCAGCC
>Ga0214471_10004141_pt1 | contig 11197 bp, 8 predicted proteins | sample RVTome_5_FD_207665 | JGI IMG/M metagenome (GOLD analysis project Ga0214471, IMG submission 207665) | Soil microbial communities from uranium-contaminated site in the Upper Colorado River Basin, Wyoming, United States - RVT142D155 | ecosystem: Environmental > Terrestrial > Soil > Contaminated >... | reverse complement strand
TCGGTTTGCGACAGGCCGATAGCCGCCCCACCCCCTGCGCCCAGGATGGCAAGATGCCAGCCCGAGAAGGTTTCCGTGGTCCCGCGCAGCAGGTTCTTGGGAAGCTCTTGAAAGAGGTACCCCGAAACACTCTCCTCATGAGCCTGTGTCGGGCTCACCGTCTGCGCATGGACCGGGAATGTCGGAAAGAGAATGAGGACCAGTGCCAACCCTATCTCGGGTTGCCACTTCATGTCCAAGTCCCCAATCGAAAAGGTACCGGACACCCTTCACCCTCTTCATCTCGCTCCCGAGACTTCGCACGCCAGGAATCGAAAATCTTCTCCAAGGAAATCAGCTAGTTACCTCTCTAAAGGTGTCCGGTACCTTTCACTACCTGTTAGTCAGTAAAGCACAATACCGATCTATACCATCAGCTTTTCACCAAGCGCGATTGCTCGCAGTATGTCGCCAACCGACCGGGTTGATACAGCACGCCTGGCCGCTTTCTTTATCTCAATTGACATGAACCGCTGCACCAATTCATCATGGATATTGAACGCAGGAACCCGCTCGGACTTCTTGAGAACTTCTTCTGTGCCGTCAAACACCTCCTTGAAGTGCGCGGCCATTTCAGCGTTGGACCACTTGTTATCGAAGGTGTAGACGACGGGTTCGGTGTCCTCCAGATTCTTGCAAAACAAGATACAGGGAGTATCTTTCATTGGGATTCCAAACGATCTCGCAAGTTTGAGCGATTCTGATCTAGTAATCTCTGGCTTCCGATTCGCTGGCAGCTCACCTGGCTTCCAGAGGATTTGAGAATCCCATGGGAAATTCTCAAACCAAAACAAGAAGATCTTTTCTCCCGACATTGTGGCTAGAGATTTATGGGTATTCTTCACGAATTCCACGAAGTTCATATCGACATCGCTGTAAATGAGGATTCCATAGAGTTGAAACCTTCCCCCATCGATTCGCTGCCTCAGATCGCCGATATTCCCGCCGCCTCCTTGATAAAGGACCATGTTGGCACCCTCCGATGTCCGTTGGCACCACTGGGCCGAAAGTGAAAGAAGGCCTTTTCGATTCAACGAGCCTGCTATTGCGAGAGCGTTGAGTTATTTTTTCGTACCATCCCATTGCGCTCGAGCGGCGTGGCACTCTTAGGCGAACCAGATCGCCTGCCGCTTGAACTCCCGAGTAAGCCGTTTCCGGTGTCGCATGAGGCACCTCCTCGGGGATTGTGTCCTCTTTTGAGGTGTCCGTCATATCGGGGGTAGCTCACTTTGACCGCATTTCCATTCACACGCCAAGCCGATTGCGAAGTAGATGCATGATGGCTGGCTTCAGGACGTGTACGCTGGCCCACACTAAGCGACTCTCGCTGTCCCTCGCAACTGCGACACCTCCCTCGTGGACGATGGCGCAGCGGACTGCATAAATTGTGAGAAAGGCCAACGTGATTAACCTGCGACGAGACTGTCGTGCCTCGGGAAGCCCGAGATCGGTCTGTAATTCATTGGCAACCGGCCGATTCCGGTTTTTCAGGGTAAGCCCGCTAGCACCTAGCAAGGCGAGGTCCTCCGAGCGAACTTCAGCTAGAAACTCCTCAGCGTCTGGTTCTGTCGGGATCGCCTTGGCGAGATAGTCTTGGATTGCCCGCTGCTCACTATTCATCTTGAGTGGACCATACAACACGTTGAACGATATCCAGAGGGCTAAGAACTGATCGTAAGGGTCCGCCTCAGAGTTTGCCTTCCAGAGCCAGCGTACAGCGCGACGCCAGAGTGACGCCTCCTGGCCCGCGAGCTTTAGTGCCGCTGCGTAATAATTGGTGAGTGCGGCCTCCTCGATGTCGGGAGCAATCACGTTCCACGTTACAAGGAGGCTGGCGTTCTCCAACGGGGTGCGTCTGCCGGCCGCCTCGAGTTCCTCGCGATTTTCGAGGCGGATGGAGGTGATTACCGGCTCGCGAACCGAACCGCCCAACGCCGCGGCAGAAATCGCCACCAACTCGAGCCGCGACATTGTCTCTGCTCTCAACTCGTCCTCGCCAGCGTCCTCATCGGTTTCGATGAGTACGTACCCGATCGATTGGGAATGTCCTCTGTCATCTGGTGGGGCCGGCTTGAGGTCAATATTGTCAAGAGTGACCGGGCGAGTGATTCGGACGCCTGGGAGCGCGAAGTGCATAGCCCAACGGTACCTAGGCATAGGCCCTCCCTTGCTGGCCCGCCCGTTCCGAGTACACAGGGGGATTGCTGGGGACAGCATACGCCATTACACCGGCCATACCGCTACCCTTTCCCTTTTTCTATCTGTTAGCGCCAAACCCCAATTGGCATATCCTGTCCCCGAAACTTCCCAGCACTCACCGCGAGACGGGGATTTGGACAACAAGCGACTTGACCCCAATGCTCCCCCCAGTTATTAGCCACAGTTCCAGAACATTGCATTCCCTAGATCTATCAACTCCTGACCAACGGTGCTTCTAGAGATAGTAATGAACTTCAGATTATGAAAGAGATCTCTCGGCATCCGATTTTGTGCGTTGGGATTCTCGAAAAAACAGTGTTTTCCATGTGCTCTGTCAAAAACGAAGACGCCGGATATCGATGTATTTTGATTTCTTGTGAATACAGCATTGCCCTTTTGAATGTGGTGTAAAGGTTTCCCTGCCTTAAGCGTATTTCTATCGAATGTTATTCCTACATCACCCAACAGCGCTCTAGCTACTGTAAGCCCAGTAAAATAGTTTGATGAATAATTCATTGCGACAAGAACAACGGCACCGTCAAGCTTTTTTCCTTTGTATTTCTTTCTTAGTTTCCGGATATCACCTCTCAGATGTAAATGTGCATCAATACCTCCTACTGATTCGATGTCTGAATCATGAATCTCCTTTACATCACAAAACATTGGTCCACAGTGGGTTTCAACGCGGAAATCAAAGTTCCCCGGACCGACATAGTAATCCCTTTTATATTGGAGGCGTTGATCTTCTAGATAAGTCGCAAACTCCTTTTCAGAGTCCACTTCTTTCATGCGATTTCGCTCCCTTGGTGGACATAAATAATTAAGGGTCACGAAATTAGGGTTGGCGTCGAATTTCCTTGCTGGGCTTCCCCCAGGGGCCGGACCGCCTCCAGCTTGAACTCGCGCGTGAAGTGTTTCTGGTGTCGCATGACGCACCCCCTCGGGGATTGTGTCCCCATTTGAGGTGTCCGTCAAACCGGGGGTAGCTCTACCTGACCCTCAGGCCATTCCCTGACCCACATGATTCCAGGGAAAATCAAAAAGTAGCGTGTCCCCTATTGTTCTCCCTATGTTTCCGGGATTCTCCCCTACTTCCGACTACTTCAGCGGACCGATCTTGTCAGCTTCGATTGGCAACGAGGTCAGGTACATCATCGGTACGTGCGTGTTAGTTACAAGCCTTTCGTCGATGCGAGCCGAATCCGGCACGAATCCGACAATACGGTGGAGACTCGTGCGGTTCGCTCGTATCCAGTTAACCCGCCGGACATGCTTATCTAACTCATCCTTTGCCTCTCCTCGGAACCGCCGGCAAATTTCTGCGACCTCTGCAACAGTCCGAGCAAGTTGCAAGCGCTTGCACTCGATAAGCTGAATTTCGCCGCTTGGCCTCCACGCCAAGACATCGACATCGCCGAGTTCGGCTGAACCACCCAATTCGGTCATCTGTACTTCGTTTCGGGCCTGCCATCCGTTCTCGCGGAGTTGGTCAGCAACCGACAGAGCAAATGCATGACCCCTCTCGCTGTTTACCGTTCCGATGTATTGTTTCATCTCCGGCGAGGCGAAGAAGTCTTGTGGCAGATGTCCTCTCTCCGACCTTTCGAGCAGAAATCCGACACCAAGTCTCAGTGCGCCGGCCCCGAAGAACACCTTGGCGTCGTCTTGCTCCCCAAAGGCAAGAATAGGCCGGGCTGTCGCAGAGAGCCTGCGACCAAATCGCCACGGGTAAAGGTCCCTATTTCTAAACCCCTGCGGCGGCTTATCCCATGCAGGACGATGGAAGATGCTGAAAGTACGAACGAATGCCTCGCTGGCATCAGGTGACAGGCCACGGGCTCTAGTCAATCTCGTCTTGACGTCACCCAGCGTTGTCTCCACGACGACGCTGTCGCGCTCGACCGCCAAATCCATGAGTTCCGCTAACCCGTCGATCGCCTCGTCCGGCGTTAAAACGAACTCAGTCCGAAATGCCTGAATGAAATTGGCGGAAAAGATTTCGTCAGCTCGGGTTCGTTCGCCGGGGCGTTCACTTCGATACAATTTGCCGTACTGCCTTGCCGCGTCTTCGAATTCTTCACGCAAGTATGCGGTCAAGAATGGGTTGATAACCGCCTTATTAAATCTACGATCGATCGCGTACTCGCCATTCGGATGTAAGTCGATTCGGGGTTCACTCAGGTCGCTGTTGATCGCGTCGGAGTCCGTGGCAACCTCGACTAGCAGTGCCGCTTTGGCCAACAGCTCATCCAGTCCCCACCGGGAAAGCTGGCGGCCACCTACCTTTGGACACTCACAAATGGCCATTTCCAGGATAGTGCGAGCCGGCAACGAAACATTGTTCCGATCCGACTCTCGCTCCTGCGCGACAGCGAGAACGTCCTCCTCCGGGGAGTACAAGGCAAGGACTGCCTGTGCGGTACGACGCCAGTGGTCACGGTCCTGGATAACGGCTTCATGCACCCGGAGCGCCTCACGGATCACCGACGCCCTATCGAGCTGTTGCAACAGTTCCCGGATCTGTTTCCAGACCTTCTCTACAACCCTGTGCAGGAATTCGTTGCACTTGGACTTCGATGCGATATTGGTACCAGGGCGCACTGTCGCACAACCTTCGGACAGCCTGAGCTTGGAAAAGACGAAGTCCTCATGAGCCAGAAAGATCGGCTCCTGGCCTTGTCGCACCAGCAAGTGCTCAATGAGATAGTTCGTACGAAAGAGGTGGAGGACACGCATGCCAGAGACGCCAATCACCCTGCTCATTAGGATATCCATGGCGGTCTCGTCAACAACCCCCGTCGTCCTTTGATGCAGGCTGACAAGGCCTTTCGCAATGTCGCGCAGGACGAACCTTTCGCCTGTATTTTCAGGTTGCTGAAAATGCATGAAGAAATCCGATGGAAACTTGACCTCGGCGGTTCGCTGGTCCAGGTTAACCGCAACTTCAGACTTGCCGATCGCCACCCCCGGCTCGGGTTCTACATAGTCCTCCGGTACAACGACTTCCCCAAAATTGAGGCGAATCTCCATCGCGCCGTGTGGCGCCTTCGGGTAAAGAGCCTCGACCTCGAACACCAGCCGGTCGTACAAGCCGAGGAACCCGGACCACATCTCATAGAGGAGGCGCTGGATCTGATCGTCACCCTGCCGTGGCTCGACCAGGAGCCAGCTCGAGCCGCGCGGAGTTTCCACCGCACCGGCCAGCACGCCCGCGCCCAAGTGGCCCAGGCTTGCGTAAATCGGACGATCCCGCATGGACTTGAAGTACGCGTCCCTGCCGAACCGCATAACAGGCGAATAAGGACCATCTCTTGTCTCAAGGACATGGCGGTCGACCAGGTTCCGCACCTCGTCCCGGACCGGCAGAACCATGTCGCTACCAATGGAAAGTATAGAGCCGTTAGCAACCGGCAGGTCACGCGGGACAAGCTGGCAGTTCACCCGACGCCAGAAGCAATAGAAGTTGTAGTCACCATTAATGTTCTGGAAGTAGACACCTTCCCCCTCTGCCCACGCCTTCTGCTTGATGCACTTGAGGTAGCGTGTGATTGATCGATCGAGCTCACCAGCTAACATGAGGAGGTCCGATATTCGAATAACCGACAGGCGCCACCGATGCGGCCAAGCCCTAAAACTCAGAGAAAACCCACGGCCGAGGCCGCCCACCACCAGCAGCGCCATTCCTTCGGCGAAGTCTGGTAATGACCGACAGTGGGTGGAAACTTTGCGCAAATATTCCTCGAGACCTCCCCTTAGTTCCTCCGGATACTCCATAAAACTGGAAAGGCCTTCGGCATGCAGCCAATCCATTCTGTCATGCAGTAGGACTACATGGAGATACTTGTTGATATCGTATTTGAGCAACCAAGCGTGCAGTGAAGGTGCTTTTCCGTCCGGCGCCGGCGGCTCAAGAGAGTCGGTTACCCCCCTCAACTCCCAGAGTCCTTCTCTCTCGACTTGGTGCCCCTGTCGATTTGCGAGCGCATCTGCGAACCACTGGAGGTAACCCATCCGCCCTAACTCAAAAAGAACAAAGCGCCTGATTGCAGGACTGACCGCGTGTGGCAAAGCTAGGACCAGTTCATCACCGAAGTCGACGAGAGGGCGTCTCTCCAGGGACGAGTGTCCGGTCGACTCCTCAGCGAGTGCCTGCTTGTCTTCATCCCGCAGGATAAAAGGCGCTAATACCTTACGGCTGGTACCTAGCGCATCAAGTTCGCTGCCCGTGAAGGTGATCGCGCGAGCCCGGTCTGCCATCCGGGTCGCCGGTGTCAACCTGACCGTATCTTGCGGGGTTGAAGGCTCGAGGTGCCACCTCCGCAGGCCGAGCCGTTCGGCAACACAGTCGCTCAGTTTCAGCAATGCAAATGCGGGAAGCAACAGATTCCGGCATTCCCGTGGAACCCCACGACTTTTTAGAGTTTCGAGGACCACCTGAACGAAGTAATCATTTGATTCCCAGGTACCTTCAAATAATCGGCGATTTCCTTCGGGCGTCTCGACATTGCTGACGAAAACGTCTTCGACAGGATCCTCGAGCAATGGAATCTGGGTGTCGCCGAGGTGCCTGTTCAGCCAGTCGCCAATTTCAGTCAAGCCAGGCTTACGACGTCCTTCGCAGTGTGCTACGGCCAGGTGAACAAGGGTCTCTATGCGGAGTGTGTTGGCCTGTAAGGCCGGCGCGGTCAGTAGGCCGCCGAGTTGCGTGACAGTAGAGTTTAGGTCGTACTTTCCAAGGATTCGTCCAATGCGTTTTAGCTCAGGAGCATTGAGTGGAACCATCCGCGTACCTGACGATGTGTTATGGTGATCCGGAGAGCGCTTAGGCGACGGGGAACTCGAGTGATCCCACCGTTACTCGGGCCGCATAACGGATTAGGCACTCAGCTGCCGCCAACAGGTCGCCGAAGCACCCAGGCTGATACCAAAAAGCTATCAAACCTCAATTGGAACCCACAGTCCCCAGCTTGACTCACGATCTGGTGTCCCCTGACGTACCTACCGGGTGATTGTCCCCTTTCGAGGTGTCCGTAAAATCGGGGGTAGCTCAACCTGACGCCCGGTCCTAGCTAGCTCTGCCCCGTGTGCGACCAAAACCTAGTCTGTGTTTCTCCTCCTGGATTCTCTGCTCGTGACCCAGCCCGAATCGTTCGTTCAGGAACTCGATGCAGATAACAAGCAGCAGGCTAGCCCCACGGATCGTTTGCGGCACCCACGCATCACCTGGAGAGAGGTAGAGTGTGGGCGTACCCGCGCGCGGGGCCAGTCTGACGAACTGCGGTAGGTCCGTCGCGTGCGTTGACCACGAGGCGCTTCGGTATAACGTGGCGTAAGCCTGCGCAAGCCGTAAGGTTAGCGCAAGGTCTTTCAACGTGGTCCCAGAGTACGTCCTGCGCTCTTTCAACCGCTTCGACCACTCTTGACCAATAGCTTTTTCGGCCGCGTTCACTCGTTCGGAAATGCCTTTCTTGTCAAGGGTCTTTGCCGCATGTTTTAGGCCCTTTGTCCGCTCCCACTCATAAAGCGTCCTCTGGTGCTCGAACGCTATGTTTGCCATGTACAAACGGGCTCTCAATTTAGCTGTAAGTGGCTTGCCCCTGACTCGAGGTAGGGTCTTGCCTTGGCTCGTCAGCGTGACGCGGTGCCGAAGCACAAACACAAGCGCAACGGTGGTTTCAAACAAGTTACGTGTCAATGCATGCGCGTCCTCGCCCAATCCATACTCACAGAGAGCTAGTATTGAACGGAATTGCTTGCACGCCTTGACGTACAGGCCGAGGGCAACCTGAACAACGGCTGGATCCAGCCCCCTTAGTTGCGTGAGGCGAATTTCTCCTGATGTAACTAGACCCGCAGCGAAACTGAGAAGCCCCGACATTCCTTGGAATGCCTCGGCGAAACGCGCTTGAAGTTCAGCTCGAACAATCTGTTCGTCGGGAAGCATCAGCTTATGTGTTGGTGCAGGCTAGTAAGGCGATGGGGTCAAGTCTTTTGCTGACTAATTCTCGCCTCGCGCCCCCTTCCAACCTCTGGCCTCAAAAACAAAAGCACCGGGGATGCACGACCCGCCCGGTGCTCAAGTGTGTCCGGGGATCACGATTGCCATTGCCGGATTTCCTAGACAAATCATTCCCAACCCCTTTTCGGGGGTAGCGCCATCTGACCCCCCCACTCCCTAGGACGGCCTAGTTCGCTTCCACCATGCAGAGCGTCTTGCTGACCTTGGCAACGGCATCCTCCCGGCTAATGGCAATGGCCCGGACCGCGGGAGGATCGAACAATGAGCGTGCGTAATCCGCCTTGACCGCCCAATTCACGTTCTGTGGCAGGGTCCCGGTGACGGCGAAAAAGGCCTGAACAGCGGCGGTGGAAGTCACCACCCCGACCGCTTCTCCCCGGGCGTTTACAAGGGGGCCGCCCGAGTTCCCCGGTTGGAGCGGCACCGAGATCTGCATCAGGGATGGCTCCCCACCTACACCGGATAGGGAGCTGATAGAGCCCTCAGTAAACTTCGGCTCTTGGCCTAAGATGTCGGTTAGTGGATATCCCATGGTAAACACTTGTTCACCTACTCGAACAGAGTCGCCGGACGCTAGCGGCAGGAAATAAGGGGTTCGAAGTTCAATCCGCAGGATGGCGAGATCCTTCTTGGCGTTTGTCGTCTGCACTTTCGCCTCTGTCACCGTTCCGCCCGGCAGGTGAACACGGATAACCTTTGCGTCCTTAACGAGATGGTAGGCTGTCAGTAGCGTGCCATTCGGGTTAACTGCGAAACAGGTGCCAGTAATCGCCTTGGCGACGGGCCGAGTCTCTGGGCCCCCTAGTGATGCGTGCCTTTCGGGGGTCCCTTGAGTTTCCTCTTTTCTCTCCCCTACAGGGGCCGTGACCGGGACTGGTTGATTTATCGCAGCCACGCGGTCATCGGGTCCGTACACGATGGTTATCTGGTGCTTGGTCCCTGTAAATCCTTCGATGGGTGTGCCCACGATTTCCCACAGACCAAGTGTCAAAACGTCCATAACGCCATGCCCGATAGCGCGGCCAGTACTCGGCTCGTTCCCTAGCTCATAGTCATAAACGTCAGTGCGACTCCCGTTGGGATTGCTTACTGACGAAACAGGACCGCCCAATTGCAACTCTACCTCGCCACGGGTCGATCCGACACGGAACGCGCCCAAATTAGGGTCCTTTTTCCCGCTGAGCGCCATACCTACCGAACAGCCTGCGAGTATCAAGAGCAGGCAGACATTCGCAACACCGAAAGCAACTCGTCTCATCATGGGTCAATTCCTCCTGTCTCAAAAATAATGCGCCCTCCGACTACACCAGAGGGGTCGAGTCAATTGTGGACTAATTCTCGCCTCGCTCTCCCGTTAGACCTCTGCCACCCAAAACAAAAAAGCACCGGAGGGTGCACGACCCGCCCGGTGCGCAAGTAAGTCCGGGGATCACCTTTGCCATTGCCGGATTTCCTAATATCGTCAAGGAGATAGAGCCAAGGGTGGCGATAACTTAGACTATTAAACTGGGCGTGTCAATGACTTTCGCGGTCGGAAAATGCGCACGGGTCTGGGGCGGGCGTGAGGCGTAAGGGGTGAGGCGTGAGGGGGGCTGAAGAACAAGGACTGAGGGCTGAGTGCTGAGGACTGAGCACCCAGGACTGAGGACTGAGTGCTGAGGACTGAGTGGTGGGGCGTTAGGCGTAAGGGGTGAGGCGTGAGGGGTTATGGCCGAAAAAGACTCCCGGTACATTTTCTCGCGTGCCGAAAAAAGACTCCCGGTACCTTTTTCCGTACGGTACCTTTTTCCGTAAGGTCAGGCAGGTGAATGGCTTGACACGCCTGGCGGGGGTGGGGGATGCTTGAGGCTGGCCCACACAAGGAGGTCCCCGTGAAAATCGCGATCACGACGCCGACCGGAAACATCGGGCGGGAACTCACGCAGCGGCTGCTCGACCAGGGCGGCCACGAGCTGATCCTCCTCGCCCGCACCCCCGACAAGCTCAAAAAGGAGCAGGCCAAAGGGGCGAAGGTCGTCCGGGCGGATCTGGGCGACGCCGCCGCCGTCACGAAGGCGACCCAGGGCGCCGACGCACTCTTCTTTCTCTGCCCCCCCAGCTTTGCCGTCCCCAACTACCGCGCCTACTACGCCCAGCTCGCCACAAACGGCGCCGACGCAGTCAAGGCCAACTCGATCAAGCACACCGTCCTCCTCTCCAGCATCGGCGCCCACCTGAGCAAAGGGACCGGCCCCATCCTGGGCCTGCACGACGCCGAAAAGATCTTCACCCAGGTCACGAAGGGCCTGACCATCCTGCGCCCCGGGTGGTTCATGGAAAACCACCTCTGGCATCTCGACACCATCAAGAGCTTGAGCAGCATCTTCATGCCCCTGTCCGGCGACGTGACCATGCCCATGATCGCCACTGTGGACATCGCCGAGCGCGCCGCCCGCCTCATCACCCGCCCCGCCCCCTCCCGACCCACGATCGTCCCGCTCCACGGCCCCAGGGAATACAGCCTGGACGAGTGCGCCAAGATCATCGGCCGGGTAATAGGCAAGGTGGTTCGGCACGTCCAGGTGCCGCCCGCCAAAGCGAAGGAGGCCATGATCGGCATGGGTGCGACCGAGAACGTGGCCGATACGATGCTCGAGATGTACGCGGGGCTTCAGGCGGGCAAGGTCACAGACGAGGTCAAGCGGTCGCCCGAGACGACGACGCCGACCACGTTCGAGACCTTCGTCAAGGACGTGCTGGCGCCGGCGCTCAAGGGATAGGAGGTCAGGACTGAGGACTGAGTGCTGAGGACTGAGTCGCCGATCCCTGCCCTGAGCCTGTCGAAGGGCCTGCCCTGAGCTCTTAAGGAAGCCTGCTATTCCCCTTGCTTCGCCAGGAATCCGATGCGCCGTCGCTTCGGCTCGGGCGGGGCCATGAGCTCGCGAATCGCATGAAAGAGGG
>Ga0214471_10004140_pt1 | contig 11198 bp, 9 predicted proteins | sample RVTome_5_FD_207665 | JGI IMG/M metagenome (GOLD analysis project Ga0214471, IMG submission 207665) | Soil microbial communities from uranium-contaminated site in the Upper Colorado River Basin, Wyoming, United States - RVT142D155 | ecosystem: Environmental > Terrestrial > Soil > Contaminated >... | reverse complement strand
TATGCCTATAAATATGCCATTCCCAATGAATTTTTGGACCAATACAATATTCGTTTATACGGGTTTCATGGCACTAGCCATAAGTATGTTTCCGAAAAGGCGATTGAATTTTTGGGCAAGAAAGAGTCCAAAATCATCACCATCCATTTAGGTAACGGCTGTAGTATGACCGCCGTAAAAAACGGAAAAAGTATTGACCATTCTTTGGGATTTTCACCCATAGGCGGTTTAATAATGGGCACGCGATGTGGCGATATTGACCCTTCCATTATTTTTTATCTGCATGAACGATTGGGATACAGCATCCCCGATATCAATTCCATATTGCTCAAAAAAAGCGGCATGTTGGGCCTTACGGGTTTAAGTGATTTAAGGGATATCCAACAGCAAGCATTACAAGGCAATAAAGCATGTCAATTGGCATTGCAAATGAATGCGTATCGCATAAAAAAATATATTGGCAGTTACGCCGCTGTTTTAAATGGACTGGATGCCATTGTATTTACGGCGGGAATTGGTGAAAATTCTGAAGTCATCCGGCAATTGGTCTGTGAAGAATTGGATGTTTTGGGTATTCATCTTGACAAGGCTAAAAATGAAATGAAATCCAAAGGCATAAGGGCCATTCAACGAGACAACTCCAAGGTCAAAATTTTGGTGGTACCCACAAATGAAGAGCTGGAAATCGCAAAGCAGGCGATGTCTTTATTCAAAAATTAATTTCCCGGTATAAAATTCCACAACATCTACAATCGGCGGCCGATTGAGCGAAATGACATCTCCCGTACCTCTAATTTCTCCTGTAAGGGATTGCTGTGGATTTACAATCATGTCGTTACTGCTGCGCTGAAAAATATTAATATTCTGCGCAACAAGATTGGCCCCTTCAAAACGGGCATCGCCAGAATAAAACCCAATAAACAAGTTGTTCACAGAACCACTGATGAATACACTTGATAAATTGTTGACCACAATATCAAGTCTATTGCAATTGACTTGAAGGTTGAAATCACCGTCGGTATGCGTTACATAGGTTGCATTAAAATCCTCGGAAACCAGTTTTAAACTGCTATAATTTAAAACGCCATCGCTACTTACGGTAAGCCCGGAACTATTTCTAATCTGGGTCAAGTTTGGTGAACTCACAAACACTTTGGTAATCCCATAAGCCCTGGTGAGATTACATGCGTTGCGATTTTCGAGTATTAATTCACCATTTTCCACTTTTACTTCAATATCGTTCAATAAATATTCTCCGGTTTCCACAACTACTTTTTGGGTAGGTCCATCTTTAACAATGAGTTCAATGCGTTCATATACGGTAATTTTATCAAAAGTTTCAAGCTCAAATTCCTGTTGAACAATCGCTCCCGAGTTTTGAAAACAATCGGGCACATTCTCACCATTGCAAGAAAGCAAGACTATCATAAATACTATGTAAATGAGGTTTTTCATAAATAACCCTTCCGTCCTTTGGACACCTTCCCTTAAAAAGGGAAGGAATTTATTTTTAACTTTTTACAATCTTACTCCAATTCCAAATTCAACCGCTTCCGCTTTGGCACCATGGGATTTTAAGGTGATGGCACCAAAAAATTTGTCTCCAAAATAACGTTTCATCCCTATTCGATTATAGATGCGTCCTTCAAAATCGTAAGGGTAGTACACATAATAGCCCAATTGGGTCACCAATGACATTTTGTTGATGAACAATTCATGGCCAACAAAAACGCCTATTCGTTTCCAATCTTCGTCTCCTTTAACATCATATTCGGGAAATGCAACCGAATAGTAATAGATCAATTCCTTTAAAAATTTGGAAAAGAACACATCTGTTCCCATTTGAATGGCACTTTTTCTGTTCAGGCGTTTATCAGCATATCCCGAAACTATATAAAAGGGATATTGGCCAATATCAATCACATCACTTTCATTTACCCCAGTTCTGAATACAACATTGTATTTTATTTTTTCGGTAAACTTTTTGTCTTCAGATGAAGGAATAAATTCAGGTCTTTCTTCGGCATCCAGCACATAATTGGCCCCTATATTAAATGTGAATGTGTTGGTTGATGTATTCGGGGCCTTGAAATTGGCATTGGAATAATGAATCAATGAAATTCCGGCCTGAAGGCCCAAGCCATCAATGATGTTTTCCTTCTTGTAATTGAGCATGACATAGGTTGTGCTCATCAAATGGGACCCATAAGCATTGTTGGCAAAGTTATTTTCCTTATCATAGGGTTTTGTGGTATAGGCAATCCCCTGACCAATTCTAAACATCAGGTTACGTCTTAAAAAATAAAAATTGAAATGGGCATAAGCACTATAATTTTCACCCAAATGGTAGTTTTTCATATCTTGGTACACGAATGAAAATCCCCAATCGGGATAATTGTACCTGCTTTCCCAAGCTTTAAGCCCAAAGGTCTTTCTGTTATAGGCTAAGATGAACCCCGTGGGGTGGTCTGTGATTAAATGGGAAATATCCGGATTGTGCTCTAAAATGCTACCATAAAAATAATTGGCATCTAAAGTGGAAATGCTTTTGTTCTCTTGTGAAAAGACAACACCAAATAAGAAACATAAAATGTAGGTCAGCCTTTGCTTCATTAATTTTACTTGTGGAACAAAAATAACAGAATAATTAAAATACTTGCGATGCAATAGCTTTTATATTGTCACTTTTTCCCATGGAGTAGTAATGAAGTACAGGAACGCCTGCTTTTAATAATTCTTTGGATTGCTCAATGCACCATTCCACTCCAAGTTGCCTAACTTCTTTGTTGTCCTTGCATTTTTCTACTTCCCATATTAAATCTTCAGGCAAATCTATTTTAAAGACCTGAGGCAATAACTGTAGATGACGTTTTACGGCAATGGGTTTTATTCCAGGAATTATGGGTACATTGATGCCTATTTTTTTTGCTTCTTCCACAAATTTGAAATACTTTTTATTATCAAAAAACATTTGGGTTACGATATAATCTGCACCTAAATCCACTTTTTGTTTCAATTTTTTTAAATCAAAATCCAATGAAGGTGCTTCAATGTGTTTTTCAGGGTAACCGGCGACACCGATACAAAAATCAGCTTTACTGTTAGATTCTATGACTTCATGTAAATATTTGCCTTTGTTTAAGTCCTTAATTTGTTTTACCAAATCCGAGGCAAATTCATTCCCTCCTTTGGTAGGTTCAAAATATTTTTGGTGGCTCATGGCATCACCGCGCAATGCCATGACGTTATCAATGCCCAAATAATGACAATCGACCAACAGATATTCGGTCTCCTCTTTTGTAAAACCCCCACAAAGCACATGGGGAACGGTATCAACACTGTATTTATGTTTGATTGCGGCACAAATACCAACGGTACCTGGGCGCATCCTTGTAATCTTTCTATCCAATAAGCCTCCTTTTTCGATATAAATGTACTCTTCCCTAGAGGTTGTGACATCGATAAATGGAGGATTGAATTCCATCAAGGGATCGATGTTATCGTACAATTCCTGAATGCTATTCCCTTTTTTTGGTGGAATAAGTTCAAAAGTGAACAAGGTTTTTCCTTTTGCTTTTTTTATGTGCTCTGTTACTTTCATAAGCCTCCCCAAACCCCTCCGAAGGAGGGGATTTAGTGGGTTCTTTTTAAAAATTAATATTTATTTGTCCTTTGCCCAACATATTCCTTCCCTTTGGGAAGGTTAGGATGGGCTTAAATTAGGATTCAACCATTTTTCGGCTTCTTCATTGGAGATGCCTCTTCGTTTTGCATAATCCTTTAATTGGTCTTGGGTTATTTTTCCAAGACCAAAATATTTCGCTTCTTTATTTCCAAAATAATAGCCGCTCACACTGGCGGCAGGCCACATGGCCAAACTATCGGTTAATTCTACGCCAATATTTTCCTTAACGTTCAAAAGCTTCCAAATGGTTCGTTTTTCCAAATGGTCAGGGCAAGCCGGGTAACCAGGCGCGGGACGAATCCCTTTATAGCTCTCTTTTATCAACTCTTCATTTGAAAGGTTTTCATCCTTGGCATAACCCCAAAATTTGGTTCTGATTTCTTTATGCAAATATTCGGCAAAGGCTTCGGCCAAACGGTCGGCCAATGCTTTGATCATGATGGAATTATAATCATCGTGATTGGCTTCAAATTGTTTTGCCAAGTCCTGAACTCCAAATCCGGTGCTGACACAAAAACAACCCATATAATCTCGTATTCCTGAATCTTTGGGAGCTACAAAATCTGCCAAGGCAATATTCGGAATACCTTCACGTTTTTCCAATTGTTGACGAAGGGTCAAGAATGTTTGAAGTTTTTCACCCTTTTCATCATAAATTTCAACATCATCATCATTGACTGAATTCGCTGGGAACAACCCAAAAATAGTTTTAGCGGTCAACAATTTTTCATCAAAAATACGATTCAGCATATTTTTGGCATCAGCAAATAATTCTGTGGCTTGCAATCCTACAACTTCATCAGTCAAAATATCGGGATACTTCCCGTGTAGATCCCAACTTCTAAAAAAGGGACTCCAATCAATAAACCCTTCCAACTTTCCAATATCAAAATCATCAATAATCTGAATTCCCAATTGGTTTGGTTTTATGATTTCCGAAGCCTTCCAATCGATTTTAAACTTATTCTTACGGGCGGCTTCAATGGTGATGTAATCCTTTTGTTTGCCCCTGTTTAAAAACTGCTCACGGAATTTCTCATATTCTTCCCGAATTTGGTCTTTATAAACTTTATTGTCCTTTTGCAACAGATTCCCAACAACGGTTACCGCACGTGAAGCATCATTGACGTGTACTACGGCATGCGAATAATTTGGAGCGATCTTGACCGCGGAATGCGCTCTGGATGTCGTCGCTCCACCAATAAGAAGCGGAATGGTAAACTTTTGCTTTTCCATTTCTTTGGATAAGTAAACCATCTCGTCCAAAGAAGGTGTAATCAATCCGCTTAAACCAATAATGTCAACATTCTCTCTTTTTGCAGCTTCAATGATTTTTTCCGGTGGAACCATGACGCCCAAATCGACAATTTCATAATTGTTACAGCCCAAAACAACGCTTACAATATTTTTTCCAATATCATGTACGTCCCCTTTAACAGTAGCCATTAGGATTTTACCAGAAAATTCTTGTTTGCCATCTTTTTCAGCTTCAATAAACGGTTGCAAATAAGCCACAGCTTTTTTCATGACACGTGCCGATTTTACCACTTGGGGGAGGAACATTTTCCCGCTTCCAAATAAATCACCAACCACATTCATTCCAATCATCAAGTGACCTTCAATCACTTCAATGGGTTTTGAAACAGAGCGTCTGGCTTCTTCAACATCATCAATAATAAAGGTGTCAATCCCTTTTACCAGACTATGTGTAATTCGGTCTTGGAGTGAATCATTGCGCCATTCCTGAACAGCAACATCAGCATCTTTTTTATGGCCTTTTACGGTTTCGGCATAATCCAATAAGCGTTCTGTGGCATCGTCACGACGGTCAAACAACACATCTTCAACCCGTTCAAGTAATTCCTTATTGACTTCATCATAAACCTCCAACATGGCCGGATTCACGATTCCCATATTCATACCATATTGAATCGCATGATATAAAAACGCCGAATGCATCGCTTCACGAACGGTATCATTTCCACGGAACGAAAACGACACATTGCTCACGCCTCCTGAGACGTTGGCATAAGGCAGATTTTCTCTAATCCATTTTGTTGCATTGAAAAAATCCATCGCATTTTTTCGATGCTCTTCCATTCCGGTTGCCACGGGAAAAATATTGGGGTCGAAAATGATATCCTGTGGTGGAAACTTTACTTTATTTACCAAAATGTCATAGGAACGCTTGCAGATATCGATGCGTCTTTGGAAAGTATCTGCCTGACCATCTTCATCAAAAGCCATCACAATCACTGCTGCACCATAGCGCTTGACCAACTTGGCATGATGGATAAATGCGTCTTCACCCTCTTTTAAACTTATGGAATTGACCACTGATTTTCCTTGAACTACTCTAAGTCCAGCCTCGATGATTTCCCATTTGGAACTATCTATCATGATTGGAATCCGTGCAATATCAGGTTCTGAAGCTATAAGGTTCAAGAATGTTGTCATGGCATTTACCCCATCCAACATACCTTCATCCATATTGACATCCAAAATTTGGGCTCCGCCTTCAACCTGATGTCTGGCGACTTCAAGAGCTTCGTTATAGTTTTCTTCTTTTATCAGTCGCAAAAACTTTCTGGAACCCGTAACATTGGTGCGTTCTCCTACATTTATAAAGTTACTTTCGGGAGTGACAACCAGAGGCTCCAATCCTGAAAGTGTTAAATATTTATTATGTTCTTGGCTCATTATCTATAATGCTCAACTGTTGGAAATGGTTCGTAAAAATGATGCAATAACGTTTTCCATTCTTGATATTCGCTTGATTTTCTAAAGCCAATTTCATGGTCTTCGATGGTTTCCCATCTAACAAGTAAAATGTATTTATCTTCTAATTCAATACATTTCTTTAACTCGTGGGATATATAGCCCTTCATGGATGAAATGATTGCTTTAGCTTTTTCAAAAGCAGTTTCAAATTCCAATGAAAACCCTTGTTTAATATTCAAAATTGCCACTTCTAAAATCATACGACTTCCAACTTTAATTTTCTAGGTTCATATTTTTTGGCAATCTCTGCAATTGCTTTGATGTGTTCCGGGGTTGTTCCACAACAGCCTCCAATGATGTTGACCAATCCATCTTTAAGGTAGTCCTCAACAAACCCTTGCATCTCTTTTGCAGACTGGTCATATTCTCCAAATGCGTTTGGCAATCCGGCATTTGGATGCGCAGAAGTATAAAATTCAGTTTCGTTGGACAAGCGCTGTAAATAGGGTTTTAGTTGCTCTGCTCCCAAGGCACAATTGAATCCAACACTTAATAATGGAATATGGGATATTGAGGTCAAAAAAGCCTCTACGGTCTGACCCGACAAGGTTCTTCCGGAAGCATCGGTGATGGTTCCAGAGACCATGATTGGAATATCAATATTTCGTTCTTCCTTAACCTCTTCAATAGCAAACAAAGCAGCTTTGCCGTTCAAGGTATCAAAGATGGTTTCCACCAATAACAGGTCAACTCCTCCATCAATTAAGGCCTCAACTTGTTGTTTGTAGGCTACACGCAATTCTTCAAAAGTAATGGCGCGATATTCCGGTCTGTTGACATCTGGAGATAGGCTTGCCGTTTTATTGGTTGGACCAATGCTTCCTGCAACAAATCTAGGTTTTGAAGGATTGGCTTTTGTAAATTCTTCGGCGACTTGCTTGGCAATTTTAGCCGACTCAAAATTAAGCTCATAAACCAAATCTTCCATATTGTAATCGGACATGCCTATGGTTGTCCCCGAAAAGGTATTGGTTTCCACAATATCAGCACCTGCTTCAAAATACTTGCGATGTACCTCTGCAATGGCCTGTGGTTGGGTCAAGGACAATAAATCATTATTTCCTTTCAGGGAAGTAGGATAATCCTTAAAACGCTCTCCGCGAAAGTCCTCTTCATAAAAATTATAACGCTGCAACATGGTTCCCATGGCACCATCCAATACCAAAATGTGTTGCTGTAAAAGATTTTTAATGTTTGACATCTTATATAATTTATATCAAAATGTCATCAGGAAAGTAAGGGATTACTCGTGGTTATCTGTCTCGATGCTGAAATATCTGCCTGTCGGCAGACAGGAGTTCAGCATAAAGTAGAATTTAGCACCTTCTTTTGAATAAAGGGTTGCCAAGGCTTCAACGGGTCTATTCCCTCTGCCTTTCGTGATAACATTCAATACAGTTATGAACTCGTGGGCAAAATAACATAATAAATATGTGATAACCAATTTTTATTCGAACAAATCTGAAGAGATATAACGGTCACCAATATCACAAATAATGGCTACAATAATACCCTTCTCCAATGTATCCGCAATTTTCAAAGCTGTTGCCACCGCACCGCCACTGCTCATTCCTGCAAAAACACCTTCTTCTCTGGCCAATCGGTTCGACATCATACGAGCTTCTTCTTCACTCACTTCTACAATTTCATCCACCTTGGAACGGTCAAAAAATTTGGGTAAATATTCTTCTGGCCATTTTCTGATTCCAGGAATTCGTGCATCGTCTTTGGGTTGTGCACCAATAATTTGAATGGCTTTATTTTTTTCCTTTAGAAATGTAGACACCCCCATAATCGTTCCCGTGGTTCCCATTGCAGAGACAAAATGCGTCACTTCCCCATTGGTGTCTTTCCAAATTTCGGGTCCGGTAGTTTTATAATGTGCCTTCCAATTGTCGTCATTTGCAAACTGGTTCAAGATGAAATAGCCCTTTTCTTCATGTAATTGAATGGCTAAATCCCGGGAGCCTTCAATACCACCATCTTCAGGTGTTAAAATAAGTTCGGCACCATAAGCACGCATGGTCTTGATACGTTCTTCGGTTGAGTTATCGGGCATGACCAGCACCATGTTCAAGCCAAAAATTTGGGCAATAAACGCCAGTGCTATTCCGGTGTTTCCACTTGTGGCTTCCACCAAGGTATCCCCTTTTTTAATATCACTGCGCTTGAATGCTTCATTGATCATATTAAATGCCGGACGATCCTTGACACTGCCCCCGGGATTTTTCCCTTCCAATTTTAGAAACAGACGCACATTTTTATTTGAAGTAATTTTAGTGGCTTCAACTAAAGGGGTATTTCCTATAAGATCTACTATCGATTGGCCTTTGATCATGTTTTACGCGTGCTGATTTTAATTTCAGATTGATACGTTACCAAGGAATTTTCCGGAACTGATTGTGTAATCCAAACATTGGCCCCGATAATACTGTTGGCCCCTATAACGATATCACCACCCAAAATCGTTGCATTGGCGTAAATGGTCACATTATCCTCAATGGTTGGATGACGTTTTATCTGAGCCAAACTTTTCTTAATTGACAGACCGCCCAACGTCACACCTTGATAAATCTTCACATTATTTTTGATGATCGAAGTTTCTCCAATCACGATTCCCGTTCCATGGTCAATAAAAAAGGATTTTCCAATCGTTGCGCCCGGGTGAATATCAATACCTGTTATCCCGTGAATATATTCGCTCATCATTCTGGAAACCACAGGCAAATTCAACTTGAACAATTCGTGGCTCAATCGATAAATGGCGATGGCATGAAAACCGGGATAGGCAAGATAAATCTCTTCCAAGCTTTTACAGGCAGGGTCATTTTTCTCGGTGGCTTTGGCGTCCAGTTGTATATCTTTTTTGACATCAGGTAATCGTTTCAAAAATGCATTCCATAATGTGACCCCATCTTCTTTAGAAACTTCTGAAACTATTTTTAAGAAAATAATTTCTAAAGCTTTTAGTTCTTTTTCTTGCTTTTGTCCGCCATCAAATAAAGTATAGAACAATTGCTTGGTGAATACAGCTACATCATCTTTTAAGCGTAGGTTGAAGGTCATACTTGTACTTTTGAAAATTAGATTATTGAATTCCAGTCATGTTCTAAAGCGAATTTAGTCTAAAATAGATAGAAACATTACAAAGGAAATCTTAAAATCTACCATTAAATGGCATTTAAGTTTTAATGTTCCTTCCCGTTGTACATTTTGAACAGATTTCCTCAATTTTTTCCCCTCCCGATAGCTATCGGGACTAAAGGGCGAATCGAAGAAATCTTCATTCCATCCCTGCCTGCCGGCAGGCAGGCTTTAGGATTAGAGGCAAAGAATGAAGATTTAAATCAATTTTAATTTCACAATTAACAAAATGCACAACGGGTTAATCCTATTATTTTCCAATCAAGGTTTCGGTTATTTTGTTTAAGGTTGAAACTTTCTTGGCAAAATTACCTTTTATTGATTTTCGGTAGGTATTTAAGTTTTTTACCAAATCGTCCACATTATCGGGGATAACATCTTCAAAAAATTGTCGCAGTCGTTTGGCTGTTGTTGGTGATTGTCCATTTGTGGAAATGGCTATTTTCACATTTCCTTTTGTGACGATGCCTCCCATGTAAAAATCACAAAATGGTGGATTGTCCGCTACGTTCACCAAAATATTCTGAACTTTACAATCATTATAAATTTGAATATTGACCTCCTCACTATCAGTAGTTGCTATAACGATATGTTGACCGGAAAGAAATTTTAAATGGTATTCCTCTTTAATTAATTTGACCTTATTAAGATTGGCAAATTCAATGGTTTCAGGGCGAAAAAACGGTGCTACCAATTTTACCTTGGCATCGGGACTGGATTTCAAAAGGAAATTCAATTTTTCCAAGGCCACATAACCACCTCCAACAATAAGAATATTGAGCTGGCTGGTCTTTAAAAAAATGGGATATAGATTGTTTCGTTCTTGCATAATCTTTTAATGAGATGCTTCGACACCTGTCCGTCCGGCAGGCGGGAGCTCAGCATGACAGGAAGGTTGGTTTTGTAATTCAATTGAAATAGAATTCAATTTTGCGCGTTCATTTACCACTTCTCCAATCACAATAATGGCAGGTGATGAGAGTTGTTTTTCGTTGACAATATCACAAATGGTTCCAACCGTTCCCACTCCAAATTTTTCGTTTTTTGTGGTTCCATTCTGAATGACGGCCACAGGAACATCTTGCTTTCCTTCTTCAGAAAACACGTTAACAATGTCTTGAAGTTTTCCCATGCCCATTAAAATCACGACCGTAGCCGTTGATTTCGCGGCCAATACGACATCTTTGGATAATTCATGTGCTTTTGTGGTTCCTGTAATGACCCAAAAACTTTCTGAACTGCCACGTTTGGTCAAGGGAATGCCTTGATAGGCCGGAACTGCCAAGGCCGATGAAATCCCGGGCACCATATAGGTCTCTATTCCAAATTGCTTTGCGTAATCCAACTCTTCGGCGCCACGACCAAAGATAAAGGGATCACCACCTTTAAGTCGTACCACATGGCCATGGGTTTTGGCCCTTGCAACAATCAGTTCGTTGATTTGCTCTTGTTGATAGGCATAGCAACCTTTGCGTTTCCCCACAAAAATAAGCTCAGCTTCAGGGGAAGCATATTCCAATAATGCTTCGTTAATCAGGGCATCGTACAAAATAACGTTGGCGTCCTTAATGGCATTGATTGCCTTTAA
>Ga0214471_10004139_pt1 | contig 11198 bp, 9 predicted proteins | sample RVTome_5_FD_207665 | JGI IMG/M metagenome (GOLD analysis project Ga0214471, IMG submission 207665) | Soil microbial communities from uranium-contaminated site in the Upper Colorado River Basin, Wyoming, United States - RVT142D155 | ecosystem: Environmental > Terrestrial > Soil > Contaminated >... | reverse complement strand
CGCTGCCGGCGGACGGCTTCACCGAATGGTTCGGCGTCTTCTGCGAGACACACTCGCCGGCCTGGCTTTCGGCCGAGCAGGCGCTCGTGGCCGCCGATTGCCGCTGGAGCGAAGGCGACGACCTCACCAGCGGGTCCTGGATCTACCTTACGCCCGACTCGGGCGCCACCTGGCAATCCCGGTTCTATCCCGGTGGGCCGGTGCTCTTCCTCGACGCCTCGCGCGGTTGGGCGTTGGACCGGGACATTCACTGGACCGACGACGGCGGCCGGACGTGGAGGTTGGTGAAGACGGTGGCCTGGGACGGCCAGTTCAGCTTCGTGGACGAAGACCTCGGCTGGGCGGTGGCGCGCTCGGAAGAAGACATCGCTCTCGTGCGCACGCGCAACGGCGGGGAGACGTGGTTGATCATGGAGCCGAGGGTGGGGGACTGAGAGCTTCCGGCTCCCGGCTTCCAGCTGCCGGCTCCCGGCTGCCGGCTTCCCGCTGCCCGCCCCCCGCTGCCCGCTCTCCGCCATCCGCTCCTGAACCCTTCGACAAGCCTAGGGCCATCTCCGCGACCGCCCTCTCCCCTCCCGTCATTCTGAGCGCAGCGAAGAATCTACTACCGGGCAGATTCCATTTCGCCCCAACGGGCGTGCCATCAGAGAGCAGCCGCTCGCTTCCAGGCTTCGGCTCCCCAAGGACCGCTCCCCGCTTCCTCCCGGACAAACGATATTCGTGAGGCGAGGAATCCCCCGCGAGTCGCGCCCAAGACCCGGCGGAGCACGGCGCATAACGTAGCCTTCTCGTCGGAAACGTAGCGGCGGGTCTAAGGCCCGCCGCTGCGAGGCAGTGGAGAAATGTGGACGATCGAAGATCACTGAGACCCGCCCTACCATTCTCATGGGACTTCATGATTGGGCCCGCGCTCGTCATTGGTCGGAGCGTCTCTCAGCAGGCCCGGCCCGCTGGCGGCGGGATCTCCTGGATCGCAGACATCAGACTCCGAGCGCGGTCCTGCAGTTCGCCGTATCGCCCTTGCCGGACCAGACCCGCGTCCAGCAGCTCTCCGCCCATGCCGACGGCGAAGGCGCCGGCCCGGAGTAGCTCTACCGCGCTCTCTGCGCTCACGCCTCCCGTCGGCATCAAACGCACCTCGGGCATGGGAGCCAGCACATCACGCAGGTACTGCGGGCCCAGGCTCCGGATGGGGAACACCTTGACCACGTCGGCTCCCGCCTCCCAGGCGGCGAAGATCTCGCTGGGGGTGAAGGCCCCCAGGACGATCGCCGCCGGCCGTGCGGTTTGCACCCGAAGGACTTCCATTCGAAGGCACGGGCTCACCAGGAACTCGGCCCCGGCTTCCGCCGCCTGTTCGGCCGCGATCCGGTCCATCAACGTGCCTGCGCCCAGAACGATCCGATTACCGAATCGCCCCTTCCAGGCTCGGATCACATTCATAGCGTCCGGGACGGTCATGGTGACCTCGATCGCCCCAACGCCTCCATCCACCAAGGCTTCCACCGCAGGCGTGAGGTCGAATCCCTCCTTGCTCCGGACGACGGCGACGATGCGGGCGAGGGCAAGCCGCTGCAGGATCTCTTCCTTACTCATCGCTACGTCCAGGGCGGCGGATCCTCTTGCCCCCGGCTCCTTCAGGTATGGGCCGCGGATGGTCGTACACCTCCGGGTTGACGACGTTTTCGGGCCGCTCTCCACTCAGGACAGCCAGCGCGTTCTTCGCCGCCTCGAGGCCCATCCTGAGCGACGATTGGCGCGTGACCCCGCCGGTGTGCGGGCTGGCGATGAAGGACGCCAACTCGAACAAGGGGCTCGGGCCGGGGGGTTCGCGCTCGAAAACGTCGGCGGCGGCTCCGGCGATCCATCCCTCTTTCAAGGCACGGGCAAGGGCTGCCTCGTCCACCAGACCCCCGCGGCCGGTGTTGATCAGGAACGCCGTCGGCTTCATGCGCTTCAGCGCCCGGCCGTCGATGATGTGGCGGGTCTCCGCCGTCAGCGGGAGATGCAGGCTGACGACGTCGCTCGTCGCCAGAACGTCGTCCCGGTCCATGGCGCGGGCGCCCAGGGATCGGGCCAGGTCTCCCGGCGGTTGCGCCTTGTCGTGATACGCGATCTGCATGCCAAACGCCAGGGCGCGGCGAGCCACTTCCCGCCCAATCCGTCCGAATCCAAGGAGGCCAAGAGTCTGGCCTTGGAGCTCCGCGCCGGGGAGTCGGTCCCAGCGGCCTTCACGCACATTCCGGTCCTGGGCCGGAATGGCGCGTGCCAGAGCCAGCATCAGCCCCATGGTCAGTTCCGCCACCGAAATGGAATTTGCATCCGGCGTGTTGGTGACGACGATGCCGAGGGTGGTGGCCGCCGCCACGTGGACGTTGTCGACGCCCGCCCCGCAGCGCGAGATCACCCGAAGCTGCGGCGCCCGGCGCATGACGTCGCCGGTGAACGGATCCACGCCCAGGATTACGGCGACCACGTCGTGGACCAGAGGCAGGAGCTCCTCCTCCCGAAGCGGGCGGTCCGGATTCCCAGCGACGAGCTCATACCCGGCGTCCCGCAGCAGTTGCGGGTGCAGACCTTCGGCCCTCCAGAACGAGCGGGCGGTGATCAGGATCTTTCCGCCCATCCGCGCCCTCACGGCGAACGGTCCGCTGGGGCGTTGCCCCGCTGGGCAAGGTCCGCCAGGGCATCGAACAAGGGCCGGCTGGCTTCCAACAGACGCACGTATTGATCCACGAAGGGCCGGTAGGCGCGATGGCGGTCGGAATCGGGTTCGATCCGCTCCCCCACCTTTACGAATGAGGACGCGGCCGCCGCCATATCTGGTATCACGCCGACCGCATGGCCCGCCAGGATGGCCGACCCGAGGATCGCAAGCTCCTCGCGATCGAGACGCACATAGGGGACGCCCAGGACGTCGGACTTGATCTGGTTCCACATCCGACTGCGGGCGCCGCCCCCAATCACGCGCGTCTCCCGCACCGGCAGATCGGGCCGCAGGCCGCGCACGATGGTGAGGTAATACGCGTACTCGTAGGCGACCGCCTCCAGCATTGCCCGGTAGAGGTGCGCCCGCGTGTGGGCCCAGTTCAGGCCCAGGAACAGGCCTCGCGTGTTGGGTTCGCTTGGGCAGACGCGCCCGCCGAGATGCGGCAAGAAGAGCAGATCACCGGCGCCCGCCGGAAGTTCGGAGGCGGCGCGATCGAGGACCTGGTAGACGTTGCCTCCATCCGCCGCGGCGATCGACCTTTCCTCCGCCGCGAACTGGTCGCGGAACCATCGCAAGTTCAGCCCACCGCCGTTGATGTACGCCAGGGCATAGTACATGCCGGGCAGGGGGAGCCGCGCCGTGAAGACCGTCCGGTGTTCGCCGTCGGTGACGAACTCGTCCAGGCAGATGGAGAACACCGAGGCCGTGCCCGCCACGTCGAACACCATCCCGGGCCGGACCATGGCCGCCCCGAGCATGCCCGCCGCCTGGTCGCCGCACCCGGCCGCGATCGGCGTCCCCGCCCGCAGCCCGGTCGCGGCCGCGGCCTCGGGCGAGACCTGTCCGATAATCTCGGCAGGGTCCACGATCCGTGGCAGCTTGCCCGCCTCCACTTCGAAGAAGGAGATCAGTTCCTCCGACCAGACGCCGTTCTGGGTATCACTGAAGCAGGAGAAATGCAGATAGGTCGGGTCGATGAACGCCTGATCGCCTCGAAGCCCGGCCATTCGACCGGCGACGTAACCGCCCGGGACGACGAACTTCGCCACCTTCCGGTAGACATTCGGCCGCTCATGCTTCCACCATAGAATCTTGGCGCCGTGTGAGAACGTGGCGAAGCCGCCGGTAAGGGCGATGATCCTGTCCTCGAGAGCCTTGAGGCGCGGGATGTAGGCGCCGCAGCGCGTATCCAGCCACGAATCGTAAACCGTGGGCGTCCCCCAGTCCTCGTCCACCGTTCCAATCCCCGACATCTGGCCTGCGAAGGCGAGGGCGGCGACGTCGGCCGGGCTTGCCCGGCTTCGCTCGAGGCAGGCGCGGATGGTGCGCACCGCCGATCCATAGATGTCCTCCGGATCCTGCTCCACCCAGCCGGGGCCGGGGTAGATCAGACGAGACTCCTCATGCGCCTCGGCCACGAGCTTGCCCTGCGCGTCGAACAACCCGGCCTTCGTACCCATCGTCCCCAGGTCAATTCCGAGAAGGTACGGCTTCGTCATCGCTTGGGCCCTACGCGGCCGCCGGCGGGCCCGGATCGCGAACCTTCGGGGTGTCTACCAGAAGGGCCTGCGAACCCCTCGCCACAAGGATCTTGGCGAAGTCACGCTGCTCGATCGCGGCGTAGTCGTGGCCGGCGTCTCCCGGCCAGGCGGCGAAGAAGATGAACGGATCGTCCCCCGTGTTCGCCGTCCGATGGGCCCAGAAGGGGGGCACGTACGCGACGGTCCCCGGCCCCATCGCAATCATCCGCACGTCGCCGGCCTCAGTTTGCAGAAGCAGGGCGCCGCGCCCTGAGGTGCCGACATACACTTCGGCGCGGTCGCGTCGCGTGTGGAAGTGTCCTTTGGTCATGTGGAACTGATCGCCCACGCGCCCGGGGTACAGGATGGTGCTTCCGTGTAGGACGTGCCCTTCCTGTTCCGGCAGCTCCGCCGGATAGACCTCGTAAATCAGCCGGTCCCCTTCGCGTTCGAGGATCCGCGCCACAGCCTCCTGGTTGTGATAGATCCCCTTTATCTCGCTCAACCGCCTCTGAAGGACGCGGCCGGCGGGCCGCAGCGCCCCGGACTGAAAGTCGAGATGGCTCGCAAAGGGTTCCATGGCTCTGCTCCCGGCAGGGAACGGGCTGGGGGCGCGACCGCCGGCCGGCGGCGCTCGCTAGATCTCGATCCGCACGTGTTTGAGCTGCAGGTACTGCTCGGTGGCGTAGTGGGAGTTTTCGACGCCCAGTCCGCTCTGTTTCCAGCCCCCGTATGGGTAGGGGAACTCCCCGCCGGCGACGTTGTTCACCCCGACCGTCCCGTACTCGAGCTCCTCGCTCACCTGGGTCAGGACCCGCACGTCGTGGGTATAGATATAGGCGACAAGCCCGTACGGGCTGTCGTTGGCGTAGGCGATGGCCTCTTGGTTCGTGTCGAAGGGCATGATCGGGGCGACGGGGCCGAAGGTCTCCTCCCGCATCACCAGCATGTCGTGGCGCACGTCGACAAGGACGGTGGGCTCGAAGAAGTGGCCGCGGGCATACTTCTCCCCCGGAGGCCGCCGGCCCCCCGCCAGGACGCGCCCGCCCCGCTCGACCGCGTCCTGGATGTGGCGCTGGACCTTCTGCACACCGGCGGCGGTGCACATCGGTCCCAGGTCGGGATTGTCCAACCCGTGGCCAATGGTGAGCTTGCGCGTGGCGTCCTCGAACTCCTCCACGAAGCTGCCGAACAAGGACCGATGGACATAGATGCGATTCACGGCGTTGCAGATTTGACCCATATTGCGGAAGGACCGGTAGGCGGCGCCTTCGACCGCCTTGTGCAGGTCGGCGTCGGGGAACACGATAAGCGGCGTGTGCCCGCCGAGCTCGAGGGTGATCCGCTTCAGGCCGGCCGCGGCCATTTCCATCACCTGCTTGCCGCTCTCCGTCTGGCCGGTGATGGCGACCTTGGCCGTCCGCGGGTGCTGGATCAGCGCCGGGCCGATCGCCCGGCCGCGGCCGGAAACGATGTTGACCACACCCTTGGGGAGACCGCCTTCGGCCAGCACCTCGAGGAAACGGCTGACGGCCAGGGGGGTCTCGGAGGGAGGCTTGGCGACCACCGTGTTGCCGGTCACCAGAGCCGGCCCAAGCTTCCACGCCATGAGCAGGATCGGGTAGTTCCATGGGCTGATGGCCACCACGACCCCGTAGGGCTGCTTGATGACGTAGCTGCGGCGATTGGATTTCTGGGAGGGCATCGTCTCGCCCACGATTCGCCAGCTCTCCTCGGCGAAGAACTCCAGCGCATCGGCGGATGCCTTGACTTCGCCGATCGCCTCTTGAATCGGCTTGCCCTGCTCCAGCGTCAGCAAGCGTCCGATCTCGTCGGCGCTCCTGCGCGCCCGACCGGCAGCCTCCTTGAGCATGGCTCCCCGCTCGGGCGGCGGGACTTTGCGCCAGCTCAGGAAAGCCTCGTGGGCGGCCTCGACGGCACGCCCCGCGTCCTCCGGCGTGGCGGCGGCGGCGGTCCCCACCGCTTCGCCGTTCGCCGGGTCGGTGACCGGAAACGTCTCTCCGGAACTGGAGTCCATCCACGCCCCGCCGATCCAAAGTTTCTGGTATGGCGTACTCACGTCAGCCTCCAGAGTCTTCAAGGGTGAAGAGGTCATAGGTGCTCCGCGCCCGGAACGCGCTCAAGCCGCCGGGTCCAGGATCAGTCGCATTTCCCGATGGGCCTGGCTGCGCTCGAGGGCGGCGTGCACCGAAGCAAGAGGAAGGCGGTCACCGATCAACGGGAGCAGATCGAGCCTGCCTCCGGCGACGAGCTCGAGCGCGGTCCGGAATTGGCGCACGTTGGAGCCGGATGTCCCGGTGAGCACGAGCTGTCGGTAGTGGATGGCGTTGACATCGACCTGGACTCGCGCGTCACCGCCCGCCTGTCCGGCGAAGAAGGTGATCCGGCCCCGCTTCGCAGCGACGGCCATCGCCTCCTCAGCCGCCCGAGCCGAGGGTGCCGCCACCAGGACCGCATCGACTCCCCGGCCGTCGGTGGCCCGAAGGACCGCGGCCCCGAGGTCTTGCCGCCGCGGGTCGAAGGTCTCGTCCGCCCCGCACTGCCTCGCCACCGCCAACCGCTCTTCGGGGAAGCCGCTCAGCATCAACCGGCGCGCGCCTCGCTGCCGCGCCAGGAGGACGTGCATCATGCCCAGGGGCCCGGCGCCGATCACCAGGGCGACGTCGCCGGGACCCAGCGAGATCCCCTCCTGGGCGGCCAGGCAGCACGAGAGCGGCTCGACCAGGGCGGCCTCCTCGGGCGAGACCCGGTCCGGGAGCCGGACCACGTTCCCCTGCGCCACAGCCCCAGCGGGGACGCGCACCCGCTCGGCAAATCCCCCGTCGAGGCTGATGCCGATTGCCTCGTGATCCGGGCACAGGTTCGTCCATCCCGCCGTGCACTGTTCGCACCTGCCGCACCCATAGTTTGGCGCCACCGCCACGCGTTCCCCCTTGCGCAGGCCCTCAACCCCCGGGCCAAGAGCTTCCACCTCGCCGGCGATCTCGTGGCCCAGAATCCGGGGCGTGCCGGCGGGAATCCGTTTGTGCCCGAAGGCGAAGATGCGCACGTCCGTGGCGCACACGCCGACGGCCCCTACCTTCACGACGATCTCCCCCGGCCCGGGGACGGGGTCATCCCGGACCTCGAGGCGGAGATCGCCCGCTCCGTGCAACACGGCCGCCCGCAGCGTCGGCCTCCTTTCAGGGTCGCCGGGCCGGGACGGGAATGCCCACCGGCTGCCCGCTTTGGATGGACTCGTTCGCTGCCAGCACGGCCTCCAGCGCGCGCCGGCCGTCCCAGCCGGTCACGGCCGGGGCAGCCTCGCCCCGGACACAGGCCACGAGGTGCTCGGCCTCGTCCCGGTAGGCCTGCGCGAACCGTTCACGCCACGTCAGAAAGTGCTGCTCGACGTGGCCCTCGGCCTTCGTCAGCCGAACCAGGCCTCGCCGGCGGCTATCGCCGATGAACAGCACACCCTCACTGCCCACCACCTCGGCCCGGGCATCGTATCCGTAGTCGGCAGGGCACACCCCATCGATCATGCCGAAGGCCTCGTTGTCCAGCCTGGCCACCGCGACCGCCGTATCGTTGAAGCCAGGGTATTCGCGGCGCAGCTCGACGGCCTTCAACGCGTTCGCCAGGGCGAACACCAGCACGACTTCGCCGCCTCCCAACCAGCGAATCGTGTCGAAATCGTGGCTGTTCACTTCGGCCAGGAGGCCGTTGCTGGTCCGGGGATCGCGCGCCCAAGGCGGAGGCAGCCCGGGACCGCGGGTCAGGGACCGGACGATTAGAGGGCGCCCGATGGCGCCATCCAGGATCTGCTGTTTCGCCGCAGCGAAGGCCGGGTCGAAACGGCGCATGAACCCGATCTGCAGGATCACGCCCGCCGACCTAGCCGCCTCCAACATCCGGTCGCAGTCTCCGAGCGTGAGCGCCATCGGCTTCTCGCACAAGACGTGCAGGCCTGCGCGGCAGGCCTCTTCGACAAGATCGGGGTGGGTGGGCGTCGGGGTCGTGACCACGACCGCGTTCGGGCGCGCCTGCTCAACCGCCGGCTGCAGACTGGGATAGGCGGCGTCCGGCAGATCCAGCTCCCGGGCCGCCCGCGCGGCCCGCTCGCGGTCCACATCGACGACGGCCACGAGGCGGGCGTGGCTCACCCGCCATCGGAAGTTCGTGGCGTGGACCATGCCGGCCCGGCCCGCTCCCACGACGCACACCCTGACCTCATCCACGAGGCCGGCCTCCGTGGCGTGCCAAAGCGATCATACCTTCGCCGCCTCCAGCTCCGCCTCCAGCGATCGGAGAAACCGAATCCCCTCCTCGGCGTACCGGTCGCGCAGGGGCAGGTTCTCAGTCATGCGGACGGAGAGCAACGGGTTCGAACCCGGAGGCACAGGTTCGAGGGCCAGCACTCCGGGGTAGGCGATCTCGCGCAACGCCGAGAGGATGCGGCGGAAGTCGGTGTGGCCGCGCCCGGGCGCCTGCCGGTTGCTGTCCGAGACGTGCATGTTCACGAGGTGGGCACCGGCCCGGTGGATCGCCGCCGCCGGGTCGACCTCCTCGAGATTCATGTGAAAGGTATCCAGGTGCAGCTTCACCGAGTCCGAACCGACGTCCTCGAGGAACGACGTCGCCTGGTCGAGGTTGGTCACTAGGAAGGTCTCGTAGCGGTTGATCGGCTCCAACGCCAGGCTGACGCCGCGGGGCGCGGCGTACTCAGCCGCCTGGCGGACCGAATCGACGGCCCGTTTCCACTCGTCTTGGTAACCGCGGCGCCAATCGACCTCCGTCGCCGGGTTCCCTCCCGGCGCGGTCCGGCCCGCCGCTGCCGGGATCACCACCACAATCGGTGCCCCCACCGCCTCCGCCAGATCGACGCAGGCCCGGGCGTAGCGAATCGCTTGCGCCCGCTCGTGGCCGTCGGGGCTGGCCAGATCGCGGCCCGGGATGCCGAAGATGGACCAGCTGAGCACCGCCGAGACGCGAAGCCCGTGCGCCCGGCAAACCGCCCCGACCTCCTCGGGTGCCAGGCGCTCAGGCTCGCCCACAAGCTCGACGGCCTCGTAACCGTATCGAGCGAGCCGCGAAAGGGTCTGGTCCAGCGGCTCGTCGCCATAGATCCAACTGCTGATCGCGTAGCGCATCCCCACCATCCCCTGGGCGGTCAAGCGCCGAAACGCCGGCGCCTCCACTGGTCGAAGATCACCACCAGGATGATCACCAGCCCCTGAACCACCCGCTGCCAGAACGCGCTGACATTCAGGAGGTTGAGGCCGTTGCCCAGCACCCCCATGATCAACGCTCCGATCATCGAACCGACGACGCTGCCCTCGCCTCCGAACAGGTTCGTCCCCCCGATTACGACCGCGGCGATGGAGCGCAGCTCTTCGCCGTCCCCCATGAGGGCGTTGGCGGAATTCAGCCGGCCCGCCAGCACCAGGCCGGCCAGCGCGGCCAGGAACCCGGAAAGGGTGTAGATCGCGATCTTGGTGCGGACGACGTTGATCCCCGAAACCCGCGCCGCTTCGCGGTTGCCGCCGATGGCGAAGGTCGCCCGCCCGAGGACCGTGTAACGCAGGGTGAACCACCCCAGGAAGGCAAGAGACACGGCCACCAGGCCGACCACCGGCAGGCCGATGATTTCGCCCCCCCCAAGCCAGATCAGCGGACCGGGGAGATAGCCTTTGAGCTCGGTCGCCGTCAGGTGGGAAGGGACGGGGAGGCCCCCGGTCACCAGCAGCGCGATGCCGCGGTAGGTGGCCAGGGTGCCCAGGGTGGCGATGAAGTCCGGGATTCGCCCGCGCATGATGATGACGCCGTTGAGGAAGCCCGCCAGGACGCCGACCGAAGCCGCCACGAGCACCCCGACGGGGAAGCTGACCGGCCCGACCGTCACCCCGCCGACGGTGAACTGCTGTGTCATCAACACCGCCGAAACCGAGGCCGCCAGCGCGGCGATCGCGCCGACCGATAGGTCGATCCCGGCGGCCAGGATCACGAACGTCTGCCCGACGGCGAGGATGGCGGTGATCGCCGTCTGCCGGGTGACGTTCACCATGTTGCTGGGGGTCAGAAAATGCGGCGTGGCGAAGGACAGGTAGCCGCCGAGAAGAAGCAGGGCAATGAGCGGACCGCCGCGCAGCAGAGCCGTCCGCAAAGGGCCGGCCACGCGCAGCGACGGCCGATCGTGCGCTCCGCTGCGTGCTTCAGTCACGTCGTCTGGTCGGGCGGCGTCGGGCCACGGGGACCTCCCGGGGTGGTCAGCTGGCGCTCCGTAAGAGCAGCTCCTGCGTCGTCTGGCCGCGGGCGAACTCGGCCGAGACCCGTCCGTCACGCAGCACCAGGATTCGGTCGGCCATGGCGAGGAGCTCAAGCATATCCGAGGAGATGAGAATGATTCCGACCCCCCGTCGGGTGAGCCGATTCATGAGCGCGTAGACCTCGGCCTTGGCGCCCACGTCGATGCCACGCGTGGGGTCGTCGAAGATCAGGACGGTGGACCGCGCCACCAACCAGCGCGCCAGCGCCACCTTCTGCTGATTGCCGCCGCTCAGGTGCTCCACCCGCCGGTGCACCGAAGGTGTGTCGATGCGCAGGTCGCTCACGTAGCCCGCCGCCACATCGGCCTCGCGGCGCAGGTCCAAGAACGAGGCCAGATGGGACCGGCCGACCTCGGCCAGGGTCAGGTTCGCCGCCACCGAGAGCGCCGGGACCAGGCCTTCGCGTCGATCGCGGGTGAGAAAACCGAGGTGATGGCGGATGGCGTCGCCCGGTCCCCGCAGGCGGACCGCCGACCCGTCCACGTACACTTCGCCCCGGGCGTTCGGTTCCATGCCGAAGATCACCCGACCGAGCTCGCTCTGGCCCGCCCCCATCAACCCGAAGACGCCCAGGACCTCGCCCCGGTGCAGGTCGAAGGAAACGTCGGCCAGGCGCCCTGGCAACGCCAGTCCCCGCAC
>Ga0214471_10004136_pt1 | contig 11200 bp, 12 predicted proteins | sample RVTome_5_FD_207665 | JGI IMG/M metagenome (GOLD analysis project Ga0214471, IMG submission 207665) | Soil microbial communities from uranium-contaminated site in the Upper Colorado River Basin, Wyoming, United States - RVT142D155 | ecosystem: Environmental > Terrestrial > Soil > Contaminated >... | reverse complement strand
TGTCCACCAGCACCACGGCTCCGATGGCCCCACGGGCCAGCTCGTTCCACATGAAGTGGAAGCGGTCCTGTCCGGGCGTGCCGAACAGGTAGAGCACCAGATCGTGTTTCAGGGTGATCCGGCCGAAGTCCATGGCCACCGTCGTCTCGGTCTTTGCGCCGTCGGCGAACAGGTCGTCGATCCCCGAGCTGGCCTCGGTGATGATCGCCTCGCTGCGCAGCGGCTCGATCTCGGAGATGGCGCCGACGAAGGTGGTCTTGCCCACGCCGAAACCGCCGGCAATGACGATCTTGACCGGGGTGAGCCCGGTGCGGTCAGAGGGACTTGATTCCATCGAGCACCTTTTGGAGCAGGTCGGCGTATTCGGGGCCGTCGGCCGCGCCGCCGGACTCCGACGGTGGATCTGTGATCGTCACCGCACCGATCTCGCGGAGATCGGAGGCCAGGACCCGGACCACACCTATGGGAACCTCGAGTAACGCAGCCAATTCGATTATCGCAGTCTCGCGACGGCTGATGGCGATGATCTCGGCTGCCTCCCACTGGAACCGGCTGCGCATCCTCATTCCCGCCGGCGTGGCCGCCACCAGCGCCTCCAGGGCGATCACAGGGAGCCCAACGCCGCTACGGCCACCGGTCATCGTGTAGGGGCGGACCATGCGCCCGCCGGCATGGGCGTGAGCCTCGTGGGTCACACTCACTCCGCTTGTGCCAGCAGGGCCTTGAGTTCCTGGCGAACGTCGGCTGTGAGACTGTCACCGACCCGCTGGACGAAGATGGACATCTCGAAGGCCACGGACCCCATGTCGATGTCCTTCTCGGTGAGGCAGCAGATCAGTGACCCGTCGCGGATACCGGTGACGAACAGCCATCCATTCTGCATCTCCACGATGACGTTCGACACCGGGCCCGCCCCGAACCGACCGGCTGAGCCGTAGGCGAGGCCGATCATTCCCGACGAGACCGCCGCCAGGCGATCGGCCGTCTCCCGGTCGACGCCTTCCGACTTGGCCAGTGCCAGGCCGTCGGACGAGACCACGACGGCCTGTCTGATGGCGGGGACGTTGTCACAGAGCCGCTCGAGCAGCCAGTTCAGGTCTGTGGCAGGTGTCATTCTCGATCCTCGGAGGAGTCGTCGACCTCTTGTCCGTCATCGACGGCGGCACGCCGCCCCCGGTCGTACGCCGTGAGCGCCGACTTTATCCTGGTTGGGCCCTCTCCCACCACGATGCCCTGCGATTGCTCGTCGCGGAAGGCCTGACCGGGAGTGCGCACCGGCAATACAGGCGGTGTCACAACACTCGCTCCAGACCGCGATGCCTCCCTGACGAGCCGATCGGGCTCGATCATCGAGGGCCGGGTGAGATCGATGACCTCAGCGGAGGTGTTCGCCTCGGCGGCAGGCTGCATGACCGGGAGATCGACCTCTCGTGACACCGCTTCGCGGGATCTCTTGAGCACATACTGTCGCTTCGGGGTGTGCCGGCCCATTCCCGCCTCGTCGTCTCCTTCGGACTCTTCGGGGACCGCCTCGGAAGACCTCATCGGCACGAGACGGTCGCGGGGGACCGTCACCTTGGCCGTGATGCCCGGATTTCCCTGGATCAGCTCGACGGTGAGCCCGTGACGGTGGGCGAGTTTGGCCACCACATACGCTCCCAGCGTCGGCTCCACACTCAAACCGAGGGCGGGCGGCTTGGCCAGGATCCGGTTCAACTCGCCGACCCTCGCATCGGTCATCCCGACACCCCCATCGGACACCGACAGTTGGTACCCGTCGACGTTGAAGAGCCCGGTCACCCGCACCGGCTCGACAGGGGGCGAGAATTGGACGGCATTCTCCAATAGCTCGGCGAACAGGTGCACCAGGTCGGTCACCGCCCCCCCGACGAGCCGGGCAGGCTCAAGCGCCAGGACCTCGATCCGCTGGTACTCGTCGACCTCGCCGACCGCGGCACGGACGACGTCCGACATGTCCGTCGCCCTGGCCCAGACCCGCGGCGACTCGGAGCCGGCCAGGACCAGGAGGCTCTCGGCGTTTCGCCGCATCCGGGTGGCGAGATGGTCCACCTGGTAGAACCCGCCGAGGACCTCGGGGTTCTCCTCCCGTGACTCCAGCTCGTCGAGCAATGCGATCTGACGATCGACCAGCGAGGTGTTGCGGCGGGCCAGGGTGGCAAAGATGCTCGACACGCCCTCTCTCAGCGTTTCCATCTGCCGGGCGGCGACCTCGATCAGGGCGGCGTGCAGGTCCTCGAGGGAACGGGCGAGCCGGCCCAGCTCGTCATCCATGTCCGTGTCCAGATTCAACGGTGCGATGGCGTCGAGATCGGGGTTCGAGCCGCGCAGAGCCTCGAGCAGGTCGACCAGATCCTTGTTGGCGACCCTCCTCGCCGCGTATGACACCTCACCGATGCGACGTGACATCGATTTACCGATGACGTACATGGCCAGCAACGAACCGAGGGCGACCACGGTCACGACGACCGCAATGACGATCGCCATGATGTCGATCGTCGAGAAACCCGTGGAGGTGTCGGACGAGATCAGGCTCCAGACGAGGAAGAGACCCGCCAGCACCGCGACGACCGAGACCGGTAACACGGCCAGGGTCAGTTTCGACGGGATGCTCCCCTGCTTCGTGGCAGACCTCGGACGGCTTCTCCCAGCCTTTTGCGATGCCATTCGCGTCGACGATACCCACGGTGCCGGCTGACTCCTGGGATCATTCCCACCCAATTCGCGCACCCGAAACTAAACCTGAGGTAGCGCGACCTCCATAGAGGCCAAAGCGCATCGAGAAGGCCACAGAAGCGAGATGGTCAGCGTGGGAGCCGGCCGCTGACGTGGGTGTACCCGACCCTCACCCGTGACCCGTCGGTGGTCAGGGTCACGTGATAGTTGAGGTCTGTCCGGTAGGCGATGAAGTGACGGTCGGTGAGCGCCTCGACCACGTCGGGGTGCGGGTGGCCGTGGGGCACCACGTGGCTGCTCACCACCATTCTCGTCCGCTTCGGGCTGATCCCGTCGAGGAGCGGGGTGAGGTCGGATGGGTCGAAGATGCCGTTGCGCCCGCCATGATGGGGGACCTGGACGTAGGTGGGTGTCGGTGGGAGACGGGGCACGATCTCGGGCCAGTTCTCCGCCTCGGCGTCGCCGGTGAGCACGATGCTCGTGTCGCCCAAGCTCAGGGCGAGCACCACCGAGTTGTTGTTCTCGTTCCCGGCGTCCACCTCGTTGAAGTTGGGCCATATGGCGCGCAACCCGGCGGGAAAGTCGACCTCGGGGGGTCCCAGGATCTTGGTCTCGTCGACTGCCTGGTGATGGAGCACCCGCTCGCTTCGGTTGGCAAAGTCGAGTAGGACGCCATAGGTGGTGGAGGCCACGGACTTGGGGTACCAGAAATGACGCGTGCCGAAGGTGTTCATCATCTCCTTGAGACCGCGGGCGTGATCGGCATGCCCGTGGGTGAGGAGGACCCACTCGAAGTTGTGCTGATTCCCCTTCCAATCGACCCGGAGACGCTCGAAGTAACGCTTGACGAAGGCGAGCGCAGTGCGCTGTCGCTCGTAATCGTTGCAGTCGATCAAACCGAAACGTCGTGCGCCGTTGTCTGCCGATGCGTCTACCAGGATGCAGTCGCCCCAGCCAACATCGATGAGAGTGACGGACAGCTCGGCCATCGCTACTCCACCCGGTACCGCAACTTGACCTTCTTGTCCGGGAAGGCACGTCGGGTCTCTTCTATCTGATCCTCGGCCCACTGCTGGATCGCCCGGGTCTCGTGCGGTGACGAGAACACTCGGCCCGAGGCATCGGTCTCGAGAAACTGGTCGAGCGTGATGTCCGATGCCGTGTAGCGATAGGCCTGTTGAAACACCCCCAACTCCACCCGGAGGACATCTCCTCGCTCCACGGCCTCCATTGTCGACCCTGGCTCACCCCATACCTCGGCGCCCACACACCATGACTTGAGCAACCAGACGTCCTCGAGCTGGACCGAGAGCGGCCCTTCCTCCTCGAGGGCAAAGATCGCTGCAATGTCCCCAGGGCGCACGAAGAACTCATTATCGACGGCCATGGGCGCCGGCGAGCCATGCTCACGGACGGCGCTATAGACCACGCCGAGGATTCCCAGCGCTCCCAGACCGTGGAGACCCGCCAGGGGCGGCAGATCGACTTGCCACACCGAGGCCGGAGCATCGGTGGTGATGACGAAATAGGTGGCGCGGACCATCGCCTCGCCGTCGATCTCACGCTCGGCGTCAACGGTCACCGGGATGTGGACTTCGTGCATCGAGCTGTCGACACCTCCGAACGTCCCTGAATCTATCTCGCGTCCGGTGAGCCGGCCCACAGGGCGAAGCTTCGGCCCTCGTGATCACACGTGATCGCCCGCATTAGGAAGCTGGTTGGAAAGTGCTCAGGAAGTCGTCGGCCAGGTCACGGGTGGCCTGCTCGTCGGTCACGTCGCCGAAGACGATGAGCTCATACACCACGTCCAGGTCGGTCTGGACCACGACATACACAGCAGAGAACGGGCCGAACTCGTCCCCGCCGGTGTAGGTCACAGTGCGTCCGGGCAAGCCAACGACGTCGATCTCGGCCGCATCACCAAAGGTGAAATCTCCTTCGGAGACGGCCGATGAGCGGAAGCTGTCAAGCCAGGCGTTCAGCGACACCTGCTCGGGTGGGTCGATCTCGGTGACGAACACATTCAGCTCCTCACCTTGAAGCCCAAAGAAATAGTCGGCCAGCCATTCGTCCCGGTCCGTCTCGATCTCCCAGCCTCGGGGATAGGCGATCGTGTAGCCGAGATCGTCGGAGATGTATTTGAGCCAGGCGTTGTCCGGGCTCGAGATCTCGATGGGGATACCTGTCTCGACGAACCGGATGCTGAACTCCATGGACAACGGGAAATCGCCTTCGCTTAGGTCATCGATCGTCATCACCATCTCGTAGGGGAGACCAGTGGGCGTCGCCCAAAAGACGAGCTTGAGGCCGACCTGGTCGTCAGGTCCGAACCCAAACGCCAGCGGATCGGCTTCGGTGCCCTCGGGCAGACCGATCCTGTGCAGGGTCACCCCATCCTGTTCCACGACCCCCTGATGCTCCAGATCACCCATCGTCTTGAGTGCGGCTAGGAACTCCAGGTCTTCGAGGGGGACTGGCTGGCCCTCGACCGGCTCGGCGAAGGGGTCGTCGGAGGTGTCCTCGGTGACCCACGGACCGCCGGCACTCCGCTGGTAGTCGACTCCGTGGTTGCTGATCATCTCCTGGCTCAGCAGGCCGGGGATCTCCATGATCATGTGGCTGTTCTCACCGACGAACTCGATCGTGCCCGACGCGCTGAATGCGACCTCACCCGCAGCAGCATCGATGGCCAAGTCGGCTCGACCCGCGAAGTCTGGTGATGTGATGTATCCGAGGAAGACGTCGAGCACACCCTGACCGCTCAGGGTCGTCGTGGTGGTGGCAACCGTCGTGGTGGTGGTCGGTGCCGTAGTGGTCGTAGTGGAGTCGGTCGTCGTGGTGACAACCGCGCTCCCACCCCCGTCACATCCGGCGAGAGCGGGGCCGATCAGTAGGACGGCGGCCAGGATGATCCCGCGGCACCCGTCCGCTTCTAATCGATTGCCCGGGCTGTGATCCATGATGTACCCCTTCCCCGTCAAGGCTATACCGGTATGGGTGTGGAGCGGTATGGGGGGTTTCCCCGATGTCGGACGATCACTTCAACCCTCTTCCCCCCTCGACCTTGATAGGTTGCCCGGTGGAGTAGATGCCAGGTAACGCATGGAAACCTTCCAACACGATGTCCTGATCATCGGAGGCGGTGGCGCCGGGCTCCGCGCCGCCATCCAGGTTGCCCGTGACCACCCCGAGTCGAGTGTCGCCGTAATCTCCAAGGTGTACCCGATGCGGAGCCACACCGTGTCGGCAGAGGGTGGGGCGGCAGCGGTAATTTCCCCGGCCGACTCCCTCGACTACCACGCCTACGACACCATATCCGGGTCCGACTGGCTCGCCGACCAGGACGCCGTTGAGGTGCTGGTCGAGCAGGCACCCAAGGAGATGCTCCAACTCGAGCATTGGGGTTGCCCTTGGAGCCGCGAGCCCGACGGCCGGGTCGCCGTCCGCCCGTTCGGGGGGATGCAACGTGAGCGCACCTGGTTCGCCGCCGACAAGACGGGCTTCCATCTGCTTCACACCCTCTTCCAAACCTCCCTCCGATTCGATGCGATCACCCGGTACGACGAATGGTTCGTCACCAACCTCGTCGTCGCCGATGGTCGTTGTCAGGGGGTCACCGCCATCGAGATCCGCACCGGGCAGATGAGTGCCATAGGCGCCAAGTCGGTGATCATCTGCACGGGTGGCGGCGGCCGGGTCTACCCCTTCACGACCAATGGGAACATCAAGACCGGTGACGGCATGGCCCTCGCCTACAGGGCCGGGGTCGCCCTCAAGGACATGGAGTTCGTCCAGTACCACCCGACGGGTCTGCCCGGGACCGGGATCCTCATCACCGAGGCGGCCCGGGGGGAGGGCGGCATCCTGGTCAACAACGAGGGGCGGAGGTATCTCGAGGACTACGACCTCGGCCAGCCCCTGGATGTCAGGGACCCGAGCCACCCTCAGAAACGGACCATGGAGCTGGGGCCCAGGGACCGGTTGTCACAAGCCTTCATAAAGGAGCGTGAGGCCGGGCGCACATTCGAGGGCCCAGACGGCGACTACGTCCACCTCGACATCCGCCACCTCGGTGAGCCAAAGATCGACCGCAAGATCCCCATGGTCCGGGAGTTGGCGGTGCGCTATGTGGGTATCGACCCGGTGTACGAGCCGATCCCGGTCCGCACCGTCGTCCACTACATGATGGGTGGCATCGACACCGACACACAGGGAGCGACGTCGCTACCCGGTCTGTTCGCAGCCGGTGAGTGCGCCTGTGTGAGTGTCAACGGCGCCAATCGTCTCGGCTCGAACTCGTTGACGGAGATACTCGTCTTCGGGGCCCGGGCTGCCGACTCGGCCGTCACCCACTCCGGAGTCGCCCCACCGCCAATGCGTGACCTCCTCGAGGGGGCCGCCGCGGCCGAGCAGAGCCGTCTCGACGGGTCGCTGCTCAGAGCCGACGGGGGTGGTGAGACCCTCGCCGGGATCCGCGCCGAGCTCAGGGACACCATGGAAGAGGGTGCCGGCATCTTCCGGGATCGGAACGCGCTGGAACGGACGTGCACCAACATCACCGGTCTCAAGAGACGTTACGAGAAGCTGGCGCTGTCCGACACCAGCCGCACCTTCAACACAGAGCTGATCGCCGCCCTCGAGCTGGGGGCGATGATCGACATCGGGGAGGCGATCGCCCACAGTGCCCTGGCCAGAACCGAATCACGGGGATCCCATCAGAGGATCGACCATCCCGAGCGAGACGACGCCGGTTTCCTCAAGCACTCACTGGCATACCAGGATGAGGGGGACCCCAGGATCGCCTACAAAGACGTGACCATCACGCGGTGGCCACCTGGAGAGAGGGTCTACGGGAGTGCCTAGTCAGACGGTCCTCGAGGTTTTCCGCTACCTCCCCGACTCCGAGGAGGAGTCACGCTTCGACAGCTACGAGGTGACCTATCTGGACAATTGGGTCGTCCTGGACGCTCTCAATCACGTCAAGGAGCACCAGGACCCAAGTCTCAGCTACCGATGGTCGTGTCGGATGGGCGTGTGTGGGAGCTGCGGGATGATGGTCAACGGGGAGCCCAAGCTCACCTGTGAGACCTTCGTCCGGGACTACGACACCGACACCATCAAGATCGAGCCCCTCACCCATTTCCCCATCGTCCGCGACCTGGTCGTCAACATCGACGACTTCATCGAGAAGCTCCCCACCGTTTCGCCCTGGCTGATCACCGATGCGGAGAGAGATCCCGAGGACGGCGAGTACTTGCAGACACCGGCTCAGATGGCGCATTACAAGCGGTTCAGCATGTGCATCAACTGCATGCTCTGCTACTCGGCTTGCCCGGTGTACGGGCTCGATTCCACATTCACCGGCCCTGCCGCCCTGGCCCTGGCCGAGCGCTACAACCTCGACACCCGTGACCAGGGGCAACGGGAGAGGGCCGCCGTCGTCACCGCTCATGAGGGGATCTGGGAGTGCACCTATGTCGGAGCCTGCACCCAGGTCTGCCCCAAAGACGTCGACCCGGCCGGGGCGATCCAGATGCTCAAGCTGTCCTATGCCCTCGACTGGGCCAAATCCTTTGTCATGCCCAAGGCGGGCCGGGCATGACCCGGGAGCTGAGACGCCCCCTGCCCCGCAGCTGGTGGCTGAGAAAGGCCATCTACTTCCAGTTCATGATGCGCGAGCTGACCAGTCTCGCCGTGCTGGGGTACGCCGGGGTCATGATCTGGGCCTTGTGGTCCTCCGGCACCGGTGGTGGGTTCACCGGATTCCACGACTTCTTGACCAGCCCGCTCGGTGTGTGGCTGCACATGGTGGTGCTGGTCCTCGCCCTGTTTCACAGCGGGACCTGGATCGCGCTCACCCCCAAGATCCTGGTCTTGTGGCGAGACGATGAGCAGGTCGAGCCCGACGTGATCGCCGGGGCCAATGGGGTCCTCTTCCTCGCCATCTCGGGAGCAGTGCTGTGGCTGGTGTTGGGTTGAGCGTGGGACCCGATCGCACCGCCCCCCTGTTCTGGCTCCTGTTCGCCGGAGGTGGGACTGCGGCGGCAATGCTCCTCCCCGTCATGGTCTTCATCACCGGGATCGCGGTACCCGCCGGATGGGTCACCAATGACGAGCTTCTCTCGTTGCTTCGCAACCCGATCACCCGGATCGTGCTGGTAGGGCTGGTGTTCCTCTTCCTCTTCCATTGGGCGCACCGCTTCCGGTATGCCATCGTCGACCTCGGCATGCCTCGTCTGGGAAACCAAAGGTGGCTGTTCTATGGGGCGGCGGTGGCGGGGACGATCCTCGCCGGCCTGGGGGCACTCCGTCTGTAGTGTCACACCGGAGGAATCGAGATGGCTGAACAGTTCGAGCTGAAGACGATCACTGCCCAGGGGCTCGATGCGGCGGTGGCCCGCGCCGAGCACTACCGACTCCTCAACCAGCCCAGGCTGGCGCAGAGCATCTGCTTCGACGTCCTGGCCGTCGATCCCGACAACCAGCGCGCCCTGGTGGCGTTGGTGCTGGCCATGACCGACGAGTTCGAGGCCGGCGCATCCTCGGTCAATGGTGCCCGTGGCTATGCGAATCAACTCACCGACGACTACCAGCGTCACTACTACAACGGCATCATCGCCGAGCGGGAAGGTCGGGCGCTGATGGCGCGTGGCCCCAGCGCCGCCGTTGCCTATCACGCCTTCCGCGAGGCCATGGAGTTCTTCGAGAAGGCCGAGGCGGTGCGGCCACAGGGAAATGACGACTCCATACTCCGCTGGAACGCCTGCGCCCGGACCATAACCTCGGCGAACCTGCGTCCTCCCCCACCCGAGGAGCAGCTCGGCCTCGAATAACCGTCGGAGCGTGGGGGATTTCCCCCATACCCGGGACGGAGCGGCGGTGGGACAATGGGTCCAGTCGCAAACAAGGAGGAAACATGCGGCGTTCGCTCACAGTGCTCACGATGTGTCTCGGCCTCATCGTCCCCGCACTGCCCGTGATGGCCGATGGACCGCCGGAGGGACCTGTTCACCTGGCGCTGGGCGATTCCCAGGGGTTCGGGGTCGGGGTGCCTCGAGCCGACAAGCTGGGCTACGTCCCGGTGCTCAACCGGTGGCTCACCGCCGTCGACTGCAGGGACGGTGACCAGTCGGCTTGTCCGAATCTCGAGTTGCTGAACATGTCGATCTCGGGGGCCACCACGGAATCCCTGATCGCCGAGCAGCTTCCCGGAGCGCTCCAGTTGATCGGCCAGCGCAACTCGGACGCCGACTCGGGCAACGACGTGATAGTGATCACCGTGACCATCGGAGGGAACGACATCTTCAACGCGTTCGCGGCCAACTGTCTCGGTGGGGTGACCCCCGGGTGCGCCCAGGCGATCGCCAATGCGTTCGGGCAAGCCCAAGCCAATCTGGTGCAGATCCTGGGCACGCTGCGTGCGGTCGCCGGGCTCGACACACGCATCGTGATCTCTACCTACGACAATCCGTTCGCGGCATGTGTGCTCGCACAGTTCGAAGCGTTCGGCGATCTCGTCCTCGAGGGTGGGCCCGGGTTTCCCATAGGGTTCAACGACCTGATCGAGTTGGTGGCAGCCGGCACCGGTGCCGAGGTCGCCGACACCTTTGGCGAGCTCACCGTGGACGATTGGGTCGGTGGCGAGGACTGCCTGCACCCCGACATCAGCGGGTACCACGCCATCGCCAAGGTCTTCCTCGAAGTGCTCGACTGATTCACTGCTTGATCCGCATGGGATGCGGTGAGCTCGGCGAAACCTGAGGCTGGGCGACCTCCATAGAGGTCGCCCAGCCTCAAGAATGCTCATGGGCAGGTGCAAAGGTCGCCGACCGGTGCAAGAGATCGGACACGTAGAACGAGGACGACGGCCTACACACCGCTGCACGGTTCTACGGTTACGGTCGGGCCGTAGCCGACCTCGAGATGATCGAGTCGATCCGTGAATGGGCCGAGAGCCCACAATCGTGAGATCGTCGGCTAGTCGCCGACAACCAACCAATCGACGGCAACCCATTCCGCTCCGTCCCAGATCAGAGGGTTGATCTCGACCTCACGGACACCCAACCCAGCCACACCCCTGCTGATGATGCCGACGAGGCGCGCCAGCTCTGCCACATCGGCCGGAGGCCGGCCGCGGTAGCCGTCCAGCACCGCTCGCCCTCGCAGCCGATCGATCATCTTCAGGGCTCTGCGCTCATCGACAGGTGCCGGTGAGAAAGCGACGTCACGGGTGACCTCGGTATGCGTCCCCCCGATCCCCACCGACACCAGCGGGCCGAAGGACTCGTCGATCACACCCCCGACGATCATCTCCAGACCGGGCCGGTATCGCTGGACCCGAACCCCCGACACCTCCCACCCGGCTGCCCGGGCGGCGGCAGTGGCGACATCGAATGCCGACATGACTTCGTCACGCGACCGAAGATCGAGCAGGACCGCCCCCAATTCGGTTTTGTGGGAAAGACCGGACGCCTCGGCCTTGACCACGGTCGGGTAGCCGAGCTCG
>Ga0214471_10004135_pt1 | contig 11200 bp, 8 predicted proteins | sample RVTome_5_FD_207665 | JGI IMG/M metagenome (GOLD analysis project Ga0214471, IMG submission 207665) | Soil microbial communities from uranium-contaminated site in the Upper Colorado River Basin, Wyoming, United States - RVT142D155 | ecosystem: Environmental > Terrestrial > Soil > Contaminated >... | reverse complement strand
TTCTGCATGTCCCACGCGCCGGTCGGGCAGCGCTCGGCGCACAGCCCGCAGTGCAGGCAAACGTCTTCGTCCTTTGCCATGATGCGGCCGGTCTTGAGGGTGTCCGAAACATAGAGGTCCTGGCTGAGCGTCGTCGCCGGCGCGTTCAGCCGCGCGCGCAGCTCCTGCTCCTCGCCGTTTTGCGTGAAGGTGATGCAGTCCATCGGGCAGATGTCCACGCAGGCATCGCACTCGATGCAGAGCTTGCTGGTGAACACCGTCTGCACGTCGCAGTTCAGGCAGCGCTGCGCTTCGGCAAAGCCGGTCTTGGTGTCGAAACCCATCTCGACTTCGACTTTGATGTCCCTCAGCGTCACCTTCTTATCCCGCCACGGCACCTTGTAGCGGGCGGCGAGCGAGATATCGTTGTCGTAGCTCCACTCGTGGATGCCCATTTTTTGCGACGCGAGGTTCACCAGCGGCGACGGCCGTACTGTGGTGTCCTCGCCGCTGCACATCTTGTCGATCGAGATCGCGGCGTCGTGGCCGTGCGCCACGGCCCAGATGATGTTCTTCGGCCCGAACGCCGAGTCGCCCCCGAACAGCACGTAGGGCAGGCTCGACTGCAGGGTGATCTTGTCGACGGTCGGCATGCCCGATGCGTCGAACTGGATCCCGATGTCGCGCTCGATCCAGGGGAAGGCGTTTTCCTGACCGACGGCGACCAGCACGTCGTCGCATTCGAAATGCTGGTCCGGCTCGCCGGTCGGCACCAGGCCGCGCCGGCCCTTCGCATCATAGACGGCCTTCACTTTCTCGAAGGTAACGCCGCTGAGCTTGCCGTTGTCATGGGTGAAGGCCCTGGGGACGAGGAAGTTGAGGATCGGGATGCCCTCGTGCTGGGCGTCCTCCTTCTCCCAGGAGGAGGCCTTCATCTCCTCGAAACCCGAGCGCACGATGACCTTCACGTCCTCGCCGCCGAGGCGCCGCGAGGTTCGGCAGCAGTCCATCGCGGTATTGCCGCCGCCGAGCACGATCACCCGCTTGCCGATGCGGTCGACGTGGCCGAACGAGACCGACGACAGCCAGTCGATTCCGATGTGGATATTGGCCGCGGCCTCCTTGCGGCCGGGGATATCGAGATCGCGTCCGCGCGGCGCGCCGCTGCCGACGAAGATCGCGTCGTAGCCCTGCGCCATGAGTTGCTTCAGGCTGTCGATCCTGACGCCCGGCCTGAATTCGACGCCGAGGTCGAGGATATAGCTCACTTCCTCGTCGATCACTTCCATCGGAAGCCGGAAGCGCGGAATCTGCGACCAGATCATGCCCCCCGCGCGCGGGTCCTGGTCGAACACGGTGACGGAGTAGCCGAGGGGAACGAGATCGCGGGCGACCGTGAGGGAGGCGGGACCGGAGCCGATGCAGGCGATGCGCTTGCCGTTTTTCTGTTTGGCGGGCTTGGGCAGGCGGTCGCGGATGTCTTCCTTGTGGTCCGCCGCGACGCGCTTCAGGCGGCAGATCGCAACCGGCTCGGGCTTCTCGGCGTTGCGCTCCTCGACGCGCCCGCGGCGGCACGCCGGTTCGCAGGGGCGGTCGCAGGTGCGGCCGAGGATGCCGGGGAAGACGTTCGAGTACCAGTTGACCATGTAGGCGTCGCCGTAGCGGCCCGCGGCGATCAACCGGATGTATTCGGGGACGGGGGTGTGGGCCGGGCAGGCCCACTGGCAATCCACTACCTTGTGAAAGGTGTCAGGCGCACCGATGTCGGTGGGTTTCATGCAGAACCTGTTTTTCCTGCTCGTTCCTGCCTTAACGATGCTGCGCACCCGCGCGATGACAACACCGGCCACCGCAGGGTGCGCAAATATTACGCCTAAGTGACCGAATTGAAAAGGCTTTCTTACAAGTAGCTTACGCTATGCCGGGGTCGGCTTCAGGGCTTTGCGCATTGCACAACCCACTCAAAAATAGGCAGTCGCCGCCATCGCATAGTTCCCGGCAGGATCGGCCGTCCAGAGTGCTGCCTGCGAGGCCCCGGGAGCGGCATTGCCGTTGACGGTGAAGCGCTCAAAGTGAAAGAGCGGGCGGTGCGCGCGGTATTCGAGGCGTTTGACCGGTCTCGACTCGTGCCGCCGGGCGAGATCCAGCAGGAGGATGACCTGCAGCGGGCCGTGGACGACGAGCCCCGGGTAGCCTTCCACGTCCCGGCAGTATTCGAGATCGTAATGGATACGCTGCCCGATGAAGGTGAGAGCGGAGTAGCGGAACAGCATCACGGGGTCGGCGACGACCTCGCGCCGCCAGAGCGCGTCGCGGGGCGCCGACTGACTGGGTGGCAGCGGGTCCCCGGGCTTTGCGGCCTCGCGATAGACGATATCATGGTCCTCGACCACGGCAGGCTCCCCGCCGGCAGATACCGTATGGCGCACGGTGACGAAGACGAGCCTGCCGCTACGGCCCTGCTTGGGCTCGATCGAAACGATCGCGGAATCGCGGCGAATCGCGTCGCCGACACGCAAGGGGCGCCTGAACTCGAGTCTGCCGCCCGCCCACATGCGCCGCGGCAGCGCCACCGGCGGCAGGAATCCGCCGCGCTTCGGGTGACCATCGGGCCCGAGCTCCGAGGCGGGCGCGGCTTCGAGGAAAAAGAGCCAGTGCCAGCCCGGCGGGAGCGCGTCCCCGGGCTTCGGCTCCGGATCGCGGCGGTCGAGCGTCGCCGCGAGCGCGACGGCGGGCCACGCCGCGACGACGTCGGCGCGGGACTCTGTCCGGCCGATCCACGCGTGAAGCGGCTTCGTCGCGATATCACTCATGCGGATCTCCTGGTCGCTTTTTTGGCGTGGCTGTACCATGCTGCGCCGATCTCATCGCAGTGTGTCCCTTCCCCCGCAAGGGGGGAGGACGCAAGTGATGTCGTGACCGCGCTCGCGGCAATCAGCAATGGTTCAGCAATAGCAGAAAGAGAAGGGGATCCCATGGAATGGTTGCTCGATCCGCACGCCTGGCTTGCGCTGGCGACGCTGACCGCGCTCGAGATCGTGCTCGGCGTGGACAACATCATCTTCATCTCCGTGCTGTGCGGCCGGCTGCCGGAGCACCAGCGCGCCAGGGCCCGGACCATCGGGCTCGTGCTCGCCATGGTGTCGCGGCTCCTGCTGCTGTTTGCGCTTACCTGGATCATGACGCTGACCGCGCCGCTGTTCACCGTACTCGGAAAGGAAGTCTCGGGTCGCGACCTGATCCTGATCGCCGGCGGCCTGTTCCTGCTGTGGAAGAGCGTGGACGAGATCCACAACGCGCTGGAAGGTGAAGAGGAGGCGGGCGCTCTGGCGTCGGCGCTGCCGGTCACGTTCGGCTCGATCATCGCGCAGATCGCGGTCATCGACATCGTGTTCTCGCTCGATTCCGTGATCACGGCGGTGGGCATGGTGGACGAGCTCGCGATCATGGTGATCGCGATCGTGCTTGCGGTGGGCGTGATGTTGTTCGCCGCCGGGCCGATCGGGAACTTTGTGGACCGGCACCCGACGATCAAGATGCTCGCGCTCTCCTTCCTGATTCTGATCGGCTTCGCGCTGATCGGGGAGGGGTGGGACCTGCACATTCCCAAGGGCTACATCTACTTCGCCATGGCCTTCGCGGTGGCAGTCGAGATGCTGAACCTCAGGATGCGCCGGCGCCTGGAAGCCGTTCACCTGCGCCGGCACATGCCGGGCAGGCGCCGCAGGTCGCGCTGAAGCCGGCCGGACACTTAGCTGAACGCCGCGATCCCGGTCTGGGCGCGGCCCAGGACGAGGGCATGGATGTCGTGGGTGCCCTCGTAGGTATTGACGGCTTCCAGGTTCATCACATGGCGGATGACGTGGAACTCGTCGGCGATGCCGTTGCCGCCGTGCATGTCGCGCGCCGCGCGCGCGATATCGAGTGACTTGCCGGCGGCATTGCGCTTGGCGAGCGAGATCATCTCCGGCGTGGCGCGTCCTTCGTCCATCAGCCGCCCGATCCGCAGCGCAACTTGCAGGCCGAGGGCGATCTCGGTCTGCATGTTCGCGAGCTTCAGCTGGATCAGCTGGTTGGCGGCGAGCGGGCGGCCGAACTGCTTGCGCTCCATCACGTAGTTGCGCGCCGCGTGCCAACAGAATTCCGCCGCGCCCAGCGCGCCCCACGAGATGCCGAAGCGCGCCTTATTGAGGCAGGAGAATGGGCCCTTCAACCCGGACACGCCGGGCAGAAGATTTTCCTCCGGCACGAACACCTGCTCCATGACCACCTGCCCGGTGGGCGACACGCGCAGGCTGAACTTGCCCTCGATGTTTGGCGTCGACAGCCCCTTCATGCCCCGCTCCAGGAGGAAACCGCGGATCTCTCCGCCATCGACCTTGGCCCAGACCAGAAACACGTTGGCGATCGGCGCATGGGTGATCCACATCTTGGCTCCCTGGAGCACGTAGCCGCCGTCCGCTTTCCGCGCCCGGGTCACCATGCTGTAGGGGTCGGATCCGGAATCCGGTTCGGTCAAGCCGAAGCAGCCGACCCATTCTCCGGTCGCGAGCCGGGGCAGATACTTCTGGCGCTGCGCCTCGCTGCCGAATTCATGGATGGGATACATGACGAGGCTCGACTGCGCAGACATCGCCGAGCGGTAGCCGCTGTCCACGCGCTCCAACTCGCGCGCCAGCAGCCCGTAGGACACGTGATTCACGCCGGCGCAGCCGAAGCCGGACAGGGTCGAGCCGAGGAAGCCGAGTTTCCCCATCTCGTTCAGGATTTCACGATCGAAGCGTTCATGCCGGTTCGCTTCCAGCACCCGCGGCATGAGCTTTTCCTGGCAGTAGGCGCGTGCGCTGTCGCGCACCATGCGCTCCTCGTCCGTCAGCTGCTCGTCGAGCAGCAGGGGATCGTCCCACTGAAACGCCGGCTTGGTGGTCGGGATCGGCGCCGTCATGCCTCGTTCTCCTCGATCGACGCGGGTATTCTACGCTGCGTGCCGGACCGCGCGGCAGCCCGGATCAGGCCGTCACAACTTGCCTGGCTGTTCGATCGTTCCCATGTGGAACGGGAATTCCCCGTTCCTGCGATCGTCGAAGTAGTGGGTCAGCGCGTTGCGCACGCTGGCGAAGGCGATCTCATCCCAGGGAATCTCCCGCTCCGCAAACAGCCGAGCTTCGAGCGTTTCCGCTCCTGGACGCACATCGGCATCGAGCAGGCGGGCGCGGAACAGAATGTAGACCTGGCTGATGTGGGGGATGTTATAGAGCGCGTAGACCGGGCCGATTTCCACCCGGGCGTTCGCTTCCTCCAGCGTTTCGCGGATGGCGCCCTGGAAGGTGGTCTCGCCGTTCTCCATGTAGCCGGCCGGCACCGTCCACAGTCCATGGCGCGGCTCGATCGCGCGCCGGCACAACAGTATGCGGTCCTGCCACTCGGCAATGCAGCCCACGACCATGCGCGGGTTCTGGTAGTGAATGGTCTGGCAGGCATCGCACACGTGGCGCGGCAACGTATCGCCGGCCGGAACCCTGAGCGCGAGCGGCGCGCCGCAATTGCTGCAGAACTTCATCGTCGTCATAAACTATATGGTAATACCACCGAGCCGCCATATACGCGTCCTCTGCTCACCGGGCTGAAGCGGAAACTCGACTTGCACCGGACGCGCGATCTGGTGTACGGCCGCGGTGCTATGATGAATCCGTCGCCACGCGTCACCCGTCACTCTCGATGCGCCCGTTGCACATCCTCCAGATACTCGAGCGGGAGTTCGCCGGCGCGGCAGCGGCCGCGCACACGCCCGTCATGCTGTGGGGTCCGCCGGGGGTCGGCAAGTCGCAGATCATCGCGCAGATCGCGCGCAGCCACGGCGTATCGCTGATCGATGTCCGGCTTTCGCAGATGGAGCCCACCGATCTGCGCGGCATCCCGTTCCGCAGCGGCGACCGGGTCGAATGGTCGGTGCCGGCGCTGCTGCCGGACGCGGCGCGACACGGCCCCCGGGGCATCCTGTTCCTGGATGAGATCACGTCGGCCCCGCCGACCGTCACCGCGGCGGCCTACCAGCTGATACTTGACCGCCGCCTGGGCGAGTACCGCGCCCCCGACGGGTGGGTGATCTTCGCGGCGGGCAACCGCTACGGCGATCGCGGCGTGACCTACGTCATGTCCGCGCCGCTCGCCAACCGCTTTACCCATTACGACATCGAGCCCAACCTCGACGACTGGGTGGAGTGGGCGCACGCGGCCGCAATCGACTCCCGCGTGATCGCGTTCCTGCGCTTCCGGCCGGACCTGTTGTTCGATTTCGACCTGGCGCGCAACCCCGTCGCTTTCCCCAGCCCCCGGTCCTGGGAGTACGCGCACCGCGCGCTCGTCAAGTTCGACGACAGCCCGGAGCTTCTGCTCGATGCATTGCAGGCGTGCGTCGGCCCCGCGGCGGGGGTGGAATTCAAGGCGTTCCTGGACAACATGCACGAGCTGCCCGATATCGATGCCATCGCGCGCGGCGAAAGCGCGCAGATGCCGCGCGGCATCGACCTGCAGTACGGCGTCGCGGCGGCGCTGGTGCGGCGCGCGGTCCAGGTGCGCGACCTGCCGCACGCGGCCGTGGTCTACGGCCACATCCTGACATACGCGAAGGGCTTTCCCCAGCGGGAGATGGGCGTGATGCTGGTGACGGACCTGCACCGCTCGATCGGCAGGCCGCTCATCGCCGTGCCCGAGTTCTCCGAATGGGCGGCCACCATCACCGACTTGATGCTCTACGATCTGAAGTTCGCCTCGGCGCATTGACCGGCCTCACCGACATCGCGACCAAGCTGGGAGCGGCGCGCACGCGGCTGATCCTGGAGCGGCCGTTCATCGGCGCCCTCGTCATGCATTTGCCGCTCGTCGCGGTTGCGGCGAGGTGGTGCGAAACCGTCGCCACTGACGCGCGCGCGCTTTATTACAACCCCGCGTACATCGCGGCGCTGACGCTCGCCGAGACCCAGTTCGTGCTCGCCCACGAAGCGATGCACTGCGCCCTGGGGCACTTTGCGCGCCGCAGCCACCGCTTGCGCCGGCGCTGGGACGTCGCGTGCGATCACGCCGCGAATCTCCTGCTGATTGACGAGGGGTTGCGGCCGCCGGAGGGCGCGCTCGCCAATCCCGAGTTCCGGGGCCTGTCGGCGGAGGAGATCTACCCGCTGATCCCGGAGGACCCCGTGGAACGAACGCTCGACCGCCACCTGTTTGACGAGCGCGAGATGGATCCGCATTCCCGTGCATCGAGCCAGGACGGTCATGCGGGCGCGCTCGGCTCCCGACCCCCCGCCGTGGCGTTGCGCGATGCCGGCCCGACCGATCGCGCGGAGCTCGCGCGTCGCTGGCAAAGCCGGATCGTATCGGCCGCGCAGCAGGCACGGCACGCGGGACGGCTCGCCGAATCGTGGCTGCGACGGGTCGACGGGGCGATCCAGCCGCAACTGCCCTGGCGCACGCTGCTGGCGCGCTACCTGGTCAGCACGGCGCGGGACGACTACAGCTTCCAGCGGCCGCCGCGGCGGGAAGGCGACGCCCTGCTGCCACGCCTGTCGAGCGGCGAGGTGCACGTGTGCGTCGCGCTCGACACGAGCGGCTCGATCGGCGCCGAGGAGCTCGCACAGTTCGTCTCCGAAGTCGACGCGATCAAGGGCCAGATCCGCGCTCGCGTCACGCTTCACGCCTGCGACGAGCGGCTCGATCCCCGCGGGCCGTGGGAGTTCCCGTACTGGGAACCCGTTGCGCTCCCGCGGGAGATCGGCGGCGGGGGCGGCACCCGCTTCGTGCCGGTGTTCGACTGGATCGAGGCCACGCACCGGCGGCCGGACGCGCTGCTCTATTTCACCGACGCCGAAGGGGAATTCCCGCACCGCGCGCCCGCTTTCCCGGTGCTCTGGCTGGTCAAGGGCAGGGGCAGGGTGCCGTGGGGAGAGCGCATTCAACTCAACTGAAGGCGTGACCCTTCGACCGTGCTCAGGGCAGGCTCGTGACGGGTGACTCGTGACTCGCGTGCGGCTCTCGTCACTTTTTCTGTTGGCGGGGGCGCTGCTCGCTGCAGCCATTGCGGGCGCGGCGGGGCTCGCGCCGGGGGACCACGAATTCACGCTGAATCACGGGCAGCTGCGTCGCAGCTACCTGGTGCACGTGCCGCCGCACGCCGGGGCCGGCAAGCCGCTGCCGGCGGTGGTGAATTTTCACGGGGGAGGGGCGAACGCGCGGATCCAGAAGGAGTACTCGCGCATGGACGAGACCGCCGACCGCGAGGGCTTCATCGCCGTCTATCCCGATGGCAGCGGCGGCATCGCGGGCCGGTTTCTGACTTGGAACGCCGGTGCGTGCTGCGGCTGGGCGGCGGCGAGCCGCGTGGATGACGTGGGCTTTGCCGTGGCGCTGCTGGACGACCTGGCGCGGCGCGTGGCGCTCGACGCGGAGCGGATCTACGCCACCGGGCTCTCCAACGGCTCGATGATGGCGTATCGACTTGCCGCCGAGGCGCCGCACCGGCTCGCGGGGGTCGCGGGCGTGGCCGGCTCCATGACCTTGCCGCGATTCGCTCCCGCATTGCCGGTGCCCGTGATGCACATCCACAGCGTGGACGACGGGCGCGCGCTCTATGACGGCGGCCTCGGCCCGGCGTTCCCGTTCACCAACACGCGTGTTTTCCACGAGCCGGTGGACGACATGCTGGCGAAGTGGATTGCCCACAATGGCTGCCCGGCGCGCCCGCAAGTCGGGAATCCGGTGCGGGGCCGGCCGGATGCCGCGGATGCCGCGCATACGGCGACACGCTATGGCTATTTCCCCTGCCGCGACGGAACGGAAGTCGTGCTGTGGAAGCTCACTGGGGCCGGGCACGTGTGGCCGGGCGGCGTGCAGGACTACCTGCCATGGCTGCTCGGCGCCGGCACGACCGTGATCGACGCCAATCAGGAGGTGTGGCGGTTTTTTTCCCGCCATCGCCGCCAACAGCGATGACTTGCTCCCACCACCCCGACTACTTCGTAGTCACCCCGTCCGTCCCGCCGCGCTGCATCGCGGCGGTCGTTCGCCGGCTCGGAGACATGCTCCTCGAATTCCCGGCTCACCCTCGGGCAGGAGGGGAGTTTGAATAGGACTTGAAGGGGCTGCGGTCCGTCATCTCATCAACATATTGCTTCATACCGCGTGATTCGCGGGCAAGGAACTGGTCGACCGCCGCGGCGAACTCCGGGTGCGCGAGCCAGTGCGCCGAGCAGGTCTCGACCGGCATCAGGCCGCGCGCGAGCTTGTGCTCGCCGCGCGAGCCGCCCTCGAAGGTCGCCATGCCGCGCGCGATGCAGAATTCGATGCCCTGGTAATAGCAGGTTTCGAAGTGCAGCGCGGGGTGGCGCTGCAACGCGCCCCAATGCCTGCCGCACAGCCGGCTTGCATTGCGGACATTGAGCGATGCCGCGATCGGAGTGTTGCCGTGTTCGGCGACGATCAGGACGAGATACCGTGGCAGGGCGGCGCCGATGCGGCAGAAGAATTCGAGATTGAGATAGGGCGTGGAGCGGTGCTCGCGGTAGGTTTGCCGGTAGCAGCGGTGAAAGAACGCCCAATCCCGCTCGCGGATCTCGTCGCCCTCCAGCCACTTGAAGCGGATGCCCGCCGCGACCGTCTTGCGGCGCTCCTGTTTCACCTTTTTGCGCTTGTCGTGGCTGAAGCCGGCCAGAAACGCGTCGAAGCTGGCGTAATCGTGGTTCGTCCAGTGAAACTGCACGGTGGTGCGCGGCATCATGCCGTGCGCGCACAGGCGCTGCGCCTCGGGCCGCGTCGGAAACAGGCAATGCAGCGAAGAGACCCGAAGCGTTGCCGCAAGTGCGAGCGCGGCCTCGATCAGCCGGTCGCGATCCTGATCGGTCGCGGCGAGCAGGCGCGCGCCGGTGACCGGCGTGAATGGAATCGCGGAGACGAGCTTGGGATAGTAGGAGACTCCGTGACGGTGGTAGGCGTCCGCCCATGCCCAGTCGAATACGTACTCGCCGTAGGAGTGGTCCTTGAGGTAGAGCGGCATGGCGCCCTCCAGCGCCGTGCCCGACTTGAGGAGGAGATACTGCGGGATCCACCCCGTTGTGCCGCTGGCGCAGCCTGTCTCATGCAACGCCGACAGAAACTCGTGGCTCAGGAAGGGATCCCCGCCGGCCAGACGATTCCACTCGCCGGCCGCGACGCGGGCGAGGGAGTCGACGACTTCGATCGAGTTCATCAGGGAGGGGTGAGCGGCGTACCGCTCACCATGCGTGGATGGCGCGATGATATATTAGCAACATGAAAATTGCGATTGCGCAGATGAACGCGACGGTCGGTGACCTCGCGGGCAACGTTGCGCGCATCGCGGATTTCGCCCGGCGTGCGCGCGGCCAGGGCGCGAACCTCATGGTGACGCCGGAACTCGCGCTCTGCGGCTATCCGCCGGAGGACCTGCTGCTGCGCGCGGATTTTCTCGAGGCCTGCCAGCACGCAATGGATGATCTCGCCCAGCGCGTGCGCGACGTCACCCTGGTGGTCGGTCATCCGCGAATCGCCGACGGCAAGTGCTACAACTCGGCTTCGGTCGTGCAGAGCGGCAAAGTCGTCAGCACCTACGACAAGCAGCGCCTGCCCAACTACACGGTATTCGACGAGGAGCGCTACTTCGACCCGGGAGTGGCATCGTGCGTGTGCGCGGTGAACGGCGTGAACTTCGGCGTCAATATCTGCGAGGACGCATGGGGCGCGGAGGGGCGGATGACGGCACGGCCGCGCGACCACGGTCCCGGCGATCGCATCGGTATCAATATCTGCGCCGATTCCTGGAACGCCGATGCGCCGCGTGCGGCCCGGGAAGCGGGCGCCACCGTGCTGCTCGTGCTGAACGCGTCGCCCTACCATGTGGGCAAGCAGCGCGTGCGCCAGGACGTGATGCGCGAGCGCGTCGCGGAGACCGGATTGTCCGTGGTCTACGTCAACCTGGTGGGCGGACAGGACGAGCTGGTCTTCGACGGCGGCTCGTTCGTGCTCAATCGCGAGGGCATCTTGACGCACCAGCTGCCTTCGTTCGATGAGGCGCTCGGACTGGTGACGCTGACCGACGGCGAGCCGCAGCCCGGCGAGATCGCCCCGGCGCTCTCCACCGAGGCCGAGGTGTACCGGGCGCTGCAGCTCGGGGTGCGGGACTACGTCGGGAAAAACGGCTTCCCCGGCGTGC
>Ga0214471_10004134_pt1 | contig 11201 bp, 4 predicted proteins | sample RVTome_5_FD_207665 | JGI IMG/M metagenome (GOLD analysis project Ga0214471, IMG submission 207665) | Soil microbial communities from uranium-contaminated site in the Upper Colorado River Basin, Wyoming, United States - RVT142D155 | ecosystem: Environmental > Terrestrial > Soil > Contaminated >... | reverse complement strand
GCACCGGGCCGCCATTCATGTTCACCTCGCCGAGGGCAACCACTCGGAGGCGCTCCGCCAGTACCACACCTACCGCGACCTCCTCGACACCGAGCTCGGCATCGCCCCCAGCCCCCGACTCGAAGCCCTGCTCCCCGATGGGCTGCGGGCGGCGCTACGTCACCGATAGGAGCTGAAGTGCACGTTTTCGACCCCGGCTACGTCTTCGAGCCGTTCGCGTCGCTGTGTCGGGGTTATCCCGGGGAGGACGTGTACCCCCTGGAGGATTTCCGCCTCGAGTGGGGCCCGATCTTCCATCGTGGCCGGCTCGACGGTACGGCGCGGGTGCTGGTGATCGGCCAGGATCCCGCCTCCCACGAAGCCGTCGCTCGGCGCATCCTCGTCGGCGAGGCAGGTCAACGGGTCCAGGGCTTCCTTGCGAAGCTCGGCCTCACCAGCAGCTACGTGATGATCAACGCGTTCCTGTACTCGGTCTATGGCCAGTTCGGCGGGGAGCGGCACAAGGACGATCCGGCCATCGCCGCCTACCGGAACCGATGGATCGACGCCCTCGTGGTGGGCAAGCGGGTCGAGGCGGTCCTCACCCTTGGGCGGCTGGCCAACGAGGCGTACGAGCAGTGGCGTACCACTCCGACGGGACAGATGCACGACATCCCATCGGCCGGGGTCATCCACCCGACGTATCCCGAATCGGTCTCGGCCGCCCGCATCAAGAAGAAGGCCGACGCCATGAAAGAGCTCCTCGCCAACTGGAACGAGGCGCTCGCGGTGCTGCGCCCGGCGATCCACGTGCCCGAGACCGATCCCGACCCGACGCCCTACGGTGAGGAGCTGACCGCGGCCGACCTCGCCGAGATCCCCGAGATGGACCTGCCGGCCGGGATCCCGGCGTGGATGCGCGCCAAGGAGTCTTGGGCCCGCCGCGACGGAGACGACGAGGACGAGAAGCGAGCGTCGATCCGGGTGCGTATGGCCGTGGCCCACCGCATCTGGCGCTGACTCACCCCACGGCGAACCGGCGCAGCACCGCGCTCCGGTTCGCCTCGACCCAGGCGAAGACCTCCTGCGAGGAGGCCCAGTCGGCGGCCGGCAGGTCGAGGTTGGAGGTGGCGAGCAGCCACACCCCGTCGCGGTCGCCCGGTGCATCGAACGTGAGGTCGACATACGCGACGCCGCCGGCGGCGACATCAACCGTCCTCACCGGCAGGGCCGCACGGGCCACTGGGCTCGTCGCCATGTCGAGCGCGACGAGACGGTGGGTCGCCCCGGTGGCGTCGATGGTGCCGTCGTTCGCCACCTCCACGTAGACGAAGTTCGACTCGCCGCCCTGCAATGACGCGTTCGACGCCGCCAGGTGACCTTGGAAACGATCGCCCGGCGTCCCCGCGGCTGCGGTCCCGCTGGTCGCGATCGCACGGACGTGGAGGTCGGAATGACCCGCCCGGGCCCGCACGTACATGTGCGCCAGCTCGAGGTGGGTGTTGATGATGTGCCGCACCTCGCTCGGGCGCACCGCAGCCCGTGTCGGATCGCCGAGCAGGTGTGGATACCGGTCGAACCGCACGACGACCATGTTGCGGACGGTCATCGTCATCGACTCCCCGCCGAGGTCCATCGTGCCTCCCGGTGGGGCGCCCCGCTGGAATGGGCGGGCCACCCCGGCGGTCAAACCCAGCTTGGCGACGGCAGGGCCGGTCAGCTCCACGGTGCCGTCGAATTCACCGGCGACGGCGATGCCTGCGATCGGCTCGCACTCCACGACGCCGTCGAGCTGGGCGCTGACGAGCGCCCGGTTCACCAGCACGCTGATCTGCCGCGGGTCGGCACGGCCGGCGGAGAGGAAGTGGCGCTCGTCGAAGCGGATGTCGACGGTATGCGTCGTCTGCGCCCGGACCTCGAGTATGAGGTGCTTGTTGCCCGTGAGGTCGAAGTGCGTCGCGCTCACCGCGGGCAACTCGGGCACATGACCGGCGGCCCAACCGAACTCCGTCCGGGCCCCCCCACCCGTCGGGCTGATGGTCGCCCCACCCCGCCCGAAGATCCTGACCCCGACCTCTGACGGCCAGAACGACACCGCCGCTCCGGCGGACCGCAGCCGCGCTCGGACGTACTTCACCACCTCGAACGGCGTTGCCGCCGCCAGGTCGGCGAAGTCGTTGTCGGCGTTGGTGAAGGCGATGGGGACGCTCGCCGCCTCCTCGTAGACCCTGATGGCCGGTCCGGCGACGGAGAGGTCGAACGTCACTTCGGGCGCGGAGGCCTGCAAGCGCGTGACGACCGGGGTGGTCGGTGGCGCCCCGACCATGGTGCCGTCGATGTGCAGTACCGCCGACACGTCGGTGCCCTCGCCGGGTACGGGGGCGCCGACCTGGAACCCCCGAGGGCCGAGCGTCTGGAGGAACAGGGTGTGGTCGTCGGCAGCGGAACGGACCGGCAACTCGCGATAGACGGCCCGCCGTTCGCCGGCTAGGAGCTCGTCGACCGTGTGCAGCGCAGCGTCGGAGGCGACGACCTCGAGCGGATCCTCGGTCGCCTGGACGATCACCAACACCGCGACCTTGGGGCCGAGAAGGTCGGCGGGCCACGTCACAGCGAGGGGCTCGACGAGGGGATGACCCGGGGTCATGTCCCTCGCCACCGTGTGGTCCTGGATGACGGTCCAATCACCGTGGGCGCCGGACACGCTCCCGGCGGCGACGTCGGCCCAGAACGAGTCGGGCAGCGAAGGCGGTGATCCGTCCCGGACCGGGCCCCGCAGGGCGATCAAACGAACTCCGGTCGCGGGGAACGCCCCACGGTTGTGGACCTGGATCAGGAGCTCACCCGTCTCGCCGGGCACGACCGGGTCGATGGGCGCCTCGATGTCGAACTCGACGCCGTCGATCTGGTCGTCGCCGCCGAAGGTGGGGGGCCGGCGCTGCACGTACTTGATGTCGGGCGAGTCGTGTCGGCCTCTCGTCGGCGTGTCGGCGAGGATGTCGTTCACGGCGAAGGCGGGCCGGCCGGTGCCGTCGTCGGACTCGCCGGCGCGCAGGAAGAGCTCGACGTCGCGGGCGTCAGGTCGATGGAGCGAGCGTCGATAGGCGCCCTTTCCCCAGGCGGCGACGCGCAACATCCGGGTCCCCGGCACCAATGCCAGGTCCCGGGCGGAGGTGTTCGGGAGCCCTTCGTTGAACGGTGCCCATGTGGCGCCGTCGTCGACGCTGCGGAACACGCCCGCCTCGGTTCCTGCGTACACGTGGTTCGGCTCGTCCGGGTCCACCTCCACTGCAAAGACGCCGACGTTGACGCCGTCGGCTTCGATCCCGGTCGCCGGGGTCCAGTCCGTCCCGCCGCTTGTGGTGCGGAAGAGCGCCGGTCGGTGGCCGATCCGATCGGGTCCCCACAGTCCCACGTAGGCGACGGACGGGTTGGTCGGATGCAGCGCGATCGCTTCGATGCCCCGATCCGATCCGCGGAGGCCGCCGGTGGGGACCTCACCCCAGGCGACGCCGTCGGTGGTCGTGAACAGACGTCCGTCCCGGCCGCCGACCCATGCTTCGTCGGGCCGGGCCGTCGAGAAGCGCACCTCGCTCGGCTCGGTCGCCCCGTAGAGGAAGGGCAGTGACGCCCAGATCTCGATGCCTGGGTGGGCGTCGAGATGACGGCGGATCAGCCGGTACAGCTCCTCCATCGTGACGCCGCGCAGGTCGGCGACGTTCGCCGCCGTGAGCATGAGATCGCCGGTGGTGGCGGATCCGTCGCTGAACCGAAGGGTGAGAGGGTCGGGGCCCGACGGCGACAGATCGAGGGAGTTGTAGTTGCGGACGTGGGCCTTGGCGTGGCGCTCGGCGAGGGATCGTCCGGTGAGCAGCAGCGAGTCCCGCTCGATGCCGGGGATCCCGAGCCGGGCGGCCGCAGTGCCGGTGACCAGCAAGGTGTGACCCGGCATGGCGCTCAACAGCACCGTCTTGAAGGGTGCGGAGACGACGACGTCGACGTCGTCACCCGACAGCGCGGTGCGGATGGCGGCAGCCAGCTCCTCGGCCGTCACGTTGGTGAGGTCGGGGAACCCGGCGGCGTCCAACGTGACGCTGCGTGCCGGGCCACCGTTGATCGCGATCGTCAGCGTGCCGCCGCCTGACAGGTCGCGGTTGGTACGCCGTTCGTCCTCGTCCCACCCCTGATAGCCGATCGAGATGGCCGCCGGCTGGTCGTCGTCGCCCTTGTAGATCCCGGCGTTGAGCCCGAGGCGGGACAACCCGTCGGGCATGGGTGCCAGCATGGTCCCGGCGAGCTCGATCGACCGCCCCGCCCCGACCTCGCGGGTGACGATCTCGACAGCGGCGGGTGCCGACCAGAACTGGGGGAGGACGGTCACGTCGTCGGGGAGCCCGTCGTCGAGCAGGCGCACCACCTCACCGACCGTGACCGCGGACGAATCGGCTACGTCGCTCGTTGCGATCGTGACACGATGCTCGGCCCCGTTCAGCTTCACCCTGACCTCGACGTCGCCTCCGAGTCGATACGGCCCGGGGAGGCGGCTGCGGGCGGTGACGACGGCGGGACGTCGCTCGGAGTGGCTCAGCGGCTCGTACCGAACGTGGCGGGCGTACCGCATCGGCACCAACCCCAGGCGGATGACGCCCGGCGTCGGCAGGATCTCCAGCTCGGCGTCGGGGCCGGCGACCTCGTAGATGAGCTGGAACCCGGTGCCCACCGGTTCGGGACTCCACCGCTCCCCGGTTGCGGCGCGGGTGCCGTAGAGACGGTTGCGGCGCACGTGGAGGAGACGGGCGGCGTCGAGCGGGTGCTGATCGGTGTCCGCCACGAACGCGGGACCGTCGAGCCGGTTGAACCCCTCCTCGAGGGCCCGGTTCTCGGCGACCGGTCCCGGCGGCTGCTCGTCGGCGACGAAGGGATCGAGGTGCCCGGCGAAATGGGCGGCACTGATGTCGTTCTGTGTCGTCACCTTGAACCGGTAGGGGTCGTCGGCGTCGAATGCCACGAAACCGCCATCGCCGCCGCTCACCATGCGCCACGTCGGCCCACCGGCGCTGAGGTGGACGCTGTTGTCCTGCATCCCGGCGGCGTGCACCCCGGGAACGAGGGGACTCTGGTTCAGGTCGTACATCTGGGCCGCCGAGATCCCGTGGTCGCGCCGCTGCCAGCGCACCCCGTTGGCGTCGATCGGCCGCGTCCAGTAGACCTGCTCGCCGTCGGCCCAGTTCACGCTACGGGTGATGCCGCCGTCGTTGGCGATCCAAAGCTCGTCGTTGGAGACGACCATCTGGTGCTGATCGGCGTGGTGGGCCCGCAGCCCGGCATCGTGGAACCACCATGCCATGGCACGGTGGAAGTTGGCGCCCGCACCGTCGGCGTTGGCTGAGGCGTGGACGAGCACCATCCCGGTGGCCACCCGGTTCCGGTTCGTCGGGGACACCGCCACGGTGAGGTTGTACAGCCCCTGGCGCTCCGTCACCCAGTCGAAGTGATCGGGGAGCTGCTCCCAGGTGATCGCCGCCGCAGACCCCGTGAGCGGGTTGGCGGCGCGGTAGAGCCCGATGTGACGGCTGTCCTCGTCGACGAACCGGATGAAGGCGCGAACGGGCGAGCCGACGAAGAAGGCGATCTTGCCGCGCGCCGGCCACGGCAGGTGCGCCGCCACCGGCGCCACGACCCTGCTGACATCGGCGGCGTCCGCGATCGCTGCCGCCACGTCCGCTTCGGAGGCGGCGGCGCCGGAACGGCTGGTGGGTAGGCGAACGACCGCTCCTTCGCCCGCCTGGCTGGAGCCTCGCACCAGGAACACCCGCCCGGAGAGGTAGGCGACGTCGGAGAAGTAGACACCGGGTTGGTACCGCTGCCACGTGTGTCCGGCGTCTACGGTGCGAAAGACGCCGTCTCGCCCGACCGCCCAGCAGTGCCGGGCATCGCCCGGGTCGACGGCGAGCCCGTCGAAGCCGTGGGTGTGCGGCGGGTTCGCCGGTTTGGGAACGCCGGTTCCGTGGTTGTCGAAGTTGGCGCCGGCGTCCTCGCTGACCCAGATGCCGTGACCGCGGACGTTCAGGCCGGCCGGCCGGATCTCACCGGTGGCGACGTACACGAAGTTCGAGTCCGACGGCGCCACGGCGATGCGGCCCACGGCGAGCGACGGCTCGTCGTGCATGAGCGGGAACCACGATTCCCCCCGGTTGACGCTCTTGTACGGTCCGCCCGAGGCGCTCCCGGCGTACCAGACGTCCGGATCGTTCGGGTCGACGGCGAGGGCGCGGATGCGACCGCCGATGTTGCGCGGTCCGGTGGGGAGCCAGTTGTCACGCTCCCCCGGATCCAGCGCCGCGGTCGCCGACGCCCGCCGCGGCGCCCGGTCCCCGGCGGCGTTGAGAACGGCGAGACCCGGCCGAGTGACGTCATGGGTGCGGCCGGCGAGATCGACGTCGGGCGCACCCGCCCATGAGCTGCGGGCGCCCACGTCCTCGAATGGTCTCGCTTCGACCAGGTACTGGAAGTCGATCTCGAGGGCGCTCATCGTTGCCGCCTCATCGCAGCTCCAGGAGGTAGGAGACACCGGCGCTGAGCTCTTCGTTGGTCGGTCTCCGGGAGCCGTCGGCGAACTGCACCACCGGCGTGTACGGCATCGCCAGCGAGCTGCTGGTGTCGGCGGCGGGGTCGGTCGCCATCCGCAGCCATGCGCGCCAGATCGGGATCCACCCCATGGCGGTGGCGATCGGCTCGCCGGCGGGGGCCGGGTGGGCGGCGGACCGGGTAGCCATCAGCGGGTCGGCAACGGAGGCGTCGCCGCGCTTCTCGCTGCGGGCACCGCCCGAGACCAGCATGTCCCACTCGTTGCGGCGTCGCTCGTCGAGGTTCCAGCGTCTGAACACCTCGGCAACCTCGCCGACCCGCGCCCGGTCGGGCGGCAGCGGCGGCGTGATGCCGTCGCTCACGGTGACCGAGCCGCCCGAGAGCGCCGGCACCGACGCCATGGCGAGGATGACCGCGAGGTCGGCGGCGAGACCGAGGCCGGTCTCCTCGAGGTCGCCGAGCGTGGCACCCGGGACGACCGGGAACGCCACGGCGGCGCCGCTCCCCGAAGGGGCGAGGCCGCGCCGGGTGGTGTGCTCGATGCGCGGTGCGTGGCGCAGGATCGTCGGCTCGTCTTCGTCGGTCGAGACCCGGATGAACCGGTCACGAGCGGCTCCGTGGTCGGCCAGCGGCCCCGCATCTCCGGGGTCCGCCAGCGTCGTCGGCCACGGCAACCGGTACTGGGGATCGCCGGGACCGACGGCCGCTGCATGCACATCGGGCAGCGCCGCATCGATGAGCGAGGCCAGCTCGACCGGTGTCTCCCCGGCTTGGGGTAGAGCGATCGGTACCTCGGCGGCCCCTGCCGGGCGCAGCACCACCTGGGCGGCGTCGTGGCGGATCTCGAGGTCGTTGCTGCCGCTCCACCACACCTTCACGAGGCCCCGCATACCCGTCGGGTAGGCCATGTGCTCCATACCGTCTCCGGAGCCGGTCTGCGGGTCGGCCCACAGCGTCGTCTCGTCGAAGACGGCGGCAACGGCGCGGGGATCGACCGGCCGGGAGGCGACGGCGCGCAGCGCCGCGGCGAGCGAGACCCGCCGGTCGGCGCGCATGAACCAGGACCAGTAGCCGCCCCCGTTGGAGAGCGGCACCGCCAGCCCGAACCCGAGGGCTCCGAGCATCAGAGCGGTGGCGATGCCCCATACGAGCCAGAAGTAGGCGCCGTCCTCCCTCCCGTCGATCGCCCACTTCGCCAGGGCGCTGAAGATGAGCGTGACCGCGCTCGTGATCGTCGGCAACGTCTGCAGACCGAAGACGAAGGAGGGTCCGGGCAGGTCACGGGCGCCGGCGACGATGCTGCGGACCAGGCCGTACACGTCCATGCTCAGCAGCGCCGGGTAGAAGCCGAGCCACCGGCCCAGCGGACCGGGATCCGTCGCCAGCCCGACCGGGACGAGGACGGCGCGCAGAACCGCCAGGACGATGGCGTTGATGAACGGGTCGTTGAAGTCGTCGACGAGGCCCCAGAGGATCATCGAGTAGACGATTGGCGCCACGCTGCCGATACCCATGCTCAGCGTCAGCAGCTCGAAGAAGGCCCGCTCGTCGAGGGTCGCTCCGGGGGTGAAGAACTTCTTGAAGTGATCGAGGCCGAGCCCGATGAGCATGCTGATCGACGGTGCCAACACCATTGGTGACACGATCCCCCACCACGCCATCACCGGCCACGAGGACGTCCCCAGGTTGTCCCGCAGCACGGCGTAGCCGTTTCGCAGCCGGTCGGCGTCGAGGTAGCCTGACGGTTCGGCTAAGTCGGCGAAGCCGGCCCGGCGGCCGTCGGGAAGCCCGTGGACCGACCCGAGCGCCTCGATGTACCCGTCCCAGAAGGCGCTCGGTACGGCGCCCACCGGCGGCCACCAGGTCACCAGCTCCGACTCGGGTGCCCCGCCGAAGATGCGGCTGCGGATGAGCTGCTCCGCCCCGGCGGCGCCGCCCGAGGCCGACCAGCGGTCCCAGTCGCGGTTTGTCGCCTTCGAGAACAGGTCGCGGAGCTGCGGGCCGGTCACGATGGCCGAACCGGTCGCCGCCAGCATCCCCATCGTCGCCCCTCGTATCCGTGCCTGTTCGCTCGCGTCCGACGTCTTCGAGAGGGCGCGGCGCCCAACCTCGCGGGCGAACTCGGCCGACGGGAGCGCCACCAGGCTGCGATGGGGATCCGGTGTGCCCCTCCGGATCGCTTCCGCCACCCAGTCGCCGCCGGGTGCGAACACGGAGGCCAGGGCGGGGAGCTCGAGACCGAGCGAGCCGAGCAGGGCGAACGAACCGGCGCCGCGCAAGCGGACGGCCGGGTTGGTCGGGGTCGACGGCCCACCCCGGTACATGTCCCGTGCCGCCCGGGCCAGCGTCAGCACCTGGCGCTCGACCGATTGCGGTTTGACGACGGTGGAGCGGAACCCGCCGACGTTGGCGGCGACCCGGCTGGTGCGAATCCGCCGCTCCAAACCGTCGACCACGTCGCTGAGCCGCTTGTGGGCGAGCAGCGCAGTCGCCGCCGGCATCAGCAGCGCCGGACCGGAGCGGTCGGCGGGCTCGTCGGGTGCCGGATCCCCGGTCACGATGGTGCCGAGACCCTCGGCCGCCCACGCCGCCTCCATCTCGGGGTCCCTGGGGTATCGGTACCCCAACGCGGTGTGATCCAGCATCGATCGCGGGGTGGCCCCGCCGTTCATCGCCTCGTCGAGCCCCGGGTGGGCGCCGGTGACCCCGACCCGGTCGTCGTTGGGGTCCATCCTGTCGGACGAGTACTGGTCTGCCTCCGGGTGATTGCGCTGCCAGATGGCCCACAGGCGGTCCACGTTGCAATGGTGGAAGTAGAAGATCGGGTCGGCCGGCGATGTCCCGCCGGCCATGGTCCCGCCGGTCCAGTTGTGACCCGGGAAGTGGCTCCCCGTCTCCATGGTGCGGAACTCTCGGTAGGTCGCCCGCTGCAGCTCCTCGAGCACGACGGCACCGCTGCCGACGCGACGACGGAGATCGGGCAGGGTGCCGTCGGCGGGCGGCTCCGGAGTGGTGCGGGTATACGACCAGTGGTCGAACTGGCCGCCCGAGTTAGCGCGTCCACCGAAGAAGGACCGCCACGGCTCCACCTCGAGCGACCGGGAGTCGGCGCGGGTCCAGGCCCAGTAGGGGATGGTAAGGCTGGGATCGATTGCCTGAAGCCGCTGCTCCAGGCGAATCAGGAAATGCCGGTGCCACGGGAGGAACGCCGATCCCCAGTGGATCCCCCGGTTGAACTCGGCGGCGTGCTCGCCGGCGAACGCCGCGATGGTCCCGTTTGCCTCGAGCGCGTTCAGTGCCGCCGCCAGTCGAGTGCGCTCGTCGGGGGTGAGGTCGATGAAGTTCTTCCGCATCGGCATCGGTGGCTACTCCCGCTCCGGTAGCGCCGAGACGTACGCCTCGGCGGCGTCCAGCAGCGTCTCCTTCGGCTGGGTGTAGAAGATCGCATAGCGACCGTCGGTGGTCCTCGAGAACGGGACCTCCTCGCCGTCGACGAGGAGACGCTCGTTCCCGGCTTCGGCCTCAACCCGGATGTGGTGGCCGCGCACGACACGCTCGGAACTGCTACCCATGATGATCTCCCTTCTCGACGGCGGGCAGGTGCCGGCCTCGATGCGGCTGCGGTGGCCTCATCACAAGCTCACCCCCACGTCGACGCTCACGGAACCGGATGCGGACGACGAGCTGACCTCGCTCGGCAGCGCCGCTTGGAGGCGACCGAGCGCGTCGGCCGTCACGTCGAGACCGGCATCGAGCTGCCCGGCGATACCGGCGAGGGCGTCGAGGACCGGCTCCAGCAAGCTCTTCACATCGAGCCCTGCGGCCAGATCCACGATCGTGTCGTAGGCGTCGCACACCGGCTGGAAGAGCACGGACGGTCTGACCGTCTCGAAAGTCGTTTCGACCGTCAGCTCGAGGTCGTCGATCACGGCCCGAACCGGGGCCAACGGGTCGAACGCCTCGACCCTGGCGACAAGAGAGTTGAACGCCTCCAGAAGGTCGCCGAGCAACGTCTCCGGTGACAGCGCATCGACCTGGGCGACGACGTCGCCATGGAGCCCTGACACATCGGCGATGATGGGACCGATGTCGATGGCGGCAATGATCGACTCGGCGGTGGTGATGAGGTTCTCCGCGGGCTCGAACGCCGCACCGACGACCTCCTTGGCCTTGTCACGAATCGCCATCACCAACCCGGTGAGCGGTGGCAGGAGCCGATCGGGCCCGGCGGCATCCAGGAGCCGCTGCACGATCCCGGTCAGGGGCTGGTCGGGGTCTTCGATCCCGAAGCGGGACGCCAACTGTCGCAGCCATGCCGGGATCGAGGCGAGCGGCATCAGCGCATCACGCAGCCCGTCGGTGATGGCGGTGATCTCGCTCCTGCCGGCGGCCGAGATCGTGGCGAGCGCGGCAACGTCGACAGTGAGCTTCACCTGGAGGCGGGCTCGGTTCTCCGTGAGCGGACCGAGGACGTCGGCGGGAACGGTGGCGCCGAGCAGCGGGTCGAGGGCCCGGCGTAGCGTGCTGTCGGCCGGATGATCGGCCAGCGCCGCCGCGATGGCGCGATGGTGCCGTTGCGCGACGGCGATCAGCGGCGCGGGATCGAGCTCGGACACCCTCACCTGCACGCCGCC
>Ga0214471_10004133_pt1 | contig 11203 bp, 12 predicted proteins | sample RVTome_5_FD_207665 | JGI IMG/M metagenome (GOLD analysis project Ga0214471, IMG submission 207665) | Soil microbial communities from uranium-contaminated site in the Upper Colorado River Basin, Wyoming, United States - RVT142D155 | ecosystem: Environmental > Terrestrial > Soil > Contaminated >... | reverse complement strand
TCGGATCCGGCGGTGGTTGAGCGATCGGTGGGTCCCGCAACTCGCCTCATATTCACGGAGACCCCTGCCAATCCCACGCTGAAATTGACGGACCTCCGGGCCGTATCGGAGATCGCCAGAGCAGCACGTGTGATTCACGCAGTCGACAACACGTTTCTGACGCCGTACTACCAGCGCCCCCTGGAACTGGGCGCCGACTTGTCATTGCATTCCACGACCAAGTATCTGGAGGGGCACAACGCGACTCTTGGGGGGGCCGTGGTTGCCGCCGATCTTGGCCACCACGAGCAGCTCAAGTTCATGCAGAAGTCTGCCGGTTCGATCATGTCACCGATGGTCGCCTTCCTGACGCTGCAAGGCGTCAAGACACTTTCGGACCGTATGGACCGCCAGTCCGACAATGCCCTTCAGGTGGCGCGATTCCTCGAGGGGCACCCGGCTGTAGCTGTTGTCGGCTATCCGGGCCTCGAGAGCTTTCCGCAACACGATCTTGCCAAAAGACAGGCGAGCGGCTTCGGCGCGATGGCCTGGTTCGAAGTCAAGGGCGGTGTAAAAGGCGGGATGAAACTGATGCGCTCGGTCAAGCTGTGGACGCTGGCCGAGAATCTCGGAGCGGTGGAGTCACTAATCACACACCCGACCACGATGACTCACAGCGACATGACCCCGGATGAACGGGCCCGCAGCGGCATCACCGACGGGCTGGTTCGCCTCTCTGTCGGTCTCGAAGACGCGGCCGACCTTATCGAAGACCTTGACCAGGCGCTCGCTCAACTCTGATCCCGTTCTTGTGACGTTTCACCACCCCTGCGGTGGGTGAACCGTCACAAGAAGAACCCGTCTGGGTTCCCACCACACCGGCCAGGAGGCCGCGCCTCAGCTCCACTCGCCAGGCGGCAAGGTTCCTCCGGCGAGTTTATGAAGACATCGCCTTACTGGCAGAGAAGCCCAACGAGTGGCGGTCCTCTAGCCATCGCCGGCGCAGTGGTCGCCGCTCGTCGCCGGTGAGCCCTCCCCACACGCCAAATCGAACCGCGTTGACAATCGAATAGCTCAAGCAATCATCGATGACGGCGCAACCGGCACAAACGGCCTTGGCCGTTACTTCCTCATCGTGGGTCATCAGCTCGGCAGAGACGAACATGTCTGAGGGCAAGCCCCGGCAGGCCGAACGTGATCGCCAACCTGGCTCGGCAACTCCCATCCGGGCACTGAGAACGGCGCCGTAGTCGGAGCTTCTGTTCATGTCTGCCCGCCAGTTTCAAGGCGCTCGCGCGAGTCCGATGGACCGGTTCCCTCGGGGTCAACGTCCGGCGGAGCCTCCAGCAGAGATCGCCCGGCTCCATCGACTTCTCCGTCACGAATCTGGCCGCGCCAGGCGCCGGTCTCCGAGAAGCGGTCCTCGATGAACTGGCGAAAGCGGTCGAGATCTCCCTGGGCCCGGCGGGCGACGAGCCCGAGGCCCTGTCCCACCTTCTCAACCAGGTCCTGGGGTTCGAGATCGAGGGCCAACTGCACCCGGGTCGTGCTCGGGCCAAGAGCTTCGAAGGTGACTCGGCCGCTATTGCGAGACCCTTCAGTGCTCACCCACTCGATTGCCTGGTCCGGCTCCTGCTTGACGATGCGCGAACGCCAGGTCCGTTCGATGCCGGCGATCTGGGCTCGCCAGATGAGGGTTGTTTCGTCAACCTGGGTGACCTCCTCGATGCCTTCCATGAAGTTTGGAAACTCTTCGAATTGGGTCCATTGGTTGTACACCGTCCGCAGAGGCTGTTTCACATCAACGGTTGCATTGATGTCTGACATGCTCTTCCCCTTCACACAATGCGACCTGCTGTACGACGAGGCTCCAAGCGCCAGGGACGCAAGTGGTCGATCCGACCGACCTTGGCGCCGTTGATGGTTATGCCGTCTTTGGCATCGAGCACCCGATCCGTGACTTCTTTCAGCAGAACGGCTCGCCGGGCCTGGCCGGCCTTGGGGTCGTAGAAGTACTGAATGGCAGCACCGAAGGCGGCGGCCGTCCAGAAGCGGAGTTTCTTTCGCAACTTTTCCTCCGATTTAGGCGTCCCTTCGGAGTACCCCGCCAAAGAGAGGCCTAAACCCGAATCCGATCCCGGTGCCCCTAGATCCCGTTCTTGTGACGGTTCACCTACCGCAGGGGTGGTGAACCGTCACAAGAACGGGATCTCTAGCGGGTCCAGCGGCCCGCCAGTAGTTCCTTCATAGATTCTCGGGGCTCTGACCTCCCGGTACAGATGGGCGAGGGGATGGGAGGCCTCGAGGCCGCGCGCCCCGTGGATCTGTACGGCGGCGTCGATGACGAACTGGGCGGTTTCGGTGGCGATGAGTTTGGCGGCCGCGGCCATGCCGGTCAGGCGCTCCTTATCTCCGCTGTCGTGAGCGGCGGCCGCCTGATAAACCATCAAGCGGGCCGCGTCGATCCTCACCGCCATGTCGGCCAGTTGGTGAGAGACACCCTGGAAGCCAGCCAGTGGTTGTCCGAAGGCTTCCCGGGCGGTGGCGTGGGTGACGGCCATCCTCAGCGCTGCCTCCGCCATCCCGACCGCAAACGCTCCTACCGAAGGCCGGAAAAGATCGAGGGTTCGCATCGCCACCCGAAACCCGCGCCCGACTTCTCCAATGACCTGGGACCGATCGACTGCGACGCCGTCGAAATCCAGCCTCCCCACCGGATGCGGGCTCAACATGTCGATAGCCCTTCCCGTCAGGCCCGGGCTGTCGCCGGGTATCAGAAATGCCGTCACCCCGGATGCCCCCGGGTCGGGTCCGGTCCGGGCGAACACGGTGTATACGTCGGCCTCGGGCGCGTTCGATATGTAGGCCTTGTCGCCGGTTAGCCGATAACCCGGCCCGTCAGCCTCGGCGACGAGGGCAAGATGAGCGGCATCGGAGCCGGCCCCCGATTCTGTCAATGCGAAAGCCGGAACAGCCCGTCCCGCCGCCACTTCGGGGATCCACCTTTGAAGGTGTTCGGGGGTGCCAGATTGAAGGATCGGATAGGCGCCGAGACCCTGCATGGCCAAGGCGGTCTCGGCTTCGGTGGACGTGCGAGCCAAACCCTGGCGGATCAGACACAGTTCGGTGGCGCGCACCTCGCCCCCGCGTGGAAAGAGACGTCCGACGAGGCCGGCCTCGGCCAGGGCGGTGATCAAGTTCCGATTGAGGCGTCCGGGCGCCCCAGCCTCCGCCACCGGCGCCAGGGAGAGCCCAGCCGCCTCGGCATGCTCGAGCAGCTCCCGGTCGCCCTGAGTCAGCTCAAAAGCAGCTCCTGGTGCCATCGCCGCCACGGTACCTAGATAGCCTCTCGGAATGACCCATCGGTCATCAGGTTGGGAATCGCAAGTTGGGACATGAATGATGAAGATCGGTATCGGCCTTCCCACCAGCATCCCCGGGCGGGGTGGCGATGGTGTCGTCGAATGGGCCCTCCGGGCCGAGGGAGCGGGCTTCTCGAGTCTGGGCGTGGTCGACCGGGTTGCCTACGACGCCTGGGAGCCGCTCGTCTCACTGGCCGCGGCTGCCGCGGTCACTCAGAGGGTCCGGCTGGCCTCGATGGTCATGATCGGGCCGCTTCACAACACCGCGCTTCTGGCCCGCCAGGCAGCGACGGTCGACCTCATATCGGAGGGAAGGCTCACTCTCGGGCTCGGGATCGGCGCCCGCCACGACGACTACCTGGCCTCGGGAGTCGATCCCGCCCAGCGTGGCGAGAGGTTGACGGAGCAACTCGCCCGCCTTCGGGACCACTGGGAGGACACCACCGTCGGCCCGGTCCCCTTCCAATCCGGCGGTCCTGATCTTCTGGTCGGCGGGGCCAGCGGCGGGGCCTTGCTGCGAATGGCGCGTCTGGCCGACGGATACGTGCACGGCGGCGGCCCGGCCCGATCCTTCGCATCGGCTGCTCTCCGCGTGCGGACAGCCTGGGAGGACGTCGATCGTCCCGGCGCTCCCCAGCTCTGGGCCCAGGCCTACTTCGGTCTGGGCAACCCTGACCTGGGCGACGCCTATCTCCGGGACTACTACGCGTTCACCGGTGCCTTTGCCGAGAAGGTCGTAGCCGCCAACCTTCGAAATCCTCTCGAGGTCCGGGACTACATACGTTCGTATGACGAAGCAGGGTGCGAGAACCTCGTGCTTCTGCCGACCGTGGCCGAACTCGACGAAGTCGACCGCCTGGCCGAGGTGGTGTCGCAGGTGCGATTATGAAGATCGGAGTGGTGGGAGCCGGCCCGTCCGGCCTCTACTTCTCGTTACTGATGGCCCGAACCGGGACGCACGACGTCACCGTTTTCGAACGCAATCCGCGCGGCGCCACGTACGGATGGGGCGTCGTGTTCTCCGAAGGGACCCTCGCCGAATTGGCCGAGGTGGACTACTTGACGTACCTCGATCTGGAGAGGTCGCTCGTCAGGTGGAGTGCGATCGATATCCGTCATCACAACAGCACCATCCGCTCGCACGGGCACGGGTTCTCGGCCATCTCGCGGCACACCCTGCTGCGCGTCCTCGAGGATCGGGCAGAAGAGCTCGGAGTGAGGGTCAACTTCGAAACCGAGGTCTCAGCCACCGACCTGGGCTCTGGCTTCGACCTCGTTGTCGCCGCCGACGGCGTCAATAGCGAGCTCCGCAGTCACCACCGGCGGGCCTTCCGGCCGAGCCTCCACGAGCACCCCACCAGATACATCTGGCTGGGTGCGCCGTTTGCTTTCGACGCGTTCACGTTTGTGTTCGCACCGACACCGGCCGGGCTCTTTCAGGCCCATGCCTATCCCTACGACGCCGACGGATCAACGTTCATCGTCGAGACGACTGAGGAAACCTGGCAACGATCGGGGATGAACGATGCCAACGAAGACGAAAGTGTCGCCTTCTGCTCGAAGCTCTTCGCCGATCATCTTGACGGGAACTCGCTGCGATCCAACCGGTCGCTCTGGAACCGCTTCGTCACAGTGCGGACCCGCCACTGGTACTCGTTGGAGGCGGGAGGCCCGCCCCTGGTCTTGATGGGCGACGCGGCCCACACCGCGCACTTCTCGATCGGGTCGGGAACCAAGCTGGCCATGGAGGACGCCGCCGGTCTCTATCAGGCGCTCAATGCTCATCCCGAGAACCTCCGACTGGCGCTGGCTGAGTACGAAGGGGAACGTCAGCCTCCCGTGGCTCGTTTCCAGGAGGCAGCCAGGGATAGCGCTCGATACTTCGAGTTCGTAGGCCACCACCTCCTGCTCGATCCGGCGACATTCGCCTTCAATCTGTTGACCCGATCCGGGCGGGTGACCCATCTCGACATGGAGCGCCGCGATCCCTCCCTGACGATTTCCGCCGATCGCCTGGTGGCGGGGATCGATGCGGGCGAAGTGGTCCCACCTCCCAGCCTCACCGCGGTCAATGTCGGTGGGTTGGACTTGCCCAATCGCCTCGTCGCTGATTTCGGCGACGGCACCGGCGAGGGTCTGCTGCTCACTCCCACCGTTGCCGTCGACAACGTCGGTCGGAGCCATCTCGGGTCCGCGGTGGCTGGGTCGGATGGCAGCCGCTACTCCACCAATGGTCGCGCGGTAGGGGTGGTGATAGGGCACGCCGGCGCCAGAGCGTCGACTCGCCCGCCCGGGGACGGACTCGACCGTCCCCTCCGGGAGGGCGGGTGGGAACCTATCGCTTGCTCAGCGATCCCGTACAGCCCCGCCCACCGGGTTCCCCGGTCGATGTCGGACGATGACATGACGACCGTCATCGCCGCCTTTGGCACCGCGGCGGCCTGGGCCCGCGACCTGGGATTTGCACTGCTGGTGGTCGATGCTGCTCGCGGCGGCCTACTGGCGGGGTTCCTGTCGCCTATTACCAACCAACGGTCGGACCGATTCGGCGGCGATGTGAACGCAAGGTCGCGCTTTCCTCTCGAGGTGTTCGAGGCGGCGAGGGAGAACTGGCGGGGTCCCGTCGCGGTGCGGTTATCGGTAACGGATTGGATCAGGGGCGGGATTTCGCTCGAGGACTCGATCGCAATTGCCTCCGGCTTCGCCGCCGCCGGCGCTTCGCTAGTCGAAGTTGTCGGCGGCGGCACCGTGGCTGAGGCCGAGCCGGGCTACCGGCGCGGCTACCTGATCTCGGTTGCGGCCGAAGTGCGTCAGCGAGTGGGAGTGGCGGTGCTGGTCGGTGGCGGAATTACTTCCCGGGACGAAGCCGACACGGCGATCGCCGCGGGCCGAGCCGATCTGATTCGAATCGATCCGTACCGCTACCGACGGCCCTTGACGCGTTAGTTTGCACGGTTGATGTCGCCATATCGGGCTTCGGCGCCACTGACGGAATCGTGGGACCACTTCAGGTTTGAGGTGGCGGACGGGGTCGGAACCATCACCCTCGATCGACCCGAGCAACTCAATGCCCTGACCTTCGACGTATACGCCGATCTCCGAGATCTGCTTTTCGAGCTTCCCAATCGGGGCGACGTCTCGGTCCTGGTTGTCACTGGATCGGGCCGCGGATTCTGCTCGGGTGGGGATGTCAACGAGATCATCGGCGTCCTGCAGACCCTGGACTCCAGGGGCTTGCTCGAGTTCACCCGCATGACCGGATCAGTTGTGCAGAGGATGCGGGAACTACCGATTCCGATCATCGCGGCCGTCAACGGCGTTGCGGCCGGAGCCGGAGCAGTCATCGCCCTCGCCGCCGATCTCAGAGTCATGGCCGACTCGGCGGCGTTCCATTTCCTCTTCACCCGCGTAGGCCTGGCCGGGGCCGACATGGGAGCGGCCTACCTCCTTCCGAGGGTAGTTGGGCTCGGTCGGGCGACGGAACTCCTCCTCCTCGGCGAGGCAGTGCCGGCCGCCACCGCCGAGCGCATCGGGCTGGCCAACCGTGTGGTCGGGGATCAGGTCTTGATGGAGGAAGCCTCCGGTCTCGCCCGGCGATTGGCCAGCGGTCCCGCCTGGGCCTACGGCTCCACCAAGTCCCTGTTGACGCGGGAGCTCGACATGGACCTGGCGACGTCGATCGAACTCGAGGCCTGGACCCAGGCACTTCTGATGACCGGTGAAGATCATCACCGCTTCTACGAAGCGTTCAAGAGCGGGCAGCGGCCTGAGTGGACGGGCCGGTAGCGCGGTCAATGAGCCACCTCTTCGTCAATCCGCCGGAATTGCCCGAGGCGATCGGCTTCTCCCACGTGGCGGTCGTCGAACCAGGCCGGATGGTCTTCCTAGCCGGGCAGGCGGGGCATCGGGCCGACGGCACCATCGGTGAGGATCTCCTCGATCAGTTCGCCCAATCGTGCCGCAACGTTGCTGTGGCACTCGAAGGGGCCGGTGCCTCCCGAACCGATCTCGTCAACCTCCACATTTTCGTCACCGACGTTGCCGCGTATCGGGGCCTCAGACGCGAACTGGGCGAGGTATACCGCCAGGTGTTTGGTCGCCACTATCCACCCATGGCGTTGTTCGGAGTACGGGAGCTCTTCGATCCCGCGGCGCAGGTCGAACTGGTGGGGACGGCTGTTATTCCATCGAGCGGGTGAGGGTTTGAAGTCTTAAACTCACGGGTATGTCCATTTACTCACCTGTAAGTGGAGGAACAAATGACGGTTCATTCCGACGGCCCTGACCACATCAGTCAGGCTGAGTCGCGGACGGTGGTCGATCGCAAGACCTGGAGCCCTTCCCAAATCGTCGCCGGCGTAATTGGTCTGTTCCTGACCGTGCTCGGGGCGGTGGCGATTCTCCGCGCAGGTTTTGATTCGCTCACTGGTGAGACTGCGGCCGTCCTCGGCTTCGAGCACACGCTCCTAATGGGCATTATCCATCTGGTGGCCGGGCTCTTCTTCCTGGGAGCCGCCGGCACCGCCCTTGGGAGCCGAAGTGGTCTGACCACGCTAGGTCTAATTGCGCTCGCGTTCGGCCTCGTTTATGCCATCGAGCCCGAATCTCTGGCCGCCCCTCTCGGTGGCGACGAGCGGATCGGCTGGCTCTACGCGGTGGTGGGCGCGGTGGCTCTGCTGAGCGCCTGGGTGTCACCGACGATCCATACCCAGCGCACCGCCACAGCCCGAACGGTTGATTCCGTGCCAGATTCGGCGGTGCCCCCCGATGATCCAATTATTCGGTGACCCGGCACAAGGAATGTCCCGCGTCCGGGATTGATAAGGCCCCCTACTCGTCAGGGTGGGGGGCCTCCTCGATAGCTTGGTGAAATGGAATTCGATCGAATCTTCTTGGGCGACCTGACCGTCGAGCTGGTGCTTGAAATCGTCTTGCGGACGGCCGTCATGTACCTGTACACCCTGGCGTTGGTGAGGGTCCTCGGAAAGCGCGGGCTCGGCCAGTTGTCCCCGTTCGAACTGGTGATCATCGTGGCTCTGGGATCGGCGGTGGGCGATCCGATGTTCTATACGGACGTACCAGTCGCACATGGGATCATCGTCATCACCGCAGTGGTTGCCCTCGAGCGCACCCTGGTGAAGCTCACCGAGCGACATAAAGAGGTAGAGCGGCTGATTGAGAGCGTTCCCGTGCTGCTGGTGCGGGATGGGGTGCTCCTGGCGGATGCCCTCAACCAGGAGGATCTCTCGCAAAACGAGGTCTTCATGGGATTGCGCGACAAAGGCGTGGAGTACCTCGGTGAAGTGCGGCGGGCCTACCTCGAGCCTTCCGGCCATATCTCGGTCTTCAAGGAGAAGACGCCGGCCACGATGGGCGCTTCAGTTCTCCCTGACGACGGAGGGAAGGGTTAGCGGCCCCGTCGCGCAGCGACCGTCAGGACGCCCGCTCCCAACAACATCACCGCGCCAATAATCGCCCAGAGAGGCTCGCCGGTCATGAAGCTGCCACCGATTACACCGATCCCCTGGCCCAACCAAACCACGCCGACAGCGGCCAAGGCGACGATCACGGGCCATCTCACTTTCGCCACAGACGTCATCCCTTCCTAGGATCGCCGCAGTGACCACGGACAATACGTACCGGCCCGGTCTAGAAGGCATCGTCGCGGCGGAGACAACGCTCAGCAGCGTCGACGGGCAGAAGGGCGAACTGATCATCGGTGGGTTTCCTCTCGAGGAACTCGCGGCGAACGCCTCGTTCGAAGAGATCTGCTGTCTGCTCTGGTACGGCGACCTTCCCGATGCCAATACCCTCAACGCCTTCAAGTCTTCGATGGCGAGCTATCGCGAACTGCCGGCGGCCACGTATTCCCTTCTCGAGCAGGCCGCCAAGCACCGCGTCCTGCCAATGGATGCGCTTCGTATGGCGGCGGGCACGTTTGACCTGGATCTAGCGGGCGAGGACAACATGGCGAGAGCCAAAGCCATAACGGCCCGCATTCCTCCTGCGATCGCTACGTACTGGCGCTTTGTCAACGATCAAGATCCGATCCCGCCGCGGATGGATCTCGGGCGCAGCTCCAACTACCTGTACATGCTCACCGGGAGCGAACCGGGGCCGGCCACGATCCGGGGCCTTGAGACTTACCTGAACACCGTTAGCGACCACGGTCTCAACGCCTCCACCTTTGCCGCCCGAGTGATCATCGCCACCGAGTCGGACATGGTGTCGGCCGTCACCGGTGCCATTGGCGCGTTGAAAGGACCGCTACATGGCGGGGCTCCCGGTCCTGCCCTTGACATGGTCTTCGAGATCGGTCAGGCGGATCGGGCCGAGGAGTACATCCGCGCCAAGCTGGGGAGAGGCGAGCGATTGATGGGATTCGGTCATCGCGTCTACAAGGTGCGCGACCCCCGGGCCGACGTCCTCGCCCACGCTGCCGAGGATATGTACCAGGCCGAAGGGGACATGGCGCTCTATGACCTCGCCAAGGATGTCGAAGCAACGGCCCTCCGACTTCTCGAAGAAGCCAAGCCGGGAAGAAACCTGAGGACCAACGTCGAGTTCTTCACGGCGTTGTTGTTGCACGGGATCGGCCTCCCCACCGACCTCTTCACTCCCACCTTTGCCGCCGGTCGCGTAGCCGGATGGGTCGGACACACCTTTGAACAGCAGCGCTCCGGCCGCCTGATCAGACCGGACTCGGTCTACATCGGCCCCACCGGCCGCCGCTGGGTTCCACTGGGTGAGCGGTAGCCCCCGCAAGCGGGGGGACACCCCGACGCAAGTGCTCGCCCCCGTTGCTAGTTTCCGCATCCCGAGAGAAGGTGGCTCATGGCGGCTGATGTGACGAAGGTGATTCTCGACGAGTCGGAGATTCCGGGCGCCTGGTACAACATCCAGCCCGACCTTCCGGAGCCGGCGCCGGCGGTGCTTCACCCGGGCACTCACGAGCCGATCGGTCCGGGCGATCTCGCACCGCTCTTTCCGATGGCCCTGATCATGCAGGAGGTGTCACAGGATCGTTATATCGACATCCCGGGCGCGGTCCTCGACGTCTACAAGATGTGGCGGCCCACGCCCCTCTATCGGGCCCTTCGGTTGGAGAAGGCTCTCGATACTCCCGCGCGGATCTACTTCAAGTATGAGGGCGTGAGCCCGGCCGGTTCCCACAAACCCAACACCGCGGTTCCCCAGGCGTACTACAACGCCCAGGAAGGTACCAAGCGCCTCACCACCGAGACCGGTGCCGGGCAATGGGGCAGTGCTCTCGCTTTTGCCTGTGCCCAGTTCGGCCTCGGGTGCGAGGTATGGCAAGTGGCCGCCTCCTACCAGCAGAAGCCCTACCGGCGAACGTTGATGGAGGTCTTCGGCGCCAAGGTCCATTCCAGCCCGTCGGAGGTGACCAACGCAGGTCGGACCATCCTGGCCCAGGACCCCAACTCGCCCGGCAGCCTCGGCATCGCCATCTCGGAAGCAGTAGAGGCCGCTGCCGGGGATCCCGAGACCAAGTACTCGCTCGGGAGCGTTCTCAACCACGTCCTCATGCACCAGACCGTCATTGGTGAGGAGGCTCTGAAGCAATTGGCCAAGATCGGCGAAACTCCCGATCTCTTGGTGGGCTGTACAGGAGGAGGCTCCAACTTTGCCGGCCTCTCCTTCCCGTTCCTGCGCGAGAAGCTGGCGGGAAAGATGGCACCGACCATTCGCTGCGTCGAGCCGACCGCATCGCCATCGTTGACGAAAGGTGTCTACGCCTACGACTTTGGCGACACCCTGGGGATGACGCCGCTGGTCAAGATGCACACGCTTGGTCACGACTTCATCCCGGAGCCCATACATGCCGGAGGTTTGCGTTACCA
>Ga0214471_10004132_pt1 | contig 11206 bp, 5 predicted proteins | sample RVTome_5_FD_207665 | JGI IMG/M metagenome (GOLD analysis project Ga0214471, IMG submission 207665) | Soil microbial communities from uranium-contaminated site in the Upper Colorado River Basin, Wyoming, United States - RVT142D155 | ecosystem: Environmental > Terrestrial > Soil > Contaminated >... | reverse complement strand
GCGTGGCCTTGTGCTTGGCCACGTTCTTGATCATCAAGGGGATGTCGCGCGGGTTGGGCATCAGCACCATGGCGGCCCCCACGCTGCACGGCCAGAGCAGGCAGATGTTGATCCCGAAGACGTGGAAGTACGGCAAGGCGGCGAGGATCACCTCGCCGCCCGGCTCGAGGTTCGGGAACCACGCCGTGAGCTGCTGCACGTTGCACGACAGGTTGCCGTGCGAAAGCATCGCGCCCTTGGATACGCCGGTGGTCCCGCCCGTGTATTGCAGCAGGGCGACGCTCTCCAGGGTGATCATGGGCCGCGGCGGCGCCGGCGTGGTCGCGCGCAGCAGCTTGCGGAAGAAGTAGACCCCGTTCTCGACCGCCACGTGCGCCGTCAGCGGCGGATCGGCCTTCTTGAGCTTGAACGGCGCGAGCAGGTTGAGGGGGAAGCGCAAGTACTCCGCGATCGTGGCGATCAGGTAGTTGCGCACCGGCAACTTGTCGCGGATGCCCTTGATCCGCTGCGCGTACAGCCAGTCGGTGGTGATGGCCACTTCGACGCCGGCGTCGTGCCACTGGTGCTCGATCTCGCGCTCCACGTACAGCGGGTTGGTCATCACCGCCTGCGCCCCGAGCGAGAGCACCGCCAGGACCGAGATCACGGTCTGCGGCAGGTTCGGCATGTGGATGGCGACCTTCGTGTCCGGCCGCACCCCCATCCCGGCGAGCGCGGTGGCCAGGCGGTCGACTTCGCCCTTGAGCTGCCGGTAGCTCAAGCGGCAATTCATGAAGATCACGGCCGGTCTGTCGGGGAACTTCTCGACCGAACGCTGGAAGAGCCCGGAAAGGGAGATGTCCTCGAACTCGATCTCCCGGGGCACTCCGGGGTCGTAGTTTCTGTGCCAGACCTTGTCTTGCATTTCCTTGGGGGGTCGCAGCCGGCGGGCCGCGCGCCGTGGAGGATAGCGGCAACGAAGGCACGGCGGGAATGACCTGGCCCCGTCGCAGCGGCGGGGCCACCCGTTCTTGATCGCCAGGAAGGCGTCTACGGAAGCACGGACCGCACGATCGCGTTGCTCTTGAGAGTCATTGCGCCGCCGTTGCCGCGCGGAACGACCGCCTGGATCGCGAAGTCCTGCAACGGTGTGGCGGCCGGCACGGTGAAGCGGACCGTCGCGGTTCCCTGGCCGTCGGCCGAAGCGCTGCCCAGGATCCGCACCGGCGCGCGCATGTCGAAGCACACGCCGCCAAGAGGCGAGCGGCACGCGCCCGGACCGACCCCCGCCGCGCTGTACAGGAACAACGCCCATTCGCCGGGGCTCGCGCCTTCCAGCGCAAACTCGGCGGTTTCGCCGCGCCGCACCGAATCGCCGGAGATGGGCAGGCCGGAGACGATCGACAACTCCTGGTCGGCGGCCAAGGGTCCCAGCGCGGAGAACGAACCGTCGGCCCACTCCACCAGGACTTCGTCGACCGTGGCCTCCATCGCCAGGCCGAAGTGCAGCATCAGATCGCTCGTGCCGAAGAAGCTCTGGCCGCCGTCGAGGTAGCGCATCCGCCGCACGCCCCCCTTGCGGATGGTGACGCGAGTGCCATAGCCGTCGGGAGCCAGCCGCGGATGAGCGCTGGTGTCGAAGCGAAGCGACAGCCAGTGGCCGGGGCTCGCGGTCTCGTTGTGGTACAGCGAAGCCCGGTCGCGGTTGCACAGGACCAGCATGTCCTCGAGACCGTCGCGGTCGTAGTCGAGGTGCAGGAGAGTCCGGCTCTGCAGCGTGTGGACGATCCCGGCCTGCGCCGCGTTCTCGGCGAACTTGCCGTCCCTGGTGTTGAGGAACAGCTTGGTCGGCACGTTCTTGAACACCGGGTTACCCCAGCCGTTCGCTTCAGCCAGGTCGAGCCAGCCGTCGTTCTCGCAGTCGAGCGCCAGGCCGGCCCAGCCCCATCCGCCATTGTCGACGCCAGCGTATTGCGCCTCCTCGGTGTAAGCGTGCCCGCCTTGGTTGCGGTAGAAGGCGTTGCCCGTTCCTGGCTGCAAGTAGACCGAAGTGGCGTAGAAATCCAGGTCGAGATCGTTGTCGAAGTCGGCGACCGCGAGGCCCATGCCGATCAGGGTTTCGAGGCGCGGCAGCGCCGGCAGCCTCGAGAACGTGCCGTCACGGTTGTTCGCGAAGTAACGGCTGGTGCCGTAGTCGGCGATCAGCAGGAGCTCGGGATAGCGGTCGCCGTCCATGTCGGCGAATCCGGGGACCAGGCCGCCGACGGTGACGTCGAAAACTCCCGCTGCGACGGTCACGTCGGCGAAGGTGCCGTTGCCCTCGTTGCGGAACAGCCGGTTGCCGCCGTTGAGCTGGTTCCAGCCGGTCACGAACAAGTCGAGATCGCCGTCGAGGTCGTAATCACCCCAGGCGGCGCCGAATCCGTCGGGGTCTCCTTGCGTCGAGAAGTTGACGCCCGCGGCGGCCGCCACGTCGACGAAAGTGCCGTTGCCCTGGTTGCGGTAGAGCAGGTGGCGACCGATCTCCGGCGGCGAGCCCACCGGGCCACGGCTCGTCACGTAGATGTCCAGCCAGCCGTCACCGTCGAAGTCGCCGACCGCCGGGCTGCCACCGCGGTGCGAATACTGCACGCCCCAGGCCGCGGCCTGGTCGACAAAGCTGCCGTTGCCCTGGTTGATGAACAGCGCGTCGGGCCGCCCGCCGCCGCCGATCAGGAAGACGTCCGGCCAGCCGTCGCGGTTGAAGTCGCCGACGGCGCCTCCGCAGAGCATCTGCGCGCCCGCCATGCTGGTGTCGCCTCCGGTCGGAAGGTCAAGGTCGTGGACGAAGTCCAGACCGACTGAGCGCGCGCGGTCCTGGAACCAGGCCGGCCCCTGACCCCAGGCGTGCGGAACGACCGCCGAGAGCAGGAACAAAACGAAGATCGAGCGAGGGGGGATCGAGTGCATGAGCACTCCTCGCGATATTTGGGGAAGGAACGGATGGCGGGAGCCGAGCGGCGCCTTCCGGGGAGACCCTAAGATAATTCTGAAAAACCGGATTGAGCACGAGAATTTGCCCAAGGAACCGGCACAGATTTCCGCGGAAATGGGAACGGCCCATCCTCGCGCCGGGAAATGGTGCGAAAACGGGCCGTTTTGCTGGCGCGCCTAGATCAGGGCAGGATGGTCCGGAGCACGGCGTTGGTCTTGACCGAAGCACTGCCGCCGGTTCCGCGCGGGATCACGCCCTGGACGGCGACCGTGCCAAGCGGAGCGCCGGAGGGAATGGGCAGCGAGACGCGCACCGCGCCGCTCGGATCCGAGTTGGCGGCGGCGAGGAAGCGGACCGGAGGAGCGATGTCGAAGCACAAGCCGCCGAGCGGCGGCGGGCACGCGCCGTTGGCCAAGCCGTTCACGGAGTAGAGGAACAGCACGAACTCGCCGGGCATGGCGCCCTGCGCCGTGACGTCCACGGTCGTGCCGCGCCGGAATTCGCCGGCCTGGATCGGCAGTCCGCTGGAGACCGTGAGCCGCTGGTCGGCGGCGACGTCGCCCAACATGGTGTAGGAACCGTCGGCCCAGCGGATCTCGAGTTCGCGCAGCCTGGTCTCCGTGCCCATGCCGACGTGCACCACGAACTCGCTGTTGCCGAGGAAGCTCTGCCCGCCGTCGAGGACGCGCATCACGCGCTTGCCGCTGGCCGCACGGGCGATCACGCGCGTGCCGAGGCCGTCCGGCGCCAGGCCGGGGTTGGCGGACGTGTCGAACGAGAGCCGCACCGAGTGTCCGCCACTGGGGCTGTTCTCGTTGCGGTAGAGCTGCAGCGCGCCGCGGTTGGCGAGCAGCACCAGGTCTTCGTCGCCGTCGCGGTCGTAGTCCAGGCGCATCAGGGTGCGGCCTTGGGCGTAGTGGACGATGCCGGCCTGGATCGCAACGTCGGTGAACGTGTGGTCGCGGTTGTTGACCCACATCCGGGTCGGGAAGTTGTCGTAGGGCGGCTGACGCCAGCCGTTGGTCTCCATCAAGTCGAGCCACCCGTCGTTCTCGCAGTCCGTCGCGAGCACGCCCCAGCCCCAGCCGCCTTCGTGGACGCCCGATTGATGCGCCGACTCCACGTAGTTGTGCGCGCCGGCGTTCCAGTACAGGCCGTTGCCGGTGACGGTGCTGGGCCCCCAGTCGATCGAGCTCGCGTAGAAGTCCAGGTCGAGGTCGTTGTCGAAGTCGGCGACCGCGCAGCCCATGCCCGCCAGGTCGAAGAAGCGGTCCGGGCGCGGCGAGAGCTTGGTGAAAGTGCCGTCGCGGTTGTTGGCGAAGTACTGCGAAGTGCCCTGGTCGGCGATCAGGATCAGATCCGGCCACAGGTCGCCGTCCATGTCGACGATGGTCGGGACGAAACCGTTGATGCTCACGTCGAACAGGCCGGCGGCCACGGTGACGTCGGTGAAGTGGCCGCTGCCGTCGTTCTGGAACATGCGGTTGCCTTCGTTGCCCTGCTCCCAGCCGGCCACGAACAAGTCGAGGTCGCCGTCGCGGTCGTAGTCGCCGAACGCGGCACCGTAGCCGTCCGGCTTGACTGTCGCGCTGGTGGCGACGCCGGCCGCGGCCGCCATCTCGACGAAACCGCCCTGGCCGGTGTTGCGGAACAGCTTGTGGCTCCCGACCACGTACACCGCTCCGACCGGGCCGAAGCTGGTGACGAAGAGGTCGACCCAGCCGTCGACGTCGACGTCTCCGGCCACGGCGCCGATGCCGTGGTGGCGGCCGCCCACGGTCAGGCCCCAATTCGCGGCCTCGTTGACGAAGGTGCCGTCCTGCTGGTTGATGAACAACGCGTCGTCGAATTCGCCACCGCCCAGCACGAACAGGTCGGGCCAGCCGTCGCGGTTGAAGTCGGCGACCGAGCCGCCGGCCACGATCTGCGTGGTCATGGACCCGAAGCCGCCGGGAAGGTCGACACCGTGCGTGAAGGCGACCCCGGCCGCATTGGTGCGGTTGGTGTACGTCGGAACGCCTTGCGCAGGGAGAGCTGCAAGCGGCGCCGCGGCGAACGCGAGAACGAAGAGGGTTCGAAGGTTGATCATGGCTGAACGGAAAGAAGCAAGGCGTTGCTCCGCGCGAGACCACCGGCGCCGACGGCCACGGCCTGCACGGCGAGTTCGCCGAGGGTAAGATTCGGGGGAGTGAGGAATGCGAGCGCAGCGAGCCCGGTGGCGTCGGCGCGCGCGAAGGCGAGCGGGAAGATCGGTGCTCGCACGTCGAGAGTCGGGCCGCCGTGCGGCATCCGCGGGCCGGCGCCGAGCCCGGCGCGACCGGCGAGCAGCACCACGGTGTCGGCGGCGGCGGCCTGCACTTGCGCGCTGGCGCGGGTTCCGCGGCGCACCACGGCGTCGGCACGCAACGTCAGACCCGAAGCGATCGACAACTCCCGGTCGGCGGCAAGGTTTTCGAGCACGCTGTGGGATCCGTCGGCCCAATTCACGTCGAGCCGGTCGACGACGGTCGCGCCCTCGAGCCCGAAATGCAGGGTCTTCTCGCTGGTCCCGAGGAAACTCGCCGTGCCATCCAGGCACCGCAGCACGCTGCGGCCGGCGTAACGCGCGATCACGCGCGTGCCCTGGCCGTCGAGCGCCAGTCCGCCGTGGGCGGAGGTGTCGAGGCGCAGTCGCAGCCAGTGGTTGGCGCCGGCCCCGCCGTCGTTGCGGAACAGTGCAGCGGGCTCGTTGCTGTTGATCACCACCACGTCGTCGCCGTCGCGGTCGTAATCGAGGCGCAGCATCGTGCGGCCCTGGCCGGAGTGGTCGATGCCGGCGGCTTGCGCCCGTTCGGTGAAAGTCCGGTCGCGGTCGTTGACGAACAGGCGGGCCGGCTGGTTCTCGTACGAGTTGCCGTTCCAGCCGTTCGGTACGGCCAGGTCGAGCCAGCCGTCGTTCTCGCAGTCGAGCGCGATCGCGCCCCACGCCCATTTGGCCGCATAGGACTCGGAATCCTTGCCGTCCTCCACGTAAGCGTGCCCGCCGAGGTTCCACCACAGGCGGTTGCCGACGTGCTGCGAAGCGATGTTGGTGGCGTACATGTCGAGCCGCAGGTCTTCGTCCAGATCGGCCACCACCAGGCCCATGCCGAACAGGTCGTCCATGCCTTCCGGCTGCACGGGCACCAGCGTGAACGTGCCGTCGCCGTCGTTCTGCCAGTAACGGCTGGTGTGGCCGTCGGCGATCACCACCAGCTCGGGCCACAAGTCGCCGTCCATGTCGACGATGCCGGGCGCGAAGCCGCGCACCGTCTGATCGTCCACGCCGGCCGCCGCGGCGACGTCGGTGAAATTCCCGGCGCCGTCCTTGTGGTACAGCCGGTGTCGGCCGGGCACGCCCTGCGCGCCGGCGAGACCGTGGCTGCTCACGAAAATGTCGAGCGCGCCGTCGTAGTCCCCCACCGCGGTGCCCCCGCCGTGGTGGGTCGCCGCCACGCCGCGCGCGGCCGCTTCGTCGACGAACGTGCCATCGCCCTGGTTCATGAACAGCGCGTCGACCCCGCCGCCGCCGCCGAGCAGGAAGACCTCGGGCCAGCCGTCGCCGTCGAAGTCGCCGACCGATCCGCCGCCGAACATGAAGACCGGATAGACGGGGTCCGCGACGTGCGCGTGGACGAGGCCGGCGGGCACGGTCTGGTCGGTGAACTGCGGCAGTTGCGCTGCCAGCGGCGCGGTCAGGGACGTCGCGAGCAACGCAGCAGCGCGCGCGACGGTGAAGCAGCTGGGGTGACTCCTCATGGCGTCACCGTAGCGAAGAGGACGTTGCTCCGTCCCGGTCCGGCGCGCCGCCGCGCCACCGCCTGGAACGCGAGTTCGCCCAAGGGCAGATTGCGCGGCACGGCAAACGACAAGTCCGCGATTCCACCGGCGCCCGCGCGGGCGACCGCCAGCGGCCGGAAGGGCGGCAGCAAGTCGAGCCACGTTCCGCGGCCGCCCTTCCATGCGCCTGCGCCGCCGATCCCGGCGATCAGCACGGCCAGGTCGGCGGGCGAGGCGTGCAGACTCGCCACTGCAAGCGTGCGGCGCGGAAGCGTCGGGCCCAGCTCGAGCTGCATCCCCGCTGTCAGGATCAGCTCGCGGTCGGCGTCCAGATCGCGCCAGAAACGGCGCGACCCGTCGGCCCAGATCACTTCGAGCGAGTCGACCCGCGCGGCCGCGCCCAAGCCGAAGTGCAGGGCCGGTTCGTGCGTGCCCAGGTAGCTTGGCGCGCCGTCGAGATACCGCATCAAGGTGCGGCCGCCGGTCCGCAGGCGCACCCGGGTGCCGAAGCCTTGCGGCGCGAGACCCGCGTGGGCCGAGGTGTCGAAACGCAGGCGCAACCAGTGCCCGGCGGCCGGCGTGACGTTGCGGAACAGCGCGGCGGGCTCGTCGTTCGAGATCAGCAGCAGGTCTTCACGGCCGTCGCGGTCGAAGTCGAGCCGCAGCGGCGTGCGCCCTTGGCCGGTGTGCACCAGCGCGCCGACGAGCGCGAGATCGTCGAAGGTGTGGTCGCCCCGGTTGGAGTAGAGACGCGCCGCCTCGTTCTCCCAGCCGGTTCCGTGCCAGCCGTTCAGCGCGACGATGTCCGGCCAGCCGTCGTTCTCGAAGTCGGTCGCCGCCGCGCCCCAGCACCAGCCCGCGTTCCAGACGCCCGCCCGCACCGCGTCTTCGACGTACCCATGGCCCCCTTGCCCCCACCAGAGCATGTTGCCGACGGTCTGCTGTTCGATGTTGGTGGCGTAGAAGTCGAGGATCCCGTCGGCGTCGTAGTCCGCGATCGCGATGCCCATGCCGAGCAGCAGGCCGAAACCGTCAGGCTGCGGCCGCAGGAGCCGGAACGTGCCGTCGCACTGGTTGATCCAATAGCGGCTGGTGTATTCGTCCGCGATCAAGATCAAGTCGAGCATGCCGTCTTCGTCCATGTCGGCGAATGCGGGCACGAAGCCTTTCTGGATCGGCTCGAACACGCCGGCGGCGACCGTGACGTCGGCGAAGGTGCCGTCGCCCTGGTTCTGGAACAGCCGGTTGCCTTCCGAGGTCGTGCGCCAGCCCGAGACGAACAGGTCGAGGTCGCCGTCGCCCTCGTAGTCGCCCCACGCGGAACCGAAGCCGTCGGGGACCACCGGCGAACTCCACGCGACTCCCGCCGCCAAGGCCACGTCGGCGAAGCCCTGGCCGGCCAGGTTGCGGTACAGGCGGTGTTTCCCGGGCTCGGCCGCAGCCACCGGTCCGTGGCTGGTGACGAACAAGTCGGTCCAGCCGTCGCCGTCGAAGTCGGCGGCCGAAGCCGCGATCCCGCGGTGCTGCGCGGCGACTCCCCAAGCCGCGCCGACCTCGACGAAAGTGCCGTCGCGCCGGTTCAGGTACAGCGCATCGGTGCCGAGCGGTCCGCCGAGCAGGAAGACATCGGGCCAGCCGTCGCCGTCGAAGTCGCCTACGGCGCCGCCGCCGGCCATCCAATTCGGATCGGCCGGATCGGCAAGGAACGCGTGCGAGAGGCCGGCAGCCGCCGTGGCGTCCTCGAAACTCGGACCCTGAAGTTCCGGAGCGGCAAGAGCCGCGAAGAACACGGGAGCGAGGAGCATCGAGGAGAGCCGGCGGGAATCAGGGCAAGATCGTGCGGGACAGGGAGTTGGTCTTTACCGACTGGGTTCCGTTGAGGCCGCGCGGAGCCACGGCCTGGATTCCCACTTCGACGAGCGGCGCGGAAGCCGGGATCGCGATCGTGGCGGCGACGGCTCCGGCCGGGTCGGCGTTCGCGGCCCCCAGGAACCGGACGGGTGCTCGCAAGTCGAAACAGAGTCCGCCGAGCGGCGGCCGGCAAGCGCCAGGGCCCACGCCGCTGGGGGTGTAGACCAACAGCACCCACTCGCCGGGCGCGAAGCCCGCGGCGCTCACCGTGGCGTTCGCGCCGCGCTGCAGAGGATCGGCGCGGAGCGGCAGCCCCGACTTCACCTGCAGTTCGCGGTCGGTGTCGACGTCTTCGAAAAAGGTGTACGAACCGTCGGGCCAGCGGACTTCGACCTCGTCGAGCTGCGTCCGGTCGGCGGTGCCGAAGTGCAGCACGCGCTCGCTGGTGCCGAGGTAGCTGGGGCCGCCGTCGAGCACGCGCACGCTGCGCGAGACGCCGTCCCGGACCGTGACCTGCACGCCCAGGCCGTCCGGCGCGAGCCCGGGATGCGCGGCGGTGTCGAAGCGCAGGCGCAGCCAGTGCGCCGGCGGCGACACGTTGCGGTACAGCACTGCGGGTCCGCGGTTGGAAAGGACGATGAAGTCCTCGCGACCGTCGCGGTCGTAGTCAAGACGCAGCAGGGTGCGGCCCTGCCAGTCCTGGGTCACGCCGGCGGCGGCGGCACTTTCGACGAAATTGCCGTTCTTCTGGTTGTGGAACACGCGGGTGGGCACCTGGCCGAACATCGCGTCGGGCCAGCCGTTGGTCTCGAGGATGTCGAGCCAGCCGTCGTTGTCGCAGTCGAGCGCAAGCGTTCCCCATCCCCAGCCGCCGTCGTCGACGCCCGCCGCCTCGGCACGCTCCTCGAAGGAATTCGCGCCAAGATTGCGGTACAGCGCGTTGCCGCTGCCCGGACCCCAGTAGATCGAGGTGGCGTAGAAATCGAGCCGGCCGTCGTTGTCGAAGTCGCCGAACGCGCAGCCCATGCCGTTGAGCGAACTGAAGCGGTCGGGACGCGGCGAAAGCTTGGTGAAAGTGCCGTCGCCGTCGTTGACGAAGTAGCGGCTGGTGCCGACGTCGGCGATGTGCACGAGTTCCGGCCACAGGTCGCCGTCGAGATCGACGAAGCTGGGCACGAAGCCTTTCACCTGCGAGTCGGCCACACCAGCCGCGACGGTGACGTCGGTGAAGGTGCCGCCGTCGTTGCGGAACAGCCGGTTGCCGTCGTTGCCGAGCTCCCAGCCGGACACGAACAGGTCGAGGTCGCCGTCCAGGTCGTAGTCGCCCCATCCGGAGCTGTAGCCGTCCGGAGCGCCGCTGGTCGTCGAATTCACGCCGGCAGCGGCGGCCATTTCGACGAATGCGCCCGCGCCGGTGTTGCGGTAGAGGCGGTGGAGTCCGGTCGCCTTGGGCTGGCCGGCAAGGCCGTGGCTGGTCACGAAGATGTCGAGCCACCCGTCGCCGTCGAAGTCGGCCACCGACGCCCCGGCGCCGTGGTGCAGCACGTCGACGCCCCACGCGGCGGCAAGATCGAGGAAAGTACCGTCGCGCTGGTTCATGAACAGCGCGTCGGGACGCCCTCCGCCACCGAGCAGGAAGACGTCGGGCCAGCCGTCGCGGTCGAAGTCGCCGACCGCTCCGCCTGCGACCATGGGATTCACGGCCGCACCCGGGTCCAGCGTGTGGACGAACGTGAAGTTGGCGCCGGCCGTGGCGTCCTGGAACGCCGGCGGACCCTGTGCGCCGGCCGCGCCGGCCAGGCCGAACAGCGCCGCCCCGAGGAGCGCCGGAGCGACGGGGAAACGGAGAGAGGGCCCGCCGCGAAGCGAGCCCCCCAAAGCGATACGGAGTTGCATCGCGGCCCTCAAGGCAAGATGGTGCGCAGCAGCGCGTTGGTCTTGAGCGAGTCCGCACCGTTGACGCCGCGCGGCACGACCGCCTGGATGCCGATCGCCTGGAGCGGCGCGGTGGCAGGAACGGGAATCGTCACCGACGCCTCGCCGATGGCGTTAGCCACCGCGGAGCCCGCGTACCTGACCGGTCCGGCAAGGTCGTAGCACATGCCGCCGAGCGGCGGAGGGCAGGCGCCGGCGCGCAAGCCGTTCATGCTGTAGAGGAACAGCACCCATTCGCCGGGGTTGGCGCCTTCCATCGACAAGGTGGTGGCAGCGCCGCGGCGCAATTCGTCCGCGCGGATGGGCAGGCCGGAGGCGACGGTGATGCGCTGGTTGGCGGCCGTGCGGCCCACGTAGGTCCAGCTGTCGTCCGCCCAGTGGACGCGGACTTCGTCGACCTGGACCAGGCCTTCCAGCCCGAAGTGCAGCAAGCGTTCGCTGGTGGCCGTGTAGCTGGGTCCCGCGTCCATGTAGCGCAGACCCTGTTCGGTGCCGCGCCGCGCGTAGACGTAGGTGTTGAAGCCGCCCGGCGCGATCCGCGGGTTGGCGCTGGTGTCGAGCACGACCTGGAGCCAGTTGCCGACCGAGCTGCCCGCGTCGTTGCGGTACAGCTTCATGAAGTCGTTGTTGGTCATGGCGATGAGGTCTTCGTCGCCATCCTGGTCGTAG
>Ga0214471_10004131_pt1 | contig 11207 bp, 10 predicted proteins | sample RVTome_5_FD_207665 | JGI IMG/M metagenome (GOLD analysis project Ga0214471, IMG submission 207665) | Soil microbial communities from uranium-contaminated site in the Upper Colorado River Basin, Wyoming, United States - RVT142D155 | ecosystem: Environmental > Terrestrial > Soil > Contaminated >... | reverse complement strand
GCACGATCGCGTCGATCTCGCACCGCCTGCCCGAGGCGGTCGATCTGGAGGTGCGCGGCGAGGTCTACATGCCAAAGGAGGCCTTCGCCGCCCTCAACGCGGAGCGTGAGGAGCAGGGCCTGCCGCTCTACGCCAACCCGCGCAACAGCGCGGCCGGATCCCTCCGCCAGCTCGACCCGGCGGTCACCGCCAGCCGGAAGCTCGGCCTGTGGGCCTACCAGTTGATCGAGGACGGCGGCGCCGTGGCCCGCCAGTCGGAGGCCCTCGAGCGCCTCGTCGGCCTTGGCTTCCCGGTCGTCGCCGAGCGCTTGGCCGCCCTGGACGTGGAGGGCATCCTCGAGTTCACCGAGCGCTGGCGCGACGCGCGCCACGAGCTCCCGTTCGAGACCGACGGCGTCGTCGTGAAGGTCGACCGCTACGACCTCCAGGCCCGTCTTGGCACGGTCGCCCGATCGCCGCGCTGGGCCGTCGCCTACAAGTACCCGCCCGAGGAGGTCGAGACCACGGTCGAGGATATCGTCCCGTACGTCGGGCGCACGGGCAACCTGACCCCCGTCGCCCACTTGACCCCTGTGAAGATCGCGGGAACGACGGTGGCCCGCGCGACGCTCCACAACCTCGACGAGGTCCGGCGCAAGGACATCCGTATCGGCGATCGCGTCGTCCTCCACAAGGCCGGCGACGTGATCCCCGAGGTGGTGCGGGCGCTGCCCGAGCGGCGCGACGGCGACGAGCGGCTCTTCGAGATGCCCGCGCGCTGCCCCGTGTGCGACACGCCCATCGTGCGCGACGAGGGGGCCGTCCGCCACTACTGCCCCAACTTCGCCTGTCCCGCGCGCGTGGCCCAGGAGTTCGGCCACTTCGCGGGTCGGGGCGGGATGGACATCGAGGGCGCCGGCTGGCATGCCCTCGAGCAGCTTCTCCAGCGCGGCCTCGTCCGCACGCGCGGCGACTTCTTCAGAGTTCGCGTCGAGGACCTCGAATCCCTCGAGCGCTTCGCCCGCAAGAGCGCGGAGAACCTGGCCGCTGCGATCCAGCGGGCGCGTCGCCGGCCGTTGGGTCGGATCCTCAACGCGCTGGGCATCCCCCAGGTGGGCGAGACGACGGCGATCGACCTGGCGCGCTGGGTGGCCGAACAGGTCCCGCCGCGGGACGGTGAGCCGATGGGCGGCGCGGACGGCTGGTTCGCCCGCTGGGCGGCCTTCCTGCGCGAGGTGGCGACGACCGACCCGGAGCGCTTCGAGGAGGTGGCCGGGGTCGGCCCGACCGTACGGGCCAGCCTGGCCGCTTGGCTGACGAGCCCTCAAACGGCCGGCGTGCTCGACGACCTGATCGCTGCCGGAGTGGAGCCGGAGCGACCGGCGCCGCCGACGCGGGCGGTCGGCGGGCCGTTGGCCGGCATGACGATCGTGGTGACCGGGACGCTGGCCGGCTTCAGCCGCGAGGAGGCCGAGGAGGCGATCCGCGCGGCCGGCGGCCACCCCGCGGGAAGCGTCTCGCGCAAGACCGACTACGTCGTCGTCGGGGAGAGTCCAGGCTCCAAGGCCCAGAAGGCCGAGCGACTGGGCGTACCGATCCTCGCCGAGGAGGGCTTCCGGAAGCTTCTCGGCGGGTAGCGCCCCGTAAGCTCTCGGCCGATGCCTCCCGTCGTCATCGTCCTCCTGGCGGTCGCGTCGGCCGTGGTCGAGCTCTTACTTCGTGTTCCTCTCGGCGCCGTGATCCGCCTGCGCGGAACGCTTTCCGCGCGCACCGCGGCCTGCTAGGCTGCGCCGGATGCCCGCCGTCCTGATCCCGCTCGGGGTCGCCCTGCTCGCGTACCTCGTCGGTTGCTTCAGCACGGGCTACTACCTCGTCCGCCTGCGCACCGGGCAGGACCTGCGCACGATCGGCAGCGGCGCGACTGGCGGGCGCAACGTGGCACGGGTCCTGGGTCCCACCGGGTTCCTGCTGACCGGTGCGGGGGACCTGGCCAAGTCGGTCGTCGCCGTCGGTGTGCCGATCTGGCTCGGCCTCGGTCCCACCGCCCTAGGGGCCGCGATGGTCGGCGTGGCGGCCGGTCACGTGTGGCCGTTCCAGCTCGGGTTCAAAGGGGGCAAGGGCATCGCGCCGTTCGTGGGTACGACGGCCGTCATCGCCCCTGTCGCCCTCGTTGCGGGAGCGGTCGTCGGCGCTGCCCTTGTTGTCGCCACGAGGCGGCCGAACGTCGGCGGCATGACAGGCCTTGCGCTGACACCCGCGATCGCGTCAGCGCTCGGCGCCCCGATCCCGCTCGTGGTCGCGATCCTGGGAAGCGTGGCGATCGCGCTCATCGCCCACCGCGCCAATATCCGTGCCGAGCTCGTCATGGCGCCCTCCTGGCGTTTCCCGGCCTGGCCGGCCCAGCGCGGTCGGAGCGCCGATGGCTGAGTCGAAGAACCTCGTCTTCAGGGTCGCCACCACGCCCGCGGAGTTCGAGCAGATCCACGCCCTGAACTACCGCACGTTCGTCGAGGAGATCCCGCAGCACACCGCCAACGCCGAGCGCAAGCTCGTCGACCGTTTCCACGAGCAGAACACGTACCTGATCTGCATGCGCGGCGAGCGTCTCGTGGGGATGATGGCGTTGCGCGGCGAACGGCCGTTCTCGCTCGACGGGAAGCTCGATGCCCTCGATAGCTACCTTCCCCCCGGGCGCTCGCTGTGCGAGGTGCGTCTCCTCGCGGTCGAGCCCGGGCAGCGGCGCGGCCGCGTCTTCTGGGGCCTCGCCCGGCTGGTCTGGGAGCAGTTCCGGGGGCGCGGTTGGGATCTGGCCGTCGCCTCGTGCACGCCCGGCCAGATGAAGCTGTACCGGCATATGGGCTTCGAGCCGTTCGGCCCGCTCGTGGGGACGGCCGAGGCACCGTTCCAGCCGATGTACCTGACGATCGAGATGTTCGAGGAGCGCACGCGCGCCCTCGAGGCGCGGACGCGCGTGGGAGCTCGGCTGGGGCGTCGCAACCGACCGGCGGCGGCCACCGGCTGAGGAGCGCGGCCCGCCGCTATCCTCTTTGACTGTGGCCACCCTCTCGCGAGCCGACGTCGAGCACGTCGCCCACCTGGCGCGCCTGGGGCTGACCGGCGAGGAGCTGGAGCGCCTGGAAGGGCAGCTCAACCACATCCTCGACCAGTACCGCGTCCTCGCAGAGCTCGACACGGAGGCGATCCCCCCGACGGCACAGACGATAGAGCTGGAGAACATCCTGCGCGAGGACGTGCCGGGCCCGTCGCTCACGGTCGACGAGGCGCTGTCGGGGGCCCCGGAGCGGGCGGGTGACCACTTCGTCGTGCCGGCCGTCCTCGACGCCGGGGACGGCGCCGCGTGAGCGCATCGAGCGCAGATCCCACCCGCCTCCACGTCCGTGAGATGGCCGCCGCGCTGCGCCAGGGGTCGCTGACGGCTCGCGACCTCGCCGCGGCGCACATCGGCCTCGCACATCGGCAGGATCGCGCGCTCAACGCGTGGGTCTTCTTCGACGACGAGCGCGCGCTCGCCGCGGCCGACGCGGTGGACCGGCGCATCGGTCAGGCGCGTCGCAAGGGGACGCTGGACGCCTTGCCGCTCCTCCACGGGATCCCGGTCGCGCTCAAGGACCTCGTGGTCACGCGCGGCCGGCCCTCGACGGCCGGGAGCCGAATCCTGGAGGGCTTCGTCGGGACGTACGACGCGTTCATCGCCGAGCGGCTGGACGCGGCCGGCGCGGTGGTCATCGGCAAGACCAACATGGACGAGTTCGCGATGGGCTCCTCGACCGAGCACTCGGCGTGGGGCCCGACGTCCAACCCGTGGGCCCTCGACCGCGTGCCGGGTGGCTCGAGTGGGGGTTCATCGGCCGCGGTGGCGGCCTTCCACGTCCCGCTCGCCATCGGCACCGACACGGGCGGCTCGATCCGCCAGCCGGCCGCGCTGTGCGGCGTGGTCGGCCTCAAGCCGACGTACGGCCGGGTGAGCCGCTACGGGATCGTCGCCTTCGCCAGCTCGCTCGACCAGATCGGGCCGTTCGGGCGGGACGTGCGTGACGCCGCCGCGTTGCTCCAGGTAGTGGCCGGTCGGGACGAACAGGACTCGACCTCTGCCCCCGTGGCGGTGCCTGACTACCTCGCGGCGCTGCCGGACTCGGACGACGAGGCCGCCTCGTCGCTGAAGGGTCGCCGCCTGGGCCTGCCGCGCGAGTACTTCGTGAAAGGGATGGAGCCGGGGGTCGAGGAGGCCGTCCGCGCGGCCGTCGGCGCCCTCGAAACGGCCGGTGCCGAGATCGTCGATGTGTCGCTGCCGCACACCGACTACGGGCTGGCGACCTACTACATCATCGCCCCGGCGGAGGCGTCGGCGAACCTGGCCCGCTACGACGGGGTCCGCTATGGCCTGTCCGTCCGCGACGGTGACGTCCTGGCCGACTACCTAGCCACGCGGGGGCGCGGCTTCGGGGCGGAGGTCAAGCGTCGGGTCATGCTCGGCACGTACGCCCTGTCGGCCGGGTACTACGACGCGTACTACGTGAAGGCCCAGAAGGTGCGGACGCTCATCAAGGGCGACTTCGACCGCGCGTTCGAGAGCGTCGACGCGCTCGTCGCGCCGACCAGCCCCACGGTGGCGTTCCCGCTGGGCGCTCGGCTCGAGGACCCGGTCGCCATGTACCTCTCGGACGCGTGCACCCTGCCCGTCAATGTGGCCGGCCTGCCCGGCCTGTCGGTGCCGTGCGGGCTGTCCGAGGGCCTGCCCGTGGGGCTCCAATTCATCGGCCGGGCATGGGACGAGGCGGGTCTCTTCCGGCTCGGCCGTGCCTACGAGGCGGTCACGGCGACGGCCGCCTGGCGGCGCCTCGAACCTACCGATCTCCCGCGCCTCGACGACCCGTCGACGCCGGCCGCCGCCGAGCGGTTGGAGCGCGCGGGACGCTCTGGCGCTGGGGTGTAGTGGCGGCCCGTGGTGGTACAGTTGGACCGAATCCTGGTCTAATGAGGTCGACGATGGTGACGCTGCCGCTCGCCGAGGCGAAGGCCCGACTGAGCAAGCTCGTCGACGCCGTGGCGTCGCGCGGCGAGCAGATCACGATCACGCGCCACGGCCGGCCCGTGGCGATGCTCGTCCCCGCTGACGAGATCGAGAGCTGGCGGGCGACCGTCGAGATCCTTCGGGACCCCGGCTTCATGCAGGAGATCCGTCGGGGGTTGCGAGGGCTGGAAGAGGACCGCGCCCTGACCGAGGCGGAGCTTGACGACTTCCTCGCCCGGGACGAGGAGCCGCGAACGGAGCGGACGTCCGGTCGACGCCAGAGGCGCGCCAGATAGCGCGTCGGGCCCTCATCACCTCCGAGCGGGCGGCTCAGGCTCTCCGGGAGCTGCATCCGGATCCGCGAGCCAGGGTCCGGAGCGCGATGGATTCCGTTTGCGACGATCCATTCCTCGGTGACCAGCTCCACGGAGAGCTGCGCGGCCTATGGCGATATCCCGTCGGTCAACTCCGTCTCGTCTATCGATTCGACGACATCTCGCTCGACGTGGTGGCTGTCGGGCCGAGATCGATCATCTACGAGGATCTCGCGCGGCGTGCTGGCCGACCGACCGTGCGTCGTGACCGTGACCCTAGTGGCGACCGGTAGACTTCAGGCACGATGACGACCGACACGACGCCGGCTCCGTCGGACGCGGCCGGCGCGACGGGGGAGACCGGCGGCGACCGGTCGATGATGCTGCGCGACCCCGCAGCATTCCTCTCCCAGCGCGTCCGCGCCGTCCCTCCGTCGGGGATCCGCCGCTTCTTCGACGTCATCGCCACGATGCCCGACGTCATATCGCTCGGCGTCGGCGAGCCCGACTTCACGACCCCGCCGCACATCATCGAGGCCGGCGTGCGCTCGCTGCGCAGTGGCCGCACGCACTACACCTCGAACTACGGGACGCTCGAGCTCCGCCGGGCGCTGGCGAAGCACCTCGAGCAGCGCTACGGCCTCTCCTACGACCCGGAAGGCGAGATCATCGTCACGGTCGGTGCGTCGGAGGCGGTGGCGGTGGCCATGGCGGCCCTCATCGACCCGGGCGACGAGGTCATCCTCCACGAGCCCTCCTACGTGGCCTATCTCCCCGCCATCATCTTCAACGGCGGCACCCCCGTCCTCGTCCCGACGCGCTTCGAGGACGACTTCGAGCTCGACCCTGCGGCGGTCGAGGCGGCCGTCACCCCGCGCACCAAGCTCATCTTCATGGGCTACCCGTGCAACCCCACCGGCGCCGTCCTCGACGAGCCGAAGCTGCGGGCCATCGCGGCCATCGCCCAGCGTCACGACTTGGCTGTCCTGACCGACGAGATCTACGACCGGCTCGTGTACGGCGAGCATCGCCACGTCGCCTTCCCATCCCTGCCGGGCATGCGCGACCGGGCGGTCCTGGTGGGGGGCTTCTCCAAGGCCTATGCCATGACCGGCTGGCGGGTCGGCTACCTGTGCGCCCCGCGCGAGCTGGTCGAGGGCATCGTCAAGGTCCACCAGTACGAGATCATGTCGGCCCCCACGATGGCCCAGGACGCCGCGGTGGCGGCCCTCAAGGGCGCCGAGCGCGACGTCGAGCGGATGGTCCGCGAGTACGACCGCCGGCGCCGCCTGGTCGTCGACGGGTTCAACGGCATGGGCCTGCCGACCTTCGAGCCGCGGGGCGCGTTCTACGCCTTCCCGCGCATCGCGGCGACCGGGCTCAGCGCAACCGAATTCTCCGAACGGCTCCTCTTCGAGGAGAAAGTCGCGGTCATCCCAGGCGACGCGTTCGGGCCGTCCGGCGCGGGCCACGTGCGCGCCTGCTACGCGACGTCCTACGAGCAGCTCCAGGAGGCGCTCGCCCGGATCGAGCGGTTCCTCGGGACGCTGGGAGTGGCCCGCCCGGCGTGAGCAGCGTCGCGCGATGACCCTCGTCGAGGCGCCGGCTGAGACCCGCTACGAGGCGGTCATCGGGATCGAGGTCCACGTGCGCCTCAAGACGGCCTCGAAGATGTTCTGCGACTGCGCCACCGACGTGGACGACGCGGCGCCGAACAGCCGTACGTGCCCGGTCTGCCTGGGCCTGCCCGGGAGCCTGCCCGTCGCCAATCGGTCGGCCGTCGAGCACGTCCTCGCCACCGGTCTGGCGCTAGACGCCGAGATCGTCCCGGCCACCCGCTGGGACCGCAAGAACTACTTTTACCCGGACCTGCCGAAGGGATACCAGATCAGCCAGTACGCCCTCCCGCTGACGCGGAACGGCAGCCTCACGTTCGAGACCGCGGACGGACCGGTGACGGTGGGGATCACCCGGGCCCACCTCGAGGAAGACACCGCCCGGCTCATCCATGACACGGCCGCCGATGGGCGGCGGGTGAGCCTCGTCGACTTCAACCGGTCCGGCCTGCCGCTCATGGAGATCGTCACCGAGCCCGACCTGCGCACGGCCGAGCAGGCGCGCCGGTACGCCGAGGAGCTGCGCCTCCTGCTGCGCACCATCGGGGCGTCGGACGCGGAGATGGAGAACGGGCAGATGCGGGTCGAGGCCAACGTCTCGCTGCGGCCCGTCGGGGCGGCCGAGTTCGGGACGCGGGTCGAGGTCAAGAACATGAACTCGTTCCGATCCGTTGAGCGGGCCATCGACTACGAGATCGAACGCCAGGCGCGCCTGCTCGACGGCGGCGAGGCGCTCGAGCAGGAGACGCGCAGCTGGGACGAGACGCGCTCGCGCACGTTCCGGACCCGCTCCAAGGAGTACAGCGAGGACTATCGCTACTTCCCGGAGCCGGACCTGCCGCCCCTCCGGCCCGACGACACGTGGCTCGAAGCCATCCGCGCCCGCCTGCCCGAGCTGCCCGCTGCGCGACGGGCACGCTACCGCGAGGCGTTCGGCCTGTCTCCCTACGACGCAGGCGTCATCGTAGCCGATCTCGGCGCGACCGCGCTCTTCGAGGGGACGATCACGGCGGTGCGCGAGATCGGCGGGACGAACGGGGTCGAGGCGAAGGCCGTCGCCAACTGGGTCACCGGCGAGTTCCTCCGGCTGGCGAAGTCAGGTGAGGCCGGGCGTGCCGACCCGCGGGAGCTGGCCGATCTCCTTGCCCGGATCGCCGATGGATCGCTGTCCCGGACGAACGCCAAGCAGGTCTTCGAGGCCCACATCTCGAGCGGCACGAGCACTGCGCGTCTGGTCGAGGACTTCCGTTTTGCCCAGATCTCCGACCGCGAGGCGCTGGCGGCCGCGGTGGCCACGGCCCTCGAGGAGAACCCGCAGGCGGTGGCCGACTACCGCGCTGGCAAGGGCCAGGCCCTCGGGTTCCTGGTCGGGCAGGTCATGCGCGCGACGCGCGGGCAGGCCAAGGCCGACACGGTGCGCGAGCTGCTGGTCGAGCGGCTCGACGATGGTCCCCCGGCGTAGCCCCCGCGTTCCCATGCAGGTCCGCGCATCGCACGGAGCCGGGAGGTGATCCGGTGGGTCCGCTGAACCTGGCCCTCTGGGGCCTCGGCGTCGCGCTCATCGCTGCGGGCTACCTGCGCGCCCGCGGACCGTGGCGCCGCTACCAGGCCCTCCGCGCACAGCAGGAGAACGTCGACCGCTACGACGCATGGCGCGGGCGTGCTAGCTCCCGCGCGACCGCGACGGGACCCAGCGGCGCCGAGGTCGCCATGGGGATGCTCCGCCGCCAGGCGCAGTTCGGCGCGGCGCTCGCGGTCGTCGGCTTCGTGCTCGTGTTCGCCGGCTTCGCGGTGCGCTGAGGCGCCATCGGGTCGCCCTCAGCCGGCCAGCCGGTGCTCCACCATCGTGCAGCGATCCATGACCACGGTCAGGCCGCCCTCATGAGCGATGCGGGCCGCTTCCCAGGACACGACGCCGACCTGGAGCCACAGGCATCCAGCACCCGCCGCGACCGCGTCACGGGCCACATCGGGGGTCAGCTCGCTGCGCCGGAACACGTCGACGATGTCGAAGCGCCCCGTCGCCTCGGTCGCCTCGACGACGGTGCGATAGACGCGCTGGCCCAGCACCTCGTCCCAGTTCGGGTTGATCGGGACGCACTCGTACCCCGCGTCCAGGAGGTAGCGCATGATCGAGTACGAGGTCCGGTGTGGCTTGGGCGAGGCGCCGACCACGGCGATGCGCTTCGCGCCGCGGAGGACGTCCCGCGCCTCGTCGTCGCTCAGGACGGGGACCGGCCCGCGACCCTCCTCGAGGTCGAGGAAGTCGCGCGCCCGCTCGAACTCGTCGCGCGTCGTCACGTGGTGGCCTCGCGCTCGTAGGGTATTCCGTCAGCGGCCGGCGGGATGCTGCGCCCGACGACGCCCGCGAGCACGACGATGGTCACCAGGTAGGGGATGGCATCGAAGAATTGTCCGGGCACTCGACCGAGGGCGTCACCGAGTTCGCCAGTGGGCGGGAAGATGCGCATCGATTGCCCGATGGCCGTCGTGGAGGCGAACAGCAGGGCCGCCCCCAGCGCGCCAACGGGCGACCACCGTCCAACGATCATGGCCGCCAGCCCGATGAACCCACGGCCCCCAGTCATCCCGTCCTGGAACGAGTTCGTCCCTTCCATGCTGAGGTACGCACCCCCCAATCCCGCGAGGATGCCTGCCACGATCACGTTCTGGTAGCGGAGGCGGAAGACGTTGATGCCAACCGTATCAGCCGCCTTGGGATGTTCCCCCACCGCCCGTGTCCGGAGCCCCCACCGCGAACGGAACAGGAGGAACTGGAAGACGATGGCGATGACGATCACGGACATCGCGATCGGTCCCTGGTTCAGGAACATGTCGACCATCCACCCGACGACCGGCAGCCCGACCAGCTCGGCAGGCGGATGGAAGCGCGTGAAGGAACCTGCCCCGACGGGCGATGTCCGTGACACCAGGCTGATGAGATAGCCGGTCAGACCGAACGCCGCGATGTTGATGATGGTGCCGCTGATGATCTGATCGGCGCGGACTGTGATCGACAGCCACGCATGCAATGCGGAGATGAGCATCCCAGCGACGAGCGCTGCTGCGAGCGCGATCGCGAGGGTGGGCGTCACGCCGAAGACCGCAGTCGGCGTTCCGCCGAAGCCTGGGCCGAGCAGGACTCCCGCGTACCAGCCTACGAACGCGGTGGTGATCATGATGCCTTCGATGCCGATGTTCACGACCCCTGACCGCTCGCACATGACGGCGCAGAGGGCGGCCAGCGCAATTGGCGTGGCTACCTGCAGGATGATCGGCGCGATCACCGGGATGACGTCCACGAGGTAGCCGACGAACTGGAAGACGAGCCCAAGCACCGGGATCCCGTAGAGAAGCTGGATGAGGGCATCCATCAGCGGACGGCGACCTCACCGCCATAGGACCGCGTGATCGTGTCCGTGCTGCCAATGTCAGCCTCGACGCCCCGCAGGCGGAAGAGCCGGCGGATGACGATGTTGGCGACCAGGAACAGCAGGATGGTCGCCTGGATCACGTCGATCAGTTGGTCCGGCACCAAGGTCCGCAGGGACATGAGCGGCGCCCCGGCCCGCATCGCGCCGAAGAGCAGGGCGGCGAAGATGATGCCGACCGGATTGGAGCGTGCCAGGAGCGCGACCGCGATCGAGTCGAAGCCGACGGTCGTGGAATACGGCACCTGCATGTTGCGTGTCACGCCCAAGAGCACGGTGGCGCCGGACAATCCGGCCAGTAGCCCAGCCAGCGACATCGTGATGGCCACGAGCAGTCGGGGGTGCATGCCGGCGTACCGTGCGGCGTCCGGGTTCGCCCCCACGGTCTTGATCTCGAATCCCAACGTCGTCCGCGCAAGGAGCCACCAGACCACAGCGACGGCGAGGAAGGCGACCAGGATGCCCGCATGGCCGTTCCGCCCGAGGAGGATCGGCAGCGCGGCATTGCCGACGTCGTCGGTCAGCGGCTCGAGCGACACCGGCGTATCGAGCGGACCGCTGACCGCCCACGCCACCACACCCAGGGCAACGTAGTTCAGCATGATCGTGGTCACGACCTCATGGGCGCCGGAGATGGCCTTGAGCGCACCGGGGATGAAGCCCCATAGGGCGCCCGCGACCATCCCGGCGAGGAGCGCCGCCGGGAGGGCCAGCGCGACCGGCGCATGCTTGAGCGCGACACCGACGGCGACGGCTCCGAGCGCTCCGAGAAGGAACTGTCCCTGCGCTCCGATGTTGAAGAGGCCCGCCTTGAAGGCGAGCCCGACCGCCAGGC
>Ga0214471_10004130_pt1 | contig 11208 bp, 9 predicted proteins | sample RVTome_5_FD_207665 | JGI IMG/M metagenome (GOLD analysis project Ga0214471, IMG submission 207665) | Soil microbial communities from uranium-contaminated site in the Upper Colorado River Basin, Wyoming, United States - RVT142D155 | ecosystem: Environmental > Terrestrial > Soil > Contaminated >... | reverse complement strand
TCTCCCTCTATTACGCGAGCGCGCATCCCGCGCTCACCGTCGAGGGCTTCGATCTCAATCCGCGCCGCATCGAGATGGCCCGCGCGGCCGCGCGGCGGCTCGGCCTCGGCAATGTCCGCTACGCGGTCGGCGACGTCATGGAGTATCGGGGCGGCGAGCGCTTCGACGCCGCCTACATGCTCGACATCGTCCACCACATTCCCGAGGAGGCGGTGCGGCCCCTGCTCGAGCAGGTGGCCAAGACCCTGCCCGAGGGCGGGCGCCTGCTCGTCAAGGACGTCGATCGCCAGCCGGCCTACAAGCGCTGGTTCACCCACGCGCTGGACCGCGTCATGGATCCCCGCACGCCGGTCAATTACTGGTCCGCGGACGAGCTGCAGGCGCTCCTGGAGGACGTGGGCTTCGAGGTGCACCGGCACCTGATGGTGGACGTCCTGCCCTATCCCCACGTCCTCTACATCGGGCGGCGCCGGTCATGACCACCGCGGCCAGCCCGATCCTCCTGCACGCCGAGCGCCTCACCGCCGGCTACGGCAAGCTGGCCATCCTCCACGACGTCACGCTCGACGTCCGCGCGGGCGAGATGGTGAGCGTCATCGGCCCCAACGGCGCGGACAAGTCCACCGCCTTCAAGACCATCGTGGGCTTCCTGCGCCCCACCGGCGGGCGGGTCCTCTTCGACGGCCAGGACATCACGGGCCTCCGGCCCGATCAGGTGCTGCCGCGCGGTCTGGCCTACGTCCCGCAGGGCCGCATCGTCTTCCCCCAGATGACGGTGCTGGAGAACCTCGAGATGGGCGCCTACATCGAGCGGGACGGCCGCCGGATCCAGGAGGCGATCGAGCGCGTCTACCGGCTGTTCCCGATCCTGGCCGAGCGGCGGGCGCAGAAGGCGGGGACCATGTCGGGCGGCGAGCAGCAGATGGTGGCCATCGGGCGGGCCCTCATGACCACGCCCAAGCTGATCCTGCTGGACGAGCCGTCGCTGGGCCTGGCCCCGAAGTTCGTCTCGCTGATCTTCGACAAGCTCACCGAGATGAAGCAGGCCGGCTACACCATGATGGTGGCGGAGCAGAACGCGGCCAAGACCTTGGCCGTGGCCGACCGGGCCTACGTGCTCGAGCTGGGCCGGAACCGGTTCGAGGGGCCGGGGCGGACGCTGCTGGAAGACCCCGAGGTCAAGCGGCTCTACCTGGGTGGCTGACCGGCCACGGGGGTTCGGGTAGAATGGGCGCCGTGAGGCCCCGCCCGGCGCTCCTCCTGGCGATCCTGCTCTACGTCACGCTCGACCTGTCGCTCCCCGCGATGCCAGGGGCCTTCGTGTTCGACTCGTCGGACTCGGTCGAGAGCGTCCGGATACGCGCCCGCGTGGCGGTCGAGATCGCCGTGCTGCCCGCGTCGGCCCGTGACGCGGTTGTCCTCTCCCGGCCGCCGCTCGACGTCAAGGATCGGCTCACCCCGGCCGAGTCGATTCAGCGGGGGAGGCGCCCCGTTCTGAGCTGGCGGTCGCGGGCGCTCCACGATGCCGCGCCTCCCTCCGAAGACCCGCACTAACCCCTCCTCCGCGGTGTGGTGCAAGACGGTCCCATGGCGGGGCCGATCTGTCTCCATCACGCTCGATTGGCGCGGAGGACCGACCATGAAGCCGGGATACGAAGGGATCGCCGTCAGTGGCAGCATGCTCCTGATCGCGCTCGCGCTCATCGCCGCGGCCAAGTGGCTGTTCTGAGGAGGAGGCGATGCCGACAGTGGGGGATAGCCCGGTGGGCCCGCTAGGCCGGGGGCTGCCGCGGAGGGGCCATGGAATTTCGTGAGCTGCTGCTCGGCCTCGTCCTCGTCTGGCTCGTCGCGAAGCTGGCGGCCGAGGGGATGGAGCGGATCGGCCAGACCGCGGTGCTCGGGGAGCTGCTGGCCGGCGTGCTCCTCGGCCCCGGCGTCCTTGGCCTGGTGCACGAGTCGGAAGCGCTGCACGCCCTGGCCGAGCTGGGCGTCCTGATCCTGCTCTTCGAGGTCGGGCTCGAGTCCGATCTCGACGAGTTGCTCAAGGCGGGCCTTCAGGCCGCGCTCGTCGCGGTTGTCGGCGTGGTCCTGCCGTTCGTGGCCGGCTATGCGCTCATGCACTGGTTGGGCTACGCGCCGCTGGTGGCCGTGTTCGTCGGGGCCACCCTCACCGCGACCAGCGTCGGCATCACCGCGCGCGTGCTCGCCGACCTGGGCCGGCTCCAGGACGCGGCCGCCAACGTCGTGCTCGGCGCCGCGGTGGTGGACGATATCCTCGGCCTGATCATTCTCGCGGTGGTCACCGGGGTCGCGCAGACCGGCCTGGTGTCGCTCGGCGGGGTCGCCCTGCTCTCGGGCAAGGCGGTGGTCTTCCTGGTGGTCGCGCTCTTCCTCGGCCTCAAGCTCGCGCCGGTGCTCGTGCGGTGGATCGGGCGGCTCCGGGCGCGCGGCACCCTCGTGGTCTACGCCGTCGTCTTCGCGGTGGCCCTGGCCGCTCTCGCCGACCTCATCGGGCTGGCGACCATCATCGGCGCGTTCGCGGCCGGGCTCATCCTGGCCACCACCGAGCGACGCGCCCACATCGAGGAGCGCATCAAGCCGGTCGCCGACCTGCTCGTGCCGGTCTTCTTCGTCACGGTGGGCATGAAGGTAGAGCCCGCCATGCTGAACCCCTTCGCCGCGAACGCGCAGCTCGGCATCGCCATGCTGCTGACCGCGGTGGCCGTCGCCTCCAAGCTCGCCGCGGGCCTGGCCGTCTACCAGCGGGGCGTCCGCCGCTGGCCGGTCGGGGTCGGCATGGTGCCCCGCGGAGAGGTCGGCCTGATCTTCGCGGGGACCGGGCTGGCGGTGGGGGTCGTCGCGACTGACCTCTATTCCGCCCTCGTGGTGGCGGTGATGCTGACCACCTTCGTGGCGCCCCCGTGGCTCAAGGTGCTCTACCGGGCTCGGTGAGGGCCGCCGAATTTTCTGGCTAGGATTCCGGCGGAGGTTTGAGTATATTCGGTGGGGTTTTCCAAGGGAGACAGCTCGAACCTCATGCGCTTCCAACGCTCCGCCGTCGTCGGTAGTGCGGCCATCGCGGCCCTCCTGATCGGCATCCTGATCGGCTTTCCCATCTCCGCCGCCAAGTCCGCCACGCCCGGCCAGGGCCCGGGCCAGAAGGCGGCGGCCAAGGGGCATGAGGCGGGAGCCATCGACCCCCGGATCATCGAGCGGGGCAAGCAGACCTTCGGGACGTACTGCGTGAACTGCCACGGCGTCGACGCCAAGGGCGACGGGCTCGCCGGCCAGAGCCTGCCCATCAAGCCCCAGAACCTGACCGAAGGCCGCATCCTGAACGCCCTGCCCGATCACTTCCTCTTCAACATCATCGCGCACGGGGGTCAGGAGGTCGGGCTCTCGCCGCTGATGCCGAACTTCAGGCCGTTCCTGTCCGACGTGCAGATCAAGGAGGTCATCGCCTACGTCCGAACGCTGGCCGAGCCCGCGTTCGATCCGGCGAAGGTGCTGCCGGTCGCCGCCAAGCGGCAGGGTCCGGTGCAGCCGATCTTCTTCAGTCACGTGATCCACGCCGGCTCGTACCAGATCGCCTGCCAGTACTGCCACGCGGGCGCGCGGCGCAGCAGCGCGGCGGGCCTGCCGTCGGTGGAGCGCTGCATGGGCTGCCACAAGATCGTGGCCGCTCAGGGCAATCCCGAGGTCCAGAAGCTGCACGGGTACTGGGAGCGCAAGGAGCCAATCCCGTGGCTCCGCATCTTCAAGGTGCCCGAGCACGCGCAGTTCACCCACAAGCCCCACGTGCAGGCGGGCGTACAGTGCCAGACGTGCCACGGCCGCATCGAGGCCATGGAGCGCGTGCATGCCGAGACCGGGCAGAGCATCATCAATGACCTGCTGAATCTCGCGCTGGTACCCGCCAAGCCACCCAAGCTGACCATGGGCTGGTGCGTGGAGTGCCACCGCACCGCCAACGCCAAGGGCGTGCAAGCGGTGCAGACCGCCTCGGACGCGCCGATCCCGTCGGTGCATGCGCCCCCGGGCAGTGAGAGCGCCCGCCGCAACGCCCCGCTCGAGTGCGTGACCTGCCACCACTAGCCGGTCTCCCTCTCCCCTCAGGGGAGAGGGCAGGGTGAGGGGCGCGGGGCGGTAGAGTAAGGGGCAGGCCCAGCCACATGCGGGTGATCGCCACCACCCTTCTCGTGTATCTCGCTGCCGTCTCGGCGGTCTTCGGGTTGCAGCTCGTGGCGGTGACCGCGCTCGTGACCCGCCGCGCCGGCGCGTTCGACCTCGAGCGTGACGGGCTCGCCGCCCTCCTCGTGGGCGTGCCCGCCTCCTCGCTGGGCCTCATCGTCGTCGCGTGGCTCGCGGCGGGTCGCCCCCGGCGGGAGCGGCTGCGCCTGCTCCCGGCCCGCGTGCCCGCGGGCGGGATCCTGGCGATGATCGCGGGGATCCTCGCGCTCAGCCAGGCGCTCGAGTCGCTCGCGCTCCTGGTCGGGGTGGGCCCCGGCGCCAATCTCGACTGGATCGCGCGGACCCTGGCCACCGCGACGCCGCTCACCCTGGCCCTGGCGGTGCTCGTCGTCGGCGGCCTCGCGCCGGTCGGGGAGGAGCTGTTCTTCCGCGGCTTCATGCTGACGCGCCTGCGCCGGGTGTGGCGCGCGGGGCCCGCCATCGTGGTGACCGCGCTCGCCTTCGGGCTGGTTCACGGCGAGTGGGTGCACGGGCTGCTCGCCACCGGCATCGGGCTCTACCTCGGGCTGGTCACCGCGCGGTCCGGCAGCGTGATCCCGGCGGTGATCTGCCACGTGGCCAACAATACGGCCTCGGTGCTGCTCTCGGCCGCGATCGGCTCGCCGCAGGGACGCGGCGTCAACGCGGTGCTGCTCGTGGTCACCGCGCTGGTCTTCGCCGCGTCGCTCCAGTGGCTACCCCCGCCGGAGCCCGCGGCCGCGGGCTGAGGGGCGCGGCCGCGCTCAGCGGCCGGGATCGAGGATCGCGGTCAGGCTCCGGAGATCGGGGCAGGTGTCGAGCGACTCGACGATCTGGGCCACCGTGTCCACGCGATCGGCGGGCAGCACGAGGACGGCGCACTCCCGGAACTTCTCCCGCAGCGCCTCGAGCGTCAGCGGATTGGCGGGATGGCCCGGCACCGGCCGCGGGCTGATGGTGGCCGATCGGCCGCCCTTCAACCGCACGGTCATGCGGGTCCACATGTGACGCTCGAGATCGGTCGGGATCTCCGGATCCACCACCACCCGGATCCGCTCCATCAGGCGCCGGAGGCCCGGATCCTGCGCGCGGTCGTCCTGGAAGGTGGCCATGCCGACGCGCCCGTCCATGAGCGCGGCCGCCGCCGAGAACTCGGCGGAGAACTTCGCCTCGAGGCCGGTGCGGGGACGCGAGTGGATCAGGATGCGCGGCACGCCCGCGGCCACGCCGACCGTCACCTCCTCGATGTCGTCGGTCCGGATGCCCTCGACGCGCCGGAGCTCGAGCGCGCTGTCGATGATCGAGTGGGTGCAGGCGCAGGACGGGTAGGGCTTCACCGCGACTCCGGTGGTCAGGATCTTCCACGGCGCGGCGAGCGTCCCGAGCGGCTCGAGATCGCGCTTGCCCGCGCCCAGCACGCTGAAGAAGCCCTGGGGGCCTTCGATCGCGTGCTCGGACGCGGTCCAGCCCTCGCGCGCCATCAGCGCCGACAGCACGCCGCTCCGCGCGGCGTGCCCGGCGTGGAAGGGCTTGGTCATGGTGCCGAAATTTTCCTTCAGCCCCGAGGACTGCGAGGCGGCCACCGCGAGGGCGTGACGGGTCTGCGTGCCGTCGAGCCCGAGCAGCCGTGCCGCCGCGGCCGCCGCGCCCAGCGTGCCGAGCGTACAGGTAGCGTGCCAGCCGTGGGCGTAGTGGGCCGGGTTGATCACCTCGGCCAGCGTGGTCTCGACCTCGAAGCCCAGCAGGAAGGCGTGCAGCACCGCGCGGCCGTCGGCCAGCGCCAGCTCGCCCGCGGCCAGCGCCGCCGCCAGCACCGGCGCGGAGGGATGGCCCATCAGGGCGAAGTTGGTGTCGTCGAAGTCGAGCGCGTGGGCCGCGGTGCCGTTGCAGAGCGCGGCCCACACCGCGCCGGTGCGGCGGCCCGTGCCCACCACCGTGGCCAGCGGAGCACCGCCCTCCGTCCGGGCCACCTGCTGGAGGATCCGCGCCGCCGGCTCGACGGAACCGGCCAGCATCACGCCCAAGCAGTCGAGAATGGCGCGCCGGGCGGCGTCGAGGGCAGGCTCCGGGCAGTCCTCGTAGCGGCCCTTGGTGACGAACTCGGCGAGCAGCGCGGTGGCGTTCATGGGCGGGAGCCTATCACAGCCCCGGTACCGATCACATCCGGGGGCGGCCCGCCCGGCGCCGGTCGCGGCAGTACTTGAGGATCAGGCCGCTCACGAGCAGGAGCTCGGCCAGGAGCTCGAAGGGCTCCTCCAGCGGGTAGCGAAAGAACGGATGCCGCGCGCTCAGCAGCGTGTCATCGACGTCGAGTGTCTGGGCCACCGCCTGGGCCGCCAGCGCGGCGTAGAGCGGCAGCGTGGTCGGATCGAAGATCTCCCGCCGGACGAAGCCGACCGTGAGATAGCCGCGATACCAGACCGTGCCGAGGACGAGCAGCGCCGAGAGGGCGAGCGGGATCGCGAACCAGTGGTAGTGCCACGCCACCTTGAGCAGATCGTGGGAGGAGCCCAGGTAAACGTCGGCGGAGCCGACGCGGCCGATGAGAGGGCTCAGAAGACCGAGCCAGTCCATCTCCTCGAGGGCCAGCGCCCCGCAGAAGAAGGCGACGAAGCGGTAGCATCGGGTGTCCGGCGCGCGCGGCCCCAGCAGGGCGGCGTGCCGCCAGGCGATCCAGGCGGCGGTGAGGTAGAGGGCGGCCTCGGCGGGCTCGACGAGGCCCCACTCGCGCGTGAGCGCGCGCGCGTAGGCGGGCCAGGCCAGCGAGATGAGGCCGAGCACCGCCAGCGGCGCCACCGTGGCCGTGCCGACGAGCGCGAGCCGCCGCGCGGGCGAGAGCGCCGCCACCGCGGCCAGCCCGCGCGGCGCCGACGGCAGCAGGCCGAAGAGAAACAGCAGCGCGCCCGCGTGGGCGATGATCGTGCCGGGCTCTCGATACTGGCGGGTGTTCAGAGCGAGGACCGGATTGCCGGGCATGGTGAGCAGCGTCACCGTGAGCAGGATCAGCAGCCCCAGCCAGAATGCCCAGGGGGCGTAGGGTAGGCCCCACTCCATGATGGCCGTCGCCGCGGCCGCCAGCCGGCCGTGGCCCGCGGCATTGCTCCGCCCGTCGTCTCGGGAAACGCGCGACGGGGTGCCCCGCATGGGGGCCAATCTAGCACGGCCGCCGTCCATACCTGGCACGGCTGGTGCGGGACGGGTATGATCGGGCCTCGACCATGCGCCGGCTCGGCTGGTCTCTCGCGGTCGCGCTCCTCCTGGCTCCCGTTCCCGCCCAGGCGCAGCTCTTCCTCGCGTCCCGTCCGGAGCCGCCGTTCACGGTCGGGCCGCTCATGGTCCGGGCCACCGTGCGCGAGGAGCCGGGGCCGGTGCCGGTGGTGGTGACGTGGAGCCTCCTGCTCCCCCCGGATCGCCGGGCCGCCGACGTCGCGCAGGACATCTACCTGCTCTGGCCGGGCGAGATCCGGAACGACGCGCCCGCCCAGAAGCCCGACGCGGCGCTGGCCCGCTACGTCACGGAGCAGGGCTTCGACGTGATCGGGGAGGGGCACGCGGTGCTGCTGGCGCGTGGGCTGGCCGACGGCATCACCGAGGTCCAGCCGACGGGGGCCCCGTTCGTGACCTTCGTGCAGACCGGCGCGCTGGGGCTGAGCCCACCCGCCACCTTCATTCGCATCCCGTGGACCGGCCGGAGCACGGACCGGAGCTGGCTCATGGAGCTCACCCTCCACGTGGCCGGGCTGGTGAAGCCGCAGAAGCTCGGCTGGGTGGAGACGCTCATCCGCGGCGGCCCCTCGCGCGTGGCCATCGGCTTCAACGAGGTGCGCGACCGGCCCCTGTTCCCGATGTACCTCGCCCATCGTGACCGCGTCGTGGGCCTGGCCGACGCGCCCGCCGAGCTGGTGGTGCAGTTCCTCCAGTCCGACCGGCTCAAGATCGACGAGGTCTATCCGCCCACGTCCATCCGACGGTTGAGCGAGACGCTCGATAGCACCCAGGTCGTCTCGCTCTTTCTCGACCGCGGCGACGGCATCACCCCGCGGCAGCTCGCCGTGCAGTTCGGCTACTTCTCGCGCACCCAGACCGTGCTCCTGGTGGCCGTCCCGCTCCTCATCTTCGCCCTCGGCCAGGCGATGGGCCCGCTGCTCGGGCGCGGCCTCGTGCGCCTGGCCGAAGTGGTGGCCGCGCGCGTGCAGCTGGGCGCCTGGCGGGACGGGCGCGATCCTCGGGCGGGCGTGATCCTGCCCCGCGAGGTGCTCGAGCGCATCGTGCCGGGCAAGACCACCCTCGACGAGGTCATCCGCCTCTGCGGCGCCCCGGTGGAGCGCCGGGCTCAGTTTCCGGAGTCCGGGCACACGACCCTCATCTACCGCGGCCGCCGTCTCCTGCCGGAGTCCCGCCCGATCTTCGGCTGGCTGTCCACGGTGCGGCACTGGGACGTGGAGCGGCACGAGGTGCGGATCGAGATCGAGGCCGACACCGTCCGCGACGTGCGGGCCGACATCCGGCGCTACCGGCTGGGACCCGAGGAGCCCCGCTGACCTGGCCCCGGCCACCCGGCAGGCACAGGACAGTAGGCACAAGACGCTGGGGGGCCGGCCCTTGACCCCCACTGGGGGAGGGGCTACTCTTGCGAGGTCATCGTTCCGGCGTCGCCGCCCGAGGAGGGCCAGGTGAAGTGTCCCCGCTGCCAGTCCCAGAACCGCGAGGGTGTCCGGTTCTGTGAGGAGTGTGGCGCGCGCCTGGTAATGAGCTGTCCGAGCTGCGGAGCGGAGCTGCTGCCGGACAAGCGGTTCTGCGGCTCTTGCGGCTCGCCGACGACCCCGGAGCCGGCGGAGCGCCAGGCCTCCCCGCAGGGTTACACCCCGAAGCACCTCGCCGAGAAGATCCTGACCTCGCGGCACGCGCTCGAAGGCGAGCGCAAGCAGGTCACCGTGCTCTTCGCGGACCTCAAGGGCTCGATGGAGCTCCTGGCCGACCAGGATCCGGAGGAGGCCCGGCGCCTGCTGGATCCGGTGCTCGAGCGGATGATGGAGGCGGTGCACCGCTACGAGGGCACGGTGAACCAGGTGATGGGCGACGGGATCATGGCGCTCTTCGGCGCGCCGCTCGCCCACGAGGACCACGCGGTGCGCGCCTGCCACGCCGCGCTCCGCATGCAGCAGACGGTCGGCTGGTACGCCGAGGAGCTGCGCCGCGGCCGCGGCGTGGACGTGCAGATCCGCATCGGGCTGAACTCGGGCGAGGTCGTGGTGCGCGCCATCGACAGCGATCTGCACATGGACTACTCGGCCATCGGCCAGACCACGCACCTGGCCGCGCGCATGGAGCAGCTCGCCCGCCCCGGATCGACGCTGATCTCGCGCGACACGCTGCGGCTGGCCGAGGGGTACGTGGAGGTCAAGCCGCTGGGGCCGGTGCCGGTGAAGGGCATGCCGGAACCGGTGGAGGTCTTCGAGCTGGTCCGCTCCGAGCAGGTGCACTCGCGCCTCGAGGCCAGCGCCGCGCGCGGCCTCACGCCCTTCGTGGGCCGCGAGGCCGAGGTGGACGCGCTCCACCAGGCGATGGCGCGGGCGGCGGCCGGCCACGGGCAGGTGGTGGCGGTGTCGGGCGAGCCGGGGGTGGGCAAGTCGCGCCTCTTCTGGGAGTTCACCCATTCTCATCGCGCGCACGGCTGGCTCATGATGGAGGCGCAGGCGACGTCTTACGGCAAGAACACCTCGTACCTCACCGTCAAGGAGCTCCTCCAGAACTACTTCCACCTCGAGGAGCGGGACGACGTGAGGCGGATCCGTGAGAAGGTCACCGGCAAGCTGCTGACGCTCGACGAGAGCCTGCGGCCCACCCTCCCCGCGTTCCTCCAGCTCCTCGACGTGCCGGTGGACGACGCGGAGTGGCAGACCCCGGACCTGCCGCAGCGGCGCCAGCGCATGCTCGACGCGGTGAAGCGCCTCATTCTCCGGGAAGGCCAGGTGCAGCCGGTGCTCCTGGTGTTCGAGAACCTCCACTGGCTGGACTCGGAGAGCCAGGCCTTCCTCGACAGCCTCGTGGACAGCCTGCCCCTGGCCCGCGCGCTCGTGCTGGTGAGCTACCGGCCCGAGTACCAGCACGGGTGGGCGCGCAAGAGCTACTACACCCAGTTCCGGATCGATCCGCTCCCGCCCCAGAGCTCGGAGGAGCTGCTGCGCGCGCTGATGGGCGACGACCCCGGGCTCGGCCCGCTCAAGCAGCTCCTGATCGAGCGGACCGAGGGCAACCCGTTCTTCATCGAGGAGAGCGTGCGCACGCTGGCCGAGAGCAAGGTGCTCGCGGGCACGCCCGGGCACTACCGCCTGACCCGCGAGGTGCAGAAGGTCCAGGTGCCGGCCACCGTGCAGGCGGTGCTCGCCGCGCGCATCGACCGTCTCCCCATCGAGAGCAAGCGGCTGCTGCAGGCCGCCGCGGTCATCGGCAAGGATGTGTCGCTGGCGCCCCTGCAGGAGATCGCCGATCTCTCGGAGGAGACGGTGCGCCGCAACCTGACCCTGCTCCAGGCCGGCGAGTTCCTGTACGAGATCAGCCTCTTCCCGACCGTGGAGTACACCTTCCGCCACGCGCTGACCCACGAGGTCGCCTACTCGAGCCTGCTGCAGGACCGCCGGCGCGCCCTGCACGGCCGCGTGGTGCAGGCGATGGAGCAGCTCTACGCGGACCGGCTGCCCGAGCACTTCGAGCGGCTCGCCCACCACGCGGTGCGCGGTGAGGTGTGGACGAAGGCGGTGGCCTACCTCCGGCAGGCGGGGACCAAGGCGGCGGCGCGCTCCGCCAATCGCGAGGCGGTCATCTTCTTCGAGCAGGCCATGGGCGCGCTCGGGCGGCTGCCCGAGGGCCGGCCCGCCACCGAGCAGGCGATCGACCTGCGGCTCGACCTGCGCTCGCCGCTGCTGCAGCTCGGCCAGCTCGAGCGCGTGCTGACGCTCTCGCAGGAAGCGGAGGCGATGGCCGAGAAGCTCGGCGACG
>Ga0214471_10004129_pt1 | contig 11209 bp, 8 predicted proteins | sample RVTome_5_FD_207665 | JGI IMG/M metagenome (GOLD analysis project Ga0214471, IMG submission 207665) | Soil microbial communities from uranium-contaminated site in the Upper Colorado River Basin, Wyoming, United States - RVT142D155 | ecosystem: Environmental > Terrestrial > Soil > Contaminated >... | reverse complement strand
CCCTCGCCCGCCCGCAGCGCCTCCTGCGTGGTCCGGCCCAGCAAGTCGTCGCGACGTCCGTACATCCGCTCGATCGTGACCTGCCTCAGATCTCCGCTGGGGCCGCCGAACTGGAGATCCTCGAGGCTGTTGATCGCGAGCACCGGCGCGCTGCCGCCCAGGATCCGCGGGGTGTCGCTGGTCATGGACGTGGCTCGAAAAATGCTGCCGCCGCCGCTCTGGGTCTGCAGGTGGCGGTTGAGCCAGCCATCCGGATAGGGTTGGCCCGGCGTTCCGGTCTCCATGTAATCCTGGGCGTCGAAGTGCGAGCGGCTCGGATCGGGCGAGCCGCAGGCGTGGACGATCGCGAGCTGCTTGGAGTTGTACAGCGACTTGAGCGGTTGCAGCGCCGGGTGCAGGCCGAAGCGGCCGTCGAGGTCGATCGCGCCGCCGCTCTGGCCCGGCGGAGGGATCCGAATCGCGCCGCGCGCCGCGCTGTAGTTCGGATCGCTGAAAGGCACCACCATGTTGAGTCCGTCCGCGGCGCCGCGCTGAAAGATCGCGACCAGGACCTTGCCGGCGCCGCTGCTGGATGCGGCATAGGCGGCGCGGGTCAGAAAGCGCGGGCCGAGGCCCAAGCTCACCAGCGCCATCGCGCTGTTTTTGAGAAAGATGCGCCGGTTGCAGGTACAGGGCATGCGGTTCTCCGCGCGCATTACTGCGCCTGAAATTCCGGCGAGCTGAGCACCAGCCCGGCGATGGTCTCGCGCGAGGCGCCCGCCGAGTGCGCCGCCTGCCGCAGCGCCTGGCGGGTGTCGTCGCTCACCGGCGCGAGCACGATCGCGTCGATCAGCTGATCCGCCAGCGCGTTGCCGCTCGAAGACGGCGCGGCCAAGCGGTCGAGGTCGACGCGAATGCCGTCGAAGCGGCCGCGCACCAGGACGTCGGCCAGCGCGAACCGGTTCAACATCCCGCCGGCGCTGACCACCTCCGAGGCGACGTCGGGCCAGCCGGTCGGCGGATGCGCTCCGAGCAGCGGCTGGCCCAAGTAAGCCACCGCGCGCGCCAGCGCGGTGCCGTCGTTGACGTCGGCCTGCAGCCCGCGCGCCGCGCCGGCGACCAGCTCGAGGGGAGCTTTGCTCTTGGCGCCGACATGCTCCGCCTTGTAGAAGTCCTGGTGCTTGAGCAGCACGCGCAAGGTCGCCGCGATGTCGCCGCCGCTGTTTTTGAATGCGCTGGCGACGCGCTTGACCAGCTTCGAGGGCGGCGCATCGCGCACGAAACGGGAGACCAGCTTGGGCGCGATCAGGTTGTCGGCAGTGGAAGGATGGTGGGCCAGAAAGGAGAGCAAATCGAGGCCTTCCTGCTGGCCGCCGGCGTCGAAGCGGCGGCCCAGCACCGTCTTGCCGCCGCCTTCATGCCACTCGGGGATGAATTGGAACGCGAACGGATTGCCGTCGCGCGGGCTGCGGAAGGTCCAGCCGGTCAGCAGCTTGGCGACTTCGATCACGTCCTGCTGCGTATAGCCGGCCGCGACGCTCACGGTGTGCAGCTCCATCAGCTCGCGCGCGTAATTCTCGTTGATCCCGCCGCGGATGTCGCTGCCCACCGGCGCGCCCTCGCGGGTCGAAAGGTAGTTGTCGAGGTAGTAGAGCATCGCCGCGCTCTGGGCCACCGCAACCAGCAGATCTTCGAAACGGCCCAGGGCGTGGGGCCGGATCGCGTCTTGCAGGTAGGCCTGAATCGTGTAGGGAGTCGGCCCCTCGAAGGCGAACACGTTGAAGTGGTTGGTCCAGAAGTCGACCATCACCTCGCGCAGCTGGTAGCGGCTGTGGACCGCGCGGATCACCGTCGCCGCCATCTGCTGTTCGGGGATGTTGAAGCGGCTGCACTCGCGCGACGGGCAGTCCGGCGGATAGGCGCTGAAGAGCTGTGCCGGGCTCAGGCCCAAGGTCGGGTAGCGCGACAGCTTGGCAGCGACCTCGGGCTCGTCGCCGGGCGGTGCAGCGAGCTGTTCTTCGATCCAGGCTTCCCGCCCCATCGCTTCGACCCGCGTGAGCTCCGCCGGGGTGGGCCCGAAAGCGGCGCGGCTCAGCAGGTGCACGATCTGGTCGCGCTCGGTCAGGCCTTCGGAGCCGGCCGGCGCGGCCGCGATGCTCAGCGCCGCGAGCGCGGTGGCGGCGCCGCGAAGCCGCCGGCCGGCGTGCAGCGGTCGAGTTTTCCGAGCCATGATCCTTGCTTTGAGGTCTTTCGTCCCCTTGTCGAGGTTGGACGGATGCGCAGCCGAAAAAGTTAAGCGCAGGATGATGCAGTCGCGGCTCAACGGTCGACCGCGGCCGGGGGCTCGACGTGGACCGCCACTACGCCGATATTGGGTAGCGTCTCCTTGAGCTTGAGCTCGAGCTCGGTGGAGAGCTCATGGGCGGTCTTGAGCGGCAGGTCCGGCATCGCCATGCAATCGAGCACGATATGCAGCTGGCCGCCAGCGCGGCGCACCCGCAGGTTGTGCGCCTGACTCAACCCCGGGGTCTCGCGCACCGCTCGCTCCACGGTGGCGCGCACCGCCGCTTCGACCTCGGGCTCGACCGGCTTGGAGCGCAGCAGCTCGCGCGGGATCGGCTCGATATGGGTGCGCAGGCTGGTCCCCGGCGGGAGGCGGGCCAGACTCTCGCGTTCCAGATCGTCGACCAGGTCGTGCGCCTGTCCCAGCGAGAGCTGCTCGTCGACCCCGACGTGGGCGATCAGATGAAGCCGCCCTTCGGCTTCGTGGGCCCAGGATTCGTGGAGCTCCAGGCCCAGGCCGTGCGCGACCTGGCGCACCAAGGCGAACGGGCCGGCGGCGGCCTTGGGATCGCGCTCGGCTTCGAGGTGGACCGTGACATCGTTCACCCCGGGCAGCTCCAGCAGTCGGCGCCGCACCTCGGCGGCGATCGCATGGGCCTGCTCGATCGAATGGTGCGGAGCGACCCGGATCCGCAGATCGACCGCGGCGTCGCTGGTGCTGCCGCGGCTGCGAATCCGGTCGAACGACTCGACGCCTTTGACTTGCGCGACGACGCCGGCCAGGCGTTCGGCTTCGATCGGCGCTCGGTCGACCAGGATCGGGGTGAACTCGCGCAAGATCGCGAGCGCGAAATAGGCGATGAACAGCGCGACCCCGATGGCGATCAGGGGATCGGCGGCCGGTACTCCGAGCCGCACCGCGATCAGTCCTGCCAGGACCGCGAGCGAAACCGTGGCGCCGGCCTGGCTGCCGCGGGCGTCGGCGATCAGCACGCTGGAGTGGAGGCGCCGGCCCAGCGCCAGCTCGTAGCGCGCGGTGAGCGCTTGAATCAGGAGGGCGGCGAACAGCAAACCGAACATCCAGGTCGAGATGTCGGGTGGGCTGGGCGCGCGGAACTTTTCGAGCGCCCGCTCGATCAGGTTCCACGAGGTCAGCAGCAACAGCAGCGCGATCACCAGTGCCGCCAGGGTTTCGAACTTGCGGTGACCGTAGGGGTGGTGGCGGTCCGGGGGCCGGCTGGCGATCGCGATGCCGACCAAGCCGATCACGTTGGAGAGGCCGTCGAGCAGCGCTTCCAGGCCATCGGCCAGCGCTCCCAACGAGCCGGCCGCCACGCCCACCGCCAGCTTGAAGGCGGCGGCCAACCAGTTGAGCAGCAAGGTCTGCCACAGGACCTTGCGGATCGCCGGATAGTCCATGAGCCGACGGCTCTAGCTTACTATTCCTGCCTCGAGTGAACGAAGCTGCCCATGAGACCGATTCCAGATGCGACGCTGCTGCGGTTCTCGCGCCGGCGCCTGAGGCGCCTGGCCGGTCGACTGGGACGACCGCGGCCGGCAGCGGATCCCGCCGCCCTGCTGCGGGCGCTGGCCCGACTTCCGGACCGGGCAGAGACGCGTCGCTTTCTATTGGGCTCCCAGCTCCACGGCTGGTGTCATGGCGCGGAAGAGGCGCTCGGGCTGATCGAGACCCAGGGCGTGCCGACGGCCGAGGTGTTCGATCGCGTGGCCGCGACCACTTTTCTCATCCTGCTGGCGCCGCGCGGTCGCGCGCCGGCCGATCTGAAGCAGCGCGCGCGCCGGCTCGGGCGGCGGCTCTTGCGGCAGCGTCTCTCGGAGCTGCCTCTGCTCTGCTGGGGTTGGGGCGTCATCCGCAGGCCGCTTTCCGGTCGGGTGCTCATGCAGGACGATCCAGAGGAGGGCAAGCCGGCCTCCGAGTTATGGTTGGGCGGCGAGCGAAGCTTGCTGCGCTGGACCGGGCGCCGCGTTCCTCGCGAGGCCCGTTACGCGCTGACGGAGACCCGTCTCGAGCTGCGGCCGGGACGGAGCTGGGAGCTGGCGCCCAAGCCGGTCTTGAGCGGCGGGCCGATTCTGATCGGCAATCCGATCGTGTCGGGCCGCCGCGGCCAGCGGGTCGCGGAGCGATCGGGCTCGGCGCTGCGCCGCTTCGAACAAGCGCTGGCGCTGATCGATGCCGGTTGGCCGGCGGCGGGGCGCTGGGTGCGGCGGCGCACGGTCAAGGTGGTTCCGCTGATCGAGCCGGGCACGGTGAGCTACTCGCTGCGCGCGCGGCCGGGAGTGTCGTTTATTTGCACCGCTCGCAAGACCATCCTGCAGCTCGCCGATGATTTGGTGCACGAGAATGCCCATCACGAGCTGCATTGGCGTGAAGCCTTAGGCGAGCTGGAACGCAGCGATGGCAGTCCGGCTTACTATTCGCCGTGGCGGCGCTCCATGCGGCCGCTCCGGGGCATCGTGCACGCTTGCTTCACATTTCTGCGCCGCGCGGAGTTGTTTGAGCGGCTGCTCGCGAGCGCGGAGCGCCGCGGCGGTCGAGGGACGCGGGCCGCCGATCTGCTCCTTCTGCGCCGCGGCCTGTTGGAAGAGCGCAGCGCCTTGGAGTTCAGTCTTATGGATCTGAATCGCGCCGAGCTTGGCGGCGAGCTCACTTCTGGCGGCCGGCTGCTGCTCAACGAGATGCGCGAGGATTTCAACCGGTTGAATCGCAGCACCGACGCCCTGCGGAATCGCCTGAGACGGGTCGGCGGTGAGGGACGCTCTGTGCTCGCATTTGAATCCCGCTTCCGCGGCCGACTGGAACGCCGCCGACGAGTTCTCAGTGTCCGTTTTCGGACAAGTGTCCCCGAAACCCGGGTTAAGTGAACCGTCCCCCAATTAGACGAGGAGGCCGGTGGCGTACATGATCAGCAGGCCGCTGAAGATCCCGAGGGCGGTGGCGGGCTCGCCGAGGCCGGCCGGGAGCTGGCGGCGCAAGAGCTTCCACAGCTCGAGCACGACCTGGGTGATGGCGCCGGCCCCGATCGCGAAGAACATCGCGCCGAGCAGCGCGGAATAGGCGAAGCCGCCGAGATAGGCGCCGGCGATCGTGGGCGCGCCCGCGATCAGCCCGAGCAAGGCGAGCAGGCCGATTCGCGGATGCGACTTGGCCAGCGGCGCGACGATGCCGAGACCTTCGGTGGTGTTGTGCAAGGTGAAACCGAGCACCAAGAAGGTGCCCAGCGCGATCTCGCCGGTGGCGTAAGCGGCTCCGATCGCGAGCCCCTCGCCGAGGTTGTGGAGGCCGATCCCGGCCGCGATCAGAAAGGCCACGTACTCCGGCGAGCTGCCGGCGCCGCCCTGCTCGCGGCGCCGCGAGCCGAGCCAGAGCAAGAGCAGCAGCGTGCCGCTGAATCCGATCAGCAGCACGGCCAGTCCCTGCAGCGGCCCGGGAACCTTCTCGGCCAGCTCCAAGGCCTCCGCCACCGTGTCGAGCAGCAGAAAAACCAGCAGCCCCATGGTCAGGCTGAGGAAGAAGGCCCAGGCCCGCGGCCCCAGCGCCCGCAGGAACGGAAACCAGAGCAGGCCGAGAAACACGGGAATCACGCCGACATAGACGCCCAGCAGCGCGAAAGTCCCCAGGTAGGTCGCATCCGGTATCGGCGACTCGGTGGCCACCGCGATCTCATGGTCGAACGTGAGCCCGGTCGAGGTGATCAAGCGGATTGCGTGCGGCTCGCCCGCGACCCAAGGGTAGGGGATCGAGATCACGGCCCGCTCGAGCCGCTCCAGGCGGCCCCCCCGCGGCCGAATCGTGAACGGCCAGTAGGCTTCGTCGACCTGCACCTGGGCGATGGTGGTCGGACTGGGCCCGCCGTTAATGACGTGGGCCTCGAACGTGCCGCGGCGCAGCACCACGCGCTCGAAGTCGATCTGCTCGACCGGCGGAAACAGGTCTTGGAAATGGTCGAGCGGCCCCCACCAGCCGAAGGCCAGCAGGACCAGGGCCAGCAGCAGCAGCGGACCCAAGCCCCACAACCATTTCTGGAGCTGCATGCGTTCTACGCGGCCTCGATGAAGCCCATCCAGCCGAGCTCGGCGAACTCGCTCTGGTGAGCGTGAAACATGTAGCGGCCGGGGCTCGGGAACACCATCTCCAGCACGTGGCGCTCGCCCTGGCCCATGATGACGTTGTCGGTCAGCTCGAAGTGTTCCAGGTCGGTGCCGGTGCGAAACAGCTTGTACATGTTGGCGTGGAGGTGGAAGGAGTTGATCGGATCGAACTCGGTGGCGTTGATCAAGTAGATGCGCACCAGCTCGCCGACCGCCACCGGTATCGGCCGGTGCATATAGGCGAAGGCCACGGTGTTGACCGCGTAGACCTCGTTCTCGCCGTCGAAGTTGGTGTCGAAGCCGTTCATCACCATGGTCAGCTCGCGGGCCGCGGGGCGGCCTTGCGGCGGGTCGATGATGAAAGCGCCGTAGAGGCCTTTATGAATGTGGCGCTTGAGCGGGATCGCGTGGCAGTGGTAGAGATGGAGACCGAACGGCTGGGCTTCGAACTCGTACACGAAGCCGCCGCCCGGCAGGATCGGATCGATCCCGTCCATCGGCACCGGATGAATGCCGTGGAAGTGAATCGTATGCGGGTGGCTGCCGGCGTTGACGAACCGGACCCGGATCCAATCGCCGGCGCGGCAGCGGATCGTGGGTCCCGGCACCCGGCCGTTGTAGGTCCAGGCCGGAAAGAACACCCCCGGGGCCACTTCGATCTCCTTGTCGCTGGCGATCAGGTCGTAGGTTCTCACCGCGCGGCCGCCTTCTTGGGTCAGGACGCCCCAGTCGAAGTCGCTGAGAAATGCGATCGGGTCGAAATCCGAGCTCGAGACGGTTCCGACCGTGCCCATCTCGTGGTGCTCGTGGCCCGCAGCGCCGATGATCGGCAGATAGGTTTCGGACCCCTTCACCAGCTTGCGGCCGAGGGCCGCGAGGCCGGCGGCGCCGGCCAGCGACAGCGTTCCGACCTTGACCTTCAGGAAGTCGCGGCGGCTCAGACCGCCGGCCGCTTTGGGATTGGAAGCCATCTGGATCACCCCGAGATTTAGCCCTGGCTAAAAATCAGTTTAGGCGCCTACGCTGACGCGGTCAAGCGGGCGTCGCGAGACCGGAATCCGATCCGCCCATGCCACTCCTTCCGGCACCCGGTCGGTTACGCTCTCGGCCAACCAGGATTAGACTATGCTGGAGCGGACCATCCGAGCTCGGCACGGATGCGCCGGGCGTTGGGATCAGCGATCGAGCCCCAAGCGGATCAAGGAGGTCTTTCATGCTGCCCGACTTCAAAAACGAGCCTTTCACCAATTTTCAGGATTCGGCCGCGCGGGCGGCCTTCGCCGGCGCGCTGCAGCGGGTGCGCGCTGAGTTGGGCGCGACCGCCGAGCTGCTGATCGGCGCTGAACGCATCGCAACCGAGCGCAGCTTCGAATCGACCAATCCGTCGAGCAAATCGGAGATCGTCGGGCGGATCGCGAAGGGCAGCCGCGAGCACGCCGATCAGGCGGTGCGGGCCGCCGCCGCCGCGTTCGAGTCCTGGCGCCGATTGGCGCCGCGGGCGCGGGCCGAGCTCGCCCTGCGCACCGCCGCGATTCTGCGCCGGCGCCGCCACGAGTTCAGCGCCTGGATGGTGCTCGAGGTCGGTAAGAGCTGGCCCGAGGCCGACGGCGACACCGCCGAAGCGATCGACTTCTGCGAGTTCTACGCCCGCGAGGCGCTGCGTTACGCCTCCGATCAGCCGCTGACCGCGCAGTCGGGCGAAAGCAATCAGCTGGTCTATCTGCCGCTCGGCGTGGTCATCGTGATTCCGCCGTGGAACTTCCCCCTGGCGATCATGGCCGGCATGACGATCGCCGCGCTGGTGACCGGCAACACCGTGGTGATCAAGCCGAGCAGCGACGCGCCGATGATCTGCGCCCAGTTCGTGGCGGCGCTCGAAGCGGCCGGCGCGCCCGCCGGGGTGGTCAACTATCTGCCCGGCAGCGGCGCCGACGTCGGCAACGTGCTGGTCGAGCATCCGCTCACCCGGATGATCGCCTTCACCGGCTCCAAGGCGGTCGGGCTCGAGATCAACCAGCGCGCGGCCAAGCTTGCGGACGGCCAGCGCTGGATCAAACGGGTGATCGCCGAGATGGGCGGCAAAGACGCCATCTTGGTGGCGGCCGACGCCGATCTGGATGCGGCGGCGCTGGCGGTGAGCCAGAGCGCGTTTGGGTTTCAAGGTCAGAAGTGCTCGGCTTGCTCGCGCGCGATCATCGATCAGAGGGTCTACGACTCGTTCGTGCCGCTGCTGCTGGAGCAGGTCGAAAAGCTCTCGCTGGGGCCGGTCGAAAACCCCGCCCACAACCTCGGGCCGGTGATCAACGCGGGCGCGCAGCGCAAGATCCTCGAGTACATCGAGATCGGCAAATCCGAGGGCAAGCTGCTGATCGGCGGCGCGCCGGGGGATGACGGCGGCTATTTCATCCAGCCAACGGTGTTCGGCGATGTGGCGCCCAACGCCCGCATCTCGCAGGAGGAGATCTTCGGCCCGGTGCTGGCGCTGACCCGCTGCGAGAGCTTCGAAAGCGGGCTGCAGATGGTCAACGACACCGAATACGGGCTCACCGGCGCGGTGTTCAGCCGCTCGCCGCACCTGTTGGAGTGGGCGCGGCACGACTTCCACGTCGGCAACCTCTACCTCAACCGCAAATGCACCGGGGCCATGGTCGGCGCGCATCCGTTCGGCGGTTTCAACCTGAGCGGCACCGACTCCAAAGCGGGCGGGCGGGATTACTTGGGACTATTTCTCCAAGCCAAGGCGATCTCGCTCAAACTCTAGCTCGGCGGCGGATATGCCACCATCTGCTTCGTTGCGCTCGGTCGGGCTCCTCCAGCGTACCTTTCAGTACGCTTCCGTCGCCCTCCCTTCGCGCGCCTCGCATCTGGCGGCATCTCCACCGCCCACCACGCGGTGCTGGGGCGGATCTCGCGCACGAGCAAACGCCGATCGCTCGGCGGCGGATATGCCACCCTCTGCTCCAGCAAGTTTTTCTGGGTGCATCCATTAGACATGCGGGTCGAGCCATTCGCGGCGCTGCGCTACGATCCCCGCCGGGCGGGAGCTTGGGAGGAGCTGGTCGCCCCGCCATACGATCAGCTCGGCGAAGCTCTGCGCGAGGAGCTGCTCGAGTGTCCGCACAACGTGGTGCAGCTCACCTTGGGGTCGGAGGACGCCCGAGAGGACCGCTACCGGCATGCCGCCCGCTTGCTGCGCGAATGGCGCGCCCAGGGGGTGCTGGCGAAGGATAGCGCTCCGGCCCTCTATCCCTACCGCATCGATCGCCGCGGCAGCGCCCCGCTGTGGGGTTTTTTGGGCCTGGGCGAGCTGACCGACTACGAAGCGGGGCAGGTTCTGCCTCACGAGGGCACCCTGGAGGGTCCCAAGCAGGATCGATTGGAATTGCTGCGGGCGACCGCCACCGACCTCGAGCCGATCCTGGTGCTGTTCTCCGATCCCCGAGGCTTGGTGCGTGAGCTCCTCGAGCGCTCCCCGGCCTCCAGCTTGACGGAGCTGACGGCTCCGGACGGATGGCATCATCGGCTCAGCCGACTCGAGGACTCGAAGACGATCCAGCAGATTCAAATGCTGCTGCGGGATCAACCGGTGGTGATCGCCGACGGCCACCATCGCTACGAAGTCGCGCTCGAATACCAGGGCGAGCGCCGCGCCGGCGGCTCCGGCGCGGCCGCCGATTTCAAGCTGATGCTGTTCGCCGCCGCCGGGGATCCTGGGCTCGAGCTGCTGCCAATCCATCGGCTGCTGCCGCGCCTGCCGGTGCCGCCCGCGCTGCTCACGGCCCGGCTGGCTTCGTATTTCGATCTGGTCCCGGTGCATAGCGCGGAGCGCCTGGCCGGCGACCTGGCCGGCACGGCGCCGCCGCCGCGTTTCGGGCTGGCGCTCAATGGGGCTGGTGGAGATCTGCTGCGGCTGGATCTCAAGCCCGGTCTCGAGACCGCGGTGCCGTGGCCGCCGCAGGCCGGCGCCACCGAGCGCCGCGTCGAAGTGGCGCTGTTCACCCATCTGGTGTTGGAGCATCTGCTGGGGATCGGGGAATCGGAGCTGGCCGCCAGCGGGGCGGTGGACTACACCCACAGTTGGACCGAAGCGATCGAAAGCGTCCAGGCGGCGCGCCATCAGGCGGCTTTCTTCCTTCGGCCGCTGCCGGCCGAGCTGTTCTGGCAGGCGGTGAAGGAAGGGGTGGTGTTGCCGCGCAAGTCGACCCATTTCCGGCCCAAACCGCTCTCCGGTTTGGCGTTCGCGGAGTTGGGCTGATGGAGCCGACCGCTCCGCAAGCCGTACCGTGCTGCCCGGCGTGCGGCCGGCGCGCCGCCTCGATCCGAGTCGCGCGCTGCCTATTCTGCGGCGCTCCGTTCGGGGCCGAGATTTCGGATCAACTCGGGCGCCTGCGGGAGCGAACTCCCGAGCAAGGCAGCGCGGAGCTGCGGCGGGCTTTGCTGCTCGGTTTCGGCGCCAGCCATGCGCTGCCCCGGCCGGCGCGGCGCCGGCGCAACGTCACCGTGCTGGTCGCGGCGGTTTTGATTCTGGGTCTAATGATCTTCGGCGCCGGTGCGCTGTACCTGATGACTTCGCGCGGCGGGGTCGAAATCGGGCCCATGATCGGATCGGTGCGCAACCTCGCCACGCTGGCCGGCGCTCTCGCGGTGATCGCGGTGGTGGTCGCCTTTTTCTTCGTGCTCGGAAGGCGTTGGAGCCGGTGAAACCGAGCTCTGTTGCGGATCCCCAATTCCGGGGTTAAGATCGATCTCTCCGGCATACGGCGGGGAGGACTGTGACCACCCGCATCGGCAAGTACGAGATCATCGAAGAGCTGGGCCGCGGGGCGATGGGCCAGGT
>Ga0214471_10004128_pt1 | contig 11210 bp, 9 predicted proteins | sample RVTome_5_FD_207665 | JGI IMG/M metagenome (GOLD analysis project Ga0214471, IMG submission 207665) | Soil microbial communities from uranium-contaminated site in the Upper Colorado River Basin, Wyoming, United States - RVT142D155 | ecosystem: Environmental > Terrestrial > Soil > Contaminated >... | reverse complement strand
GGCCACTCTACTCGGCATCGGCCTGGCAGTCTTCATCAGCCCGCAGTGCTCGGGCCTCGTCTGCGTCTTACGAGATGGCGTTGCTGAAGAACACGCCGGCGACGGCCGACACGACGAACGGATCGAAGGCCGCCTCGCCCTCGATGCGGTCGCTCGCGATCTCCTCCATGCGGAAGTTCTTCACCCGCATGCCGGCCTGCATCCCGAGGTACCCGTTCCACGTGAACGTGTAGCCCGCGGTCGGCTCGAGCACGGAGGGCGCCTTCGCCGTGTACAGCAGCAGCGCGTCCTTCGAGCCGCCTACGAACGCCGTGGTGATTGCGGCGGCCTCAGCGCTGGTCGTCTCGATCGCCTTGATGACCATGACCTCTTCGATGCCGACGAGCGACGCGAAGATCGCCTCCGTCACGATGCCGGTCTGCGTGTGCTTGATCCGGTCCGTGACGGTCGCTGCGTTCTTCACCTTGATCCACGTGTCCATCGAGAACACGAGCTTGTTCGGCCAGCGCCCCGTCTTCATCGCGATCGACACGGCCTGCGCGTCGATGTCGACGATCGGGTCGCCGCCCGCGGCGTCCCACAGCGTCGCCGGCGTGATGTCGCCGCCGGTCGTGCTGCCCGTCCACACGCCAGCGGTGAACGCGGTCGCCGCCCACTCCTTGTCTTTGCGGATCATGATCTGCTGCGCGGTCCAGCGCGCGGAGTCGCGCTCGAGGTCGATCGCGGGATCCTGGTTCGCGCGGGTCTGGTCGTCGACGTCCTTGTGGACGGCCCAGACGTCGCAGAAGTACTGCGCCGTGTTGTCGTCGTTCCAGCCGCCGCCGGCGCTGGCGGTCGCCGGCCCGCGCTTCTGCGCGACCGCGCGGTTCCAGTCGCCGCGGTCGTACTGATGGAAGCGGTCGCTCTGGTGCTGGACGGGAACCATCGGGAACACGCGGTCCGCGATGAAGTTTCCTGGGTCCTGCGTGAAGGCGACCAAGATGTTCGTGAGGGCGGCGTCGACGTGGACATCGCCCGGTGTTGGTTGCGGCATCGCTTAAACTCCTCCCTATCGTAGGTTTTCGATCAAACCAGCGCAGGCGCTTACGCGATGCCTTGCTGGACACAGAGCATAGTGACGACTACGTCCGCCCCGCTCGCGGCTTCCATGGCGATGCCGACGACGTTGTTCGTCCCGGTCGCCGTGATCGCCTTGCCGGTCGCGTTGCTCATGAGCTTGTCGCCGAGCGAGAACGCGGCGCCGCTGACGACCTTGCTAATTCCGATCGCGCGCAGCGACGCGGCTTGCGCGGTGTTTGGCTCGTTCTGCAGCACGAACCCAGGGACACCGGCGCCGGCAAGCGTGCCGGTCGCGATGCTGATGAGCTTGTGCTGGTGGGTTCGCAGGTCCGCCGTCGCTGCGATCGTGAAGTCAGCGACGTTGTTTTCGAATGCCATCTGTCCCTCCCGTGTGCGCGGTCAAAAAAGTGTGGTGTCGTCGCCGCTTCAGCGGCCGAGCCCGGCCTTGCGCTCCGCCTTCTCGATCTGGCGCAGCTCCGGATGCAGTTCAAGCACGCGGCTCACGGCCTGCTGCGTCGTCAGCTTCGGGTCGACCTTGCGCAGCTCCCCGGCAAGCGCGTTGATCCGCTCCCAGGCGCTGCCGGCCGACGCGCGGCCTGGCGCGCTGACCTGATGGAACATCTTCTCGGTCTTGAGCGACGCGTTCGCGGTGGCGAGCATGCGCTCGACCTTGGCGACGGTGTCGGCGTCGAGCTGGTCGTGCAGCACCTTGAGCAGCGAGCCGACCTCGGCCGCGGTGCCCGGCAGGTGCGCGAACTCGGTTGCGGCCTTCTGGACGAACTGCTCGGTGCGGATCGAGTCAAGCAGCTCACCGTGGCTCTTGCGCAGCGCCTCGATCTCGGTGGCCTGCTTCGCGAGCGCGGCGTCCTTCTCGGCGCTGGCCTTCTGGAGCGCAGCCACGTCAGCGCGCGTCGTGTCGTCGGCCTTCAAGGCCGGAGTCGCCTGGTCGGTATTCGGTTGCATTTCCGTTTCCTCCTCGCGGCGCTCGTCTGTCGCGACGCCGTCGCCTTTGGTTTCTTCGGTCGCCTCCGCCAGCAGCGCGCGCGCGCGCGCGGCGGCGGCATCACGCACTGACTCGGGGAGGGAACTCTGCGGGATGCGCGAGAGCGCGTTGCGCAGGTGCGGCAGGTCCACGTTGCCGGCCGCGTTGCGCACCGGGAAGTGGCGCAACGACCGCGGCACCGTCTTTCCTGCGTCGTCCTTCTCGCCGCCGTCCTCGACGTACAGGAACGCGTCGTCCGGCAGGTCGTTGATGTAGACCGCGTCCCACTCGACCTGTTCGACCTGCTCATCTTCGTCGGGCACGTCGTAGCCGACGATCTTCGCGACGCCGCGCAGCAGCTCGTCGGTCGCGAGGTCCTGCACACCTGACAGCAGACGCGCGGCGCCGACCACCATGTCGGCCTCGATGCCGGTGAGCCCATGCTTCGCGATGAGCGCGGCGAGGTCTTTTTCCCGCGGCGCCGTAGTCTCAATGACGACTTTCAGGATCTCTCGCGCGTGCATGCGTTGCCCTTTCGTGAGCAGGAACGCCTGTCCCTGCGCGCCGGACTCGACGATCGAAAGCTCCTCGACCATGTCCCTCTCCGGCACGCGGTCGAGTCGTGTTACCTGCTTGCGGCCCATCGGGAGCGCTCCCGTACGTGTGTGATTCAGCCGACGTCGACGAACTCGACCTCGGGCGCTGCATCGGTGGCCACGGGAGTCCGCTGACCCCAGCCGCCGATTGAATAGCTCGTCAGCTCACCGGCCTTGATCGCCTGCCAGATCGCCTCGTCGTTCACGCGGGTTCCGACGATCCAATCGCCAGACCGCACGACGCCGGCGCCGAAACGCTGGCGGTATGCCTGGTGCGCCTCGTTCCGCATCGCCTTCGCCCGGTCATCTGGCGTCGGGTACGGCCACACGAAGCTTTCGACCGGCACCGCGTCGGCCTCGCGCTCGTGCCCGAAGCCGATCACACGGCTGCCGGTGAGGAACGCGTGGGCCGCGTCTTCGACTTCCGACGGCGGGACCCAGTCGCCTTGCGAGTCGCCCACCACGTGAGGGCTGAGCGCCACTCCGTAGACGACCCGCTTCTCGTCGTCGACCTTCACGACACTGACGGCCAACGGCTGCGATCTAGAATATGACTTCCGCGCGGCATCGCCGTCAAGCGGCACGCCCGCGAGCACGTGCTCGCCGCGCTGCACGCGGACGTGATCGAACACAACGTCCGTGGTCTCGATCAGCGGCAGCTCGGCCATGGATCCACGCTCGGCGTACGCGAGCGTGATGTGCGGCACGTATCCGTGCGCCATGCTCGGCGGCGCGCCTGCCTCGCTCAGCGCGTTGACGAGTCGTTGCCGGAACTCCGATAGCGCAGGCGCGTCTACGGACGCGTAGATCACGTCTTTCCAGTCGGATGTTTCGCTGCCGTTGAACCTGCCAGTGCCGGCTATCGTGCCAGTTATGGGTGGGAGACCCGAGGCGAATTCGCGAACGACGCGCTCGACGACTCCGGCGTGGTCGCCCTTCACGTACGCCAGCGTCACATGCAGGTTGTCAGCGTCCTCTCCGCCTTCGATCGCGATGGCGGATCGGATGCTTTTCGGCATCTTGAGCGAGACCATGATCCCGTCATGGTCCTTGCACAGCCACCAGAGCGCGGCCTCGTCCGCGCGTCTTCGGATCGCCTCTCGCATGCGCGGACCCTTGCGCGTCACCTCGCCGGCGTCGCCGTGCCGCACGACCGCGCCAGGATGCGGCAGCACGAAGTCCGGCTCGCGGCCGCACTCTCGCAGCGCAACGGCGGCGTGCCGCCCGAGCGCGATCATCACGGCGCCGTCGCTCTTGGCGAGCTCGGCGTTTAGCCAGCCGCGCCACCTCTGCGCGAGCGACGGCCACTCCGCGGATCCTGGATCGGCCTGCACAGGGATCGCGTGCATGCGCCGCACGCGCGTCAAATTGCCGCCGAGCGCGGGCATGTAGCGATCGAAGAGCACACGCCCCTCGGCGCCGGCGAACGGTGTTCCGCGCGCCGCGTCCAGCGCGGACGGCGCCGCGCCGATCAGGACCACGGCGTCGGTCTCGCGCGCCTCGTCCGGAGGCACGATGCGCAGCAGGTCGCCATCGGCGTCGTACTTTACCGATCTTGCGGTGCCGTTATTGCCGGCGACCACGGCCTCGCCAGAGTGCAGTGCCCGGCGCAGCGCGACCACGAACTGCTCGCGCGTGCGGGCCGACGCCGACTTACCGGCGGCGCGCACGACCAGCGGCCCGTCGTCGAGCATCGCGAACAGGTCGTCAACCTCGGCCGGCTCAGGCACTGGCTCAGGCACCGGCGCAACGGCAGCGTCGGCCACGAGCTGCGCGTCCGCGGAGATCTGGTACAGACAGATCCCGAAGCGGTTGATCGGGCCTTCGACGACCATGCAGCCATTGCCGAGGTCGCCGACGTTGAGCGCCTGGTAGAACCGGCAGCCGCCGCACGCACGCGTCACGTCGACGGCGGCGTCGCTGTAGCCGGCCTCGACTTTGCCGAGCTTCCCGCGCGCGAGCAGCAACGTCAGCGTCTCGGCGGCGGTCGCGCCGTACATGTTGCGCGGCCACGACTTCGAAAGCGGCAGGCGTCGGCGGCGAACTACTTCGGGCATCGGCACGGTGACCTCCTTGACGCGAGCCAGCGGCGCGCGCTACATGTCAGAGATCACTCGTTCGCTCTTCTGTTTTCGCCTCGGTTGCTCGCCGGGGCGAAACTATTTTTACGAAAGCATTGACAGCTCAGATGCCGTGCAGTAGCTTGACCTTACCGCTCGACGAACTCCGTCGGGCGTTTTTCGTTTCCGCCTCACGTCACCAGCGCCAGCGTGCACCGGCAGCTCGGGTGCGCCGGCGGCGCGTCGAACTCCAGTCCCTCCGCCACGAACGGCTCGCCCATCCCGACCGGCTCCAGCTCCGCGAGCGCGAGGCACAAATCGTCGGTGCGCGCGCTCCCGACCGCGGCGATCCACTGGCGCTTGACCGTGGCACGGTCGATCAACCCCTCGTCCGCCGCCGCCTCCCACGCGATCGTCTGCCCGGCCGTTTGTGACCGAATGATCTCCGTGCGCGCGATGTTTTCGCTGCGGTAGCGCAGGAGCTTTTTCGAGTACGCCTCGGTCATGCGGTCGACCTGCGCTGCCGGGCGACCCTCGGCCTCGAGCTTCGCGCGCCTGTTACTGACGGCACGGCTCTGCCGCTCGGTCAAGCCAACGTGCTCGCGGATTTCCTTGGCGGCGATGCGCGGCGGCACGCCGTCTGTCGTCATGCGCACGACGATGTCCCGGAGCGAGGCGCGCGTCTCGTCGCCGACCTCGCGCACCAGGCGGGCCGCGTTCTCACGTGCCCACGGCGCCACGCGCGGGTTGACGAGATCGAAGCTGAACTTAAATCCCGCGCGTCTGCGCCCGGAGCCGAGCTGATCCAGCATGCTCTCAAATTCCAACTTGGCTTTTTCGCGCGCGAGCTGTGCCTGCAGCAGCTCCAGGCTCGCGTCGAACGATAGGTCGCGCAGGTCGACCTGCTTCGCCAGCAATGCCTCGTGCTCGCGCACGGCGTCGAGCAGCGGCTGCACGTTGCCGGTCCGCACCGCGTTTGCTAGCCGCACCTCAGTCAGCTCGCCGCGCACGGCCTCGACCATCGCCATGAACTTGCGCTCGAACGCCGCGAGGAAGCGGCGCTGGAAGCGCTGCGACGCGGCGAACGCGCGGTCCTCGCGTGGCGTGTTCTGTTTGGCGACGCGGAACGGCGCACGCATCAGCGTCGGTCTCCGCGCACGAAGAAAATATAGAGCGCTACCAACGTCCCACCGAACACGACGCCGCAGATGAGCGCCAAAGCGGCGATCAAGGAGCAGTTCAATGCCGCATCTCCGCCTCGCCTTGGCCGAAGTAGGCGCCGGCGCACTGCGGGCACACGAGCGTCGCGTCAGACCGCGGAGTCGCGCGGCGGCACCCGAGAACGCCGCACCGCGTGACGCGCCGCGCGTCGATCTCGTCGGCGTGGCGCACCGCGAATTCGGCGAGCCACTTGAGGGCCCAACGCTCGACCATGGTGCCGGCGAGCAGGCCGGCCATGAACGCCGCGAGCGCGATCAATCCACGTCTCCGCCGGACGTGTCGACGTCCCAGCCGAACTTCTCGTCCTTGTAGCTACCGCCGTAGCGCGCCTCGAGGTCTCCGGTCCGGCCGTTGACCACGGCGCTGCGCTGCAGCTTGCCGTCGATATCTACGTACCACTCCAGCACGATGCGCTTCGCGCATGCGCCGGAGTGGTCGCGGCCGAGCTCGCACTGCAGCGCGACGATCTTTGGGTGCACGACGGGGCAGCGGTCGGCGCCGGCCTTGAGCAGCGCGATGTCTGTGATCCACGCTTTGCGCAGCGTACCGTCTTCGTTCGTGATCCATTCGATGACGCATGTCTTCGCGCACGGTCCAACGTGTCCGCGCGGCCTAGCGGCGAACCGATCGCATACGACGTGCAGCAGGTTCGGATGTGCCGAGCCGCACCGCTTGGTCGCGGTCACCGCGGCGGCTCCGGCGTCGGCGTGAAGCCGCGTCCGACCGAGCCCAAGATGCGTTCCGCCTGCGCATCGTCAATCGGGAACGCGGCCGTCATGATCGCGAGTGCCGAGTCGCGCGGCAGAACGCCCTGCGCGACCTCGCTGACGAGCTGCACGAGCGCCTGTACCTGAGCGTCGTTGAGTGCGAGGTCAGGGTCGATCGCCTCGGTCCCAGGAAGTGGCTGCGGTTCCGCGCTCGGAACGACGCCAGCCGGAGATTCGATCTCAGGCTGCAGCGCCGCTGGTAGCCGCGGCACCGGCGAGTCGTCCTGCTCCATCTCCGGCAGCGCGGCGATGCGGCGCAGGTGCCGCTCGAGCTTTCGGTCCAGCTCGATCGCGCCGACGCCGGCGAGCTGCGCAACGTACTGTCCGATCTCCGCGAGGGCCGGCGCCTCGACGTCGCCGTGCACGAGCTTCGGCCAGTGCTCGCGCGGGAACTCCGGGTTGAGCGCGAACAGCCGCGCGACAGCGATGCGGTTGAGCACGTCGGCGATGCCGTCGAGCACCGCGTTGAGCGCGACGCTCGACATCTCCGTCTTCGCGGACGCAAGCGCGAAGCTACCGACCGCGTTCTGCCCGAGCAGGATCCAGTCGTGCAGCACGCTCGTCACGATGTCGCGCTGGTAGCGCCTGATCGTCGCGTCCGTGTCGATCGCGCGGCGCCCGCCCGTGCTCAACAGGCTGAGCTTGTAGCCGGTCGGGTTGCCGTTGATGTCGGTCTCGGCAGGCATCACGATGCCTTCGCGCTCGTCGCGCCGGATCTGCTGCACGAGCTGCTCGAACATCGCGCGCAGCGACGCGTCGGACGCCGACGCCGTCGGGCTCATGATGTGCTGCGGCACGTGCACGACGGGGAGTCCGGCTAGGTCGCGCTCGATGCCGATCGCCTCGATCTCCTGGATCCGCTTCAGGTGCCACCAAGAACGGAAGGCGCGTCTGAGTAAGCTGTTGTGCGTCGGGATCATTGATCGCCCGGCCAAGAACAGATGACTCGGAGCGTCAGTCTCGATACAGACTGTTTCCCTGTTGGATGCTCTCTCTGCCGAAACGATATAGGTCCAATTGCGAGAGCGCACCGGCTTCGTTCGATCGGCTTTGCGTTTTAGTCGGAATGGACTCCACGGGGGAGTGAATTTGACTCGATACATCAACGCATGATGCTTTGCTTTGCGTGGCCTCGTGCACACTGCCACACCGACGCCTAGTGAGCGTACGAGCTGTGCGACGCCGTCGATGAGGTTCTTGTTCGTATTGTTAAATTCGCAGCGCCCGTAGGTGTCCACCGTTCCATCGGAATCCATTAGGCCAGCGAGTAGCGCCCGGCGCTGATCGATCGAACCGTGCAGAAACGAATCGGGTATATGCTTATTGTTTTTGATTCCAAGCGCACGAAGCACAGCGCCCGGGCCGGTCGAATCCCATCTATGGTCACCGTACACGCGGATCTGCCGACCCTGACTGCCTTGTGGGCCGTTGTGTACGGCGACACTCTTGTAACCACATGCAGCAAGTAACTGTTGTTCTTCTTCTAGGTCTTGAGCGTGGCAAGCAATCTGCGCGCCGCTCCGAGAACCATCTCCGAGCCATAATCCGAGGAAATATGGGTCAAGCGGCAAATCTTGTTTCAGATGGTCAAGCGGGCCATTCCATGCAATCGAATGATTCGTGTGACCCTGCGTGCTGTGTGTGATGGATTCCGCTATCTGCTTCGTTGAACGAATGCTCGGCCGTTCATAGAAGTCGTGCGTAGCCCACAAATGGTTCTCGTCCGCGACGATCTCGTCTCCACAGGAAAATTTCAGCTTGAAGCAAGGCCGGTCGCGCCAGCGCGCGGTTGCCGTTACGTAACGAATCCTGCCATTCTCGTCGAATATCTTGTCGCCTTCGCGAAGATCACCCATCGTGCGCCAGCCATCAGGAGTTGGCACCGGCGTAGCTGGATCTAGAGCGTAGCCCTCTGGATTATTTTTTACGACACGCGTGCGAAACAGCAACGCTTTCTCGATCGGCACAAACACCGGACCGGAGCCGAGGCGGTAGTAGTCGTTCTGCCACAGCCCGCGTATCCCGCCGTCGTCCTCGATCTCCCATTCCCACAGCGTGTTCTGTCCGACGATCGAGAACTTGCGCCAGCCGATGCGGCCGTCCGTGTAGTTCGAGCGGCGCGACGAGTCCGTCTCGTCCGGGCCGACGCGCTGCTTGTAGACCTGCTCGAAGTAGCTCCATCCGTACTGCGCGTCGGTGAACACCTCGCCGATGAACTCGCCCCACGGCGCCGCCATGTCCTGCATGCACTCGCGCAGGAACTGCGCCGCGTCCATCGACGTCGGGTGTCCCTCGACCGCGGGCTGCACGTCCCACTTCGCCTGCTTGCCGAGGAACTCGAAGGCGAACAGGAACGCGCCGCACGTGGAGTCGTTGTCTCCCATCTCGCGATAGATTTCCATCGCGCGGCTGCCGCCGAGACGAAGATGCCACTCCTCTTGAATGAATCCGCCCGACCGACGCAGGCCCGTCGAGCTGAGTTGAATGAACGCGTTTTCCGGAGCAGTGGCCAGTTGTCAGATTCTCCACGGGCTCGCCCGCGTGCCGCCGAGCTCAAGCGCGAGCTGCTGCGACCACGCGCCGACGTTTCCAACTGAGACCTCTATCACCGCCATCGACAGCGTATCAACCTGATCGTCGTGCTTTCCCGTTGGGAACGCTAGCAGTTCGCGCTCGAATTCGTCGAGAAACGGCGCGCCCTCGGGAAGGAACACGCGCTCTGTCTCGCAGTAGACCTGCGCCGTGCGCGCCCGCGCGACCTTATCGCCGTGCGGTCGAAACTCGCGGACCGCCACACCGTCGCGGCGCAGCACCTGGACGAGCGCCATCTGGTACTGCACCGACTCGACGGACGCGAACGCGGACCGGTGCCGCTGCCATGCGCCTTTGACGAGATCGGCGTGCGTCGTCGCCTCGGCTCGCACGCGGTCGACGTCGAGCAGCAGCAGCACCCTGTCCGGCGTCAACGCCCACGTCGCGACGACGGTCCAATCCGCCGTCTCTTTCTGCGAGATGGCGAGGTCGACCGTCTGGAATACGACGCACGCGCTGCGCGCGACGACGCGAGGAGGCAGGTCGCGCGGCAGTAGCTCGAAGTCGCCCTGGCTCGCGAGGCACGGGCGCCAGTAACGGAAGTGATCGCGCTTGAAGAACGCGCCGCCCTCCGGGCTCGGGCGCTGCTGAAACAGCGCGCTCCACACGTACGAACCGACGGAGTCCTTGATCCGTTGAAGCGCGGCGACGGGATAACGCTCCGGCCACAGCGCCTCGCCTGGCGTGCGGCCGAGCTGGTCGCCAGGCTCCGCCAGCGCCGGTAGTTGCACGACGTCCCACCGGTCGGCCTCGTGCTCCAGGATCCTGCCGGCCAGGTCGTCTTCGTTCCATCGAGTCAGAAGCATAACGACCGATCCACCCGGCTCAAGGCGCGTGAGCGCGACGGACTGCCACCATTCCCACACGCGCTCGCGGTACGTCTGGCTCTGCGCCTCCTCCATGTTCTTGATTGGGTCGTCCACTAGGAGGAGTCCGGTCCCAGATCCCGTGGCGCCGCCGCCGACGCCGACGGTTAGCATCCCGCCATCCTTCGTCGTATCCCACCGATGCGCGCTCGCGCTGTCCGGGCTCACGCGGAAGCGCAGCCGCGCATGATGCGCCATGGCGTCATCGCGTACGCGACGCCCCCACTTCGCGGCGAACTCCGCGGCGTAGCTCGCGAGCAGAACGAACCGGTCCGGGTGCTCATTGAGATACCAGAGCGGCAGCCAGCGCGAGCAGTACTGCGACTTGCCGTGGCGAGGTGGCATCATGACCATGATGCGCCCACCGTCCGGCTTGGCGAGCTGCGCCATCACGCGGCGCGACAGATGGACGATGTGTCTAGTCCGCGTCCACTTGCCGGCGCTCAGCGTCTCCGCCAGCGTCACCGGCGTCGCCCGCATCTCCGCCCGCGCCAGCACCGCCGCGCATCTCCTCAAGTCTGCCGCGGAAAGCTGGGTCAGCAAGGAGTCTGGTTGCCTCGGCGTCGATTGCATCTGCGTCGCTCTCCCGGTTCTCGACGATCGTGTCCGGCATGCCGCGCGCGAGCCGTTCGATCTGCACGCCGCGCTGGATCAGCAGGCTCGCGTCGCGCGGCGAGAGCAGCAGCCCATCGTCCATGAGCGCCCGGCGCACCGCCTTGCCGCCGAGTCCCTGCAGCGCCATGGCGAGGTTGACGTGCCGGCGCTTGGCCTCCTCGATCTCGGCGAGCGCCGCGTCACGCGCCCGGCGGTCTACGAGGTCGTCCCACGCGGCCGCGCGCTGCGACCAGTTCCAGCGCAGCGACCATACACTGAACGTGCTGCGGCCGCGCCCGGCAACGCGGGCCGCCTCGGCGATCGTGCGCCCGGCGCCGAGGTCACGGTAGAGTACGAAGCCGGCGAACGCCCGCGGCGACTCGCCGCGTTGGCGTTCCCACGGTTTCGGTTCGGATTGTTCCACGTGGATCAGTCTAGCGCTTCGGCGACTTGGCGATCGCCTTCGTCGCGTC
>Ga0214471_10004126_pt1 | contig 11214 bp, 13 predicted proteins | sample RVTome_5_FD_207665 | JGI IMG/M metagenome (GOLD analysis project Ga0214471, IMG submission 207665) | Soil microbial communities from uranium-contaminated site in the Upper Colorado River Basin, Wyoming, United States - RVT142D155 | ecosystem: Environmental > Terrestrial > Soil > Contaminated >... | reverse complement strand
ATAGCCAGACTCCCGCCAAAATAGAAGTGGTGGACAGAGCCGATAAAGATCAGTTCTTAAGAAGCCGCTACTTGTCAAACACGCTCATCAAGCAGATAGATAGCGCGCTCAGCCGCGGGGAGCAATCTATGCTTTATCTTAACCGCCGCGGAACGGCTACCGTGGGCCTATGCATAAGCTGCGGCTGGACTGCCATTTGCCAGCGTTGTGATAGCCAGCTGACCCTTCATCAAGACTTAAGCCAGCTGCGCTGTCATGTCTGCGGCTGGCATGGACGGATACCCTCGGCCTGCCCCGATTGCTCCCAGCCTGATCTGGCCTACAAAGGCGCTGGCACCAAGCGTATTGAAGAAGAAGTCAAAAAACTTTGGCCTACGGCCAGGACAGCCCGCTTTGATACCGACAGCCTCAAGGGAGAGAGGCTGGTAGATTTATACCGGGACTTGCATGATGGAGTAATAAATATCGCTATTGGCACCCAGATGGTGGCCCGGGGATTGGATTTGCCAAAGCTTAAGGTTGTGGGCGTAGTGTCGGCCGATAGCGAGCTTTATCTGCCGGATTTCAGCGCTGGTGAACGTACATACCAACTTCTTCATCAGGTAATAGGCCGAGCTGGAAGAATTAGCGGAGGCCAGGTTGTTGTTCAAGCCTGGCAAACTAAGCACCCGGCTATCAAGTTAGCAATATTGGGCGACTGGCAAAAGTTCTACGCTCATGAGTCCGCCGTAAGAAAAGCCCACAACTACCCGCCTTACGCCTATTTGATGGCTATGGTTTGCTCGTTTGCATCCAGAGCGAAATCGCAAAGAAAGGCCCAAGAGGCAATGCAGACTCTGGCCGACAAGTTTGGTTTGAACGCCATAGGCCCGGCACCAGCTTTTTATGAAAAGCGCGGCCCCTCCTACCGCTGGCAGGTTATAGCCAAATCAAAACGCCGAGGCAAACTACTCAATGCGGCACGCCATTTTCGCCAAGTAGGCTGGCAGATAGATCTAGATCCAATAAACCTGCTTTATTAGGCAGCTGCCGCTTTATGTAAAGAACAAGCCTCTGGCGACGCTTTCAGCAGAGACCCACGGGTTTGTTCTTTACATGGTGTACTGGTATCAATAAAACCAAAAGTGCGATTTTGTTTTTATTGATGGATTTTATACTGAATAACTAGCGAGGTGTATCAATACTAAAACACCTATTCTCCCAACTACTAAACTCCCACCTTCTAATTATTACTGAGGTATAATTGTGGCAAATGACTAGAAAAGACATAATCTCCCTGCCCCACCGCTCGCTAAGAAAGCGCTCGCAAAAAGTCAGCATTTTTGACGACAAGCTTGGAAAGCTAGTGGAGCATATGGAAGGAGCCACTCTGGACTGGGAAAACCATCGCCAGCATGAAGTTGGAGTAGCTTTGGCGGCTCCTCAAATAAATGTACTCAAGCGCCTAATAGTTATCCGTAATGATTTTGACAACAAAGACGATAAATCATTTTTGCCTCTGGTAAATCCTAAGGTAATACGCCGGGAGGGCCGGCAAGTCATGGACTATGAGGGCTGTTTAAGCGTGCCGGACATATACGGCCAGATCCCGCGATACGAGAGAATTAAAATTAAAGCTCAGGACCTCGATGGACAGGAATTCCGTCTAACTGCCAGGGGCTTTTTGGCCCGTGTTTTACAACATGAAATCGACCACACCCATGGAATAATGTTCGTCGACTACCTTAAAAACTCTTGGGACGCCTTTTACCTGCTGAATGATGAAGGCAAGCTGGTACCAATAAAGGAGAGTGAAATTGCCAAACAAGCTGATATTCTTTGGCACTGATGATTTTAGCGCCCCTTTCTTAAGCGCTCTTATTGAGAACGGCTACGATGTAGCTTGTGTCGTCACCAAACCAGATGTCGCCAGAGGCCGCTCGTCCGAGCCCGTAAAGCCAGAGGTAAAAGAGGTGGCCGAGCAGCATGGCGTCCTTGTTTTACAACCAGCAAATCTTAGTAAGATAGCGGATAACTTATCAAGCACTGGCGCCGAGGCTGGCGTGCTGGCGTCTTACGGACGGATTATTCCAGACCACTTGCTAGAGCTGTTCCCCACTGGCATCATCAACGTCCACCCCTCGGATCTGCCTAAGCACCGGGGGCCTTCGCCCATAGAGCAAACTATTTTAGATGGAGACAAGCAGACCGCAGTCAGCCTGATGCAGCTGACTGCAAAGATGGACGCCGGACCGGTTTACGCCAAGACAAAGCTCAATGTCCCAAGCAAAATATCCAAACAAGCCCTTAAGCAATCCTTAATTAAAGCCGGCACCAGTCTTATGGTGGACAAACTGCCGGCCATACTAAGCGGCCAGCTGAAACCCACCCACCAGGACAACTCTAAAGCCACGTATACTAAGCTAATTGAGAAAAGTGATGGCCAAATTGTCTGGTCGCGCTCCGTTCAGGAAATCGAACGACAAGTTCGAGCCTATAAGGGGTGGCCTGGTTCGTTTACAGAGCTTTTTGATGTAAGAATAACAATACATGAGACAAATATTAGCCCTAAGTCAGGCCAGCCAGGTGAACACTTTATTTCATCAAACGGTTTACTGTCGGTCTATTGCGCACAAGGTGCTTTAGAGCTTATATCAGTCCAGCCAGCAGGAAAAAAACCTATGTCTTCCGCCGATTTTATAAGAGGCTACTCTGCGGGCTGAGCGTCGGCCTGCTCCAGGATTTTGGCTGATGCTTGGGATATCTCGGCTTTCAGCTTGTTCAGCTCCTGTTCCACAACTTTCTTGTAATCAGGGTAGTTAGCCTGCAACCAGCCTAGCGCCGCCTGCTGGTCGTCCTTATCTATCAGCTGTTCGAACTCTTTGAGCTGGGAATCTGTTAAATCAGCGGCTATCACCGTTCCGACGTTTAACTCTAACCTCTCATACATGGTGCTGAGCAGGCTGTCCTTGGCTTCCTTGTCTAGTCCGCCCAGCCCTAGTTCTTCTAGTAGTGTGTAGTCTAACTTAATCACCTGCTTAGTTTACGTTTTACCGTTTCTCTAGTAAAGAATTCCAAGCGGTCTTCTTCTTTTATGTTGACTTTAACCTCAGTAGCCAGCTGCAACCCGCACATCTCTCCTTTAACCACTTCTTCGGCTTCTATCTGATTCTTTTGCACCGTGCTCACCACCGCTTGGCCTATCTCCTCTTTGTCGCGGAGGATTTTTACCAGTACACCGGGTTTTACTTTGCCTTTTGTTACCTCTCCTCCACAAATAATTTCGGATTTCGTTGTTTTAAATACACCTTTTACTATCAGTCTACCGATGTCTTCTTCTACTACGTCCGGTTCAAGCAGGGTCTCAAGCTCTTCTTTTGCGTTGTCAATAAGTTCGTAGATTATTTTATACAACCGCACCGGTACTTCCTCTTGAAGAGCCGAGCGTTTGACGTTGGCTGGCATATCGACGTTGAATCCATAAATTATGGCATGGCCGGCTGAAGCTTGGGCAATGTCGCTCTCTTTGATACTGCCTACCCCGGAGCCGACGATCCTAACAGACACTTCGCTGTCGCGCCCTAGAGCCTGCAAGCTGTCTACCACGGAAGTCATGGAGCCCCTTACGTCGGCTTTGACTAGCACCGGCAGCTCTTTGGAGCTTCTATCCTTATGTATCTGGGCCAGCAGCTCGCTACCAGTACTGGCAATTTGGCCGGAGGCGGATTCCAGCTGGTTCTTATCGGCTTCGGCTTTAGCGGCTTTTTCCGATGCATGCACCTTAAATAAAACACCAAAGTTTGGCAACAGCTTGAGACCGGTAATGGTAGCCGGAGTAGAAGGTCCGGCTGATTTTATATGTTCTCCAGTGTGGTCCTCCAGAGTACGCACCTTGCCGAATGCTTGTCCGGCACTGATGATATCGCCTTTTTTCAGCTGGCCATGCTCAACTAGTACCGTGACTACCGCGCCGCGTCCAGTTTCCATATGTCCTTCTATAACTACACCTGCAGCCGGGCCAACGCTATCGGCTTTTAACTCTTCTACATCTGTGACTAGCAGTATCATCTCGAGCAGTTTGTCTATTCCCTGCTTCTTTAAGGCCGAAACTTCCACCATAACGGTGTCGCCCCCCCAAGCTTCAGGATTAAGGTTGTTTTCTGCCAGCTCCTGCATCACGCGGTTGACGTTGGCTCCAGTTTTATCAGTCTTGTTGATGGCTACCATGATTTTCACGCCGGCTTTCTCCGCATACTTGATAGCTTCCAGGGTTTGAGGCTTTACGCCGTCGTCAGCCGCTACAACCAGTACAACCAAATCAGTCAGGTACGCCCCGTGCTGGCGCAGACTGGTGAAGGCCTCGTGTCCCGGCGTATCCAAAAAAGTGATACTGCGGCCATCGTGATCTACCTGGTAGGCCGATATGTGCTGAGTTATGCCCCCGGCCTCTCCTTCTACCTCCTTGGCGTCCCGTATGGCGTCTAAGAGAGTTGTTTTGCCGTGATCTACATGCCCCATGACAGCTACCACCGGCGGCCTGTCGGCCTCTGCCTGGCTGTCGCGCTCCGGGCGCTTGGGGGAGTCGTCTGTCTCTTCTTCTTCCCCGCGGACTAAAGTTGTGTCCTCTAAATCAAGTTCGCCTAAAATTATCTCGGCAGTCTCAAAGTCTATAGAGTCATTGACGGTAGCCATTACGCCGTTTTTGACCAGCTCTGTAATTAGCTGGATAACTTCAATATCAAGCTTGGCGGCTAATTCGCCGACTGTGATGGTATCTGGTATCTCTACGATTTTTGGCACGTGGTCCGCCTCCTTGTTTATCCGAGGACTGACCACGCCCCCGGTTGCTTAACTGGTTGTCATTTCTTCAGGCTAAGGGCGATCTTTCTCGCCTCTTTGTCTATATCCAGAATCGTAAACTGCTTCTTCTCATTGAGCTTGAAGATTTTCTCCGGATCAATGCCTTCACCTTTGCCGAGCTCGGACACATGTACCAAAGCCTCTACGGCCGGACTGATTTGAATAAAAGCGCCAAACGGAGTAATACGGGTAACTACGCCTTCTATCTCGTCACCTTTTTTGAACTTGGCAACTTCCTTGATCCACGGGTCAGGCTGGAGCTGTTTAATAGACAAGCTCAGACGATCCTTGTCTATAGCGATAATCTTGGCCTCTACTTGGTCTCCCACTTTGATGTACTGGTTGGGGTCTTCCACTCTGTCCCAAGATATTTCCGAGATATGAATCAAACCTTCAATACCGTTGACATTAACGAAGGCGCCAAAATCAACCACACCAGTAATAGTGCCTGTAACTTTGTCACCCACATCCAACTGGCCGATAGTTTCTTTCATGTCCTCTCTTATGGCCTCTTTTTCCGAGAAGATAAGCTTGTTCTCTTTGCGATCGATATCCAATACCCGGACTTTTAGCGGTTTCTTAATCAGACTGTTGAGTTTTTGCAGTATCTCATCCTTGTCGGCGCCGGCTACTCTGGGGTAATGTTGGGCGCTGAGCTGGCTGACCGGTAAAAATCCGCGAACGCCTTCGTACTGCAGCAACAAGCCGCCGCGATTGGCGTCATAGGCAGGAAGCTCGATGGTCTCGCCGTCCTTGAACATGCGCTCCAACTCATCCCAACCCTTGTCTTTTACGGCCTTCCTAAGGCTGAGCAGGTTGTAGCCCTCGGGCATATCCGGCTCAATCACGCTGACTGGCACGGTCTCGCCTTCTTCAACTTCATTGCCAAAGCCTATCTCGCGCCTCAGTACCAAGCCGATGCCGTGGACTCCAAGATCAATCCAAATCTCATGCTTCTTAACTGTTCGGACCAGGCCTTCAATTACATCTCCGGACTCGAGGGTTTTTACGTCCTCGGTACCTAGTAAGTCATCCATTGTTACTGCTTTTGCTGCTTTTGCCACTTCTTATAATCTCCTTAAGACTGGTACCTCTCACCGGCAATAGGCCCTGTCCGTCCTAAAAAGGCTTAGGATGACGCTAGGGATCTATCCGAACAAAATTAAAACCGGTTTAATGATTTTAGTCTTTATATAATCCTAACTATTTTTACCGCTGTTGTAAAGAGGAGGCTCTAGCGGTCAGCCGGGTTGAAGGCCTGTGCCAGTTCGCGGCGAGAGTCGCGCCAGTTGATAATTTGCCAAACCATTAGGCCGATGACAGCCGCTGGGATAACAGCTTCTTCCGGTCCGGTGTTAGGCAGGCCGTCTTCATCTGAGGCCACTCTGCCAGACTCACCGGTTTCCGCTGGCGATTCGGTCGCGTCGTCGTCCGCTACTTGCGGCTCAGAGTCCAAATCAGGGATGGCCACCAGCTCGCTGTCGTTTGACTCCTCAGTTGCAGCTGCTCCGTCTTCTGTCGCAACGGTGCCGGAATCGTCGTTCGCAGAACGTATGGTAAAGACAATCAACAGTCCCACCACCAGCAGAGCCAGCAAGAACAACGCGAGTCCCGATAATCTTCCGAAGTATGAGCGGGCATTTTGCATAACGTATTATCCTTCTCCCACCCCTTTGGCACTAGCTTAACATAAATGGCTACATACGGTATAGGTTGACACCTCATGACTTTATAACTTTAAACTTTTAACTTTCAACCTTATACTAGTCTCTATGTACATCGGGGTAGATATCGGCGGTACCAAGACTCTTATAGCCCTGCTTAACTCCGCCGGGAAAATATTAAAACACCAAAAATATCCTACGGACGAACGTTTTGGCGATTTCGCCAAAGATTTAGTCCATGCTCTAAGAGAAGACTTTATGACGGACGAGGTTGAGGGTATTGCCATCGCCGCTCCCGGGCAGATAGATTACCAGTCCGGCGAGGGTAAAATATTCGGCAACCTGCCTTGGCACAACGTACCGCTGGCCTCCGTAGTCAAAGAAGCCTTTAATGTGCCAGTTATTGTGGAGAACGACGCCAATGCCGCCGCCATTGCCGAGGCCCGCTCCCTAGATAAGCCGGCTAGTATCGCCGTATACGTGACTATCAGCACCGGTATCGGTACAGGCATCGTACTGGATGGCAAGCTGGACGAGCATTTCAGACGGAGCGAAGGAGGCTGGATGCACTTTGAGCACAAAGGCGAGATAATGATTTGGGAAAAGTTTGCCTCTGGCCTGGCTCTGTACGAAAGATACGGCAAGTACGCCCGCGAGCTAGAAGATGAGGACGCTTGGCAGGAAGTGGCTTACAACATCGCGCTCGGCTTATCCAACATTGCCACCCTGCTGACCCCTGAAGTCATAATTATTGGCGGCAGCATCGGCCAATACCTGCCCAAGTACCAAAAATACCTGGAAGAATCCATGGACAAGCTTAAAGAGAAGATGTACGACCTCCCCCGTCTGGTCCAAGCCAAGCACCCGGAAGAAGCCGTAGTTTACGGTTGCTACGAGATGTTAAAGGACGAATTAGATGGTTAAGAACATCATGGCCGACCACCGCCAGTTTACTTTTACTCCGGCTGCCGAGTTCAAGTGGTCGCCTTCAAACGACACAATTTATTTTTCTAGGGACATGGCGGGCTCTAAATCTGGCCTTTGGTCGCTCTTGCACGAGCTAGGCCACGCCACCTTGGGCCACAATGATTTCAACTCTGATATTGAGCTTATCAAGATAGAGCGGGCCGCCTGGGACAAAGCCCTCCTTATTGCCGGTAACTACGGCCTTCAGATTGATAATGACTACATAGAGGGCTGTATGGACACCTATCGGACTTGGGTCTCTCGTCGCAGCCGGTGCCCGGTTTGCAACCACGCTGGCCTGCAGCACGCAAGCACAGAGTACAACTGCATCAATTGCGGTGCCACCTGGCAAGTATCGGCCTCGCAAACCTGCAAAGTAGTGCGCCACACAACCAAAAAACCCGCCTAAGATAGACGGGTTTTTATTAAAACAGATTGCCTGTTTAGGCAGCCGTTTTTACTTTGGTGCGGCGGGACTTGCGTCCGCCAGCGGCGCCAGCTTTTCTAGCCAGCTCTCGGTTAGCGTAAAAACCACCGGTGTGGCCGTTCTTGCCGCCTTTTGCGCCAATACGGGCGTAAAAGTCGCCGCCATAGCGCTTTTTGTTGGTGGCGGCTGCTAATTTGCCGCCTGGTTTGGTTCCAGCCATGTTCATGGCTCCATCTCTCCCACCTCGTTAGTTAATACTACCGCCCCTTGTAAAAACAAGATTACTTTATACATTAGCACTTCAAAGTGCTCGTGTCAATATTTACAAAACATGGTTTTGTTAGCTTATTTGACACTGGTAGAGTTATCAATGAATATACCGGTAGTTAAATCCTATCCCCATGAGCTGTATCTAAGGATTAGATTGCCAGTACTGAAATCTGAAAATCGAGCCAGGCTGCCTCTACTCTAAGACAGAAATGCTAGGTCGTTTTCCCAGCTGGAGACATCCGAAAATGATAATATTCTTATAATGATCAAGGGCGCAGCTTAAAGAAGAGCTCAAGGATTATCAGACCTCCAAGGGTACCATTCAGTTTCCGCTGGATAAGCCTCTGCCAATAGATTTAATCAGTAAAATCATTAAATTCGCCGAAAAGAACAACGTTTAATAGTATATATTCCTTGACATGTATATACGTAAAGACGTATATTCAGATTATGAGAAATAAACTATGAACGTGGAAGTACTAGAGGCACTAGCCGAACCCAACCGCTTTAATATCATTGAGCTGCTTCGGGGCGGTCCCCTTCCCGTGGGCTATATTGCCCAGCGGCTAGACATGGACCAGCCTCAAACCTCAAAGCATCTTAGGGTGCTTAAAGACGCCCATATCGTGGCGGCTAAACCTGACGCCCAGCGGCGGCTTTACTATCTCCGCCCCCAAGCCTTTAGCGACATAGAGGGCTGGGCCGAGTCTTACCGCCAGTGTTGGGAACAGCGTTTTGATAATTTGGATGAGTATTTAAAAAATAACCCTTAAGGGAGGAGTAGTTGTGGAGAAGACTAAAGTAACCAAAGATAGAGCTACCAAGACCTTTATTATGGAGCGGGTGTTTGACGCCTCGCTAGACAGGGTCTGGAAGGCCTGGACAACAGATGAAATCAACCAGTGGTGGGGACCAAGAGGCTGGGAGACCACCACCAAACACATGGACTTCACCCCCGGCGGATACTGGCTGTACGGCATGAAATGCGTCGACGAAAACCAAGGCGAATGGTTCGGCCAGGAATCTTGGGGTAAAAGTATCTACGAAGAAATAGAGGCACCCAAGAAGATTGTGTATACGGACTACTTTTCCGATGGCGATGGCAAAATCAATGAAGATATGCCGCCTTCTACCACTAGCTTAGAGTTCTTCGAAGAAGACGGTAAGACCCGAGTGGTAAGCACCAGCGTATTTACGACTGAAGAGGGCTTTGACCAGGTTATAGAAATGGGTATGGAGGAAGGGGCCAGCCAGACTTGGGATCGACTTGCCGACCTGTTGAAGAAGGACTAGCTTTCTACCTGGGAATTAATTCCCTGTAATTTCCAAGCTCCGTCGCGGCTGACAACTTGGATTAGCACAATGTAGGTTTTGTCGTCCTCCGCCTTGATGCGGTAGCTAAATTCCGCCACGTCGTCATTAACATTGGTGTCTTCACTCTTTACGGACGCCGCCTCCCCGCTCAGTACGCTGGCAGCTACGGAACATTGAGCCAGCCAGTCTTCCTCGCTGGCGTTGACTCTAAAACCAAGCGATGTCTCGCTGTACATCTGAGAGCACTGGGAATTTCTGAGCATGTCGATCATGCGGTCAGAAAATTCCTCGGCTCCGGTCAAATCCATTTCCTGGACATCAGAAGTTTGTTCCACCACAGTATTAGCGGCTGGCCTATCCTGCACAAGACCGATTAGCAGGCCTAAGCCAAAAGCCAGCAGCAGCGGCAAGTAGCGCTTTAGTTTGTCCAGTTGCTGTTTGGACTGCTTCTTAAAAGCCTCTGCTCGCTTCTTATCTAGTTTGGGTAGATTTATCTTCGATAGTTTCATAACTGGGAATTAGTATAACAGCATGGCCAGTCAACATCGGCCGTATGATATAAGCATTAAGCGTCTAGCTAATGACAAGAAGTTCTGTCTAGCTCTAAGTCAGAGGTAGAGTTACAATAGCACCTTCTTCAAATCTGCTTTTAATTTCCCAATACTCTCAAAATCCAACCCCGTCATACCAAGTTCTCTGGCGGCGGCTACGTTATGGGGCAAGTCGTCAATAAAGACACATTCCTCTGCCCTTAGATTTATTCTATCTAGCATCAGCTGGTAAATTGCCTTGTCTGGCTTGGCCAGGCCTACTTCGTGCGAAAAGATAGCCGGACTAAAATCATCGACGAATACGTTAATTTTATGAAGCAGGCGGCTAAAAGGCTCTACTGTGTTTGACAGGATTGCCGTTTGAAGACCAGACTGCCTTAATCTCTTGGCGATTTCCAGCATTTCCGGAACCGGCTCAAGCGCACTACCCTCAATCCATATCTGCTGTTTGTTATCCGGCAGCTGCTTGCCCAACGAATCTTCTAGTATCTGCCAAAAGGCAGTTTCATCCAATTTTCCAGTAGAAAATCCAGCAGTTACTGCCTTATTCCAGTGAGGCGATAGCTCATCCTCACTCATACCCAGCATTTTCGCCAAACAGCCAATCCAGCCGCCGCTAGGCAGCTCCGCTAGCACCCCGCCGTAATCAAAAACAACCGCCTTAATCATGTCTTAAGTTTACCTTAACACAATTCAACAGAGGTACTTATGCTTCACTTAATGTCTTTTTTACTTCATTAAGTATTCGTTTTGACATTCTTTCTTGGCGCGTAATGTAGGTTGGAGGACCGATAAGAGTGTTCCTCACGTTTGACTGCATGGTTTGTATGGCTGCAGAGAGCTCGCCGTCATTGTCAAACAAGATTTCCGGCTGCACGGTCAGGAAAAAAGAATAAACGCCCATAAAATATTCCCGTACCCGCCCGTGCTCAACAAATCCATCCACTAATGTCGCAGACAGGTAACCCAGCAGATTTCTGTCAGAGCCCTCCACGGTTCTATATTTCGGCTGATAAATCACTTTCTCACCCGTGCTCAACGAATCCAAAGTGTAGCCGCCGAGCTTCGGTTTGTTCGAACGAAACTCTTTGAGCGTTCTAATGTGCAAAGTGTCGTCAGGGCCATAATTAGTGCGAACTTCATCCAGAGAATTTAGCGTCGCTATATGCTTTAGGGTCGTTTT
>Ga0214471_10004125_pt1 | contig 11215 bp, 11 predicted proteins | sample RVTome_5_FD_207665 | JGI IMG/M metagenome (GOLD analysis project Ga0214471, IMG submission 207665) | Soil microbial communities from uranium-contaminated site in the Upper Colorado River Basin, Wyoming, United States - RVT142D155 | ecosystem: Environmental > Terrestrial > Soil > Contaminated >... | reverse complement strand
TGATGAACTTGCTGATCTCATCGGGACTCGCGAACACGATCGACGCGCGGTCGCCCTGCATGCCGGCGCGCAGGATCACGGGCTTGCTGGGCGCCGGGCCTTCGGGGTTCCCGTTGGTTTTGAAGCGCAGGTTGAATTCCCAGAACGGAAACGTCTTGCCGTTGGCGAGCGTGACGAAATAGCTGTCCTGGCAATAACGAATGGCCGTTACCCGCGCCTGCGCCTCGACGCCGCGCAAGCTCTCGAGGCGCGGCGACGCCATCATGCCGCCCATACCGCCGCCCGCAGACTCCGCCGACGGCTTGGGATTCTTGAGGAACTCGACGAGATCCGCGCGTTGCCCGGCGTCACGAATGCCGCGAAACGTCATCAGATTGCCGGGAATGAACTTCTGTGGATCGGCGATCCACGCATCGAGCGACTTTTCATTCCACGTAACGTCGGCCTTGCGCAGCGCCTCGGAGTAGCGCACGAAGCCTTCCGCCGCTCCGGCGCGGTGACCGAACATACCGGCCAGACTCGGTCCCGTGAGGTGTTCCCCGGATCGGAGCGAATGACAGGCGGCACACGCGCTAAAGACCTGCGCGCCGCGCGCGGGGTCGCCCGCGCCGAACGCGGGCGCGGCCAGGTATAATGTCGTTAGCACAACGGCACAGATCGTCTTTTCCAGTGTCATGTCGGCTTCTCCGTGGATTCAATGTTGGATTGATCGCATGCGCGACCGTGGTTACGATTCATGCACAGCCCGAGCGCGCACATCGCCGCGCACGGTAGCAATGCAAGCAGCACAGGCAATGCCCCGATCGCCGCCAGCCAGTTCCAGCCCAAGGCGACGCCGGCCAGAATTACAATAGCCGCGAGCCACCACGCGCGCCGGCGTCCGCTTAGCCAGTGCCGCCGACTTGGCGCCGCGACCGTTTCCGTTTCCATGTTCATCGTGTAATCCTCGTCATCGTGATGCCATCGCATCAGTGGGTTTCGTATACCTGCGGCTTGACCGAGTCCGTGAGGTAATACACCTCCAGCGGATCCTGCTTGACGCCTGTCATTCCCGGCGATCCGGCCGGCATGCCCGGCACCGACAGGCCCTTGATCATCGGGCGTTCCTTGAGCACGCGGTTGATGCTCTCCACGGGTACGTGGCCTTCGAACACGTAACCGTCGATCAACGTCGTGTGACAGGCTTCGAGCCGCGCCGGTACTTTTTGCGCCTGCTTGATCGCGGGCAGATCGCGCGTGGGGATCACCTCGACGTCGTAACCGCGCGCTTGCAGATATTTCGCGTATTCCCCGCAGCAGCCGCAGCTCGGATTCTTGTAGAGCTTTGCCGGAGTGCCGCCGGCGAACGCGGGCAGCGACAGGCCCAGCGCGGTTATCAGGATTGCTTTGCTCAGCCAGTTCATCGTTTGGTTACCTCGAGTTGAGTAGATGTAAATTTCGCCTAGCATCGATCACGCCGGGATGCGATCGCTGGTTCATGTTGCTTCGCGCGCGCCGGCGAGGGTTCACAGCTAATCGGCGCGGCTATTTTCTTGCTCATGAGCGACACCGAAACCAGAAGCAGTACGGCGCCGAGAATTCCGAACTCTTCTCCTTGCAGCGGCAACAGGGCCAGCGCGCCCGCGGCGCCGAACGAAGACAGCGCCGTGCTCACGACCAGCGAACCGCAGGCGGCGCAGCCGATACCGAGCGCGCCGCTTGCCATCCCGCCCGAGCCGATGGCGAAGTTCTGCCCAGCGGCCATGGCGCGTCTTTGCTTCAGCAGGTACGCGATCATGGCGGCGTTGATACCGAAGAGCACGGCGATCGCGACGGTGTATCCGGCCGAGAGTAGATTGAAATTGGTGACGATACCGCCGAGCAAGCTCAAGGCGATTTGCAGCTTGGCGGTAAGCGCCACGCCGGGTGTGCTGAATACGTCGCCCATCAGGGCGAAGTTCGGAAACCATACCGCGAACAGAAACGCCGCCAGTGCCAGCGCGCTCGCCAGCGCGATGTACCCGGCGTGCGCGAACACGTGGATCAACGCCGTGCGCAGATCGCCGAGATAGCTGCGCATGGCTCACTTCTCCTGGAGCGCCAACTCGGTGAGTTGCTTGATCGCCGCCTGAGGCTGCGCGCCCGAGAGCGCATAAGTCTTTCCGCCTTTCGACACGATGACGCTCCACGGCGTGCCGTTCGCACCGGAAGTTTGGGCGTCACGGATGTCTTCATCGATGCGCTTGTCGTGCCGGCCGCTGACTAGGCACGAAGCAAACAGTTTCTTGTCGAGCCCGATTTCCCGGGCGATTTGCGGAAGCACGGTGTCGATATCGGTTTGATTGTTCGACGGCGTCAGCTCGAAAAACCGATCGGCGAATTTCCAGAACGCGTCGTTGCCGCCGAGCTCGCCGGCGCACTCGGAAGCCACGGCCTCTTTGCGCGCCTTGACGGGATGGAGCTGCTCGATCGGGAAGTGACGATAGACCCACTTCACCTGGCCCCTGGATTCGTCCACTAAATTCTTGACGGTACCGTGGAAGCGCTTGCAGAACGGGCACTCGAAGTCGGAGTACTCGATGAGCGTCACCGGCGCGTTGGGGCTGCCATAGATATGATCGCTTTTGCCCACTGGCGGCACATTGCGCGCGAGTTGGTTCGGCCGTTCCTGTTCCGCGCGGCGTTGTTTCTCGATGAAAGCGACGATGCCGCGCTCCACCCGCATGCTGAATTCTTTTTCGGACAGGGTTCCTGTCCCCGCCGCCAGCCGTTCCTCGATGAGCTTGATCACCCGGGCCTCATTGACACCCTTTCCCGCTGGGCCCGATTTTGCGACCGGCAAACGCTCCTCGATTAGCTGGATCACTTGCGCCTCGTTGAGTCCGTCCGTGGATCCAGAACTTACTTCCTTCGCCAGCCGTTGCTCGATAATCTGGACGACGCGCGCCTCATCGGGCGGGTATGACATGCGCATCGATATGAAGAGCGCGGCGGCGGCCACGATGGCCGCGGCAATCACGATGGCGATGGTCAACTTATTCTGGGTTTCCGGTTTCATGGCGTCAGTGCCTCGTTGGACAATCCTGTTGTGTTAGCGTGCCGCGGGTTGGAGCGATTGCCGGTGGCTCTCTTCCCGTTGAAACAGTCGCTGCTCGGGCGTCCACAGCGTCTTGAGATACGCGATGACCGAGTGAATTTCTTGGGGCGCGAGCGATCCGGCAAAACCTGGCATGGTCAAGCGCCCGGTCTTGTTGAATAGGTCGCGCCAGCCTTCCATGATCATGCGATAAAGCATGGTGTCCGAATGCCGCCAGGCATGTCCTTGCGCATCATGCGGCGGCGCCGGAAGTTCGCCGTGCGCGTCGCGCTGGCGCCATTCGGGCGCGCCTTCGCCGCGCGCGCCGTGGCAGGCGGCGCAGTGTTGCTGATAGATGGTGCGCCCCGATGCGATGAGTTCGGATTCGATCGTCGCCGGCGCAGCGTCGCCGGCGCGTGCCGGCGCAATGCCTGCCGTCAGCACCAAGCAGACTATCGGCCCCAGGCTACGCACCAATGCGCTCCCAGGACTTGACCTGATCGACGCTGCGATACAAACCGCCGTCGGCGGTGCCGGCGTACACAGCTCCCGCGGGAGAGACTGCAAACGCGGTAATGCGCGAAGTGGGTGCGCTCAGGCGCGTCCACTGCTCTCCGCCATCTGTGCTGAGAAAAAATCCCTTGGCCGTTGCCGCATAGACATTCCGCGGTTCGCGCGGATCGTAGGAAACCGCATTCACCGGCGCGGCTAACTCGCCTGCGTCCTGCCAGAGACAAAAGCAATCCATCGAACGACGGACGCCTTTGGGCGTGGCGACTAACAACCAACCGGTCTGCATGCTGCCCGGCATGTTCGAATGGATGAACTGCCCGATACCTTCACGCGGTCCATTGTCCATCCACTTCCAGTGCGCGCCAGCGTCCTCGCTGCGGAAAATTCCTTTGCCGGGGATGTAGGCATAGAGCGTATCGGGTTGATCCGCGTGCGCGGCGAGCGCGACGATATCGCCGCTCGGCAGGCCGTCGTTACGTGCAACCCAGTTTCGGCCGTCGTCGGAACTGCGCAACACGCCGAAGCCGGGACCCGCCAGATACAACACACCCGTGCGCTTAGCCGGCGCTGCCATCGCAGCGATGGCGTTACCTTGAACGCCCGGAGGTAGTGCGATCTTAGTCCAACCCCAGTCTTCACCTTTACTTCGATAGAGCTCGTGTGCACGCGCCATGAAAAGCGTGTTGGTTTCGCGATCGAACGTGAGTGCAACGATTTTCTCCGCCGCTCCGGCGGCTGCACTCGTGGCCATGAACGTGGCAATGAGGGCGAAGAAAATGCCAACTTGGCGTTGCAACATTGCGGTCATGAACCTTTAAGCCTCTCTTGTGTTTGTTTACTGTGATCGTCGTTGGCCAGCGCGTTAACGTACGACACCAGGTGCACCGGCTCGAACTTCAGCCCGTGGAAACGCGCCCGCAGCCGCCCGGTCTGATCAATGACATGCGTGACGACACCGTGCATCTGCACCCCCTTGCCCGCGGGCGTGAACTTCAGCCCGTACGCTTCCGCGACCTGGCGCGTCGTCCCGGCCGGTTGCGCGCTCGTGCGGTAGAGGAACCGCCAATTGCGCGTATCTAGGCCGTAGGATTTGGCATAGCCGGCCATGATCTGGCGCGTGGATTTCACGTCTTCTTCATCGGTGGCGATCGTGACGAACTGGACCTGGTTCTGCATGCCTGCCGTGTTCACCATGGACTGCAATTTGGCAATGCGCACCATGTGCAGGGGACAGACGTCCGTGCAGCGGGAATAAATAAAGTTCAGCACGACAACCCGTCCCTTGAGACCTGTGAGGTTGACCGGATTGCCCGCGAAGTCGGTCAACTGGAAGTCGGGTGCCTTGGTGTCCACGAACTGGGCGTAACGCTCCTGGCCGTGCAGCGCCGACTCGACGTCCTTGAGCGCGTGCGCGGCAACCGGCGATGCCGCGGCGGCAAGGATCGGGAGCGCGGCAATTGGAAACCAGCGCTTCATGACTTTTCCTCCGGGGGATGCTCGAGTTTGAAAAAGGTATACGAGACGCTGAGCACGTGATGTTCGCGCGGAAGCTTGGGCGAGACCGAGAAGACAAGAGTAAACACGCGCAGCTCATCATACAGCGGCAGCATCACGAACCAGGTAAAGGCGAACATGAGCGGCACGACCTGCGCGAGCCTCCAGACGGTTCGTCGCACGCGACGGCGCTGCTCAGGCGAGTGCATGTGCGATCACCCCCGCGCGCGCGGCCGATGTTCGGATATCCGCCGCACGCGGCGCGCGGACGCTAGACGGTAATACTGTAAGCCAATGGTAGAAATGAAGTACAAACACGACGACCCTCCGGTTTTAAAAGCCCTACAACCAGGCGATTCAGCAGAGGGACGTTTAAATCCGAAGGGCGTAGAACTTTAACGTTCGCGGGCGCTTGGGAAGTAGCGGCTGCGGCGGAAGAGGAAGCCTTCTCGGAAGGCCAGAGGCGAGTAGCAGCGTTGTAGCGACAAACAGAACGACCGGCCAGGATTTGAAACCGGCTGATGAAATGACGGCTTCGCCGGAAAGCAAGCGATCGTCCGTGGTGACGGCGCAGACCGAGGGCGGACAGGAAATACCGTCCGCCATCTGTTCCGATCCCGTATCCGCTATCGACGCCGCGACGGCCGATGCTGCATCCACGTATGCCGGTGCCAACAGGCACTGGACGAACAGCGTGGCGATTGACATCACCAATATGCCGAGGAGTGTCACGGCAAGTAGACGACGACGCCGGCGAAGAGTGTGGAGTAAGTTGGCGCTGAATGAATTGCTCACGGGTCAAATTATAGTTGGGTTTCGTCGCAAGAACAACACGACGGTCAAGTTTTTAGAGCACCCGGAATCGTCTCGCGTGACACGGCGCGACCGGTCAAGGAATCATTCCGTGCCGCGCGATGGCCGTCCAACGGCGACCGGCATCTTGAGAAAGATAGACGTCGCGCTCGAACGTGGCGATGGCGTAGTGCGAGGGTTGTCTCGGATTCTGCGCGATATAGGCGACTGCATCGCGCGTCAGTTCGGGAAGCGGCATCGCCGTGGCCTGTCTGTTCTTCAAGTCAATGCGCGCGAGCGCCGCCCGGTCGCGGTAGCTACCGACCCAGAGATGATCACCGTCGAGGTCGAAGTACACGGCAAAGGCCTGCTCACCTCCGGTCAGTTGCTCGAAGCGGGCCCCCGAGTCAGCGGAAAGAAACACCCCGCGATCCGTGGCGACGGCGACACGCGCGGGGTCCGTCGGGTGGGCGGCTAGCGCCGCGATCTTGCCGGCGAGGCCTTGGGCGTCGGCGTGGCGCCAAAGTAGCCCATGGTTTACGGAGTAATGGATGCCGGCGCGGTCCATTTTCGAATTGCGCGCCGCGTTGTATACGTAGATCGCGTTGGTTTGATATCCGGCGGCGAGGAGGTGAAAGTCCGACTCACCTTCGAGTCCCAGCTTTTCCCAAGTGCGCCCGCCGTTGCCACTGCGAATCAGACCGAAGGGATTGACGAGTCCCGTGCCCGTGGCCGGGTGACCGCTGCTGAAGAGGGATGTCTTGGTGGCGGCGAATCCCATGTAGTCGTGCCGCGGCCCGGGGGCCTTCGACCAGCGGCCCTCGTTGTAGACGGCAATGCCGAGGTGAGACGGGATCAAAAGTTGCTTGCCGTCCGGGCTGAAGGCCAAGCCGTGCACGTGGTGCAGCAGTGTTTCGGTCGCAATCACCTGAGCGGAGGTTAACGCGAGCACCATGGCGAGTACCGCGGTGAAACGCCTGAATACTCTGCGACGCAACTGACCGATATGGCGTGGGCTTTTCATGTTTGTCTCCTTGACGTATCTGTGCGTTTGACCGACGCTCTCACGTGGAATTCACGGATTCCAGTCGCGACATCTGCCACAGCAAATACGCCGCCGGGATGACGGCGAGCGTGAGCAACGCGACGCTCAACATGCCGCCGACCATGGGCGCGGCGATGCGTTGCATCGCTTCCGAGCCGGTGCCGCTGCTCCAGAGAATCGGCAACAGCCCGGCGATGATGGCGGCGTTGGTCATGGTAATGGGGCGGACGCGCAGGAGCGCGCCTTCGATCACGGCTTCGCGCACGTCGTCGGCCGTGAATTTCTGTTTTTTCGCCGCGTTGGCCTCGGTACGGCGCTTTAGCGCCAGATCTAGGTAAGTGAGCATCACCACGCCGATCTCGGCCGCGACCCCGCCGAGCGCGATAAAACCCACCGCGACCGCGACCGAGAGATTGTAGCCGAGCAGATACAGCAGCCAGAAACCGCCGACGAGCGCGAGCGGCAGCGTAGTGACGATGATCAGCACCTCCATGCCGTTGCGGAAATTCAAATACAGCAGGAACAGGATGATCACGAGCGTGAACGGCACGACTACGGTCAACCGCTCCATGGCGCGTTGCAAGTATTCATATTGACCCGACCAAAGGATCGTATAACCCGGCGGCAGCTTCACTTTTTCCGCCACCGCCTGTTGCGCTTCGGCGACGTAGGACCCGATATCGCGGTCGCGGAAGTCCACGTAGATCCAGCCCGTGAGGCGCGCGTTTTCGCTGCGGATCATGTCCGGGCCGTCGACGATCTTTACGTCCGCGACTTCGGCCAGAAGGATCGGCACGCCGCTCATGGTTGGAATGGCCAGGCTTCGTATGCGCTCAAGCGAATCGCGCAAGTCCGCCGGGTAACGCAGGTTCACCGGATAGCGCTCGCGTCCCTCGATGGTCTCCATTACGTTCATGCCGCCAATCGCGGTCTCGATCGTTTCCTGGATGTCCATGATGTTGAGCCCGAAGCGCGCAGCGCGGTTGCGGTCGATTTTAACGTCCACGTAGCGAGCTCCGGTCAAGCGCTCGGCGTAGACTGAGGTGGTGCCGGGAACCGCGCGCATGACATTCTCGATATCGCGCCCGACGGTCTCGATCGCCGAGAGCGATGGCCCCATCACCTTAATGCCCACGGGCGTGCGGATGCCGGTAGTGAGCATGTCGATGCGCGTCTTGATCGGCGGGACGATGACGTTGGACAGCCCCGGGAATTTCGTCAGCTCGTACATCTCGTTGATGAGTTTCTCGGTGGTCATGCCCGGCCGCCATTCGGATTTCGGTTTCAATTGGATCATGGTTTCGAACATGGACAGCGGCGCCGGATCGGTCGCCGACTCCGCTCGCCCGGCCTTGCCGAACACGCTGTTCACCTCAGGCAAGGTTTTCAACAGCCGGTCGGTTTGCTGCAAGAGTTGCTGCGCCTTGCCGGCGGAAAGTCCGGGCAGGGTGGTGGGCATGTAGAGCAAGTCGCCTTCGTCCATGTCCGGCATGAACTCGGTGCCGACTTTCATTACCGGAATAATTCCAATCGCGATAAGCACGGCGGCGGCAGCCAGTACGTGCTTCGGGTGAGCGAGCACCAGGTCCAGCAGCGGACGATAGGCGCGCAGCAGCGCGCGGTTGAGCGGGTTTTCATGCTCCAGGCGGACGCGGCCGCGAATGAAGTAACCCATGAGCACCGGCACCAACGTCACCGAGAGCCCGGCGGCCGCAGCCATGGCGTAGGTCTTGGTGAAGGCGAGCGGCGCGAACAACCGGCCTTCCTGTGCTTCGAGCGCGAATACCGGCAGGAAGCTCACGGTAATGATGAGCAGCGAGAAAAACAGCGGCTTGCCCACCTCGGTCGCCGAGCGGCGCACGAGTTCCCAGCGGCTCACCTCCGCGGCCGTCGGATGTTCCATGTGTTTATGCGCATTTTCGATCATGACGATCGCCGCATCCACCATGGCGCCAATGGCGATCGCGATGCCGCCGAGTGACATGATATTGGCATTGATCCCCTGGCTATGCATAACGATGAAGGCGACCAGAATGCCGATCGGCAGCATCACGATGGCGACCAGCGCTGAGCGCAGGTGGAACAGGAATATGAGGCACACTATGGCGACGATCGCAAATTCCTCGATGAGCGTGACAGTGAGATTGCGGATGGCCCGCGTGATGATTCCGGAGCGGTCGTAGGTAGTGACGATGTCCACTCCCTCCGGGAGGCTCTTCTTGAGCACTTCGAGCTTTTGTTTAACCGCCTTGACGATGGCGAGTGCGTTTTCACCGTAGCGCATGATGATAATGCCGCCCGCCACCTCGCCCTCGCCGTTCAATTCGGTAATGCCGCGGCGCATCTCGGGGCCGAGGCGAATTTCAGCGATCTGTTCCAGGCGGATCGGCGCGCCCGCCGAAGTGAGACCGAGCGGAATCGCGCGCAGATCTTTCAGGCCCTGAACGTAACCGCGCGCGCGGATCATGTATTCCGCCTCGGCCAGCTCGATCACCGCACCGCCAGATTCCTGATTTCCCTTCTCGATTGCCATGCGCACGTCCGGCAGCGTAAGGCGATAGGCGCGCAGCTTTGCCGGGTCCACGACGATTTGGTATTGCTTCACCATGCCGCCGACACTGGCCACCTCGGCCACGCCCGGCACGGTGCGCAGCTCGTATTTCAGAAACCAGTCTTGCAGCGCGCGTAGCTGTGAGAGGTCATGCTTGCCGCTGCGGTCCACCAGAGCATACTCGTACACCCAGCCGACGCCGGTGGCGTCGGGCCCGAGCGCGGGTTTGGCCGTGCGCGGCAATCGTGGGATCACCTGCGAGAGATACTCGAGCACGCGCGATCGCGCCCAGTAGATGTCGGTGCCGTCCTTGAACAGGATGTAGACGAAGGAATCCCCGAACATGGAGTAGCCGCGCACCGTGGTCGCGCCCGGTACCGAAAGCATGGCGGTGGCGAGCGGGTAGGTCACCTGGTCCTCGACCACCTGCGGTGCCTGCCCGGGGTAACTGGTCTTGATGATCACCTGCACATCGGACAAATCGGGAATGGCGTCGAGTGGCGTGCGCGCGACGGCGTAAATGCCCGCCGCCACGGTCAGAGCAGTGATGATCAGCACCAGGAAGCGATTGGCGAGCGACCAGCGGATGAGATTGGCAATCATGGCGCGCTGTTAATTTCTACTGCGGTTGCCGGACGCAGGTGTCACGGGTGCGTCGGCAGTGCCGGGTACGGCGGGCTCGCTCGCCTGCATGCGCGAGAAACTTGCGCGCACGCTCGCCTCGGAATCAATCAGGAATTGGCCCGAAACCACTACTAAGTCGCCTTCTTTTATGCCTTGTTGAATTTCAATCCAGTCGCCCGATTCCTCGCCAGGTACGACTTCCACGGGCTGGAAACGGCCGTCACCGAGCGCCAGCACCACGGCAGTCCGGTATCCGGTGCGAATCAACGCCTCGCGTGGCACCATGATTTTTTGTTCGTTCCGCGGGATACCTTTTATAATGATATCTGCAAGCAAGTTGGGCTTAAGTGATGGGTCCGGTTTCATGATACGTACCCGTGCTTTCAGCGAACGCGCGCCGATGTCCGCGTCAGCAGTAACGCTATCCACCAAGCCATGCCATATCCGGCCGGGTAGATCGGGGAGGCGTATCTCGACCGGCAATCCCATCCGCACCCACGTCGCCTCGCGATCAAGGATGTCAACGAGCACCAGCAAACCACCGCTCTCACGAAACAGGTAACCTTGTGTCGCGAGTGTGCGGGACATGCCGCCGCGTAACGCCTTGTAGGTCCGTACGCCGAGATTATTTGCTATTTCGGGCCGCACGCTGACCACGGTCCTCCGCGCGTCCTCTTCATAGACCGGTACCAATTCCATGTCCATGAACGGCGATTTTCCCGGTTTATCGGATTTGAAACCCGGCACCATGGGGTCGGTCCAGTAGAGCACTTTACGTTCCTTTTTTGCTTCGCTCGCGTTGGCGGCGGTGGAAGCTAGTTCCTTCCCGGGTAAAAGGAGATACCAAGTCCCCAAGACCGCGAATGCGGCAGCCGAAATGATGCCTATCAAACTTGCCTGTGTCCGGTTCATTGTTGTTCTCCTGTGAGGTATAGAAGCTCCGCCTGGATCTTGGCGAGGTCGACGCGCACGCGCGTGTATTCCTGCTCGGCGTCGAGCGCCTTCATCTGCGCCTCGCGGTATTCGGTTTGATCGCGCGCGAAGCCCGCGATCGTTACTTGCGCTTCGCGTCGAATCGCGGGCAACAACTGTTCCTGGAAAATCTTCGCGCGCGCGGCCAGGGCTTCGCGTTCGGCGCGTA
>Ga0214471_10004122_pt1 | contig 11216 bp, 8 predicted proteins | sample RVTome_5_FD_207665 | JGI IMG/M metagenome (GOLD analysis project Ga0214471, IMG submission 207665) | Soil microbial communities from uranium-contaminated site in the Upper Colorado River Basin, Wyoming, United States - RVT142D155 | ecosystem: Environmental > Terrestrial > Soil > Contaminated >... | reverse complement strand
CGGAAGTCCCCATGCCCGAGGAAGTCATCGCCGTACACGGCATCACCGACGGCGACGTCGCCCAGTCGCCGACCGCCGCCGACGTGCTCCCGGAGTTCTTCGCCTGGACGGGAAATCTCCCGCTCCTGGCGCACAACGCGCCCTTCGATGCGGCGATGCTAGCTTCCGAGTGCGCACGACTGGGGCTGCAGCCGCCGGCCTGCCCCGTGCTGTGCACGCTCAAGGCCGCCCGCAAGCTCCTCAAGCTTCGCTCGCATTCGCTCGTGAATCTGGTACGCGAACTCGGCCTGCCGACGGCGCGCCACCACCGCGCCACGGACGACGCCCAGCACGCCTTGAACCTCCTTTGGCGCTTGCAAGAGTCCGTGGACCCGGCGTTCCACGTCTCGGCTCTGGGACACGGCAGGGACTTGGGCAGCTACCAGGCCGATCCGCCGCGCCTGCCTCTTTCGCGGCGCCTCCTGTCCGAAGCGGCCGAATCGGGCGATGCGGTGGACATCGTCTACCGACTTCCCAGCCAGCACACGGTCTCCGCACGGGTGAGCCCCCGCTACTTCTTCCGGCGTTCCGGCGCGATCCTGATGGAGGCGCTGTGCCACCAGGCCCTGCACTACAAGTGCTACCGCCTGGAGCGGATCGCGGCCGCGCATCCGTGCTTCGACGCCCCTCCGGTCCACGTCAGGCGGCTCGCGATCGGAGCCTGAAGGCGAAAATGGCCGGTTCTGGCCTGCGAGGGCCGTCCCCAAAGCGAAAAAAAGGGCGAGAGCGGGCGGATTCTGCGCCCTAGTAGAGAGGGCTCCTTGTCGGAGCCGGTTTCGCAGCTTCGCGCGGTGTATCCGGGGCCACCTTGTCCCCTCATCGCGTATACTTCGAAACAGACCGGGCGCAAACACAGGGCCTTCAGCTATGTGCTCCGGCGGCTTTCGAACTGGGCTACCCGTTCGCCAATTTTCCACACCGAGGCAACCATGACCGACATCGATACCCTTCCCACCGGCACTGAGGCAGGCAGTTCTCCCGTCAACGGCGGAGCCGACAGTCAGCCCGAATTCCTTGGCCGTGAAGAGGGTGGATCGGCGCCGCAGTGCGATCCCTCCGAGGACGTCGAGAGCCTGGAGCGCGAGGAACTCGAAGAGCGCTACCTCGACATGAAGGACGAGGTGTGGCGTCTGCGGCGCTCGCTCAATCTCAATCCGGCCTCCGGCGCGATGCCCAACAACGGCGGCTACGCAGCGCCGGGCGGCTTTCTGAGCCGGCAGCGCGTGGCTGTCTTCGTCGACGTGCAGAACATGTACCACTCGGCGAAGAAGACATTCGGCAGCAACCTTTCTTATGCCCGGATGCTGCGCCACTGTGTCCGCAATCGGCGACTCGTCCGCGGCATCGCGTACGTGATCGAGCGTGAAGGCATCGACCAGATCTCCTTCCTCGACCATCTGCGCTACTGCGGCCTCGAGGTGCGTCGCAGGGAAGTGATCGAGCGCATCGACGGTTCGCGCAAGGCCGAGTGGGAGCTCGGGATCGCGGTCGACATGTTGCGCATCGCCGAGAAGGTCGACGTGATCATCATCGTGTCCGGAAACGGCGTCTTCGCCGACATCGTCCCGATGCTGCAGGCCAAGGGCGTCAAAGTCGAGTGCTGCGCGTTCCGCGAGAGCATGTCCGAAGTTCTCGGTCGCTCGGTCGACCAGTACCACGCGCTTTCCGCGGAACACCTCTACCGCTGACCGCGGACGAACCGCCCGCGCCAGTGCGCACAGCTTGCGCCGCGCCCTTCCGATCGGGAGCGCGCGGCGATTTCGTTCAGCGCCACTTGGACCCGGACGTGCCGTAGCCGCCACCGCCCGGAGTCGCGATGCGCAAGCGGTCGCCGGCCTGCAAGGCCACCGGCTCCCCCGCCCCGAGCTTCGTGCGCCGGCCACAGCTCAGGACCACGTCCTCGCCGGCCCGCCCATCCTCGCCGCCCTCCGCGCCGGCCGGACGGGTCGCCCGGCGCGTCGCCGTGACCGCGGCCCGCACGGGCGCGAGGAATTCGATCTCCTTGACGAGGCCGTCGCCGCCGCGGTGCCGGCCAGTGCCACCGCTGCGCTTGCGCAACGCCAGCTCGTGCACGCGCACGGGAAGTTCCGCCTCCATGACTTCGACAGGAGTGTTGCGCGTATTGGTCATGTGCGTCTGCACGCAGCTCGCACCCGGCCCGCGAGGCCCTCCGCCTGCGCCGCCACCGAGCGTTTCGTAGTAGACGAATTCCGCGCCCGGCCGCCCCGCGCCGCGCCAGTCCGAGGGCAGCCGGCCGCCGAAAGTGAGGTTGTTCATGGTGCCCTGGCTCGCCGCCGGCAGCCGGCCGGGCAAGAGGCCGCGCAGCGCGGCGAGCAGCACGTCGACGATCCGCTGACTGGTCTCGACGTTGCCCGCCGCAACCCCCGCCGGCGCTTCCGAGGAAATCACGGACGCTCTTGGGAAGAGCAGTTCGGTCCGTTCCAGCGTGCCGCTGGTCTCCGGAAGGTCCTCGTCCGCGAGTGCCTGGAGGACGTAGAAGATCGCGCTGTAGGTCACGGCGCCGTGCGTGTTCCAGGATCCCGGGACTTGGGGCGACGATCCGGCGAAATCGAGCCGAAGCCGACCGGCGCGGTTGCGCAATTTCAGCGCAATCCGGGGCGTGCCCGGCCCGTCGAGGGTGTCTTCGGCAGCCGATTCACCTTGCGGCCACGAACGCAGCAGCGCCGCCGTGAGCCGCGACCCGTGTTCCAGCAGACTGCGCATGGCGGCGACGGTCGCATTCGCGCCGTACCTGCTACGGAGATCGCCGAAGCGCTCGGCGCCGCGCCGCAAGGACGCCCATTGCGCCATCAAGTCTGCTTCCCGTGCTTCGGGGTCGCGCATGTTGGCGGCCACGATGCGCCAAATTTCCTCGCAGCGTCCGCCGGCCCGCACCAGATGCACGGGCGGCAGCCGCAGGCCTTCGCCATAGAGATCGCGCGCGCCTGAGAGGCTGCCGGGTTCGGCCCCGCCGACGTCGGCGTGGTGGGCGCGGTTCATCAAGAAGCCAAGGCGCCGCCGGCCCGAATAAAGCGGCGCGACCACGGTCACGTCGTTGAGATGCGTGCCGCCCCGGTGCGGGTCGTTGAGGACGATCACATCGCCGGGCCCCGGGTCGATCTCGCGCAGCACCGCCGGTACGGTCAGGTGCGCGCTGCCGAGATGCACGGGGATGTGCGCCGCATGGGCGATCAAGCGCCCTTCGGCATCGAGCAAGGCGCACGAGTAGTCGCGGCGTTCCTTGATGTTCGGCGACACCGAACTCTGCTGGAGAGCCAGCCCCATTTCTTCGGCGACGCTGGCGAAGAGATGCCGGAACACCATGAGATTGGTGCGGTCGTGCTTCACTGCGGCGGCTCCATGACCAGTGCGCCGTAGGCATCGACGGCCGCGCGCCATCCAGGCGGCACCACGGTCGTGCCCGAATACTCGACGACCACTGCGGGCCCCCTCAGGTGATGACCGGGCGCCAGGTCTTCGCGACGGTACCAACCGGCTTTGCGCGTGCCGCCGCCGTGCTCGGGAAAGCGCGCCGGCCGAGTCTCGAAAGCTCGCGCCGCCTTGCGTCGCAGCGGCTGCTCCCGCCATGCGGCGTACGAAGGTCCGTCGGCCTGCACGCGGATGGCGACCAGGATCACCGGGCGATCGTCGCGGGCGTATCCGAAGCGCTGCTGGTGGGCTGCATGGAATCGCTCCAACGCCTGTGCGCCTTCGGGAATCGCGAAGGAACCGGCCTGGCCTTCTCCTCGCAATTCGAGGATGCGCCGCACACGCACCTTTCGTGCCGGAACGCCTTCCTCGCTCAATCCGGCCCGTGCTTCGGCGACCAGCGGCGCGAACAGCTTCGCCCGCTCGCCGGGGCCGGCCAGCGGCGCAAGCACGCTGCGCGCCAAGGTCCGTCGCGCCGGCGCGGCGAGCAGGCCCAGCGCGCTGAACGCCCCGGGAAACGGCGGCACCACGACGCGCGGCATGCCCAGCCGGTCGGCGACCCAGGCGGCGTGGAGCCCGCCCGCACCGCCAAAAGCGTAGAGCGGAAGTCCGCGGGGATCCCAGCCTTCGGCCAGGCTCACGTGCCGCAGCGCGCGCTCCATTTCGGCGCTTGCGACTTCGAGAACGGCGGTCGCCGCGCGTTCGGCGCTAATTCCGCCCTGCTTGCCGAGGGCCGCGAGGGCTCGCGCGCTCGCGCGCGGATCGAGGGGGAATTCACCGCCCAGAAACGCCTGCGGATGGAGACGGCCGCAAACCAGATGCGCATCGCTCACGGTCGCGCGCGTACCCCCGCGGCCGTAGCAGGCCGGACCAGGTTCGGCGCCAGCCGACTCCGGGCCCACAGCAAGCGCGCCGCCCGCGTCCCACCGCGCCAGACTGCCACCGCCGGTGCCGACCGAATGCAGCGGCAGGCCGCGGGCCAGCAGCGGCAGGCCGGCGAGTTCGAGCGGTTCGAGCGGCAGTTCGCCGTCCTCGCCCCCCGGCAGCAGCGCCACGTCCGTGCTCGTGCCGCCCATGTCGAGAGTGAGGATCGCCAGGTCGCCGCGCGCGTCCGCCAGACTTCGTGCCGAAGACAGGCCGCCGGCCGGGCCGCTCAGAGCCAAGTGCACAGGCCGCGCGGCGGCCGCTTGCGCGCTGGCCGTGCCGCCGTCGCTGCGCATCACGCGCAGCCGGCTGGCCGGTCCCCAGCGTTCCCGAAGCGCCGCGTCGAGGGCACCCAGCGCGGGTCCGATCACGGGATGGAGCGCGGCGTCGGCCCAGGTCGTGGTGGTGCGTTCGTATTCACGGTGCTCCGGAGCGACTTCGCAGGACAGCACGACCGGAACACCGAGGCCGCGCAGCGCCCGGCCGAGGCGCCGCTCGTGCCGTCCGTCCCGATAGGCGTGCAACAGCGCGACGGCGACTGCCTGAGGCTTCAGGGCACGGACTGCCGCGACCACCCGAGTCACTTCGGCGGCCGTCAGCGGAGTGACCGTCTCGCCCAGGGCGTCCAGGCGCTCGCGCGCCTCGACGATGAGCGCGCGCGGCAACGGCGGGCGCGGCGGGTCCGGTTCCAGGTCGTAGAGCCGGTCGCGCGCCTGGCGCCCGATGGCGAGCACGTCGCCGAAACCCTCGGTGGCGACCAGGACGGTGCGCGCAAGCCGGCCGGTGAGCAAGGCGTTGGTCGCGTGCGTGGTGCCGTGCACGAGCTCGACACCGGCGGCAGCCGGGCCGGCCGGATGCAACGCTTCGAGGGCACCCAGAACCGCCTGTTCCGGCCTGCTCGGCGTGGTAGGCCGCTTGTGCACGCGCCAACCATCCGCCGTCGGCATCACGGCATCGGTGAAGGTGCCGCCGGTGTCGACCCCGGCGCGCGCTCGCTTGCCAACCACGTGGGACGTCGATCAGCCGGAGAAGGCGATCGCGCCGGCTTCGCGCCGCGCGCCGGTGGCATCGCAAACGGCGAAATTCTTTTCGCCTTCGCGGCCGAGCATGCTCGCCGAGCCGTAGAGACCGTCCTTGCGCAGCGCATAGAAGCGCAATTGGAATGTCGGCCGCCCGGAACTCCAGAGTCCGGGCTGCCAGCGCGCCATGCGCTCGGTCTGCTCCGCCACGCGACGAAGTGCGTACAAGCAAGCCGCTTCGGGCGTGTCGCCCGCGCGCATCCTCTCGACCACCAGCCACGAACCGCCCGAGTGGATCGCGGCCTCCCCGCGACCGGTGGCTCCCGCGCTGCCGACGCCGTTGTCGCAATAGAGACCGCAGCCGATCAGCGGAGAGTCGCCGACCCGGCCGGGAATTTTGAACGCCAGTCCGCTGGTGGTCGTGCAACAGCCGAGATCTCCGGTCGGCCCGAGCACGGAACAGTGGATCGTGCCCATGGGCCGGTCGAAGCCCGCCTCGGAGACTTTGCCGCCGTCCTCTGGCGAAAGGTAGTCGTCGGACTTGCTGTGCGAGGCGCGCCAGTTGCGCCAGATCTCGCGCGCGCGGTCAGTAAGCAGGTCCTGCTTGGGGAAGCCGTACGAGAGCGCGAAGCGCTGCGCGCCTTCTCCCACCAGCAGGACGTGGTCGGTGTACAGCATGACTTTCTCGGCGACTTGCGCGGGATTGCGGATCCCTTCGATCGCCGCGACCGCGCCGGCCGTGTGCCGCGGGCCGTCCATGCAAGCCGCGTCGAGCTGCACGACGCCTTCTTCGTTCGGCAAGCCGCCGAAACCGACGCTGGTGTCGTCGGGGTCGTCTTCTTGGATCGCCACACCCATCACGGCAGCGTGCACGGGCGCGACCGAGCCGCCGGCCGCGTCTTGCCAGGCTTTCTCGACGGTGCGCAGACCGTTCGCCGAAGCAATGACCAGGGCGCCGGCGCGCGGGCGGGCGGCAGTGGCGGATGCGGAACGGGCGGCGGCGCCGGCGAACAGGCCGGCGCCGGCACCTTCCAGGAGCTGGCGGCGAGTGAACGAACTCATGGCCACGATTGTGTCCTCGCCGCGGGTCAGCTGGCGGCCTTCTCCCAGGAGACCGCCCCGCCGCCGTGTTCGACGAGCAGCTCCGCCAAGGTGGCGGACGCCGAAACGGGCAATTCCGCCGTCCCGGTCCATCCAGCCTCGTCGAAGGCGGCTTCGGTCCAGACGAGGCCGCCGCAGAGCGCTTCCAACTCGGCGCGCAGGCCCAGCCGCTCGAATGGCAGCCGCACCCGCCAGCGTTCGCGAGCTTCCAGGAACAGCGTACCGGCGTCCAGCAGCGCCCGCTGCGTTGCCGCGGTGTACGCCCGCACGAGGCCGCCAGTGCCGAGTTTCACGCCCCCGAAGTAGCGGACGACGATCACTCCCGCCTGCACGAGGCCGGCGCTGTCGAGGACCTGCAGCATTGGCCGGCCGGCCGTCCCGCCCGGTTCGCCGTCGTCGTGGAAGCGATGCGTGGATTCGAGGCGCCAGGCCCAGCAATGATGGCGGGCCTTGGGGTGCTTCGCGCGCGCACCGGCCAGCGCGGCCACGAAGGCAGCTTCGTCCGGCATCCGGAAAACGCTGCCGAGGAATCGCGAGCCGCGGTCTTCGAAGTCGCCGCGGCCATCGCGCGCCGGCACGAGGACCCCGTCCCCGGTCACGGCTGGGAGTCGGCCAGCTGGTCGCCGAACAGCACGGCGGTGCGCGCGCGCGCTTGCGGCGGCACCTGATCCGGCGCCGTCATGACCGCGCCCTTCAGCACATCGTTCCAAGGCGAAGGGCCGAGCCGGTCGAGGTGCGGGATCGCCGCGGACACCAGCCGCCGCGCGTTGGCGGCATTCGCGCGCGCGGTGGCGATGATCCGTTCGATCGTCACCTGGCCGTGCTGGGAGTGCCAGCAGTCGAAGTCGGTGATCATGGCCACGCTGCAGTAGGACATGCCCGCTTCGCGGCAGAGCTTGGCTTCGGTCGCGTTCGTCATTCCGATCACGTCGCAGCCCCAGCTCCGGTACAGCTCCGATTCCGCACGGGTCGAGAACTGCGGGCCTTCGATGCAGACGTAGGTGCCGCCGGAACGCGCTTGCAACCCCAGTGAGTGGGCGGCTCGCTGCAGCACGTCGATCATGGCCGCGTCGACCGGCTCGGACATCGGCACGTGCGCGACGATCCCGTCGCCGAAAAAGGTCGACTCGCGCCGCGTGGTGCGGTCGATGAATTGGTCCGGCAACACGAAGGTACCGGGCGGCAAGTCCTCGCGCAAAGATCCGGCGGCCGAGACCGAGAGGACCCGGCGGACACCGAGCGAGCGCAAGGCATGGAGGTTGGCGCGATACGGAACCTCGCTCGGGAGAAAGCGGTGGCCCGCGCCGTGGCGCGCGAGGAATGCGATCGGGACCCCGGTGAGCTCGCCCAACTGGACCGCATCCGAAGTCGGCCCGTAGGGCGTGTCGATCGCCAGTTCGCCGACGGAATCCATGCCGTCGAGGCCGTAGACGCCGCTGCCGCCGAGAACGCCAATCCGCGCCGTTGCGTTCACTGGTCCTCGCCGCTGCCGGGTTCGGACTTCCGTTCCGGCGGCCGCTTGCGGTTCTTGCCGGCGTTCGCCCAGGGACTGGGCGCCTTCACCGCAGGTTTTTCGGGCCACTCGCTCGTGCGGTCGCGGGCGCCGTCCCGGGCGGTTTCCCGGGTGCTTTCGCCGGCGCGGGTGCGGACGTCGTCCCGGTCCTTGCCCCGCGACCGGTCTTCGTTCCGCGCCGGTTTCCAGTGGCTGCTGGAAACGCCGGGAGCGCGCGCTCCGGACCGCTCCTGCGGCCGGCCGGCGGGACGGCTCCGGTCCTGCCAGACCTTGCGGCGGTCGTCTCCGCCGTCCCCCGCCCCCGGCTGGAAGCGTTCCGGCCGAGCGGAAATCCGGCCTTCGTCGTCGGGCCAGGGCAGCCGGTGCCGCGACACGAAGAGGATCAAACGGTGGTCTCCGGGTTCGGTCGGCATCACCAGACGCTTGGCGACGAGCGTCGCGTACGCGCCGCGCGGGAGCGTGAAGCGCAAGCGCATCTTGTGCTGCCGGTCGTACAGTTCGTCGCGCTCCGCCGGCGCCGCGCGCAGGAATTCGGGCACGAGCAACAAGCCGCGGTCTTCGCCCTTCGGCCGGAAACCGGGCAGATCGAGCTTGAGAAAGTCTTCGGCGGCAACGCCTTCGGAGCGGAAAACGGCCTCGTAAAGGCGGGTCGCGCGCTCGTCGAGGTCTACGCCCTCGCCGAACAGCGGCAGCCTCGCAGCCTGCAGTTCCGCGAGCACGTCGGCTTCGAGGTGGCGGTAGACCGGCAGCGCGCCGTCGTCGCACGGCAGCCAGGCGAGCTTTTCCTTGGGCACCACGCTCTTGATCCACAAGCCCGCGGCCCGGTTCCACAAGTGCGACTGGTACGCGAACAGGTGGATCGTGCGTTCGGTGGTCGCGATGCCGCGGGCGAGCGCGGCCGGCAGGTCGTCGGGATTCTCGAGCAAAGCCGCAAACAAGCTCTGGCCGCGGCGGCCCTTGCTGAACGCAGCCAGTTCTCCCCACATCCCCCAGCGCGACGCGATTCCGGACTTGTAGCGCTCGATTTCTTCGCTGCCGTAGGGCGACGGAGCGCACATCAAGTCCTTGAGCGCGCCGTCGAGGTCGCCGCGCAGGAGCCGGCGCACCACGAAGCCCTGGCCGTGGCGCAAGCAGCCGAAGCGCTGGTCGTCGAAGTACGCCGGCAAGCTCTGGTCGCGCACTTCCTGCAGGTTGACGCGCACGCGCCGCATGTCGTCGCCGCGCAGGTCGCGCACCACGATTTCGAAGGAGTTGGCGCGGTTGTCGCGGCTCTCGAGCGGGCGCGTCGCCGGACCGACCGAGCGGATGGTCAGCCGGTCGTCCTTGAAGGAGATCTTGCGGCCGCCCGTGACGGACATGAACTGGCCCGAAATGCCGTCCTTGTCCTTGAGGCCGGCGATCGCCACGGCGCTGCGCTCGACGCCCGCTTCCCGCGCGACGATCGTCACCGCCTCCGGCGTGGTCATCCCGCGTTTAGTGACCCGGTAGACGATGTGCTCGCCCGGGCCCAACAGGTCCGAGTCCTCGTCGAGGACTTCGAAGACCCGGAAGTCATTCTGAATTCGCTTGAGACGCACGCCGCCACTTCTCCATTTTGCTGAGGAGGACCTTAAGGTCCTTGGGGTAGGGAGCCTCCACCAAGAGCTCTCCCCCGTCGAACTTCGGCGCCTTGATCGAAGCGGCGTGCAAGGTCAGCCGGTCGATGAGCGGCGCCTCCTGCCGGCCCGGCTTCGCCCGGTACCCGGGCTTGAGTTCCGAGAGCAGCATTCTATCCGAACCGCCATAACGCGGATCGACCGCCAACGGATGCCCCAAGGAAGCCAGGTGCACGCGGATCTGGTGCGTGCGCCCCGTCCGCGGCCGCGCTTCGACGAGCGAGTAGCCCCGGAACCGCCGCATGGGCGTGTATTCGGTGCGTGAAGGCTTGCCGCCGGCCTGGATCTGCATCCGCCCGCCGTCGCGCCGGTCGGGCGCGAGCGGCGCGTCGATCACGCCGCCTTGGCGCACTTCACCGATGACCACCGCGTGGTAGATCTTTTCCATCGATCCGACCTCGAACAAGCTGCGGTAGAACCGTTCGGCCTCGAGCGACAGCGCGTACAGCAGCACTCCGCTGGTTCCGAGATCGAGCCGGTGCAAGGCCCGGGGGCGCGCCACGGGCAAGCCGTCCGGCCGGCGGCGGTCTTCGGCCCAGTCGAGCAGGGCGCCGGTGAGAGTCACCGGGTGCTCGCCCCACCGCCCGGGCTCGACGGGAAAGCCGGCCGGCTTGTTGACCGCGACCAGGTGTTCATCCTGATAGAGGACTTCGAGCGCGAGGCCGGTCCGCGCGACCTCGCGGGGCGCGTTCTCCGGCGCGTCGATCAAGATCAGCTGCCCCGGCCGCAGCCGCTGCGAAGGCTGCACGCGCTGGCCGCCGAGCGTGATCCGGCCAGTGCGCACCAGGTCGCGCAAGGCGCCCTTGGAGATGCGCGGCCAGCGCAGCGCGAGGAATTCGTCGAGCGGCATCCCGCCCAAGTCATCGGGCACGACCAGGTGGTCTTCCATCATCCGGTTCTCGATCAGGCGTCCGAGGCCTCGAGCGCGGCGGATTCCAGAGCCATCAAGGCCGGCAGATTGCGCCAGAGCCCGTCATGATCGAGCCCGTATCCGACCACGAAGGCATCGCGGTCCAGTTGCAGCAAGCGGTCGTCGAGCACGACTGGAACGCGCCGCCGGGGCGTCTTGTCGATGAGCACCACCGAGGTCAGGCCGGCGGCACCCATCCCACGCACGACCTCCTGGGCGCCGGCGAGGGTCCGGCCCGTGTCCAGGATGTCGTCGAGCAGCAGCACGTGGCGGCCGCGGACGCGCGCGGCGTCGGGGCGCAGCAGGAGTTCGGGAACGTGCGCCGGCGCGGTCCCGGAGCCGTAGCTGCACATGCGCAGGAACTCGAGCTGCAGGCCGGGTTCGAGCCGCCGGACGAGGTCGGCCGCGAAGATCGCCGCGCCGTTGAGGACCGCAACGACGGTCAGCTTGCGGCCGGAGAAGCGCGGACGCAAGCGGGCCGCGAGCCGGTCCAGACCGCGCTCGATCTCGGCCGGCGCCAACAGCACCGTCGCGTTCGGCACCTCCATTCCGCTATTGTGCCGGCGCCGCGCCGCGGCCGTGTCGTCGATGCCCGATCCCGTCCCCGCCCGCCCGCCCTCCGCCCG
>Ga0214471_10004121_pt1 | contig 11216 bp, 12 predicted proteins | sample RVTome_5_FD_207665 | JGI IMG/M metagenome (GOLD analysis project Ga0214471, IMG submission 207665) | Soil microbial communities from uranium-contaminated site in the Upper Colorado River Basin, Wyoming, United States - RVT142D155 | ecosystem: Environmental > Terrestrial > Soil > Contaminated >... | reverse complement strand
CACGTCGGAGTCGCCCAGGGCGACTCCGACGGCGTAGCGGCCGAGTCGCAGGCCGTCGTCAGCGCGTCCCTCCCCATCGTCGCCATGAAGGGCGGCACCATCGCCAAGTGCGAGGCCGGCGCCGCCGTCTCCGCCCTGGATGTCGTGTCGTCTGACGCGAGCGGCCGCGCCATCACCCACGTCTCCGGCGCCGGCAACTACCGGCTCGGCAAGGCCCTCGACGCCGCGGGTGCCGCGGGCGAGATCATCCGCGTACAGCTCAGTCGCGAGCTGGACGAGGTGACGTGATCCTGACCCCGACCCCCTGACCCAAGAACCCCCAAGCAAGCCATGAAGAAGGCATACCTCCAACCGGGTCGGGCCGACGTCCACGTCGACCGCCCCCTCTCCAACCTGTCGATCGCGTTCCGGCAGTCGCAGGACGGCTTCGTCGCCGACCGCGTCTTCCCGAACGTGCCGGTCAGCCGGCAGTCCGACAAGTACTACGTGATCCCGCGCGGCAACTTCTGGCGCGACGAGATGAAGAAGCGCGCCCCCGCCACGCGCGCCCCGGCGATCAACTACACTCTGTCGACCGACAGCTACGCCGCCGACGTCTTCGACCTCGCTTCGGACATCCCGGACGAGGTGCGAGCGAACGCCGACGACCAGCTCAACCTCGACCAGATGTCGACGGAGCAGCTGACCCTGCAGGCGCTCATCCGCAAGGAGCGGCTGTGGGCCAGCGAGTTCTTCGCATTGTCGGTCTGGACCGGCGACCAGACGGGCGTGGACAGCGCCGCGCCTGGCGCCAACCAGTTCGGCCGGTGGGACCGCGCCGACAGCCAGCCGATCGAGACGATCCGCGCCCAGGCGGATGCCATGCACGCTCGCTCGGGCCTCCGTCCGAACAAGCTGGTGCTCGGCCGCCGCGTCTACTCGAAGCTGCTCGACCACCCGGACATCGTCGGACGCCTCGACCGCGGCCAGACGAGCGGCCCGGCGATGGTCCTGCGCCAGAGCCTCGCGGCCCTGTTCGAGCTGGACGAGATCATGGTGATGGACGCCGTCTTCAACGCCGGCGCCGAGGGCGCTGCCGACTCGATCGACTTCATCGGCGGCAAGTCGGCCCTGCTGCTCTACACGGCCCCGTCCCCTGGCCTCATGGTCGCCAGCGCCGGATTCACGTTCTCGTGGACCGGGCTGCTCGGCGGCGGCAACATGGCGCAGGTCATCCGCCGGTTCCGCATGGAGCCGGAGCACGTCGACCGCCTGGAGATCCAGATGGCGTTCGACCAGAAGAAGACCAGCGCCGACCTCGGCGTGTTCTTCGCCACCGCGGTCAACTAGTCCGCGGTTCCCTGACCCCCCGGCATGAAGCCGGGGGGTCCTGACCCACCAAGCAGGAGCTGACATCATGGGAGCATGGGGCGGAGAGATCGCGCCTGCGGCACACTACGCCGCGGTGACGCCGAGCGACACCATCGGATTTGCAGAGTGCGAGGCGCTGTACATCGGCGTGGCTGGAAACGTCGTCGCCGTCACCCCCGGCGGGACGGCGGTCACCTTTGTCGGCGTTGCGGCTGGACTGATCCTGCCGATCCGCGCGAAGCGCATCAACGCGACGAGTACCACGGCTACCAGCATCGTAGCCCTCTATACGAGGAGCACGGCGTGAGCAAGTCTCGACACTGGAAGCAGCGCTGGATTGCCGGCGCGCCCATGGCCTGGCGACGGCGAGTGCGGATCGGCGAGGAGCCGACTCCGTTCGTCGAGGCCGGGTCCATCGTCACCGCGGAGCAGCGCGGTCGCTTCGGTCGGCGCCTGAAGACGTGGTGGGATGCCGGCCTCCTGGAGTGGGCGCCGGGCTGGGCTCCTGGGCAGCCCGCACCCCGCGCCAAGGGCAAGGTCAAGAAGGAGCTGGCTGCACCGGCCGCGATCACGGCGTGAACATCGCGTTCGGATCCCTGGCGATCGACGTGCCGCGCTTCCTCGTGGCAGGCTCGAACCCCCTGAACTTCGACCCGCTGTCGATCCCAGACGCCTCCTGGTGGATCGACGTAGACGACGGTACCACGGTGACCCTGACGGCCAGCCCGCCGGAGGTCGAGTCAGTCGAGGACAAGGTCACGGGCGCCAGCACAGCTCGCCTGAAGCGCAGGTCGGTCGGAGATCCAGGTCCTGACCGGACCCTGGCCCACGGCCGCAACTGGCTCGACTACGACGGCACGACCAAGTTCCTGGAGGTGGCGGACCCGAACGAAGTGCAGGTGAACTTCGGCGCCGGCGAGTTCACGATCTTCGCCACGGTACGGCGAGACTACGTCAGCACCGCCACGCGCTTCGCCGTGATGACGAAGGGAAACACCACGCGCTACATCATGGTCGCGCGGCAAAACTTCGACGGCGACGGGACCCTGTTCGACAGCATCGACGGGGATACCGGCCCCGCCGTCTCGATCATCGCGCCTGGTGGGACGCTGGCGAACGGCGGGCGCTACGTGCTGCGGATGACGCGAGACAACGCCGCGGCACTGTTCTCCGCCCATGTCAACGGTACGTCGATGGGCACCGCCGTCAGCACGACGGGGCTCGGCAACATCGACGACGCTACGCAGAAGCTCCTGGTCGGGTGCTCCCCAAACGCGGCTCTTACGCAGTTCCACTGGGAGGGGCTGATCGGCGAGGTCCTGTTCTACGACCGTGCCCTCAACGCAACCGAGGTCGCGGACGTGGAATCCTACCTGACTGCGAAGTGGCTCGCATGACCGACCAGCTTACCATCGTCCTAACGGCGCTGGAGGGGTACGTCGATGGGCTGCTCAAGCGGCTGGTGCTGAACACCGTCGCCAACCTCGTCGCGCCGCCGGCTCTCGGCGGCACCCCCGTCGATACCGGCTGGGCGCGCGCTAACTGGGTGCCCCGCATCGGATCTTCGACAACCGGCGCCGTCGGCAGCCGCGAGTCGGTCTCGACGAGCGAGCAGCAGGCTGGGGTCGCCTCGATCGTCATGGGATACGGAAGCAAGAAGGGCCCGGCGTACATCACGAACCACGTTCCCTACATCGGGCGCCTGAACGAGGGCCACTCGAAGCAGGCGCCGCGCGGCTTCGTGCAGGCGGCGATCCAGAGGGCCGTCGAGCAGTCGGTGAGGGGGACCTGATGGTCAACGTCATCGACGCCCGCGAGGCCATCTACGCGACGTTCGTCGCGGCATGGGGCACCACGTCTGCGCTGACGCTGGACGGCGAGGCGTTCTCGCCTCCCGCCGGCGCGCCGTTCGTGCGCCTAGCCGTGCGGCACACCGGCTCTCAGCAGGAGTCGCTGGGCGACGTCGGCAACCGCAAGTTCAACCGTGTCGGCAGCGTCTTCGTCCAGGTCTTCGCGCCGAAGGACCAGGGGGCGCGCGTCGCCGACCAGCTGGCGCACGCCGCCCGCGCCATCCTTGAGGGGACCCACTTCAGCGGGTCCGACATCCGCATCTTCGCCGCCGCGACCCGGGAGCTTGGCCCCGACGAGGACGGCTACTACCAGGTAAACGTCGAGGCCGCCTTCGACTACACCGAACGGAAGTAAGAAACATGTCCCGCGTACTCACGAACAACATCTCCCTGCGGTCCACGGTCGAGACGTCGCCGGGAGTCCCCGGCACCCTCTGGAAGCAGCTGGAGCCGAACAACGTCAGCGCTTTCGGCGCGCAGCTGACGTCGGTCGCCCGGCGCCCGATTAGCGCGACGCGCGGGCGCCGCAAGGGCAACGTGGTTGACAAGGAGTCGCCGGCCGAGTTCGACGGCGACCTGACGATGGAGTCGATCGTTGACTTCGCCGAGGGCTTCATGTTCTCGGAGTTCGCCAACGTCGAGTTCGACCTGAAGTCCGGTACCGCCACGCTGCCGCCGCCCGCGGTGAGCGATGGCTACACCATCGACGCCGCGTCGGCGCTCCTCGCCGGCAAGGTGCAGTGGGTGACGATTAGCTACGGCTCCCTGGTCTACGCCAAGGGATATGCCATCACCGCAAATAACGGGCTCAAGGTGCTGACCGCGGACCTCGCCACGTCCGGCACCACGATCACGGTAGCGGGGCAGGGCGTCGTCGCGGAGACCCCGCCGACCAGCGCCAGCCTGCAGGTCGCGGGCGTCCGGGTCCTCGACGACGCGGACCTGACCCTGACCGTGTCGGGCCTGACGGCCACGCTCGTCAGCGCCGCCGCGATCACGAACTGGGCGACGCTCGGGCTGCGCGCGGGGCAGTTCATCCACGTCGGCAGCTCGACGGCCGGCGGAGCCGTGCAGAACGCGCTCGGCGCGGGCGGCACCGTCAGCTTTGGCTACGCGCGCATCACCAGTATCTCCGGCGCCACGCTCAACCTGAACAAGCTCGACGTCAATCTGTCGACGGCAGTCGGTCCGGCCGGCGGGTCGCAGGACGTCATGTTCGGTCGGTTCCTCCGCAACGTGCCGGTCTCGGCCGACTCGGACGACACCCGGTACCTGGAGCGGACCTACCAGATCGAGGCCAGCTACCCGGACCTGGGCGGCGTCGGCGTCGACGAGTTTGAGTACGCCATCGGGAACTCGCCGAACGAGCTGACCCTGGACTTCGCCCTGGCCGATAAGGCCACCGCGACCTGGGCGTTCGTCGGCACCAATACTGAGGACATCACGTCGGTACGCAAGACGGGCGCGAGCACCGCCGTCGCCCCGCTGCGGACGACGCTGCTCAACACGTCCAGCGACTTCGCGGCCATCTCGACTGACGTCATCACGGCCGTCTCGGACGTCTGCTTCCAGTCCCTGACGCTGACGATCAATAACAACGTCAGCCTGGGCAAGTGCCTCGGCGAGCTGGGCGGCGCGTTCACCAACGTCGGCGCCTTCGAGGTGACCCTCGAAGGGCAGATGCTGTTCACAGACAAGGACATCGTGAACGCCGTGGCGAACAACACTACGGTAACGTTCTTGACGATCCTCAAGAACGAGGACGGCGCCCTGGCCCTGGACATTCCGGGCATGACGTTCGGCGACGGTTCGCGCGAGTTCCCCCTCGACGAGTCGGTCCTGGTCAACATCACCGGCGAGACGTTTACCGACCCGATCCTCGGCTACGACCTGGGCCTGTCTTTCTTCGCGTCGGTGCCGACCATCCGACCGTGACCTACCGCGGGGCACGCCCCGCCCATCTTCTGACCGCTGACACAAGGAGCCACCACCTATGTTCGCATACCTGAAGAAGCTCGACGTAAGGGAGCGCACCTCCTGGATCGAACTGCCCTGGATCACGCCCGGAGCGCGCCTCAAGCTGCGGCCGGCCGGCGAGGCCAACCCCGGATACTTCAACGCCATGCTGGCCCGCGCCGCGCGGCGGCTCGCGGCCCTGCAGGCTAGGGGAGGCGCCGACGCCCTCCGGGTCGAGGACGTCGCGCAGAACCGCGCCGAGGACGTCGCCCTGTTCCCCGACCACGTCGTGGTCGGATGGGAGGGCATTCTCGACGACCAGGGCCGGACCGTCGACTTCTCCCGCGAGAACTGCGCGGCGCTGCTCGCCGCGCTGCCGGAGTGGATCGTCGACAAGATCCGGAACCACGCCGGCAGCCCGGAGAGGTTCCTAGCGCCGGGCGAGGAGGCGCCGCCCGACGCCGCCCCTTTGGACGGGCGCTGACCGAGGAGCTAAGATGGCAGCTCAAGTACGCGCGGGACGGCTACGCCATCGCGAGCGGCCAGTACATGCGCACCCGGAAGGGGCGCAAGGAGGGGCTGCCCCGCTGGTACGTCGAGCGACCGCCGCACGTCCCGGGGACGGAGCACTTCCTCCGGGCGTTCTGGGAGCTGTCATCTACCCGGCAGTTTGGGCAGGCGCTCGGTCCGATCCCCTGGCATCGAATCGTGGAGTACGCACACTGGATCGGCCTGGACGACGCGATGGCCCACGTCCTGGTCGCGGTGGTGCGGGACCTGGACGAGGCCTACCTGTCCGACTTGCGTCGGCAGCAGAGGACCGACGACGCCTCCCGGCGGGAGGCGTCCAGGGCCAGGCGCCGCTAGCGCGGCCAGCAGCAAGCGGCAGTCAGCGCAACGACCCAGAGCAGCGTCACGACCGCGGCGATGCGCTCTTGGCGCGGGCGGGTCACCTATCGCCCCCGCAAGACCTGGTCTGTCAAGACCCGGTCCTCGACCATGCGCACGAACTGCGCGCGGATCTCGGCCTTGCGGGTATCCAGGCGCTTCGTCTCGTGCGCTCGCGCATTGTCTCGGTCTTGGAACTCCAGCTGCACGGCGATCGCTGCTTGTTCGTTCGGGTTGAGGGCTCGGGACTTGTCGCAGGACGCGAGCCCGAGGAGGGCCAGGATAGCCATGCTCTTGATCGTCTTCATGCCGCCTTCTTCGGCACGTCCGGGCTAGAACTTGAGCCTGGGACGGGCGGGAAGTCTCAATGGTAGACTTCCTGATCCGGGTCAAGGTCGACCCGTCCGGGGCCGTCACGGGCAGCCAGGCCGTCGGGGCCGCGCTCGGCGGCGCCACCACGAAAGCCGACCTCCTGCGGGCGTCGCTGGTCCGGACGTTCGGGTTCCTCGCCGCCGGCGCGGGGATCCGCAGCGCCATCGGCGTCCTGGCCGACTTCAACCAGTCGATGGCGACCGTGCGGGCCGTCACGGGGGCGACCGCCGACGAGTTTCGGGGGCTGGAGGAATCGGCGCTGGAGTTGGGCAAGACCACTCGTTTCACCGCGACCGAGGCCGCCGATGCACTCGTGCTCCTAAGTCGAGCCGGGTTCACCGTCACCGAATCCTTGAAGTCGGTCGAGGCGACACTGCGACTTGCGCAGGCGGGCGGGCTCGGGCTGGAGCAGGCGGCCGATATCACGGCCAGCACCCTCCGAGGCTTCCGCCTGGAGGCGAACCAGGCGGCGCGCGTGGCCGACGTCTTGGCGAAGGGCGCGAACTCAGCGAACACGACGGTCGGCGAGCTGGGCGAGGGCATGAAGTTCGTGGCGCCGGTGGCGGCCGGCCTCGGCATCTCCCTGGAGGAGGCTTCGGCCGCGATGCTGGCCCTGTCGGACGCCGGCCTGAAGGGATCGCTCGCCGGCACCGGCCTGCGGCGCGTGCTGTCGGAGCTGGAGTCGCCGAGCAAGAAGACGACCGACGTGCTGGCTACGATGGGGCTGACCGCGGCGGACGTGCGAGTGTCGCAGGTCGGGCTGACCGCGGCCCTGCAGAAGCTGCGCGAGGCGGGCGTCGACACCGGCGCCGCGCTGGAGCTGTTCGGAGACCGCGGCGGCCCGGCGTTCGAGGTGTTGTCAAACGCGATCCCGAAGGTCGAGCGCCTGAACAAGACGCTGCAGAACGCCAAGGGGGCCGCCGCGGCCACGGCAAAGGTCATGGACGACAGCCTGCAGGGCGCGTTCAAGCGCGTAGCCAGCGCGGCCGAGGCAGTCGTGCTCCAGCTGGGCAGGGTGGGCGGGACGGGCCAGCTGCGCGCGGTCTTTGAATCCCTGGCGACCGGACTCCGAACCGTCGCCGAGAACGCGGATAAGATCCTGGTCGCGGTCGAGGTGTTGTCGGCGGGGTTGCTGCTGCGCTTGATCCCCCGCCTTATCCAATCACAGCTTCTGCTTACCTCACTTAGCAAGGTGGGACCATTCATCGCCGTTACCGCCGCGGTGGTCGCAGCAAACGTCGTGTTCGCCGAGATGGAAGGCCATCTAAAGGCGATCGCCGATGCGACCGAGAAACTGGAGGCGGATGCCGTATTCGGATCCATCGGCGCGCAGATCCGCCTCGCCCAGAAGGAACTGATCGCGCTCCAGCAACGAGCGGTCATCTCTCCCGCAGCCGCGGAGCGTATCCAGGACCTGACGGACCGGATCAAGTCCTACCAGGGCGAGGCGAAGGGTGCGGCCGACCGAGCCAAGCAGCTCAAGGACGCCCAGGCGGCGCAGGCCACGACCGTCGACGGGCTGCTGACGCGCCTCGACCGGCAGGCCAAGCTCCTCGCCCTCAACAACCGCGAGACCGAGATCCAGACGCAGCTGCAGAGCGAGCTGGACAGGCTCCTGCATGCCGGCGTGGTGGCGTCCCCGGCGCAGCGCCAGGAGGTCGAGGATCGACTCCGCGCGATCCAGTCGATCAAGGACGAGCAGTCGGCGTTCGAGTCCATCCGCGGCCCGCAAGAGCAGCACGCCCGGGACGTGGCGGCGCTGTCGGCGCTGCTCCAGGCCGGCCGCATCACGCAGGACGAGTACGCCGCGGCCCTCGCCCGCGTCAACGACGAACTAGGGAAGACCGGCGCGGGCGCGTCGGTGTTCCAGGAGCAGGTTCGGTCGCTGCAGGAGCAGAACGACCTCCTGCGGGTGAGGATCACCTTCGGAGAGCAGGCGGCGCAGCGGCTGGCGATCGAGCAGCAGCTGGCGCGCGAGGGCGTCGCGCTGACCGGGCAGCAGAAGACGCAGCTGGACAAGCTCATCGCCGCGAATGAGGACCTGAAGGCGCTGGAGGAGCGCCGCCAGGCCGCGGCGGCCGTAGATCCAGCGAGGCAGCAGGCGCAGGTAGATGCCCTCGCTCGCGAGCTAGACGTCTCGCGACAGCTGGCAGAGCAGTACGCACTGCTGAACCTAGTCGAGAAGCAGCGCGAGGACCTTGCCCCGCAGGTCCAGAAGGCGATCGAGGACCTGCACCTGCGCGAGCTGGAGGCGGCCACCGACCTGGAGGCGGGCTTCGAGCGTGCCTTCCTCAAGATCAAGCGAGAGGCGGAGGACCTTGCGTCGGTGAGCGAGCGGGTTGTCGGCGTCTTCGCGGACAACGCGACCGACGCCCTCGTCAAGTTCGCCGAGACTGGCAAGTTCGCGTTCCAGGACTTCGCCCGCGGCATCCTGTCGGACGTCACCCGGATCATCGCCCGGCTGCTGGTCCTGCAGGCGATCCAGGCGGCCGTCGGGATCTTCTCCGGATCCCCGGTGCCGGGCGGCGCCCCCGGGCTCGCCTCCGGCGGCCCGGTCCAGCCTAACCGCGCGTTCCTCGTCGGCGAGCGGGGGCCGGAGCTGTTCGTGCCTCGGTCGGCGGGCAGCGTCGTCCCCGCCCGGGAGACCGCGACGGCGATGTCCTCGCCCGTCATCCGCATCACCAACGTCTCCGACCCGTCCGAGATCCCCGCCGCCATCGGCGACGGTCGGGCGGACCAGGAGATCCTGAACGTACTGCAGCGCAACGCCGGCAGGGTCCGGCAGGTGCTCGGCTCGTGATCATTCCTCGCGCGGCACACTGGAACGGAGCCACGGCGCTCGCCATTTGGTGGCGACGGGCGCCGGATACAGAGCGGCCGGTGGGTCGCGCGACTTCTATTCTTCCCCCGAGGCTGACCGATGACCTGGCAGAATGAGACGACCAGCGCCACTGGTGCCTATCGCGACTTCCTGGTGTCGATCGTCGCGATTGCGACGTCGAATCACGTCTCGGCCGCGGTCGTCAACGCCGGCGGCAGCGGCTACGTCGTCGGCGACCTCCTGACCATCTCCCACGCCGGGGCCTATCACGACTGCGTCCTGGAGGTCTTGACCCTCTCGGGCAGCGCCGTCGCAACCGTGGCCGTCCGCAAGGGTGGCGCGCTCTCGAATCGGCTGGCGTCCGCCGTGGTCAATGCCGGCGGCAGCGGCTACGCAGTCGGAGACGTGCTGCAGGTGCAGGGCGGTACCTACACCGAGCGCGTGAAGGTCCGGGTAGCCACCCTCTCCGGCAGCGCGGTCGCCACGGTGACCGTGTTCGAGACGGGTGGCGCCTATTCGACGGCCCCGGGGCTCACCGGCGCCGCGACCGTCGGGATCGGCCCGGCAGGGTTCGCCGGCAACAACGCTGCAACGCTCGACCTGACGATGACCGGGTTGATCGGCACGACAGGCATCGCTGCGACTGGCGGCACCGGCACCGGCGCGACCTTCGACATCACGCTCACAGACACCGGCTGGACGGAGCAGCGCAACCTGAACAACCGGACCGAGAACTCGGTCATGGACGAGAAGGAGGTCGTGCTCCTCGGCACCGTCTCGGGCGCCGACGCCCCGTACGTCGGACTCACGACGTACACCCAGACGTCGGGGCTGGAGACGCGGTTCGGGGTCGCGCTGCACGGGATGACCGCGTTCAATCCACTCATGACCGGGCTGGCGACGCAGCCCGGCATCGGGCCGAATGGCGGCGTCATCGGCAGCAGCGCCGGGGCGCACGTCCCGGTGCACGAGGCCGCGCGCGAATGGTGGCTGTCGATCACGCCGCGCAAGATCGCCGGTGCGATCCGGACGACCAGCACGACGGTCTGCTACTCGACGTTCTACCTCGGGCTCGGCAGCCAGTTCGGCACCTCGACGACCAATCCATACCCGATGGTGGTCGCCGGTAGCAGCAACACCGCCAACCAGGTTCCCGACTCGGCGAATAATACCGGCCTGTCGGAGTGCTTCCGCGCGACCAGCGGCGGCAGCGGGCCGGTTTACTTCCGCCGGAAGTCGGACGGCGCGTGGCGCACCGTGCAGAATGGTAGCAATGCCGCGGCCCCGGCGCAGCTCGACGACGACGTCATGTGGCCCATCTGCTCGCTGCAGGTGGTCAACACCGCATCGGTGCCGGAGCAGCAGCACGCGCTAGACGGCCCGGTGATCCTGACCGACGGCGTCTTCGGCAGCAACGTCCGGGCCAACGCCTCGAACCGGATCTTCCCGGCGCCAGATACCGGGGATGATGTATTCGTGCTGTGGCCGCTGACCATCCTCGCGACGGCCGGCAGCACGGCGAACGACCAGAATACGGAGATCGTCTGCGAGCTGGACAACGTCTCCTGGTTCGGCGGCACGAAGTCCGACGGGACCACGGTCGCGCCCGAGGACTTCCTCGACTTCGGCGGCGTCCGTTACCACATCTTTCCGAATGGCACGCAGGGCGTCAGCGCGAAGCCCTACCAGTTCATGGTGATGGCGGAGGCATAGTGGCGAACATCAACGAGCAAACGTCCTCGATGGCCGACTTCATCACGAAGCTGGACGCCTTCCTGACCACGAACGGGTGGACGCAGGATCGGCTCGTCACCGGCTCGGGCGAGTGGGCGATCAGCAAGGCGGCCGTATCTGACACCGTGAGGCTGGCGGCGCAGTGGGACACCGGCACGCCCGGCAACCTTGGGCTGTACCAGTACCTCGGCGCTTACAATATCGGGCTGGCGCCCTACGCCCAGGCCGACGACTCAGGCAACGGC
>Ga0214471_10004119_pt1 | contig 11218 bp, 12 predicted proteins | sample RVTome_5_FD_207665 | JGI IMG/M metagenome (GOLD analysis project Ga0214471, IMG submission 207665) | Soil microbial communities from uranium-contaminated site in the Upper Colorado River Basin, Wyoming, United States - RVT142D155 | ecosystem: Environmental > Terrestrial > Soil > Contaminated >... | reverse complement strand
ACGTCGATGCCGCGGTACATCATGGGCGCCGTCAGCATGAAGATGAGCAGGAGCACCAGCACGACGTCGACGAGCGGGATGATGTTGATCTCGGCCAGCGGCGTCCCCGGGCGCCGCTCGCCGTCCGGCGCGCCCGCGCTAAACGCCATCTTTGGCCGGCCGCGCCAGCTTGCCCACCGGGCGGCTGAGGACGTTGAGGAGGTCGAGCATGAAGCCCTCCATCTCGGTGGCCCAGTGCCGGACGCGGTTCACGAAGTAGTTGTACCCGATGACCGCCGGGATGGCGGCGGCAAGACCGGCGGCCGTCGCGATGAGCGCCTCCGAGATGCCGGGCGCCACCACCGCCAGGCTGGCCGAGCCCTGGCTGCTGATGCCGTGGAACGACGACATGATGCCCCACACGGTACCGAAGAGGCCGATGAAGGGCGCCGCGCTGGCCGTCGTGGCCAGAAACGGCAGATAGCGCTCGAGCTGCGCGACCTCGATCCCGGCCGCCCGCCGCATCGCGCGGTGCACGGAGTCCAGGCGCTCGGGCCCCAGCCCCTCGTCGCCGTCGTCGACGACGGTGTCGAGGACGTCGGGCAGCCCCGAGATCTCCCCGTAGGCGGCGGCGTAGAGCTGGGCCAGGGGACTGTCACGGTACTTCCGCGCGGCCGAGTGCACGACCGAGGGCCGCCGCCCCTCGCGGAAGACCTTCACGAAGCCCAGCGTCTGGCGGCGCACCCGCCGGAGCTGCCACCACTTTTCCACGATGAGTGCCCACGAGACGATCGAGAACAGCAGGAGGATCGCGAGGACGAACTTCGCGACCGGACCGGCGTTCAGGACGAGCTCGAAGACTCCGGAACTGAGCGCGTCGGAGGTAGGCACGCGGGCTCCTTTGCGTAACGATTCGGCCAGCCTCGATCATACGAAGCCCATTGCGGGGCTGTCAACGTTTTGCAAGGACTTTTGCGCCCTTACACGATATAAGAGACGCGTGGCGCCACGCGTAGCGGCCCTGCTGGCCGCCCTGCTCCTGCCGTGCGCGGCCCTGGCCGCCGACGGGCGCGCCGCCGTGGAGGCGTTCGTCGCCCGCCTGGCCGGGGCGTCCGTCACCGATCTGACGATCGAGCAGACGTTCACGCTCTACCATCCCGACGGCCGCCACCGGCAGTCGACCGGCGAGCAACGGGTGTGGGTGAAGATCCCACGGCGGCAGCGCGTCGAGCAGTTGATGGAGGGCCGGCGCGAGGTCCGGCTGGCGGTCGGCGACCAGGTGTGGATCCGCACCGGCGACGGCCGCGTGTACGAGGCGCCGCCGCTCGAGCGCGACCGTACGCACCTCGTCATGCCGTTCCGCCGGACGGCCGCCGACATGCTGGCCGAGTGGCGCGCGCTCGGCGTCCGCGACGACGTCAGCCACGTCACCCGCCTGGCCGGCCGCTCGGTGACGGTGCTCGGCGCCCGGCCGGGCGAGCGCGACACCCCCGCCGTGTGGGTCGACCCGGAGCTCGGCGTGGTCCGGTTCATCCGGCGTGAGCGCCTGCCCACCGGCGAGGGCGTGGTGGACCTCGCGTTCTCCGAGCACCGGCCGCTGACCGGGGCCTTCGCGTTCCCGCACCGCCAGGAGGCCTTCGTCGACGGCAAGCTGCTGCTGCTCGTCGTCGTGCGCTCGGTCGCCGTCAACACGAACCCGCCCGACACGCTCTTCGATCCCGAGACGCTCCGCCGCGCGCGGTGACGGGGGCGCGGTTCGCCTTCCTCGGCACCTCGGGGGCGGCCGCGTCGGCCGCGCGGGACAACACCGCGCTCGTCTTCGAGGCCGGCGGGGCCGCGATGCTGGCCGACTGCGGCGGCGGCACGGTGCAGCGGCTGCGCCGGCTCGGTGTCGACCCGCTCCTGCTCACGCATGTCGTCATCACCCACGTGCACGTCGATCATGCGTACGGCCTGCCCTCGCTCGTGCGGCAACTGGCGATCCTCGGGCGGCGCGCCCCGCTGGCCGTGGTGTGCCGGCCCGAGCACGTCGAGCCCCTCCGCGCGTTGCTGGCGCTGTTCAACCTGTGGGACCGCCCGGACTTCTTTCCGCTGGCGCTGGTGCCGATCGACCTGGCCGTCGGGGCCCGCGCGTTCGTGACGGGCGGCCTGGCCGTGCGCACCGCGCCCAACGCGCACGGCGCGATGCCGAACTTCGCCGTGCGCGTCGACGTCGAGGGCGCGTCCGCGGTCGTGTACTCGTCCGACACCCGGCCCAGCGACGCGGTCGTCAGCCTCGCCCGGGGCGCCGACACGCTCATTCACGAGGCGACGTTCGCCGAGCGCGACCGCGGGCCGGCCCGCTTCCTCGCCCATTCCAGCGCGGCCGACGCCGGGCAGGTGGCGGCCCGGGCCGGCGTCCGCCGCCTCCTCCTCACGCATATCGGCGTCGAGTACCACGGCGACACCGGCGCCCTCGCCGCCGAGGCGCGCCGTCACTTCGACGGCGTCGTCGAGGTGGCCGAGGACCTGCGGGCCTACTTCCTCTGAGCGCGCGGCGCCGCCGAGGGGCTCGCCTCCACCCGCAGCTCGCTGATCACGCGGTTGTCGCCGGCGACCTCCCGCGCGATCGTTTCCACCCGCCGGCGCCCGGCCTCGTCGGCGACCGTGCCGGTGAGCCGCACCATGTCGTCCGAGGTCTGCACGCCGATCCCGGTGAGACTGCCCGGGCCGTCCATCGCCAGCCGGGTCTTGATCGCGGTGGTGGTGGAGCTGTCGTTGAAGAACTGGACGATCGGCTCGCGCAGGGAGGTGCAGCCCGTCAGCACCAGTGTCGCCGCGAGCACGCCGATCGATCGGGTCAGCCTGGCCATTCGTCGCCTCCAGTCAGGGGGTTCCCCCCGTGGGGAGAATGGCAAGGCACGTGCCCGGCCGGGGTCCGGGGCAAAGCCGCGCGACACATGACGCCGGCGTCTTCGGGCGCCGTCCGGTGGGAAACTCCGATCCGACCCTGGGTCATCCGTTGCGGCGTGGTCTTCCCACCCTCCGGAGCCCAGCTCGGGGCCCCTGCGTCCGCCGAGACGTGTGCGGGTTGCCGGCGATCCAGAATCGCAGCGGCAGGTCCACCGCACGGGTGATGCCGACGCGTGGACCGGTCGCGATGCGAAAGTCCCGAGAAACGGGTGGCTCGATAATGAGGGCGCCCCGCGTGAGGTCGGCGCCGTTGTCGCGCAGCGTGACGCCGAGAGCCCGGGTCAGGTTTCCGGGGCCGGCGGCCAGCCGCGGCGAGTCGGGCGCGACGCCACGGCGTCGCGCCATCGCGGCATGTCCGGCCACCGGCTCCAGCGCCCGGATCAGCACGCAGCCCGGCGTCCCCGCGCGTCCGGTGATGGCGTTCAGGCAGTGGTGGGTGCCGTAGTTCAGGAAGACGTAGGCGACGCCGCCGTCGCCGTAGAAGAGCGCGTGACTGCCGGGGCGAAAGGCGGCGTGGGAGGCGGCGTCCTCGGGACCGAGGTAGGCCTCGGTCTCGACGATGCGGCCGGCCGCCAGCGCGCGGCCGCGGCGGCGGACGAGGACGCAGCCGAGCAGATCGCGGGCGACGGCGCGGGCGGGGCGCAGGTAGAACGCGCGAGGCAACGGCACGCGCGGGGGACCGCTCAGCGCGGACCGAGGCGCTCGGTGACGAGGCGGCGCAGCGCCGCCTCGTCGAACGCGGTGCCGCTCCGGCTGGGCGGCTCGGCCTCGGTCTTGAGCCCCGTCTCGCTGATGATCACGCAGATGTCCTGGGCGGGATCGAGCGCGCGGTCGGCCAGCAGTCTCATGAGCACAGCCAGCGAGGCGACGCCGGTCGGGCCCGCCCACACCCCCTCGGTGCGCGCCAGCGTGCGCTGGGTGGCGAGGATCTCGTCGTCCTCGGCGTCGCCAGCGGCGCCGTCGTGCTGCCGCAACAGCCGCAACACCCACTCGCCCTTGCGGCCGGGGTTGCCGGCGGCCAGCCCCTCGGCCACCGTGTAGCCGATCGTGAGCGGCATGAGGGCGGTCCCCGCCCGGAACGCGCGCACCACGGCGTTGGCGCGCGTCGCCTGGGCCGCCACCATGCGGGGGACGCGCGGGATCCAGCCGGCCGCGTGCAGTTCCGTGAACCCGCGCGCGGCGGCGATGAACGTCTCGCCGACGGCCACCGGCGCCACGACCACGTCGGGCGGCGACCAGCCGCTCTGCTCGGCGATCTCGTAGGCGAGGGTCTTCTTGCCTTCGTGCTTGTAGGCGTTGCGGGAGGCTCCGCAGTCGAAGAACAGGCGGTCCTCCACCAGCCGGTCCCAGATCGTGATGAGGTCGTCGTAGACGCCCCGGTAGATGACGAGGTCGGTCGTGGTGGCCGCCATGTGCAGCAGCTTGGGCGCCGAGGCGCGCTCGTAGGCGAAGACCAGCGAGCGCAACCCCGCCCGGGCCGAGTACGCCGCGATCGACGAGCCGGCGTTACCGCTCGAAACCACCGACGTCGCTCCGAACCCGAATTGCAGGGCCGCCGCCACGGCGGTCGCCGACGAGCGATCCTTCACCGTGCCCGTGGGGTTCGCCCCTTCGTACTTGAGGCGGAGCCGGCGCACGCCGAGCCGCGCCGCCAGCCGTGGACACTCCAGCAGCGGCGTGCCGCCCTCGCCGAGGGTCACCCGGTGGGCGGGATCGGCGATCGGCAGCACCGGGGCGTAGCGCCAGAGGCCGCTGCCGCGCAGCAGGCCGGGGCCGTCGCGCCGGAGCCGGTCCAGGTCGTAGACCAGCTCCAGCAGGCCGTGACACTTCCCGCACTGGAGGCGATAGCCGAGCGGGTGGCCGGCGCCGCAGTCGATGCACACGAGGCCGCGCGCCAGCGAGTCGGTCATCGGCCGCACCGCTCCCGGATCACCGCCAGCATCTCCTCCACGCGGTGGCGCACGGTGTGCTCGGCCAGCGCGCGGCGCCGGGCGTTGTCGCCGATGGCTCGCGCCTCGTCGGGCCGGGCCAGATAGTGGTCGAGCAGCCGCTGCAGCTCGCCGAGGTCGCGGTAGATCACGATCTCTTCTCCCGGCTTGAACAGCGTGAGCAGATCCTCCTTGAAGTCGACCAGCTGGCAGGCGGCGGCTCCCGCCAGCTCGAATGTCCGGCTGTTGACGCCGACGATGTCGTTCATCGGATGGTGGGGATTGAGCGAGAGCGTCGAGCCCGAATAGACGCAGAGCTTGTCACGCCCGGACACGGGCCCGCCGGCGACGAGCGCGCGGACGGCCGGATCGCGGGCGCGGCTCCAGCCGCTTCCCCACAGCCGGAGCGGCCGATCGGCCAGTCCGCGCACGAGGTGCTCGCGGTAGTCGTAGCGGCTTCCCACGAGGGAGACGGCGGCACCGAAGCGGCGGGTTTCGTCCGGCGTGAGCGTGACCGAATGGTGGGCGCCCGGCACGCAGTACAAGGGCAGGTAGTGGAGGTTGCGCAGCCCGACCGACTGCAGCGTTCTGAGCGCGTAGCGCTCCTTGGTGAAGAAGACGTCGTAGGCCTCGATGCACTCGAACGGGATCATCCACAGCGGGTTGTCGGGAAAGACGTTCACGAACAGCGCGTCGAGGCGGGCCTTCACGCGCTGCACGAGGGCGGGTGTGACCGGGCCGCCCTTGATCACCAGCACGACCTCCGGCCGCCAGGCCAGGCACGCCCGCTCGAGGCGCTGGAGGATCCAGCGCTGGTACGGCGCCTTGGTCAGCGTGTTCTTGTAGAGCGGGTCGTCACGCCGGTAGGCGAAGAGGCGCACCTCGTGGCCGAGCCCGCGCAGCTCGTCGCCGAAATCCACGCCCATCAGTCCCGGCCGCGCGAAGGGCAGGACGATCAGCCAGCGCACGGGCGGTAGCGTAGCACAACGAGCGCAGGGGGCCGGGGGCGGTCAGTCGCCCGCGGCGATGATGAAGGCCCGGTGTCCGAGCGACTGGATCTCGCGCAGCCGGGCGGCGGCGTGGGCGGGGTTTGGGAAGGGGCCCACGCGGACGCGCAGCAGTGGCTCAGCGCGTCCACGGGCCGGGGCGCGGGGAGCGACGACGAGGATGACGCCGTTGACCTGCTCGGCGACGCGACCGGCCAGCGTCGCGTTCTTGAAGGCGCCGACCTGGATCCAGACGCGCGGCGCCGGGCTCGAAGGCGCGAGGGCGGGCGTCGCGCTCGCCGCGGGCTCGGTCGGCCCGGGTGGTGCCCCGGCTGCCACCGTCGGCGGTGGAGGGACGACCGCCGCGACCTCGCGCCGTGACCGCGGGGGGCCCGCCGACGTGATGTCCGGCACGGCGAGCCCAGGGGTGACCACGGCGGCGACGTCCCGGGCGAGCGCGCGGCGTTCGTCGGCGACGGGTCGATCGATCTCGGGCGGGGACAGCGGCGCCACCACGGGCGGGGGCGCCAGCGCCGGCGAGCGAGGCCGCGTCAGCACGGGCGCGGGCAGCGGCGGGCTCGGCGCTGCGGCGAGCCCGGCTGTGACCTGGACACCGCCGGCCGGCGCGCCGACCTTGGCGCGCAATTGGCTGACGAGCTCTCGCCAGGAGGCGTCGCGCACGACGCGCTGGAACTGTGCATGGTAGTTCTCCATCGTGCTGACGCCGTCCATGACGACGTCGCGCACGACCCAGCGCTCGGCCCGTCGCACCATCCGGAACCCCAGCCGAAGATCGTTGCCGTCACGGGCTGCGACGGCGGTGTCGACGGTCGCCGTATCACCGTGGGTCGTCTCGCCGCGGTAGTCGACCCTGACCCCATCACCGAGGCTGGCCTTGCCGGCGACGCGCCACACGAACGAGCGCTCCAGAAGGTCGGCGAAGAATGCCACGAACTCGTTCTGCTCGAGCGGGGTGCGGGCGGCCCACTCGCGGCCCAGGGCCAGCATGGCCGCCTCCCGGAAGTCGAACACGTCGTCGACGTGCCGGCGGATCGCCCGCAATTTCGCGAGCGGCTGGTCTTCCGTGCGCGGATCCTTCAGCACGACGTTCACGGCGCCGAAGAAGTCCTTCAACGTATCCGTCGGCGCCCCGGCGTCCGCCGCGCCCGGGCCCACCGTGAGCACGGCCGCCGCGACGACCGCGCTCGAGCGCAGCCAACAGCGCAATCGAGTCACGCCTGAACGATACGAGCCGACACGTCTGGCGGCGAAACTAATTCGCCACCGCGGGGGTGTCGGGAGCGGCGCGCGCCCCCGATGATGACGAGACCAGGAGCGTGTCGGGATAACGAGGCGTGCCCCGGCTTCGCCGGGGCGCGACGAGCGTCGAGGGTGTGGGGGGCCATGTCGGGGCCCCCATGTCCCTAGGCGACGGCGCTCGCGCGCTGCTCCCGGAACCGAACCGCGAACAGCGGCTGGTACAGCGCCGCCGTGGCCACCAGGGCGGCGTCCGCGCCCTCCCGCAGCATCTCGTGCGCACGCTCGACGGTCGTGATGCCACCCACGGCCAGCACTGCCCGGTCCCAACACCCGGCCCGGCGCCAGGCCAGCATCTCGGCGATCTGCCGGGAGGCGGCCAGATAGGTGTCGGCGCCGACGACCTCGGCCCGGTCGCGGCCGGCGCCCTCGAACGCCGCGTTGCCCGTCTCGTCGACCACCCGCCGCTGGAAGCTGTTCACCAGCGTGAAGCCGCTCGCCCACGCCGCCAGCCTCGTCGCCGTGTCGTGCAAGAGGCGGGGGGTGCGGAAGGCACCCAGCTTGGCCACGATCGGCACCGGGATGCTGGTGCGGATGCGATGGAGGATCTGGGCGGCGAGGGGGAGGTTCTCGTAGATCGCCTGGGGCTGGTCCGTGAACGGATCCGGCCAGGCCAGCTGCACCTCGACGACATCGGCACCGGCCTCGGCCGCCCACCGCGCGCACGCCGCGTAGTCGGTGACCAGCGCCTCGCGGTCGCCGCCCGCCGGCAGCGAGCCCAGCACGCTGACGATCAGGATCTGGCCCTTGCCGATCCGCTCCTTGGCCCGCCGCACGTCCTTGCGCCAGACGTCCGGCTCCATCGAGGGCACGCCCAGTGAGACGGCCAGCGTGAGGCCGCCGTTGAGCCCGGAGCGCCGCGTGGCCACCGCCGCCTGCTCCCGGTTCTCGACGGCCCGGATGTTCGGCAGCGCCAGGGCAGGCACGAATCCGGAGCGCACGGTGGCGTAGGTCAGGATGTCGAAGCCGACCCGCGCGTAGGCCTCGATCCACCGGGAGTTCAGCAGCGGGCCGGCGGCGATGCCGAGGGGAGAGTTCAGCGCGTAGTCGAACAAACGTCCTCCCGGCGCAGCCGGCAAGCGGCGCACGCGCGGGAGCTTCGGCGGGTGGTCGTAGTTCCACGCGTAAGAACGGTCGACCCGATAGACGGCCTGTGCGATCGGTATCACTCCTTTTGGCGGTAGAAGTGGACCGGCAAGGCCTCAGTATATCAGATAGTTAGGTCGCTCGCCTCCCTTGGTCTGACCTGTCTCAACGGAACGCCGGTAACACCTCCCGGCTGAGCAACTCCAGCTCGCGCATGATGTGGGCGTGCGGCATACCGGGAAAGAACGTCCGGCAGATCAGGTGGGTCATCCCGTACTGCTCGACGAAGCGGCGGATCTTCGCGACGCATTGCTCGGGCCCGCCGATGATGAACCGATCGTCCATCAGCTTGTCGAGGTCGGTGGCGATCGAGGCGTCGATGAACGGATGGCGCCAGCCGCCCGCGTACTCGCGGCGGTAGGCCACCATGATGTGCTCCTCGGCCAGCTCGCGTGCTCGCCGGTCGGTGTCGGCGATGATCACGTCGCGGGTCAGCGGCCATTCGGCCGGGTCGGGTCGCCCGGCCGCGCGCCGGCGTTCGAGGAACTGCGCCTTGCCCCTCAGCAGCCGCGCCAGGTCGGCGGTGGGGCCGGGGATCCAGTTGTCGGCCACCGTGGCGGCCCGGCGCAACGTGATGTCGCCCCAGCCACCGATCCACAGCGGCGGGTGCGGCTTCTGCACGGGCCTGGGCTCGAGCCGCCCCTCGACCGAGTAGTACGCGCCCTCGAACTGCACGCGCTCCTGCGTCCACAACCCCTTCATGACGGCCAGCTGCTCCTCGAACCGGGCCCCCCGCTTCTCCAGCGGGACGCCGTAGAGCGCGAACTCGTCGGGCTTGTAGCCGATGGCGATCCCGAGCACGAAGCGGCCGCCGGAGATGACGTCGAGCATGGCGACGTCCTCGGCGAGACGCACGGGATGATGGAAGGCGGCCACGATGATGTCGGTGCCGAGCACCATCGTCGAGGTGCGCGTCGCGAAGCCGGCGAGAACGGGCAGCGGCGAGGGCCAGTAGTGGTTGGTGACGGAGTGGTGCTCTTCCATCCACACCGAGTGGAAGCCCAGCTCCTCCGCCCGGGTGACCTCCTCCAGCGCCTCCCGATAGTAGTGGCCACCCTCGATGGGGATGAAGCCGACCTGCAGTGCCATAGGGTCTCCTCGGAGCCGCTAGAGTACCACCACGTCTTGACACTGCCGCGGGGTGGTGCTTACGTACGGCCACCCCAGGAGGTGTCCCCCATGGCGGCCACGATGAAGGGCTTCCACGCGCTGCGCAACCTGCCCGAGGAGAAGATCACCGACCAGATCACCCGGCGCATCCTCACCGGCGACAAGGAGATGATCGTCTGGTGGTCGATGAAGGCCGGCGCCCACGCGGCCGCCCACGCCCATCCGCACGAGCAGGCGTTCTGGGTGATCTCGGGCCGCATGGACATCCGGCTCGGCACCGACCGGCGGGTGTGCGGGCCGGGCGACCTCGGCGTCATACCCGGCGGCCTCGAGCACGAAGCCTGGTTCCCCGAGGACTGCGAGGTGGTCGACGTTTTCGCGCCACCGCGCGAGGACTTCCTGCCGGGCGCGGGCGCCCCGGCGTACATGCAAAAGGGGTAAGCGCAGCGGGTAAGCGCAGCTCACTCTCACGTCACAGCGGAGGCGGGCCATGCAACCGGGTTGGCTCAATGAGTTCTGGCGGCAGCAGGCCGAGCCCGCGGCAGCGCAGGAAGCGGGGGACGGTGCGGGGGTCGAGGGCGTCTCGCGCCGCAGCTTCGTCAAGCGCGGGGTCGTGGGCGGGATGGCGGCCGGCCTGGCGGCGGGCCAGGCCGTCGCCCAGGCGCAGGCGCAACCCGCCGCGGCGAATCCCCTCAGTCCTGGCAACTGGTGGCCCTCGCCGTGGGGAGCGCAGGACCAGCGCGGCGCCAGCAACCGGATCACGCCGGCCAAGGTGGTGGAGGCGGCCCGGCTCATCAAGACCGGAAAGATCTACCCGCTGGGCCGGGTGCTCGAGAAGGGCATTCCGCTCTTCGGCGAGCGGCTCGGCGCGCACATCGTCATCCCGGGGTCTCCCACCGGCGGCCCCTTCGGGAACCAGAAGCTGTACTACCACGACGAGCTGTTCGTCGGCGAGATCGGCCAGGCTGGCTCGCAGTTCGACGGCCTCGGCCACATCGGCATGGTCGCCAACGACGGCAAGATCCGCTACTACAACGGCCTCACGCAGGAGGAGGTCGGCGGCACCTACGGGCTCCAGAAGCTGGGGATCGAGCACTGCCGGCCGTTCTTCACCCGCGGCATCCTGCTCGACGTGCTCGCCCTCAAGGGCGGCGACCGGCTACCGATCGACTACGTCATCACGGTGGCGGATATCCAGGCGGCGCTCAAGCGCCAGAACACCAAGGAGCCTGGGGAGGGCGACGCCGTCATCTTCCACACCGGCCACGGCACGCTGTGGAAGAAGAACAATGCCGAGTACAACAAGGGGTGCCCGGGGCCGGGCATCACCGCTGGACGCTGGCTGGCCGACAAGAGGATCGCCGTGGTGGGTGCCGACACGTGGCCGGTGGAGGCGGTGCCCGGCGAGAATCCGAACCTGCCGTTCGCCTGCCACGCGATCTGGCTCACACTGAACGGGATCCACATCAACGAAAACCTCGACACGTCCGAGCTGGCGAAGGACCGCGTGTACGAGTTCGCCTGGTCGTTCAACCCGGTGCCCATCAAGGGCGCCACCGGCGCGCCCGGCAACTCGGTGGCGATCGCCTGAGGCCGGCATGACCTCGCCGGCCGACGCCCCGGGAGCGCGCTCCCGGGGCGTTGCCGTCTCCGGCCTCGGGGACGGCCTCGTGAGCTCGCTACCGCTGGCGCCCTCGGTGTTCGTGTACGGCACGGTGTTCGGGGGCCTCGCGGTGCAGTCGGGGCTCCACCCGCTCGAGGTCTGGGGGATGTCGCTGCTCGTCTTCGCGGGCGCCGCCC
>Ga0214471_10004117_pt1 | contig 11224 bp, 7 predicted proteins | sample RVTome_5_FD_207665 | JGI IMG/M metagenome (GOLD analysis project Ga0214471, IMG submission 207665) | Soil microbial communities from uranium-contaminated site in the Upper Colorado River Basin, Wyoming, United States - RVT142D155 | ecosystem: Environmental > Terrestrial > Soil > Contaminated >... | reverse complement strand
CACGCTAGAGCTCGGGCGCCGTCATGCTCGGCGGCGCGGCCGGCTCGGGGTCGGCGATCGCGACGTCCAGATCGATCACCGTCTCCTTGTCCTCGTCGGCCGCCGCGCCGCGCGCGGCGCGCGCCGCGGCGGCGGTCTCCGCGTCCTCGGGCGGCACGAAGGGATGCGCGCCGCTGGCGAAGAAATGGATGGCGTTCACGCCGTCGCACAGCGACACGTAACGGTTGACGCGGGCACGGCGCGTGAACTGGCGGCGCGCCGCCATGCCCCAGAACTTGATCAACCGGCGCAGCATGTCGAGACAGGCGGCGTCGAAACAGTCGGCGCCGAGATCGAGCTTGCGCGCGGCCACGCCCTTCTGCAGCTGGTTGATCTGCTGATGCACCACGCGCGCCAGCTCGACGGCGTTCAGCACGCGCAGATAGGGCGCCTCCTTGAGCTTGACGTCCTTGGGGTACAACATCGCCGGCAGGTCGGCGGACAGATCGACGAGAAAGTGGCCGACCGGGCTGTCGATGTCGAGATCGGCGCTGAGCGTGGCGCGGTCGCTCCAGCGCTTGAGGTACTGGTTGACGTGCTGGCATTCCTGCTGCGGCAGCTGGTAGGGCCCGGCGAGCCCGAGCAGCACCACGCGCAGATAGCTGCGCGAGATGCTGGTGGTATCACTCATATTGGCGCTCGTGCCGGGCACCGGCTCGTGCTGCGCGCCGTTCTGCTCGGCGAGCCGGTAGAGCTCGTGGATCTCGCGCCACACGCCGGCCGGATAGGGCACGTAGACCTGGTAGGACCGCAGCAACACCTCGCCGAGATAGTGAATGGCGCGCTCGGCGGCGGTGGTGATGGCCGGGCGCCGGCTCCACGGGTTGCGCTGGGCCAGCAGGTCGCGCACCACGAACTTGTAGCCGTAGGCCATCTCCATGTAGAGATTGCGCAGGAACTCGGCGAGCTGCCGCTGCCTGGGGCTGAGCGGCAGCGCCAGATGCGTGAAGTGCGATTGCAGGGCGGTGACGACGCCGGCCACCGGCGCGCGGTAGAGCTCCATCAGCGCCAGGCGGTCGCGCAGCTCCACGTCCATGCGATTCAGCGAGAACAACGCGTGGTAGAGCTGCTGGGCGCTGGCCGCGCTGTCCGCCAGCGGCAGCGAGGCCAGCCACGCCTCGGCCTCTTTCGGACGGGTCTCGACCATCCAGTCCGACGCTTTCTTGCCCGGCACGGTCAGGACGGATGTTTCCACGACAGGCCCCCGTTACAGTGCTTTTTGAGCTTTCTTATAAAGTATAACCCGGGTCCCCGGCAAGCACGCCGCTGTTCCGGCCGCCCGCGGCCGCCCGGTTCATCGGGGCGCCGCGAGCGTGTATCATCGCGTCACGAACCAAAAAGCCCTGCCGGAGAGTCGCAATGACCTACGTGGTCACGGAAAGCTGTATCAAGTGCAAGTACACCGATTGTGTCGAGGTCTGCCCGGTGGACTGTTTCCATGAGGGTCCGAATTTCCTGGTCATCGACCCCGATGAATGCATCGACTGCACGCTGTGCGTGCCGGAATGCCCGGTCAACGCCATCTATGCCGAGGACGACCTGCCGGAGGACCAGCAGCAGTTCCTCGAATTGAATGCCGAGCTGGCGCGGCAGTGGCCGGTGCTGACCGAGAAGAAGCCCGAGCCCGAGGACGCCAGACAGTGGGAGGACGTCCCGGGCAAGCTCAAGTATCTTGAACGTTGAACGGACCATCGTTCTCGTCCCCTACGCGGAAGACCCCCTCGCCCGCCTCGCGGCGCTGCTGCTCGAACGCCACGCCGACCGGCTGCCCGACTTAAGCCGCCAGATCGTGCTGCTGCCGGCCCCGGCCGCGGCAGCGCGCCTGCGGCACCGGCTGTTGCGGCGCGCCGGTCGCGCCCTGCTTCCGCCGGTCACCGCCACGCTCGACACCTGGGCGCTGGCGCGCGCGCCACAAGCGCCGCTCAGCGAGCCGGCGCGCGAGCTCGCGCTGTACGCGGCGCTCGCCGCGAACCGCGAGCTCAGGCGGCGGCTCGGCACCTGGCCGCTGATCGAGGCGCTGCTCGCGCTGTTCGACGAGATGAGCCTCAACCGCGTCGCGCTGCCGGCCTCGGCCGAGCAGCTCACCGAGCTGCTCGCCGCCGGCTACGGCATCGACGACGCCGCGCTCGAGCCGCTGTCCGCCGAGGCGCGCTGGCTGCACGGCGCCTGGAGCGCCTGGCAGCAACAGCTCGACGAACGCGGCGCGCGTGATGCGCCGCGCGCGCGCATCGACGGCCTGGCGCGATCGCTCGACGAGCTCGAACCCGATCAGCATGTCTATCTGGTCGGCCCCCTCCAACTCGCGCGCGCCGAGCGCGAATGGCTGACGACGCTCATGGCGCGTGGTCAGGCGACACTGGTGCTGCACGGCCAGGCCGGCGGCAGCGGCTACCACCCCGACGGTCTCACCACCGCCCTGCTGGATTCGCTCGGAATCGCGGCGCCGCCCGCCGCGGTCACCGATCCCTACACGCAGTTCCTGAACGACGCCTTCGGCGCCGACGGAGTGACGGACCCGGTGAGCCGCGCGCACGCGCTGCGCCGGCACATTCCGGCCTCGCCGGCCCACGGGCGGCTCGCGCTGTTCGTCGCCGACGGCGCCGAGCAGCAGGCGCAGGCGATCGAGCTGCAGGTGCGGCGCTGGTGGCTGGCCGGCGCGCGCAACATCGGCATCGTCACCAACGACCGCAAGCTGGCGCGCCGCGTGCGTGCGCTGCTGGAGCGCGCCGCGCTCAGGCTGCGCGACGCCGGCGGCTGGCCGTTGTCGACCACCAGCGCCGCGACCGCGGTGATGCGCTGGCTGGAGGCGGTCGAGGACCATTTCCACCACCGGCCGCTGCTCGACCTGCTCAAGTCACCGTTCGTCACCAGCAACGCGGAGCGCGACGCGCGCCTCGCGCAGGTCGCGGCGTTCGAGGGCCTGCTGCGCCGGCACAATCTCAGCGCCGGCCTCGCGCGCTACCGCGAGGCGCTCGAGTCCGAGCGCGGGCGACTCGACGCCGCGACCTTCGACGCGCTCGGCCGGCTGCTCGACGCCCTGAGCGAGGCCGGTCGCGCGCTCGCGGCACTCGCCGACGCCGGCGCGCAGCCGCCGGCGCGCTACGTCGAGGCGTTGGCCGCGAGCCTCGACAGCCTGGGCTTGCGCGCCCACCTCGACGCCGACGAGGCCGGCGCGCGCGTGCTCGCGAGTCTCGGCGCGCTGCAGGCGGCGGCGCACGGTTCGCAGGAGCGCTTCACCTGGACCGAGTTCCGCCAGTGGCTGACGCGCCGGCTGGAGCGCGAGCACTTCCGCCCGCCGCTCAGCGGACGCAACGTCGAGCTGATGTCGCTCGGCGACAGCCGCCTGTACCGCTTCGACGCGGTGATCATCGCCGGCGCCGAGCGCGAGCACCTGCCGGGCGCGCCGCAGTCAGCGCCGTTTTTCAACGACGGCGTGCGCCTGCAACTCGGCCTGCCGTCGCGCGGGCTGGCCGGGCGCGAGCTCTACCAGGACTTCCGCCGACTGCTGGAAGCGGCGCCGCACGTGCTGATCACACTGCGCCGCGAGCAGGACGGGGAGCCGGTGCTGGCCAGCCCCTGGGTCGAGCAACTGCGCCGCTTTCATCAGCTCGCTTACGGCGACGCGCTCGTCGACGAACGGCTCGCCGCGCTGGCGGCAAGCGGCGCATGCAGCCTCACCCACCGCACGCGCCGGCCGCAGCCGGCGCCGTTTCCGCGCGCGCGCGCGGCCGAGCTGCTGCCGGCGCGGCTCTCGGCTTCCGCGCATCAGCGCCTCATCGACTGTCCCTATCAGTTCTTCGCCGCCGATTGCCTGGGGCTCGCAGCGCCCGAGGAGATCCGCGACGAGGTCGAGAAAGTGGATTTCGGCCGGCGCGTGCATCGCATCCTGCAGGCCTTTCACCAGCCCGTGCCCGGCCTGCCCGGGCCGCTCGGCGCGCCGCTCGGCGCCGACAACCGCGCCGCCGCCGAGGCACTGCTCGACCGGATCGGGCAGGCGGTGTTCGCCGAGGATGTGGCGCGGCGGTTCCTGGCGCGCGGCTGGCTGTACCGCTGGCAGCAACTGATCCCGCGTTACCTCGACTGGGAGCTGGAGCGCGCCGCGCGCTGGCGACCGCTGGCGAGCGAGCAGTCCTGTGAACAGGTGTTGCCGGCGGGCCTCACCCTGCACGGCCGGCTGGACCGTGTCGACCAGGGCGCGGCGGGCGTGGCAATCCTGGACTACAAGACCGGCAGCGTGCCGCGCCAGGCGGAAGTGGACAGCGGCGAGCGTACCCAGCTGCCGTACTACGCGCTGTTGTGGGACGGTCCGGTCGAGGCCGTGGCCTTTGTTGCGATCGAATCCAAGAGTATCCACAGCCGTGTCGGGGTTGCCGGCGAACCCCTGGCGGCACTGGCCGATGGCGTCCTGGCGAGAGTGCGCCGCCTGTACACGGACATGTCGGCCGGCAAGACACTGCCCGCCTGGGGCGATACCGAGACCTGCGCGCGCTGCACCATGGAAGGGCTATGCCGCAAGCAACTGTGGCAGGAGGCTTAAGGAATGATCGCTGCGCAGGGGACAAAATGGCAAAAAAAAGGCGGCCTTGCGGCCGCCTTGCGGGTGTATGGACCACTACCCTCCACCGCATCCTTGCGGATGGAGTCGTCCCTGTTCCTGGTCACATCCTGTGTCGCGCCTTTCCGTGAACTACAGTGTCCGTACCTGATAAGTACTATAATCGGCGCCCGGAAAAAATCAAGCAAAACTCCAAAAATTTAACTCTGGCACCGACAGAAATTTTTACATTACATTAACAAACAAATACTTAAGTAGTATACTGGCTTTTCAAAAATATGAAAACTTTTTCGTCGGAACGCCCCCACCAGCCAGGTGCCATCCGGTCATGACCGGCACCCCGGGCATCCATCCGGACCGGCACGTCGTGGTGCGGGCCTCGGCCGGGACCGGTAAGACCTGGCTGCTGGTGAGCCGTATCGTCCGATTGCTGTACGAGGGCGTGGCGCCGGGCGCGATCCTGGCGATCACCTTCACCCGCAAGGCCGCGGCCGAGATCGACCAGCGGGTCGGCGAGCGCCTGTTCGCCCTGGCGGACCTGGGCGACACCCCCCTGGACGCCGCCCTGGCCCAGCTCGGTATTGCCCCCGGAGCCGAGGCCCGCCGGCGCGTGCGCGGGCTGTACGAGGGCCTGCTGACCGCCGAGCACCCGTTGCGCGCCTCCACCTTCCACGCCTTTTGCGCCGAGCTGCTGCGGCGCTTCCCGGTCGAGGCCGAGGTGCCGGCCGGATTCGAGCTGGTCGAGACCACCGGCGCGCTCGCGGCGGACGCCTGGCTGGCGCTGGAACGCGAGGCGGCCGGGAGGCCGGACGGCGAGCTGGCCGCGGCCCTCGACACACTGCTGCGCGCCGGCGGCGTTCACGGCCTGCACGACGCCCTCGATTCGTTTCTCGCGCACCGCAGCGACTGGTGGGCGCGAACCGAGAACCTCCGCGACCCGGTGGCCGAGCTCGGCCGCGCCCTGGCCGAAGCCCTGGGAATCGACGCCGGCGCCGACGACCCGGCGGACTGGGTGGACGTGCCGGCCCTCGCCCCCCGGCTCGAACGCTACACGGCGCTGCTGACCCGCCACCCGACCGCAACCCACCTCGAGCGCATCGAGCGCCTGCGCGCGGCGCAGGAACTCGCTTCGCGCAATCCCCGCGCGGGCGCCGAGGCGCTGTGCGCCGCGCTGTTGAGCGACGGCGGCAAGGGCGCGCCTTACGTCCTCAAGGCCAACAAGACGCTCGCGACCAGACTCGGCGCCGCCGACGCGCAAGCGCTGGTCGCGCTGCATGCCGAGATCACCGACCGGCTGGTCGCGGCGCGCGAGCGCTTCCGCCGGCGCAATACCTGGGCGCTGTCGGCCGCCTGGTACCGCGCGGGCCGGCGCCTGCTCGAGCACTTCCAGCGCATCAAGCACGAGCGCGGCATCCTCGATTTCGCCGACCTCGAGTGGCAGGCCTACCGGCTGCTGAACCGCAGCCGCCACGCCGAATGGGTGCAGTACAAGCTCGACCAGCGTATCGAGCATCTGCTGGTCGACGAATTCCAGGACACCAACCCGACGCAGTGGCGGCTGCTGCTGCCGCTGCTCGCCGAGATCGCCGCCGGCGACGCCGGGCGCGGCCGCAGCGTGTTCCTGGTCGGCGACGAGAAGCAGTCGATCTACCGCTTCCGGCGCGCCGACCCGGCGCTGTTCGCGCACGCCGAGACCTGGCTCGCGAGCGCGCTCGACGTCGAACGATTCGGCCATCACGTCTCGCGGCGCTCGTCGCCGGCGATCGCGCGCTTCGTGAATCGGGTGTTCGGCGAGCCGGCCGCGCTGATCGCGGGCTTCCCGGCGCACGACACGCACCGCCATGAGCTCTGGGGCCGCGCCGAGCTGCTGCCGCTGGTGGCGGCGCCGCCGGAGGCCGGCGCGCCGGCCGCGGCCGGACTGCGCGATCCGCTCGAAACGCCGCGTGCGGTCGACGAGGACCGGCGCTACGCCGAGGAAGGCGCGCGCATCGCGGAACACATCCTGGCACTGCGCGGCACGCCGATCCTCGACGAGCAGGGCGTGCGGCCGCTGGCCTACGGCGATGTCTTCGTGCTGCTGCGCGACCGCACGCACGCGGCACACTACGAGGCGGCGCTGCGACACGCCGGCATTCCCTACCAGGGCGCCGGCCGCGGCACCTTGCTCGACTGCCTGGAAGTCCGTGACCTGGTGCAGCTCCTGACGGCGCTGGTCGCGCCGGCCGACGACCTGGCGCTGGCCGGCGCGCTGCGCGCGCCGCTGTTCGCGGCGGACAGCGCCGATCTCGTCGCGCTCGCCCGGGACGCGCAGGGTGGGCCGTGGTCGCAGCGCCTGGAACACATCGCCGCCGCGCGCCCCGCCGACGACGGGCTGGCGCGCGGGGCGCGCCTGATCGGCGCCTGGCGGGGAGCCGTCGACCGCGTGCCGGTGCACGATCTGCTCGACCGCATCTACGACGAGGGCGACGTGATCCCGCGCTACCTGAGCGCCGCGCCCGCGCATCTGCGCGCGCGCATCGCCGCCAATCTCGGCCGCTTCCTGGAGCTGGCGCTCGAGCTTGACAGCGGCCGCTACCCCAGCCTGTCGCGCTTTCTCGCCCATCTCGAAACGCTGGCCGGCCAGCGCAACGAGGCGCCGTCCGAGCCGCCGAGCCTGAGCCGGGACCGCGTGCAGCTGCTCACGGTCCACGGCGTCAAGGGTCTGGAGGCGCCGGTGGTGTTCCTCGCCGACGCCGCGCGCCCGCGGCACGGCGACACGGGGATGCGCGCGCTGGTGAGCTGGCCGGTCGAGGCCGCGGCGCCGCGCCACTTTCATCTGGTCTCCGCGGGCGACGATGTCGACGAATACAGCCGCGCGCTGCTCGCCGAACACGAGGCCGCGGCGGCACGCGAGAACATGAACCTGCTGTACGTCGCCTTGACGCGCTCCAAGCAATACCTGTTCGTCTCCGGCTGCGAGCCGGCGCGCGGCAGCGACCGCGGCTGGTACGGCATCATCGAGGCGCGCCTGCGCGACGCCGCCGGGCGGGCGGAATTCGAGGTGCGGCACGCCGACGACGCGACGCGCGCCGTCAATCACTACGGCGGCACGGCCTTCGGCACGCCGCCGCCCTACTCGGCGCCGCCCGCCGCCGCGTCCGATCCCGGACCGCCCGACCCGGCCCTCACTCGGCCGTTGCCGGACACCGCCACCGGCGGCTTCCTGCGACCGAGCGCCGGCGGGGTGGCGGCCGACGCGGCGCCGACCACGCCGGTCGACGCGCGCGGCGCGGCCCGCGGCCTCGTCCTGCACCGCATGCTCGAACGCCTGACGACGGGCGGCGCACCGCGCGCTTCGCTGCGCCGGACGCTGCGCGCGGAGCTCGGCGCGGATATCCCGGCGGGCGATTTCGACGCCTGCTTCGACGAAGCCCGCGCGCTGATCGACGATCCGCGGTTTCGCGACTGGTTCGACCCCAAGCGCTACCGGAACGCGCACAACGAGCTGCCGATACTGTTCCGCGCCGGCGAGCGCGAGGTCTACGGCGTGATCGACCGGCTGGTGGTGAGCGATGCCGGGATCGCGGTGCTGGACTACAAGACCCATGCCGGCATCGGCGCCGCCGGCGCCCGGCAGATCGCCGCGCAGTACCGCGAGCAGCTGCAGCTGTACATGGCCGGCGCCGCCGAGCTGTGGCCGGCGCAGCAAGTGCGCGGCTGGCTGATCTTCACGGCGCCGCGCGTCGCGCTCGAGTTGCGCGGCGCCGAAACCGGCAGCGCGGAATTCCACGCAACGGCGCCGGACTGACGCCCGCGGGCTTCAGCCCGGCGCCAGATCGGCGGCGCGCGCGCGCCCGGCGCCGTCGCTCACGCGGTCGCGGCCGGCCTGCTTAGCCGCATAGAGCGCGGCGTCGGCCTGGGCCACCAGCCATTCACCCGGCTCGACCGCCGGCGTCGCGCCGGACGCCAGGCAGGCGACGCCGATCGAGGCCGTCACCTGCGGCGCGCCGGCCGCGCCGTCGCCGAGCACGAGCGCCGCGATCTGCGCGCGCAGCCGCTCGGCGACCTCGAGCGCGGCGACGAGATCGGTGCCGGGCAGCAGCAGCACGAACTCCTCGCCGCCGTAGCGCGCCAGCACGTCGCAGCCGCGCAGGCCGGCGCTCAGCACACCGGCCACGGCGCACAGCGCGCGGTCGCCGGTCTGGTGGCCGTGGCGGTCGTTCAATTGCTTGAAATGATCGAGATCGACCAGCAGGCAGGCGAGTGGCCCGGCGCGCCGCTGCCAGGCGCTCAGCTCCTCGCGCAGGCGGCGCTCGAAGAAGCGCCGGTTGGCGACCCCGGTGAGCGCATCGGTGAGCCCGTCGCGCTTCAGGCGCTCGCGGCTGACGGCGTTGTCCAGGCACATCGCTGTGACCGCCGCCAGGTGCTCCAGCAGATCGGTGGCGGTGCCGGGGCGGAAGTGATCAGGATCGCGGCTCGCCTGGTTGAGGCTGCCGATGATCTGACCGTGCAACACCAGGGGCGCCAGCGCCAGCGAGCGCGGCGGCGGGCGCAGGTCCGGAAACGCCACGGCGCTCACCGGCGGCGTCGCCGCGCCCAGCCACGGCCGCGCCGTGCCGGAAAATTGGGCGCGCAGCCATTCGGGCTCGACGTCATGCAGGGCGGCGGCGGCCGGCGCGTGGCCGGCGACGAGCCGCTTCATCTCGAACTCGGGATCGAGCAGCGTGAGGCTCGCCGCCTCGACATGGGGGAAGCGCTGCGGCAAGGCGGTCGCCAGGACCTCGACCAGTCCGGCCAGCGACTCGGCGCCGATCATCCGGACCTCGATGGCGCGGAAGCCCGCCCAGATCCGCTCGTTGTCACGCAGCTTGCGCGCCAGCTCCTGACGCTGCTCGGTGAGCCGGCGCTTGAGCGCCGTCACCTCATCGTGGGAATCGTCGCGCCGCGCCACGCCGTGACCTTTTAAGGAGAGCGGTCGCGGCGGGCGACCGGACCGGTCACGGCTTGGTCGCCGCCTGCAGGCCGAGACCGTGCAACAGCGCCGGCGGCGGCACATAACCGGGCAAGACCTCGCCGTCGTCGAGCACGATGGTCGGCGTGCCGTTGATGCCGATGCTCTGGCCGAGCTCGTAGTGGCGCTTGACCGGGTTGGTGCAAGTCCGGGTCTCGACCTTGCCGCCGGCCTTGGCGATGCCGACCGCCTTGACGCGGTCGGACGCGCACCACACCGACACCGAGCGCTGCCAGGTCTCGGATTCCATGCCGTTGCGCGGATACAGCAGATAGCGCACCTTGACGCCGCCGGCATTGAGCGCCGGCACGTCGAGATGCAGCTTGGCGCAGTACGGGCAATCGACGTCGGTGAACACGGTGATGGTGCGCTTGGCGGTCTTCGGTCCCATGACGATCATGTTCTTCTCGCCGACCGCGTCGATCGCCGCCGCCACCAGCTTCTTGCGCTTGACCTCGCTGAGATTGGCGCGTTGGGCGACGTCGATGAGATCCCCGACCAGCAGGTAACGCCCGTCGGCCGTGACATACACGGTGCGCATGTCGACCGTGACCTCGTACAGCCCGGGTATCGCCGACGGCTTGATCTCGCCGATCTTGGCCTCGGGGATCACCGTGGTGAGGGACTTGCGAAGCTGGGCGTCGTCGGCGAGCGCCGCGCCGCAAACCAGGACCAGCGTCATTTTGAGCAACCATGAAGCGGAATCTTTCACTCGATATCTCACGTTTGGTGTCGTACGCGCGGCGGGCGCCCCGACGATGGATTGAATTATCGCATACTCCCGCAATTTCGACCGCGCCGGCGCCGCCGAGTTGCCGGCGCCGGCATGCCGCGACCGCCGGATATTGCGGGAAATGACCGACAAATCCGCCGCTTACGCCGGTCCCTCAGGACGGCAGGAAGTCGATCGGATAGGTCACCACCATCACCCCGACGTCCCGGGCGCCGAAGTTGAACTGCATGACGCGCGCGCTCAGTTTGCGTTCGAGGTCCGGCGAGCGCAGCTCGCTCGACACCACCTGGCAGGCGGTCACGCGGCCCGACGGATCGATGGTGATCTTGAGCACGACCTTGCCTTGCAGCGTCGGGTCCTGGCGCAGCGCGCGGTTGTACAAGGCGTAGATGGCGCTCTTGTTCTTGTCGAAGATGAGCTGGATGTCCTCGATGCTGCGGCCGGCCTTGCCGGACTGGCCGCGCTGCACCGCGCCGCTTCCCGCGCCGCCGCCGACCGGGCTCTCGACCCGGGTGGTGGCGCGGCCGGCCAGGCCCCGGCCGCCGGTGTCGCGGCTCAAGGCGGCGGTATTGATGCCGGCGCTGGCGCGGGCCGCGCCCGAGGTGATCATCGAACGCTCCGGCGACCGGGCCGCGGTCTTGGCCCCCTGGGTGAGCGGCGTCGAGCGCACGCTCTCGACAGCCGGATCGGAACGCAGCGCCGCCAGATCGTCCTTGAACGCCAGCAGGCCGGAGCGCATCGCCTTATCGCGCGCCCGCTCGACGGTCCGGGTTTCCTTTTTGGGCTCGACCTTCTTGGGCGCGGGCTTCGGCTTCCCGACCTCGGGCTGCGGCGCGTGCACCGGCGGCGGGGGCGGCGGCTGGCGCTGCTCCATGAGCAGCTTGGCCACCCGCGGCGGGACCTCCTC
>Ga0214471_10004116_pt1 | contig 11226 bp, 12 predicted proteins | sample RVTome_5_FD_207665 | JGI IMG/M metagenome (GOLD analysis project Ga0214471, IMG submission 207665) | Soil microbial communities from uranium-contaminated site in the Upper Colorado River Basin, Wyoming, United States - RVT142D155 | ecosystem: Environmental > Terrestrial > Soil > Contaminated >... | reverse complement strand
TCCCGGTGTCATAGAGAACCTGAAACCAGCTAATGTGTGGCAACATCCGCAGTTATCGCTTAGAAATATTTCAGAATTAAAAGTGACCTTGAGCAAAGCCCAGGAAGCTTATCTCAAGCAGAAAAAATCAGCGAGTGAACTTCAACCTATCGAAGTTTCTAAGAAATTTCAGACCGTGGAAGTAAGGCAGTTTTACTTGCCAATAGGATCAGTCAGAGATGTAAACGACCTTTCGCTTGTAACCTTTATCACCGAAGGCAAGTTTACCGTCTGTTTCCCAGGTGATCTGACAGCCAGAGGATGGCGACTTCACTTACAAAACAAAGCCTTCCAGTACATGCTCAGGGAAACCAATCTTTTTCTTGCATCGCATCACGGCAGACCATCGGGATTTTACGAACCTGCCTACGAATACCTCAACCCAAAGCTCATCGTGATTTCCGACAAAGAACAAATCAAAGGCAAGAAAATTACTCAGAGAGTTCCGTACCGAAATCACGCCTATGGTGTAAAATTATCTGACGGTTCGTTTAGAAAAGTTCTGACTACCAAAAACGATGGAAGAATCCGAATCGATGTAAAAGACCGAATCTGGAAAGTGACCACATCCAAGATCGAATATTCAAGAAAGGATTAGACAATGAATAAGCCAACATCAAAACCCACAAAATATTTCATCTACACCAGAAAATCATCGGAGAGCGATGATCGTCAGGCGCATAGCATCGAAGACCAGCTTACTTTGCTTAGAGAGAAAGCGAATCAGCTTAATCTACAGGTGATCAAGGAATATTCCGAAAGCCAGACCGCCAGCAAGATCGGACGGCCATTATTCAATGAAATGATGGATCGTATCGATACAGGCGATGCCGACGGTATCCTTGCCTGGCATCCGGACAGGCTCGCACGAAACATGGTAGACAGCGCAAGAATCGACTACGCGATCCAGACTGGAATACTTAAAGGTATCGAGTTCAGCAATTTCCGATTCGCGCCAGATTCTCAGGGCATGTTCATGCTGAATACCGCCTTTGCTCAGAGCCAGTATTACTCACATAATCTACAGGAAAATATTCTGAGAGGCATGAGAAGCCGAGCGGCTAAAGGCATTTATCCAAGCAAAGCGAAATTCGGTTATATCAATCACCCAGGAACCAAGGAGATCATTCCAGACCCTGATTCTTTCTATCTCATAGGAGTGATGTACAAACTCTACGCATCCAATCGGTTCTCTCAGGAAAAACTGTCTCAAGAAATGGCAAGACGAGGCTTGGTCAGTCGTAATGGCAAGAGACTGAATTTCAGACAAGTTTCCAGGATACTCACCGATCCTTTTTACTATAGCGCATTTTACTGGAGCGGTGAGATTTGGCAGGGCAATCATAAGCCAGCCGTGTCCAAGAAACTATGGGATGAAGTTCAGAGAGTTTATGCCAGTCGAACTAAACCACAGTCCCAATGGAAGCACGACAAAGTATTCTGCGGTCTTCTGCGATGTGCAGAGTGCGGAGCGTCTATCACCGCCGAACGACATACCAAGCACCAGAAGAACGGCAACGTCCATACCTGGACTTATTACCGATGCACCAAAAAAATGGGAGTTAAATGCAAGCAAAAATATCTGCGTGAAGAATCACTAATGGAGTTATTGGCGTCCGGTGTCCTGACACTTGCCATCCCCGATGATTGGCACGAAAAAATATTTGAAGAAATTGAGAAATGGGATAAAGAAGAACGATCTCGCATAAGCGAGCAAAGTATTGGTTTGAAAGTGGAATCCGGGGAGATCGAAGCGAAGCTTCGCAGGCTGACTGATTTGCATATTGACGGGGAGTTAGATCGAGAGGGGTACACCTCTCGCAAGAAGAAACTGGTGAACCAGAAAATTGCTGTAGATAAAAAGATTAAGGTCATCGCCAGCGATGGGGCGATGTTTTGGCTCGAACCTCTTAAAGAGTTCGTGAATCGGCTCTGGGAGCGGAATCTACGCGAAGCGGTCGGTGATCCCCTAAAACTTCGCGACTTTGTCGCGGAGGGTGGCTCGAACCTAAAAATAAAGTCCCAGAAAGTGCTCTGGAACTGGAATTCGCCCTATGAAATCCTCGCTTCGCGAGGAGTTAATGCAACTTGGTGGAGCTGAGGGGAATCGAACCCCTGACCTCGACATTGCGAACGTCGCGCTCTCCCAACTGAGCTACAGCCCCGCGAATTGGCGGCAACGGAATATACTCTATCAGAATAGTATCGTCAAGGGAATCCGGGATATTCGTTTCACTGCACGCCATGTTTCCCGGGATTCTTTTGTTCAATTATTTTCAACCTGGGAGTAGCTCGGGATCCTGTTTCCGGCCACTGTACGTGACTCTCGAATAAAGGTAATCGGAAACTGAATCCCGGGATGGTTATTCTCAATTATTTTCAATCACCTTCTATCAGGCCATCAAGAAACGGGTTCAAAAGCTCATCTGAAAAAAGCATCTTAAATAATTTGCCCTTTTCTGTATCCGATAACCTGCGCCCTCTCCCGGTAATGTATTTATTGTATTCCTGGTGAATCAGTTGATGTAGATTGGTCGAATCAAGACGCCTGCGGACAGAATCCGACGGCATTCCATCCGATGCAAGTTTTCTCAATCTGGATATTGGACGGGCAACAGCTCTTAGAATTTCATCTCGAGCCTGGCTGTAAATATATTGAACTGTGTCGCGATACGCTTTCTCCATATGATTAGCTGAGCGACTGTCGTCCGTTTCATCATCCTCATCATCTCCCTTGTAATGAGGCTTGTAATCGTCGAATCGTCTTGCCAGCGGCTCATGGATAGGCTCATCGAATACCGGCATCGGTATTTTCCCGTTTAACGCGTCGATGACGTGGTCAAGCCGGGCGATCGCTTCGACCATTGCCTTAGGTTTTGGCTTGAACTGGGGAGATTTTCCCTGCCATGAGGCCATTTCTGTTTTCAGGTCCCGTACGAACTTCCGGTAGGTCTTTGCGGTGTTGACCGGCAAGAATTTCAGCTTTTCGGGGTCGTTGAGAACCGCGATAATTTTGCCGTATTCATCCCGTTTGCGCTGATCCTTGAGAGTTTCGCGCCTGAGGGTGGACTCTTTGTTTAAAGTCTCAAGGCGTTGGGCGTCGAGAATGTCGCGGCGGAGGGCGAGTGACAATTTATCGAAATCCATGGGTGCGTAATCGCGTCCGGGCCTGGGTGCTTTTTTGTTGATAAGCATCCGCCTGAGTTTCTCAGACAGGAGGGCAAGTCTGTCATTCTCATTATGCATTGGTGCGCTACTACGTCCGGTTGTTGAATTTTACTAAAGCTAATTACCTGAATTTCATCTTCCCCGATACTTGACGCTTTCAAAAAATATCTCAAGAATCCTGGTTTAAGATTTTTCTTTCCATGAATTGGGATTGATAACCTAACTTATAAGCCTACCCTGCCATAGATGTGGTGGCTGCCTTTAGTTCTGAGTAGCACCTAACCATTTCTTTCAAGAATTTTTACAAACGCCTTTCCTGAAATTGATTTCATATTGCGATTTCAATTACTCGCTTCTTTTCGCTGTAGGATTGATTGTCTATGTCTACTGACAGACACCCTTCCACAGCTTCATAAATATTCTGCACCAACTCCTCGAATGTCTCTCCTTGCGTGGCACAGCCGGGAATTGCCGGGACCTCCGCCCAGACTCCACCTTCTTCCGCTTCATGCACTATAACTTTAAGTTTCATGTTTGCCTCGTGTTCTGATAGTCAATATATTTTACATCAAATTTTCATATTAAATCGCAAACATCTTTCCCGGATTCAATATGTAATTCGGGTCGAACAATTTCTTCAATTTGCGCATAACATTCAAATCTGCCTCCGGGACAGCTATCGGAAGGTAATCCTTCTGTGTCCATCCTATCCCGTGCTCGCCCGAAATAGTCCCGCCAAGTTTTACTGTCAGCTCAAAAATTTCGACAATCAACGGATGCAGTTTCGTATTCCATTCTTCATCTGACAAATTTTCCTTGAGCAGATTGACATGCAGGTTCCCATCGCCCGCGTGACCGTAGCAGACCGATCTTATCCCTCCCGTTTTACAGATCTCTTTCACACCGACAAACAGATCGGCAAGCTGCGCGCGTGGTACAACCGTGTCCTCTTCCTTGTAAATTGATTTACTCTTAACCGCTTCACCGATTGACCTGCGCAGCGCCCACAAATTCTCGACCTTCTGCCCGGTCTCCGCGAGAAGAACATCCCGCGCGCCGTTTTCATCGCACATCATCCCGACAGTCTCAATCTGCTCGTTGACCTTTTCCTCATCGTTACCGTCAATTTCAATCAATAATTGTGCGGCAGCGTCGGAGTCAGGCCATTCCTTTTCAAGATGCACTTCAGCCATTTTGATCGCGTCGCGCTCCATGAATTCGCACGCCGAGGGTGTTATTCCCGCGTGAAAAAGTCTCGGGACAATTTTGCACGCGGTATGCGGGTCATTGAACGTCGCGAGAAGGACAGAGCGGAATTTCGGTTTGGAAATCAGCCTGACGATCGCTTTTGTTGCAATACCCAGAGTCCCTTCGCTGCCTATAATTAACTGTGTGAGATTGTATCCGGAAACATTTTTAAGTAGTTTTCCGCCCGGACGGATTATTTCACCTGTTGGAAGAACGACTTCCAATCCGTAAATCCAATCCTTGGTGACACCGTACTTCACCGCCCTCGGTCCGCCTGAATTCTCAGCGATATTCCCGCCTATAAAGCAGCTTCCACGGCTCGCGGGATCGGGCGGATAAAAAAGCCCTTCCGCTTCGACCATGTTCTGAAATGTCTCAGTAATAACTCCGGTTTCGACAACCGCGAATAGATTTTCCTTATCGATCTCGAGTACATTGGTAAAACGCCTGAGTCCAAGGACAATACCCTTATGCACCGGAAGCGCGCCGCCTGAAAGTCCGGTCCCGCCCCCGCGAGGAGTCACCGGAATTTTCTCGCGGTTGGCGAGCTTCATTATTTCGGAGATTTCCTCGACAGTCCCGGGCCAGATAACCACTTCGGGCAGGAATTTCAGATCTTCGGTTTCATCGGAGGCGAACTTTTCCAGCACTTCGGGAGTGTACGCGACAAAATCACGTCCGGAAATATCGACCAGGCCCTGTTTTATTTTGTCTGTGACTGCGTTGTACATTTTTCTGTCCCTCCCTCATCACCCTATTGAGGTGGGGTGTAGTTACCTCCCTCCCTCAGGGAGGGATTGAGGGAGGGCATCAAAGTGTACATCTTTCGATATTTAATACATAATACCAAATCGGTCTGAATCATAAATGGCTAAGAAGGATAAAAAGAAGGATGGCGGCAGGTCGGGACTCCCGACATTCGTAAACCGTCGCGCGCTACGGGATTTCAATGTCCTCGAAAGATTCGAGGCTGGGATCGCGCTTGCCGGCCACGAAGTCAAAAGTATCCGTGGCGGCGGAGTATCCATGACAGGCTCCTACGCTAGAGTGGTCAACGGTGAGGTTATCCTTTTCGATCTGAACATTTCGCCATACAAATTCGCGACACAGGACCTGCTTCCACCGAAACGTCCACGGCGTCTTTTATTAAACAAGCGAGAGATCCGGAAAATTAAGTCTAAGACCGAAGAGAAGGGAATGACACTTGTCCCGCTGAAAATATATTTCGCGAAGCATTTGGTTAAGGTGGAACTGGGGGTATGTAAGGGCAAGAGGGAGTACGAGAAGCGGGAGACGATAAAGCAGAAGGAGGATGACAGGGAAAAAGAGAGGGCATTAAGGGAGAGGGATTGATTGGCAATATACCCTCAATAATTGGTAATATGCCATTAATTATTAGTGAAATACCATTATTTGTGGTATAATGATAACATGCTGGCAACGTCAAAGCCTGATGAAAAAAGGTACCTGGATTTAATAATGGGTTCCGGCTCTCGTGTAGATGTTCTTTGGTGCCTGATAAGAGCAGTAGATTGGGGAGAATCATTAGAGATCTCAGATATAGCTAACCGTACGGGCAGAGCATATAAAGATGTACAGAGAATTTTGGAAAAATTATCGAACCCAATAGATTCTCCTGGATTGAACAATCGAGATGATTATCTGATAAACGCTTCACAGGTAATTACGAGAACCATTGGTGTTGAGTCACCATACTCCAGAGAAAAAATTAACGGTCAGGTTTTGCGGGATATCGAGTTAATGAAAAAGCAAGGTGCGGTCAAATACTCCATTAACACCTACCATCCCATGTATAAGCCTATTAGAATGCTCCTTGAAGTCGGTGTTGGATTTCTGAGCGTTATAAATGCTGAGGTTAATGACTGGATGGGAGTTGATATAGCATTCATTTATGGATCTTACGCTGTAGCAGACCAATCAGATGAAAGTGATATTGATTTAGCATTGATTGGATACCGTGAAAAGCTTGAATTTTATAAACCAGTACATAACCTGGAAGAACGCATAGGCAAATCCGTTCACTTCATTCACTACACACCTGCTCAATGGCAAGCTGAATCCAAGAAGTCAGACTCATTTGTAAAGAGTCTATTATATAAACCAAAAGTGTTTCTGGTAGGAACTGATGAGGATTTGGCAAGAATTAGTAGATAAAAAAGAGGTTAGCGATGAGCGACCTCGCCTTTCTGAAATTTCCAACAAAAGGGATGCTGTAGATCTATGGATATCAGGATCCAAGGTCAAAGGAGTTCCGGATGAAATGGCTTATGACGCCCTTTATAATGCAGCTTATATCCTATGTGAAATCGTGATGCGAGCGGAAGGCTGGAGAACTAAATCAGGAGGTCATCACGAAGCCGTATTCACTGCATTTAATCATTTTATAGCTGAGAAATTTGAGGATTTAGCCTATTTTTTTGATGACAGCGGAAAGAAACGACATGAAATACATTACGATCAGAGACCGATGATAGTTTCACCTGTTGAGGTGGATGAAATGAGACTTCATGTTGAAGAGTTGAAGCAAATCATCCTCTCCTGGCTGAAAGAAAATCACCCCGATCTTAACCCCGACAAATAATTCCCTATCCGCTATAATATTCCGACCATGAAAATTCAATCATCTTCATTCACCGACTGGGCTAAAATTTCGAACCGTCATTCTTACAATCACACAAATCTCAGTCCCCCTCTCAACTGGACAAATGTCCCCGATGGCACAGTCGAGTTAGCCCTGATCTGCGACGATCCCGATTGTCCGACCGGCACTTTCATACACTGGGTTATCTGGGGAATACCCGCATCCGCACATGAACTTCCAGAAGGTATGCCAAAGGAGCTTGAGCTGCCCGCGTATGGCAGCATCAAGCAGGGCAAAAATGATTTCGGCCTGATCGGATGGGACGGTCCCGCGCCGCCTCCGGGGAAAAACCATCGGTATTATTTCAAACTTTATGCTCTCTCAGAATCCGTCGATCCCGGACCAATGGCGACTGCATCCCAGCTCATTAAATCGATGGAAGGAAAAATTCTCGCAGAAGCAGATTGCATGGGTACTTACCAGGTATAAAAAAGGGACAGGCCTCCTCAGACCTGTCCGTTGAATTTATCAAATAAGGACTTTTAATACACCATCACCACAAACATGCCGTCCGGACCCTGCACGTAAACGTCATTATATTTATCAATTACAGGATACGCGCCGTCCTCGGTGAATCCCGGCGTGTTCAAATTCCACACCTGCTGCCCAAGATAATTCCTGCAGATGAAGAAATCGTCGCAGTGTGTCTGTTCTCGCTCGTAAACGTAAAGATAGTTGCCCACAGGGTCGTGGACTGTATACCCTCGGATGGTGAGGTTCATCGACGTCAGCTCAACTTCGCCAGTGACGCCGTTGATTTTATAAATATCGTTCTTCTGCCCATTCGTTTCCACAAGGACGAATGGATTATTCGAATAATCCAGGCTTGGATACATGGCAAGCTTCCCGGGAGGCATCGGATAGGTCCAGACAGGTGAGGCATAGGCATTTATGCACACGACCATCTGTCCGTCCTGCTCAATGAAAAATACCTGGTCATCGTCTCCGACCACCGGATCCGTTGCATTGAACCATCCTTTTCCAGTCTGTACCCATTTAATGTTGCCTGATAGATCGTACGCCATTATTCCGCCAATGGGACGCGCGTAGTAAAGCGTGCCTTTTGGTCCTACAGCGAGACGGTTAGCCTCGGTCGGGCCAGCCATCGGAGCGGGGAAATTAACCTGCCAGAGCAGGTGTCCATCCGTCCGGACCGCAGCAAGACCCGTATCGTGACCATCTTCCCTGAGAATGAGAATCAAAAGCCCGCCATACGGAGACGAAGTGAGCACCAGGTCGCTGCCGGTTTCGTGGGTGAACTGGTATCTCCAGCGGTCATGACCATCCTGGAAAATTGCGGTCAGGCATCCACGTCCCGGTTCAAGGTAGAAAATTGTCCCATCGTCTCCGATAGCCGGAGTCGTCTGGACACCATCGCCTTTATAAAAGCGTGTCCATTCAGGGAAATTATTCCCTGGATTCTGGAACGCAAGTGATGAATCCTGCTCCAGCAATCTTACAACCCTGATTTCGGGGGTCAGCACGATCCCTGAATTTGATGGAGGATCAAGGACAGTGAAATCGTGCAGCGGCTGCGAAACTATCACAGGCGTACGGCATGTTCGAGCGGGGTCATAGTTTCTCTGTGCGCAGCCGGTTGTTGCCGGACCTGTCGCGAACGGACCCGGATCGACCCGAACATTCGTGCGTGCGAGGGTAGGGATGTCCTGGTCGGACATCGCTACAAGGTACAATGGAAATACTCCTCCGCCAAGTCCGCCCTGGTAATTCAAATTGCCTTCATAAATGCGATAATCGTCCCACTGGCCGTTTGAATTCAGGTAGGTTGGACCGCCGGAGAATTTTTTGGATAAGCCGACAATTGAGTTGATGTACTGCTGTTCGCCCTTGACCATGGCGACCACCGGTGCGGAATCGCCCGGCCATCTTAGAGTTCCGTTAACATTGGCGACAGGAAATTCTGTCGCGCTCTTAACTGCGCCGGCTATGCTGACATCCACCGCGTACCAGATTCCTGGTGGAATCACGTTGGAACTGGCTTCGAGAATAAATTCCCGAAACGAAAATTCTCCGTCGGGGAATTCGGAATTGCCATTCACAGTGAAGGTGAGATATGGGTTGATTGGAATATTTGAGCCAATGTCCCACATCGCCGTCCAACCGTCGGCGAATCTCAAATCGATCTGGTCCGAGTCGTCGATTACGATACCGCGAATATCCCATGCTGAAACTCCAAAAATATTATTAAGTCCTACCTTGAGTTTCACAGCAGGGGGATGGTAGGGGCCGTAATCTGAATACGTGTCGACCTCGATCTGAACAGCGTCGGCATACTCTTTCAGGAAGAGATAATCCGCGATGTTTATGTGGGATTGTGTGGTGCGTGGATTGACATACTCTGCCTGGAGTGTTTCCAGGTTTATATGCCAAAACCCCACAAGTTTCCGCGAAGGATCGTAGTCAATGGCCTGGGTAATATTCTGGGCGATTGAATTATCCTGCGGTGGCGCTGTGGGGGAGTTAGTTGACGAATTACAGCTCAGGGTAAAAATTACCAGAGCGGCAATTGCCGGGACAATGCGAGATAGTCGTAGGGCCATACGTAATCTACCTCCTCAGTAGACCTTAGATTTATACAATCCCATTTTATAATTAGATAATGGAAATTCCAATAGCTGAGACGATGTTTTTATAAATCTTAATTTTCAGATATTTTGTTTAACATAAATAAATATTTCACGTTGCATCATTGCCTGATATATCTTAATTCTACCAGCCCCGACGAGTACTGCTTTGTCCCTTCAAGCTTGAGGTACGTCCGGTCGAATCCCTTAGGGAATAAATGTATACCTTCGCCGAGAAGAATCGGGTGTACGAAAACCGCAAATTCATCTATCAATCCTTTGGATAAAAATTCTGTAACGATCAAACCTCCGCCTACCAGCCAGATATCCTTTCCCTCGATATTTTTCAATGCTTCGACTGTCTCGGTCGATGACGATGTCATAAACTGGACATTCTGATTATCCGTTTTCATTTTTTTGTTTCGGGTGAAAACAAAGACTTTTCGATCACCATACGGCCACTCCCCGAATGATTCTATGATATTCCATGATTTCCGCCCCATGATTAAGGTGTCGATACTATCCAGGAAATCAGAATATCCGTAGTCCTGATCGGTGAACAGCCAGTCTATACCCTCATCACTGTCCGCAATATATCCATCCAGACTGCAGGCTATATACATCGTTATTTTTCTCATATCAGTTCCTTATTTCTTCACGGAGTATTCTGTAAAATTCATCTTTCGCGTGTTTCTCGATCCACGGGATGTGGCCGCATTTTTCAAGGACTATGATCCTGAAATCTTTGACCGTTTTCCGCAACGGCGCTTCCACTCCTTCGACTGGATGAGGATCATGGTCGCCATGGATCGCCACTACCGGACATTCTATCAAATTTCCCATTTCGACCATTTCGCCACTTGTCCTGAGTGCCTTCGCATCGCCCCACACTTTAGCAAAAACATCATGCTGCGTTTCGATTACTCCCAGGCTTTCCCCGGTAGAATCGTACGAATCCGCCTTATCGATAATTTCCCCGATTCGCCTGAACGCGCCCGAACTGTCGTCCATCGACGGGTCCTCAAAGAGTTTGAACAATTTTTCCGCCTCAATTCGGTCCTCCGCGCTCAATCTGTTTAATCTGGTTTCGCTGATTTTTTCAGCGTACTTGTCTTCCATCACCGCACAACCGACAAGAATGAGTTTTTTAACCAATGACGGATACCTGGCAGCCACTATATATCCGAGCATTGCGCCCCACGACGACCCGACCAGGATCGCATGAATTACACTGTGGTCTTCAAGAATGGATACCAGTTCTTCAACTTGCCCGTTCAGGGAGTCAGCAGTTTGAATCGGTTCGAGTACGCCGAAATCTGTTGATAGTGATTCGGCGACAAGCTTCATCATGCCCGGAGCACCGGGTCCGCCGTGCAGGACGGATACAGTGTAGGGAGGAGAGCCATATTTACGGGGATTCTGCATTCTGAGAGATTATTGCAGAAATATGGATATAGACCAAGTTGATCCAGAATATTCAAAAGTTAGCCCTCCATGACTGTCAGGCCCTGGAACAATAGGAAT
>Ga0214471_10004115_pt1 | contig 11229 bp, 16 predicted proteins | sample RVTome_5_FD_207665 | JGI IMG/M metagenome (GOLD analysis project Ga0214471, IMG submission 207665) | Soil microbial communities from uranium-contaminated site in the Upper Colorado River Basin, Wyoming, United States - RVT142D155 | ecosystem: Environmental > Terrestrial > Soil > Contaminated >... | reverse complement strand
GGGAGCACGTTTGACGATCTTCGAAGATGCCGGGCACACGGTGCCGCTCGAGCATCCGCAGGAGGTGGCCGGCGACTTGGCCGTGTTGTGGGCGGCGACGACCGCCGTCGATGTCTAGAGCGGACCGGGCAGCGAGGACGATTGGCCGGGCGGAGGCCGGAAGGTCGGATCCGTCGGCGGGCTCAGCACGCGGGTGATCGCCAGCCAGGCGATGAACAGCAGCAGGCCGGCGGTGATGATCCGGGCGATCCAATTCTTGCGCCGCTCGGAGGGCTCGGACGCGAAGCCGACCGGGCCGTTGTATTCCTCGCGCATCATCCAGGCATCGTAGCGCTTGGGTCCGGACGCGGCAGCGATCGTGCGACGGGTGGTCGCGGAATTAGACTGCGACGCGCTGGCGGGTTGCACGGCTGCGGCGCAGCGACCGGCGCTCTTCCTCGGTCAGGCCGCCCCACACCCCGGCGTCCTGGGCGGTTTCGATCGCCCATTCCAGGCAGGGTTCGCGAACGGCGCACATCGCGCAAATGGCCTTGGCGGCCTCGATCTGGGCGAGTGCGGGACCGGTGGTGCCGATCGGGAAGAAAATCTCGGGGTCAACGTCGCGACAGGAGGCCTGGTGGCGCCAGTCCATCGAGATGCTCTCCAAAGCAACTTCCCCCTCTTCTCGTCTTCGCCCCGGACCGAGTGCAAACGTGAATCGTCAAGGTCCAGAAGCGGCGCGAGTATATGACGCGGCAGAAACGGCTGGCAATACCTTCCGAGAAGGCTTTCCCCGTATTTTCCACAGCCGGCGCGGCCGGCCTGTTCCGCTTGTGGCACAGGCGCTATCGTGAGACGACAACGATTGACTTTTGGCGACACAGGAAACAACCGAGGCAAGGAGGGGGAGTGAGGATCATCGGCCACCGTGGGGCGGCGGCTCGTGCGCCCGAGAACACCCTCGCCGGGATCCGCCGGGCCTTTGCCGACGGGGCCGACGCGGTCGAGGTGGACGTGCGCCTGACTGCGGACTCGGTCGCGGTCATCGTCCACGACGAGTCCTTGGCGCGCGTTGCCGGCCTGGACGCTCGCGTGGCCGATCTGACCGCCGCCGAGGTCCGGGCCGCCGCGACCGGGGATCGCGGCATCCCGACGCTGATCGAGGCCTGGGAGGCGGCCGGCGGCCGAATCGTGCTCGAGATCAAGGGCGCGTGGGGGTCGAATGAGGCCGCGGGCGCCGCCCGCGCCGTCGCCGCGTTCCTGGACGGCCGGGACGTCGCCGGGACGGTCGTGTCCTGCTTCGACGTGACGGCCTTGGACGAGTTCCGCGCCGCCGGAGGCACGGCCGACACCGGTGTCCTGACCGGCGCTCCGGTCGATCCGGCCGACAACATCCGGATGGCCGTCGCCGGCGGGCACCAGATCTGCTACCTGCCGGTCGATCTCGCCTCACCCGCGGTCATCCGGCAGGCCCATGCCGCCGGCAAGGCGGCAGTCGTCTGGACCGTGAACGACCCCGCGGCCGTCCGTGCGCTCGCCGACGCGGGGGCCGACGGGATCATCACCGACGACCCCGCGGCCGCCCGGGCGGCTCTGGGCTAGCCGATCAGTCGGAGCGCATCCCGCTCGACGGTGAAGTGGAACTGCGTCTCGCGTCCGGCAAGGTCGCCGTCAACCTGAAACAGAACCGGCGCGTCGGCCTCGACCGTGAAGCCGTCGAGGTCGTGGAGCGCGGTCACGCGTTTGAATCCCGTGTGCCGCGCCGAGCCGAACGCCGTGAACAGCACGCGAAGGATCGTTGTGATCCGCATCGTTCGAATGGCCGTCACATCGAGGCCGTCTTCCAGCCGAGCGTCCGGCACGATTCGAAAGGGCCTCGCGCCCAGGAACGTGAACGGATCGCTGTTGCCGACCACCGCGACGCGCACGCCCTCGACGCGCGCACCGCCCGGCAGCGTAAGCGTCATAGCCGGACGTGGCCGCTCCCGCGGCAGGAAGTATTCGCGAAGTCCGGATGCGACGAAGAATGCTTCGCCGAATCGTCGCTTCGCTCGCGGATTCGACTCGACGCGACGCACCACCTCGGCGTCGAAGCCCATCCCCGCGCAGAACGCGAAGGCACGTCCGTTCACTCGTCCGAGGTTGACCGATCTGGGTTCGAGCCCGTCGCGAATCCTCGCCAGCAGCGTGGCGGTTGCCTCGACCGGATCCTTCGGATAGCCGAGCGTGCGCGCGAGCACGTTCGTGCCCCCTCCCGGGATCGCGGCCAGCGGCACGCCGGTGCCGGCGAGCCCGTTCACGGCTTCGTTGATCGTCCCATCGCCTCCGAGTACGCACACCAGATCGAAGCTTTCGCCGGCGGCAGCGTCGGCGGCCAACTCGGTCGCGTGGCCGCGCTGCACCGTCTCGGCCACCTCGATGTGCAACTCGCTCGACAGTGCGCGGGCGATGACGTCGCGCACGCCGGGGGAGGTGGTGGTCGCGACGGGATTCCAGATGAGCAGCGCTCGCTTCACGCGCGGCTCCGAATGATCGCCTCGACCTCGCCGGATTCGGCGTGACGGCCGGTCTTCTTCTTCGAATACACCAAGTCTCCGTCCACGATCACCTCGAAGACGCCCCCACCGGAAGGGATGATGCGCAGGTCCTCAATCGATTGCTCCATCTCGGATAGAAGGGCGGCCGCCAGACCGACGGCACGGGCCGAATACCCTCAAACCGCGCAATATTCAATGCTGATCTTCATCTTCGACCTCCGCCGTCCACTCGTGTCGAACGCTCGGTTCAAGAACGCCCGGGCCCAAGGCTATCCGACCCGGATCGGGCCGGCCGTGGCGGATCGGGGCGACCGGTCATACTCTTTTGACCATGCGCAGGCACAGCGACGTTCTGGACCCCGCGCCGCCGCGAGAGCGGGTCGGGGGCGACGGCCGCGGTGGTTGGTCGTGGCTGTTGACGGCGAACGACCGCTTCGAGGCCGAGCTGCTGCGAGGTTTGCTCGAAGGAGCCGGCGTTCCGGTCGTGCTCGACGGATTCGATCGTAGTCCGTTCGCGTGGATGTATCCGTCGGGAAACGTGAACGTGCCGGTCCACGTGCTCGTCCCGACCGGCTTGCTGGAGACGGCACGGCTCGAGGTGCTGGAATCGAGCCTGGTGGACGCCGGCCGGCTGTCGGAGACCGGGACGCCGGACGACGGCGAGTCGCGCGCCGGCGGCTCGCCGCCGGCGCGCTTGATGCGGGACCGAATTCGTCCGCTCTGGCTTGTCGTGGCGATCTTGACCGCACTCACCGTCGCCCTGATCGTCGTCGTCGAGATTGCCGGGTTCGTCCCGTGCGCCACGAATCTTTTTTGCATCAAATAGGAGTCCGAACAATGATGCCGAGTTGGGGAGCAGGGACGCGCGGGGTCGGCCGAGAAATCGTCGGGATGCGTGTCCACCATCTGATTCTTGCCGGGCTGCTGGTGCTCGCTTCGGGGTCCGGCTCCCACGCCGGTGCGACGCAGACCGTCCAAGGCCGGATCGAGCTGGCGACATTCGGATCGCCGGCGATTCCCCGCATGACCTACGCCGCGACGCAGGTCAACGGAATCGCCGGCTGGGTGTTCGCGGTCACCACGCCCGGCGCGGCGTTCCGGCTGGAGACGCAGGATGGAGTCACCGGCCTGGAGGACGTGGACGTCGCGTTCTACGTCACGCTTGACGACACCGAGCCCGTGGGTGCGTTCGCCGAATCCGGTGACGAGGCCGGGCGGGTTCCGGCCGGCGCGTCCTGGGCGGTCGTCACGCTCGCCGCCGGTGCCGGTGGCTCCTTCGTCTACACGGCTGTCTAGCAGCCGACCCCGTCGCATGTAGTCTGAGTGTCGTGCGGACCCGCATCGTGCTCGCCGTCGCCGGGGCCGGGTGCGCTCTCCTTCTTTCCGGAGTCGCGTCGGCCGCTTCCGGCTTGTCGGTGTCGCCGACAACGCTGGCTTTCGGGACGTCGTGCGTCGGCGCTCCGATCGACGCGCGTGCGGTGACGATGACCAACACCGGCAGCGACCCGCTCACCGTGTCGGGCATCGCGCTGACCGGCTCCCATCCACAGGACTTCTCGCTGGCCGACGCGCAGCCGCGCACGATTCCCCCGGGACAGAGCGGCTCGTTCAAGGTCGGGTTCCTGCCGCGCGTGGCCGGCGACCGCAGCGCGATCGTGCGCATTACCTCCGACGCCCCGGAAGGGCCGGTCGAAATCCCGGTTTCGGGACGCGGCGCAACGCGCATTCTCGATGTCAACCCGGAGGCTCTGTCGTTCGGCGATCAGCGAATCAAGACCACGTCCGACGAGCTTGCGTTGTCGATCACGAGCATCGGCGGCGATCCGGTGAGGATCACCGGCGTCGCTGCCGCGGGGACCAATCGCTCCGAGTTCACCGTTCGCGGATCGGGAGCGCAGACGCTCGACTCCGGCGAGGACGCAATCGTAACCGTCGCTTTCCGCCCCGGTGCCGTCGGGCGGCGCACCGCGACCATCACGATCGACTCGGACGCGTGCGTGGGGCGAATGACGATCGCAGTCGAAGGAAACGGAACGGCGCCCGACATTAAGGTCAACCCGTCGCCGATCGACCTCGGTCATGTCGCCGTCGGGACGCGAAGCCGGGGCGTTCCCGTGGTTATTTCCAACGGGGGCCGCGCACCGCTGCGGATCACGCGAATCATCGTCGAAGGTGATGCGCCGGCCGACTTCCGCTTCGAGTCCTTGCCGTCGACGCCCAAAGTGCTGGGTCCCGCGGGCGAGCTTCCGCTGACGGCGACTTTTACCCCCGGGCAGGACGGGCCGCGGACGGCGATCCTGCGCGTGGAAAGCGACGACCCGGATACGCCGGTCATGACGATCGAGCTTCGCGGCAACGTCGGGACGCCGTCGCCGTCGCCGTCGGCGAGCGAGACCGCGTCGGCGTCTCCGGCACCGACGCGGAGCGCCGCCGCGACGCCGAGCGAGGAGGGACGGACCGGGTCGGGCGGAGGAGCCGGCGACTGGTTCGCCGTCGCCGTCGTGCTGCTCGCGGGTGGCGGAACCTTCGGCGGCCTCTTCGCGATCGCTCGCCGCCGGTCCGTCGAGGACTGATGCGGCGCGCTTGCCTCGTGTGGGTCGTCGCGGCTGCGGCCGTGGCCGCCTGGGCAAGCCCGGCTGCGGCGGAAGGACGTCCGCCGCGCCTCGACCGATTCGTCGCCCGGTACAACCCGACCAGCACGACGACCTTCTATATTGCCGTCGCCGGCGACCCCGACGGTGGAAAGCTGAGCTATCGCTGGGCGCTCGAGGCAGAGTGCGGATACTTGACCGATCCCGAGACGACCGGACCGTCGCAGGGATTCCAGCACGGTCCGCCGGCGCGTCGTCCGGACGGATGCACCAACGAGCAGGACGGCCGCGCGAGGATCACGCTTCGGATCACCGACCCCGAAGGCTGCGGGATCGTCTACAGCCAAGGGGCTCGCGACGAGACCGAGCACGTGGCCCCGCCTGTGCAGTCCATGCCGTGTCCGCCGGCCGGCGAACCGCAAGCCGCGCCGCCGCCGGCGGCGGCATCGAAGCCGCTGCCGGTCGCTGCGATCCTGCTGGTCGCCGCGGCGCTGCTCGGCTTGTTCGCGCTTGCCCGCGTGCGCCGCCGGATGCCGCGACCCGCGCGCGCGAACACCGAATGGGATGCGTCGCTCGCCCGCCCGGACGTCCTGGATGCCTCACCGGCACCGCGAACACTGCGCGACCGCGAACCGACCTTCGAGCCGCCCGCGCCGACCGATCCGGCGCCGCTTGAACCCGAGCCGGCGCCTGCGCCTCTCACGCGCGATGATCCGGACCTGCTGATCCGATCCTCCTCGGGGGACGTTTTGCCGACCATTCGCGCGAGCGAATCGTTGATCGAGGATGTGCCGTCGTTCATGGAGGAAGACGAGTTCGACATCGACGTGCCGCCGCTGTTCGCCGAAGACGAGCCGGAGGCGGCCCCGTTGGTTTCCGGTCCCGTTTCTGTGCCCGTTTCCGGTCCGGTATCTGGGGCCGTGTCTGGGACGGGCCGGTTGCCGGCACCTTGCCGAGAAGGCGCGGTCCGCAAGCTCGACAACGACTTCGTCGCGCACGACACCGTGCTCGCCGGGGCGGTGCGAGCCCGCGCGCTTCGCAACGAAGCGACCGTCGAGATCCCGGCCGACGACCCGGCCGAGATTCTGCGACTGGCTACGGGCATGTCCGACGACGCGCCGCTCGAAGTCGAAGTCGAAATCCCGCTGCGACTCGTGACGGTCGTGTCGACGCGGCGTGAAGTGTGCCGCGACGGAACCTGGGTGCCCGAAGTCGAAAGCGCCACACACGACGGGGCGCCGCGCATCGAACGGCTTCGCGCGATCGTGACCGGACCGGACGAGCTGGAGCGGTTCGCGCGCGACATTCTCGCCAAGCGGCTCCGAACACTCACCGGCGCGCGGCGCCGCCTAGAATCGGCGCTCGCGGCGATGCGCGGCCGCACCTAGGAGGATCGATGGAGTTTCAGCGCGTCATCGAGCGGCGACGCATGGTCCGCTCCTTTCACGACCGTCCGGTCGCCGAAGCCGTCGTCGAGCGGATTCTTTCGAACGCGACGCGCGCCCCGTCGGCCGGCTTTTCGCAGGGATGGGGATTCCTCGCCCTCACCGAGCCCGCGGATCGCGAGCGGTTCTGGGATGCGGCTTGGCCTCGCGGCGAGCGAGGCGAGTCCAACAGACGGGGCGTGATGCGCGCGGGTCTTATCGTCTTGCCGTGCGCGAACAAACAGGCCTATCTGGATCGCTACGCGGAACCCGACAAGGGATGGACCGACCGCGACGAAGACCGGTGGCCGGTTCCCTACTGGACGGTGGACACCGCCTTCGCAACCATGACGATGCTGCTCACCGTCGCCGACGAGGGTCTCGGTGCGCTGTTCTTCGGCCTCCGGCACGAGCGCGACGTGAAGGACGCGTTCGGGATTCCCGCCGAACTCGAACCTATCGGCGCGATCGCGGCCGGCCACGCCGCCGCGGACGAGCCTTCGCTTTCGCTTTCGCGGGGCCGCCGCCCCGCGAGCGCTGTGATCCGGCGGCGACGCTGGTGACCTTCTCCGCGCCTCGCTTCGTCGCGGCGAGCAACCGTTCCAAGTTGGCGAGCAGCTCCGAGTAGCGACGTTCAAGCTCTTCGATCGACAACGACCGAGCGCCCACGCCGAGCGCGGTTCCGCCGGCCGCCGCGCGATCGACGTCCTCGCCGTGCACGAACACGCCGCGGATGCCGGCACGACGCGTGGTGCGAACCAATCCGCGCCGCTCCCAGTGACGGATCGTGTTGTAGTGAACGTCCGCGCGTTCGGCGGCTTGCTCGCGCGTGATCCAGGGCGCGCCGGGGGCTTGCGCCTTCGGCCGGGCCATCGCGGCGCGCTTGGGAACCACGCCGTGCCGCGCCGAGCGGTGGCGTCCGAGTCCCATAGCGTGCTTGGCGACGAAATCGCATTCCGGACACGGAAGCCCGCCGGCGACCTTCCGTGTCGCGCCGGACGGCCGCTTCGCGACCTTCTTCTTCGCCCCCATCGTGACCTCCCATGGACTCTGTTGTGATCTGCGCCTTCGGTTGAGCCCCGATGCTAACCCATCGCCGTGATCTTCCCAATACGGGGAGGCGGATCTCCCGGCGAACGCCGCAGAGCGAATGCGTTCACTAGAATACGGCCGGAGCGATCGATACCCGACATGAGTGGACCTGCGAGCGGTGGGCCGTTGCGAATTCTCGTCGTCGACGACGAGGAGGAGTTGGCGCGCGCCGTTCGTCATGCGCTCGAGCGAGAAGGCTACGTCGTTTCGGTATGCGGAACGGGGGCCGACGCTGAGAAGCTCGCACGCACGTGGCGCCCGGACGTGATTTTGCTCGATCTCGGGCTGCCCGATATCGACGGGCGGGACGTCGCTCAGCGGATTCGATCGAGCACCGGAATCCCGATCATCATGGTGACGGCGCGCGGCGGTGAATCCGAACGCGTCGTCGGCCTGGAATTGGGAGCCGACGACTATGTGGTCAAGCCGTTCTCCTTGCCGGAGCTGGTCGCTCGCGTTCGCGCCGTCGCGCGTCGCGCCGGCGGTCCTCCCGCCGTTCATCCCGACACGCTCTCGTTCAAGGACTTGACGTTGGACACGGCCACCTACCGCTGTCATCGAGCCGGTGCAGAGGTGACGTTGACCCAAAAGGAGTTCGAGCTGCTCCGGATGTTGATGCAGCGGCCCGGTGCGGTCGTGCGCCGCGATGAGATCGTCCGGGCCGTGTGGAACGCCACGCCCGCCGAGGCTGCGAAGACCCTCGACGTGCATATGTCCTCGCTGCGCAAGAAGCTGTCGGACGATGTGAAGGAACCGCGTTACATCGAGACGGTGCACGGCGTGGGCTTCCGGCTCGCTGCCGTCTGACCGGAAGGCCGGTGTGATGGGATACGTGAAGGATTTCTTCTCGAACTGGAAAACGGCGGAGGGCCCGGTCGTCGACAAGCTTCGTCGTGCGACGAAGAACCGCATGCGCGCGCTTGCGGCGGGGTGTTGCGGGCACCCCGGCGAGCCCGGCTGCTGAAAGGCCCCGCCGTCGGAGCCCGGTCGGGACTCCACACACGATCACCCGGATTCTGAATCGGATCCGAGCGGGTGACGGCGCGCTGCGCGAAGCGCGGCAGTCACCATGACCAACCACACGACGGCGAGCGTGACCGCAAGTCCCGTCCCGTAGGCGCGCGGCAACAGGCTCGGGTTATCGGCGCGGCGACCCAGGCGGAGCACGATCGGCAGGGTGGCGATAGTTACGATCGCGGAGCCGATCAAGCCGGCTTGTGCTGCTGCAAGCCATCGCGGTGCGACGATGCGCCGCAACGCATGGGCGATCACGATGACGATCGGCGCGACGAGCGCGTCGTGGGCGAGGACGGCGCCGGCGATCCACAACGCCGTCTCGGATGGTTTGGCGAAGCGCGCCTGCGCGATCATGCCCACCGCTCCGGCTGCGATGAACGCCCATCCGATCGCGACGCCGGACCAAAAGAGCGGGCCGCGCTTCATTCGACGACCAGCCGCGTCACCCACTTGGTCTGCATCACGCCCGGCCGGTTCGGGCCGATCAGTCGAAGCGGGTAGCCGTGGTCCAGGTGGAGTGGCGCGCCGTGAAGATCGTAGGCGAGCAGGGTGTCGCGGTCTCGAGCGTGAAGCCGGTTGACGCTGGAGGCTCGATACTGCCCGGCCGGCTGAAGCGATTCGACGCGAAGGCTCGCGTCCGGCGACGCGCCGGCCCGGTCGAGGACGTCGGCTAAGCGGACGCCGCGCCATCGCGCCGGGGCGCTCCACCCTTGCACGCATGCGATCGGCAGATCGGCGGTGTGCGCCGTCATGGCGCGCACGTCTTCGAGCGAGAGCTCCAAGGGCGCCGGCACGTTTCCCTCGATCCGGAGTCGCCACGCCGAATCGGTTGCGGCGGCGATCACGCCTGCGGCGCGGGCGGTCTTGTTGACCGGGACGCCCTGCGGCCCCGTCTTCGGATCACGAGGAGCCAGCAGCGCGAGGCGTCGGAGCGGTGAAACGGTTTGGCCGATCGTGGTCACGGTCAGCGCTGCCGAAGCGGCTGCGATCGCGCCGATGAACCCGCGCCGGGACAGTCCGGCCTCCTCGGGCGCGGCGGCCCCGCCGGCCCCGCCGGCAGGACGCGAAAGTCCGCGACGCGTGACGGCGGCCTTGGCAGCGACGTGGGTGATGAGCGCACCGATGGTGATGAACGAGCCCCAGTAGTGGGCGACGGGGAAGAAGAAGCCCCACGGTTCGAAGCCGGCGACGTTCCACAGGCCGGACGCGAGCATGAACAGCGTTCCGCCGACCAGCGGGAACAACGTGAGACGCTCGATGAGGTGGGGGATGTCTCGAGCCGGCGGCCAGACGAAGAGCTTGGGATAGATCACGAACAGCTTCGCCAGCAGCAGCGGCACCGTCGCGATGCCCGCGGCGACATGGATGCCTTGCGTCACCCGATATGTGTTGGCCGGGCGGGCCGGCCAGGTGAGCCACCCGGGCGGATGCTGGATGAGGTGTGACACGAGTCCGGTTGCCATGAGGATGAGCACCGAGATGCCAAGTGCCACGCCCAGCAGCGCAGCGGTTCGCTCGTCGCGCAGCCGCATCGAGAACGCACCTGGTCGAAATGGCCCGCGCCGAAGGCGATCGGGCGGAGCCGGCAGGCGCATCATGCGACCGGCGCGGCAGCGTGGCCGATGCGTTCCCGAACGCGCGCGGTCGTGGCCGCGAATCGAGTCCCGGGAGCGAGAGCGGCCACCGCGAGCGCGTCGTCGAAGGTGTCAACGTCTCGCATCGACGGCAGGAAGGAGTGACGAAGGCCGAGCGCATGCAGCCGGAGATGTTGTGCATCGCCGGTCTGGGCCGTTGACATCGCCACTCCCCGGGTGATGCTTCGGGTGATGCGCGGCTCCGGACGGCGCAGCCCCAGACACCACCAGCCGCCGTCCTCCGCGGGGCCCAGCACCGCATCGCAGCCTGGTGTGGTCAAAGCGGCGGCAGCCGATCGCAGGCACGCCGGGGAGATCTGCGGCGTATCCATGCCGATCAGGAGCGCCGGTCCGCCGGCCGCGTCGAACGCGGCCGCGATGCGCTCGCTGAGGGAGCCGGGCGCCTGCGCGACGACGGCAATTCCGGGTGGGAGCCAATCGCCCGCCGGTCCATCCAACGCCAGCATCGGGGAAAGCCGCGGCATCGGGGAATCGCTCGCCTGCTCCGCAGCACGCAGCGTGTCCTCGAGCGCCGCCTGAGCGATCGCGGCCGCATCCGCCGGCGTGCACGGCGGCGTCAGGCGCGTTTTGCTTCGACCGGGCATCGGAGCCTTCGCGAGCACGATCACGCGGACGCATGCCGGCGCCTCGTCGCGTCTTTGATTCCGTCTCATCGTGCGATGGTCTTGAGGATGCGACGCATGTCGCGCACCGCTCGCATCGTCCCTGCCACCGTTCCGGTCACCTTCGATCGTCCCATCCTCGGGGCGTACGGAACGGGGACGTCGGCGATGCGCCATCCGGCGTTCGCGGCGCGCAGAACCATCTCGAGCGGCCAGCCGAATCGACGGTCGGTCAATCCCAGCGCGAGCAGCTCGTCGCGCCGCGCGGCTCGCATCGGCCCGAGATCGCGCACCGACGCGCCGGTGCGGCGGCGAACCGTTCTGGCGAGGGC
>Ga0214471_10004114_pt1 | contig 11231 bp, 10 predicted proteins | sample RVTome_5_FD_207665 | JGI IMG/M metagenome (GOLD analysis project Ga0214471, IMG submission 207665) | Soil microbial communities from uranium-contaminated site in the Upper Colorado River Basin, Wyoming, United States - RVT142D155 | ecosystem: Environmental > Terrestrial > Soil > Contaminated >... | reverse complement strand
TAGAATCGACCCCTGCCGTCGGGCCGCTCCAGACGTGGGATTTCCGGTACGACAGTCCTCTACACGGCCAAAGCCCATGTTGTTCGCCTCCCTACTCCTTGCCGCTCCCCTCCTTGCCGCGCCCCAGGAGCCGATCGCTTCCTGGCTGCCGCCCGGAGCCTCCGTCCACGTCGAATTCACCGCCGAACCGTTCGCGCGGGCCGGCGGCGAACTCGCGCTCACCAAGATCTGGAACGAGCCCGAATTCGTGGAATTCACGCGCAGCATCCGCCCGATGGCCGAAATGGGCATCCAGGGCGCCAAGATGCAGCTCGGCGCCTTCGGTCTGCCGCCGAACACGCTCGAATTGCTAGAGCAAGGCCAGTTCAGCGTGACTCTCTACGACGTGCGCGTCGAGACGCGGACCGTCCACTACGAATTCGATGGCGAGGACGTCTCCTTCGAGAGCGAGACGACGTATCCCGACCTCATGTTCGTCGCCGAGAACCACGGCGAGCCCGGGCTGATCGGCGAGTTGATAGACGCCCTCGAGGGCATGCTCGGCATGCAAGAAGACGTCGCGCTCGAGCGCATCGAACTCGAAGGCTTCGAGGTCGCGCGGCTGAGCGACGCCAGCGGCCAGTTGGATTTCGAAATGCTGGTCCTGGTGCAGCCCGACCGCCTGGTCCTGGCGACCATGCGGGAGCGCATGGTGGAGACGCTGCAGCGCCTCGCCGGCGCGGAAGTGCCGAGCCTGGGGGCCAATTCCGGCTTTGCGCAGGGTTGGCAGCGCGCACACCGCGCCGACACCGTGCTGTTCGCGCACGTCGATCTGCCCGCGCTCATGCAGATGATCGCGAAAGCGGCCCACGACCCGGACGTCCTCGAAGTCGCGAAGATGCTGCCCTTGCGCTCCTACACCTACGGGATGGGCCTCGACGGCGCCGGCATGCGCGAACACTTCTTCGCGCGGACGGTTCCCGGACACCCGCTCGCATCGATGGTGGAGCTCGCGCCGGGTCCGCTGCGGACCCTCGATCTGGCGCCCGCGGGCAGCGCGGTGGCCAGTGCTTCGCGCTTCCGCTTCGCCGAGATGTTCGAAGCCGCTCTGAACACGGTCGCGAACCTCGACCCGAACGCAGCCCGTGAGATCGACGGCATGATGGCGCACCTCGACCAGGTCGGCGGCATGAGCTTCCGCGGCGCGTTCCTTCCCGCGCTTGGCCACGAGATCGGCAGCTTCTTCGGCTTCCCGGGCCGCTCACTGCTTCCCGAGCTGGGCCTTTTCGTCGAGCTGCGCGACGCGGCGGTCGTCAAGACCTTCGTCGACAACACGGTCCGCAACTTGACCGGCTCCAAGCCGCGTTCGGTTCGCTTCGGCAAGCACACGATCCATTACGTGGAGATCTCCGACCTCGAACTCGGCGACCTGGAAGCCACCATGCGGCCGAGCTGGGCCTTCCTGGGCGACCATCTGGTCGTCGGCCTGTGGCCCCAGACGGTCAAGAACGTGCTCGCCCAGCACGACGCCGGCGGCAAGGGCGTGCAGGCGGATCCGCGTTTCGCGTCGTTGACGCGCGCGTTCCAGGGCGGGATCGCCGGCAGCGCCGCGGTCTCCTACGTGGATCTCCAGGCAGGTTTCGAATTCCTGCTCGACAACAGCATCCCGCTCGCCCAGACCCTGGCTCCGTCGATCCAGGGCGTGCCGCTCGACATGGCGGCGCTCCCGCGCACCGAGGCGATCGCCAAGCACATGTTCGGACTGCTCGGCGTGTCGCGAGCGGTCGAAGGCGGCACCTATTGCGAGATCTACTCACCGACCGGACTCGTGCTGCCGTACGCGCTAGGAATCGGCGCCGGTCTGGCCGTCTTCCAGAGCAGGATGGCGATGGAAGAGGCGATGATCTACCAGAAGGAACTCGATGCGGAACAGGGCGCCGCCGGCGAGGAGTTCTAGCTCAGCGTTTTCCAGAATGGCGCGAGCGCGGCCTGCGAACGCGCCACCAGACGGCTCGCCGCCGGAGTCTCTTCCCGAGGTTCCGGCGGTGAGCTCGTTTCCGCGGCCAGGACCGCGAGCGCGGTTCGCACCGCCGTCGCGAGCCCGTCGGGGTCGTAGCCGCCTTCCAGGCACGCGACCATCCGCCCGGGGCAGTGCCGGTCCGACCAGCTGCGGAACAAGCGGTAGAGCGCGGCGTAGCCGGATTCGGTCAAGGCCATGCCGCCGAGCGGGTCGCTGTGCCAGGCGTCGAAACCCGCCGAGACCAGGATCAGCTGCGGGTCGAACTCCTCGATCAACGGTCCCGCTGCTTGCGACCAGGCTTGCAGGTAGTCGGCGTCGCCGCTGCCGGCTGGCAGCGGCAGGTTCACGGAAAAGCCTGCGCCGCGGCCGGTGCCGAGCTCTTCGACCGCGCCGCTGCCCGGCCAGAACGGGTACTGCTGGCTCGAAACGAACAGCACGCGATCGCTGTCGTAGAAGGCTTCTTGCGTACCGTTGCCGTGGTGCACGTCGGGGTCGAGCACCAGCACGCGGTCCAAGCCGCCAGCTTCGAGCGCATGCGCCGCGGCGATCGCCACCGTGTTGTAGAGGCAGAAGCCCATGGAGCTGTCGCGGCGCGCGTGGTGCCCCGGCGGGCGGGTCAAGGCGAACGCGTGGTGCGCCGAGCCGTCGATCACGGCCTCGACGCCCGCGAGCGCCGCGCCGACCGCGTGCAAGGCCACGCAGTGCGACTCCGCCGAGGCGATGGTGTCCGCATCGAGCACCGTGCGTGCGCCGCCTTCGGTGGCTGCGATCCGTTCCAGGTACGCGGGCGTGTGGACTCTCTCGAGCGCCGCGCGGCCGGCCGCCGGCGCGGCGCAAGACTCGGTGCCCGGGACCGGCGCGGCGTCGAGCGCGGCATGGACCGCGGCGAGCCGCAGCACCGATTCGGGATGACCGGGGCCGGGATCGTGGCGCAGGAACCGCGGGTCCTGGAAGACGCGCAAGGCCGCGCGAGGCTTCACTCGGTGACGCCGTAGGGCGCCGGCGCGTCGTCCGCCGCCGTCGGGTCGTAGACCGAAAAAGGCGGATCGAAATCGGCCAGCTCGGCGAGCGCCTTGCGCGGATGGTCCGCGCGCTTGGGCGCGCGCGCGGGGTCGGGATGGCCGATGGGCAGCACCGCGAGCGGCACGAACTCGTCGTCGACGTGGAAGATGCGGTTGAGGTAGCGCGTCTGCCCGGGCGTGTAGGGAAGGGAGTGCAAGCCTTCGGCGACGGTCGCCAGCAGAACGTGGGCGATGGCGATCCAGGCCGACTCCTTCCAATATGGACTGCCCCTCCGGCCGAACACGCACACGAGCCACGGCACCGTGGTGAGGTACTCCTTGACCGGCATGATCTCGTAGGCGTCGAAGAATTGCTTCATCCACGCCGGCGCGTTGGCGTGCCAGCGCGCGTCCGCGGATTCGCAATGGCGCCGGATCTCGGCCTTGGCGCCGGCGTCGCCGACCACGACGAAGCGCCACGGCTGCCGGTTGGCGCCCGAAGGCGCCCAGCGCGCCGCTTCGAGAATGCGTTCGATGGTCGCGCGCGGCACCGGCTCGGCGGTGAAATGCCGCACGCTGATCCGTCTTCGGGCGAGGTCCAGGAAGTCCATTGGTTCCAAAGTGCCGTCAGCCGGCGGGCGCGAGCAGGTTGACGCTGAATCTGGCGGCGGCGCCGAGCCAGCGGGCGCCGACCGAAAATCCGGCGCGTTCGGCCAGGATATCGATTTCGTCGAGGCCGTATTTGGCCGAGTTCTCGGTGTGGACGCGCTCGCCCGCGTCGAATTCGAAGTCCTCTTCGAGCGCGGCCACGTGCACGGTCTGCGCCACGCGGCTCTCCAGGTGGATTTCGACGTGTCCGGGATCGGGACGCCACTGCGCGACGTGGCGCCACTGCGACAAGTCGAAGTCTGCGCCGAGCTCGCGGTTGATGCGCGCGAGAAGGTTGAGATTGAACTCCGCGGTGACGCCGCCGGGATCGTCGTAGGCGAGTTCCAGGGCGCGCGCATCCTTGCGCAAGTCGACGCCGAGCAGCAGCCGGTCCTCGGCTCCGAGCTGCGCCCTCACGCCGGCGAGGAAGGCCGCGGCGCCGGCGCGTTCGAAATTGCCGACCGAAGAGCCGAGCCAGAGCACGAGTTTGGGTCCGGGCCGGTCGTGAAGCCGTGCGAGCGCGGCGCGGTACTCGCCGTGGAGGGCCGTGATGCGCAAGCCGGGGAATTCCGCGAGCAGATTCTCGGCGCTGCCTTCGAGTGCGGACTCCGAAATGTCGATCGGCAGGTAATGAAGGCGTGGCTTGCGCTTCAGGAAGGCCCGGAGCAGCGTGCGGGTCTTCGCCGAACTGCCGCTGCCGAGCTCCACCACGCAGGCGTCGGCCGGCACGGCGGCGACGATCGCGGCCGCCTGGGTGCGCAGGATGGCTTCTTCGTCGCGCGTCAGGTAGTATTCGTCGAGCCCGCAGATGCGCTCGAAGAGTTCCGACCCGCGCGCGTCGTAGAAGAAACGGCACGGCAGGCTGCGCTCGCGCGTGCGCAAACCCCGTGCGACTGCGGCGGCGAGGTCTTCTTCGGCGGCTCCGCCGACGGAGAGCAGCTCGAAGCGCGCGGCTGCGGGCCGATTGGTCCCGGAGGACAACATCGCAGATTCAGAGGTCGCGCGCGAGGCGCATTCCGGTGAAGGGCCAGCGCTTGCCGGGCTGGAAGGAATTCCGGTAGCTGGGGCGCGCATGGCCGGCCGGCGTCGCGCAGCAACCGCCGCGAAGGACCATCTGCCCGCTCATGAACTTGCCGTTGTACTCGCCGAGCGATCCTGGCAGCGGCTGGAAACCCGGATACGGCAGGTAGGCGCTGGCGGTCCATTCCCAGACCGTCCCGTGCAGCTGTTGCAGGCCGGCGCCGTGGGGAGCCGGTTCGGGATGGAGCGTCGTGGCGCTGGGTGCGCCGGGCCATGCCGGCCGGGCCGCGGCTTCCCATTCATGTTCGGTCGGCAAGCGCGCGCCGGACCAGCGCGCGAAGGCGTCGGCCTCGTAGAAGGACAGGTGGCAGACTGGTTCTTCTTCGCGCAGTTCGCGCAGGCCGCCGAGGGTGTAGACGAGCCACGCGCCGGCGGCGTCGCGCTGCCAGTAGAGCGGCGCCTCCCAGCGGTGCCGCTGGGCGAAGTCCCAGCCGTCGGCGAGCCAGAGGTCCGCGCGCCGGTAGCCGTCGTCGGCGAGAAACGCGAGATAGTCGCCGCAAGTCGCGGGCCGCGAGGCGAGCGCGTGCGGCGGCACCAGGGCGGCATGCTTCGGCAACTCGTTGTCGAACGCGAAACCGCGGCCATCGTGCCCGATCCGGACCTGGCCGCCCGGCAGCTCGATCCAGTCGAGCGGTGCCGCGGCGCAGCGCGCGGCCTGCGGCAGATCCTGGCGATAGGCGGGCCGCAGGGGCTGCGTGCCGAGCACGTGCTTGATGTCCATCAGCAGCAGCTCCTGGTGCTGCTGTTCGTGCTGCAAGCCGAGTTCGAGCAGCGGCGCCAGGACCGCAGCAAGCGGCGGGGCCGCGGCTGCGAGCAGCCCATCGAGGGCCTGGTCGACGTGCGCGCGATACGCGAGCACCGTCTCCAGGTCTGGACGCGAAAGCTGGCCGCGCCGTGGCCGCTCGTGCCGCTCGCCGACGGTCTCGTAGTACGAGTTGAAAAGGAATCCGAAGGCCGGGTGGAAAGCTCGATAGCCAGGAGCGTGCGGCAGCAGCACGAAGGTCTCGAAGAACCAGGTCGTGTGCGCCAGATGCCACTTGGCCGGGCTGACGTCCGGATCGGACTGGATCGCGCAGTCCTCGGGCCCGAGCGGGCGGACGAGCGTGAGCGTCGCGGCCCGGACGCGCCTGAGGGCGCTGGCGAGGGACATGGCTTCCGAGCGTTCCTCCGCGGTGGTTGATCCTGCGGACACCGGCATCGGGCCGGAGATGGTCCCACGCCGACCGCGATCCCGCAAGGCGGGATCAGCGCACGGCGGCGAGGCGGATGCCGCGCGGCACCAGCACGCGTTCCAGGAGACCGAACAGGATCTGCACCGCAATGGCCATGGCTGCGGCGGGCAGTGCTCCTTCCAGGATGAGCGCCGTGTCGTCGAGCCGGATGCCGGTGAGGATCGGCTGCCCGTAGCCCCCCGAGTCGATGAGCGCGCCGAGCGTGGCGACGCCGACCGCAATCACCGCCGAAGTCTGGATTCCCGCCAGGATCGACGGCGACGCCAGCGGCAAGTCGATGCGCAGCAGCCGCGCGCGGGCGCTCATGCCGATTGCTTCGGCCGACTCGCGCAATTCGGCGGGCACGCCGACCAGGCCGGCGTGGGTGTTGCGGACGATCGGCAGCAGGCCGTAGAGGAACAGCGCGACGATCGCCGGAAGCGCGCCGATCCCCAGCATGGGAATGAGCAGCGCCAGGAGCGCGAGCGAGGGCACGGTCTGCATCACGCCGGCGAGAGCGAGCACGACCTGGCCGGCCCGCGGCCGCCTTGCGGCCAACACGCCGAGCGGCACGGCAGCAAGCACTGCCGCGGCGAGCGCTGCGGCCACCAGCAGCAAGTGCTCGAGCGTGCGCTGCAGCAGCCGCGCAGCCAGCGGTTCCAACGTCCATTCGCCGGCGAGTCCGAGCTCCGCGGCGAGGTACTCGGCGGCCACCTGCGCGTCCGGATCCCGGTCGAGCTTGACGCGCGCGTTCATCGCGCGCATCGTGCCGGAGTCGAGACGTCCCTCGAGCCGGCGCAGCGCGGCGACGGCGCCGGGAGCGCGGTCGACGAGGTCCGCACGCCAGATCCACACGGCTTCGTAGCGGGGGAAGTGGCCGCGATCATCGGTGAGCGGCAGCAGGTCGTAGTGGACGATTTCCGCGTCGGTGGTGTAGAGGTCCATCACGTCGATGTCCCCGGCGTCGAGTGCGCGGTAGGCGAGGTCGTGATCCAGGCCGCCGACGCTTTCCTGAGGGAGCCGGTAGGCCGCCCGCAAGGCCGGCCAGCCGTCCTCGCGGTCGAGGAACTCGTTGCCGAATCCAAACCGCAGTCCGGGATGCGCGCGCAGGTCGCCGATGCTCGCCACTCCCAGCTCGCGCGCCTGCGCTGCGCGCATGCCGAGCGCGTAGGAGTTTTCGAAACCGAGCGGCCGGCTTGCGCGCAGTCCGCGCGCCTCGAGCGCGGCGGCGAGATCCTCGCCGGCCAGGCTCTCGTCGGCGAGGATCTCGTGAAGGAGCGTTCCGGTGTACTCGGCGTAGACGTCGATCTCGCCGGCGAGCAGGGCGTTCCAGAGGATGCGCGTGCCGCCCAGCTCGCGGCGGTGCCGGGTTTCCATGCCGGCGTCTTCGAGCAGGCGCACGGCGATCTCGCCGAGCAGCACCGATTCGGTGAATTTCTTGGAGCCGACGGTGACGCGCGGCGCTGGGGATCCGGGATCCTGCCCACACCAGGACAGCGGCAGCGCGGCGGCGATCGCGAGCAGTCCGATCATGCGTCCAGCGCCTCCAGGCCGGCGTGGGTGCGGCGCTGGGCCGCCAGGAACTCGCGGACGAACGGTTCGGCGGGACGCCGGGCGAGTTCGGCGATGGTGCCGGCCTGCACCACGCGCCCGGCGCGCAGCAGCACCACCCGATCGGCGAACCAGGCGGCCTCGGCGAGGTCGTGGGTCACGAAGACCACGGTCTTCCCCAGCGCACGGAAGATCGCGCGAAGGTCGTCCTGCAGCTCCGCGCGCACCAGGGGATCGAGCGAACCGAGCGGTTCGTCGAGCAGGAGCGTGTCTGGATCGAGCACCAGGGCGCGCATCAGCGCGACGCGCTGCCGCTGGCCACCGGACAACTGCGCCGGATAACGGTCGAGAAGGTCGGCTGGGAGCCGAGCAAGTCCGGCGAGGTCGCGCAGCCGCGCGGCGATCGCGGCCGCCGTGCAGTCAGCGAGCTGCGCGGGCAGCGCCACGTTGGCACCGGCCGTCAAGTGCGGGAACAGCCCGCCCTCTTGGATCAAGTAGCCGCTGCGGCGCCGTGCTTCGTGCAGGGCGGCGGCGCGCAGCGGCGCTCCGCGAAAGAGCACCTCGCCGGAATCGGGCGCGAGCAGGCCGTTGAGCAAGCGCAGCAGCGTCGACTTGCCGCAGCCGCTGGGGCCGATCAGCACGGTGGTGCGTCCGGCTTCGAACACGAGGTCGGTCGGCAGGAGCGCGACCTGCGCACCGAAGGACTTGCCGGCGCCGCGCAGCTCGAGCGGCGGGCCGGCGCGCTCAGGCGTCGGCATGGTTGGAGAGGGCGTGGGCGAGCACCGCGCCCGCGTTGGCGGTCACCGGCGGCCCGTGCCCGGGACCAACGAGCTCCGGCGCGCGTGCGGCGAGCGCGCGGACGCTGGCACGCGCGGCGGCGAGGTCGGCAAGGTGCTCCGTTGGCAGCAAGGCGAGGCCGCCGCCGGCGACGCCGACCACGAGGTCGCCCACGAAGACCGCGGTCGCCGGCCCGCTCCCGTGCTCGAGCACGAAGTGCGGCGGCCGGGGTCCCGGTGCGCTCCGCGCGATCAGGCCGCCGGGCAAGACCGCGCCGTCGGTGAAGTCGTGATCGGGCTGCTCGTCGAGCCCGGCGCTTCCAGCCGGCGCGTGGACGGGAGCTCCGAGTTCGCGGCGCAGCCTCCAGCACGCGCGCTGGTGGGCCGCCGAAGTCAGCACGATCGCTTGCACCGGGCAGAGTGCTTCGAGCGCGTCGGCAGTGAGCGGCAGCGGGTCGATCAGCACCCAGAGCGCCGCCGGACCGTCGCGCACCGCGTAGGCCTCGCTGCGGACTCCCCCGATCCGTTCATCGGCGACGCACCAGTGGCGCCGGTCGGGGGCCAGCGTGGCGATCGAAGCGGCGCACGCGCGCGGTTCGCTCAACTCAAGCCTCCAAGGGTCGTCGGCCGGCGAAGCCCGCGTCCATTTCGTGCCACCAGCCGATTTCCGGCTCCGGGTGCATCCAGCACAAGTAGATCTCGTGTCCGTCCCGCAGCGCCGGAAAGTCGATCAAGCCGCGCCCGACGTCCTGGACGTGGATGCCCATCGCGGTCAACTCCTGGAAACTGGCGCGCAGCTGTTCACTCCAGCGGATGAGCTCGCCGGCGACCGGCACGCCGCCGTTGCCCGCAGCGGCTTCGATGGCCGGCCAGAGTTCGGGCTGAAGCACCACGATGCGCTTGCGCGATTCCATCATCGCCTCGACCAGCTTCCGGACCCGCGGCAGCGCCGCGCGCGCTTCGGCGAGGGTGAAGAGCTTCTCGTTCACGTGCAGGACCGGCAATTATGCGATCACCCGGCCATCCAGGCGCCAGTGTAGGCGGCGCGCCGCAGGGCGGCGTGCAAGGCGGTCGCCGCGAATCCCAAGAAGGGGTGGCGGCCCCGGAACCGGGCGCGCGACTCCGCTCGACCGTATTCTGGGCCGAGCACCCCATGAACGAAACCGGAAGCCACGAGCCCACTGCCGCCACGCCTGCTGCGCCCGTCGCGGTGGACGTCCCCGCCGCCACTGCCGCCGAGAGCGGTGCGCCGACGATCGAGCAGCTGCGCATCCGAGTCCGCCCGCTGCCCAAGGTGGTGTTCTTCTACCTCACCTGGATCACCGCATTCGTGGCAGCGGTGATCGCGTCGATCGCCGGGGATCCGGCGGCAGCCCAGGGGGTCGCCGAAGTGGCCGAAGGCGCCGCCGAAGCGGCCACCGCCGCCGGGAGCGAGGGCCCCGGCCTGATGGCGATCCTGGGCACGACCTGGCTCGGCGTCTTCTTCTTCAACCTGCTGGCCATCTCCTACGACTTCAACGAGGAGCGCACGCTGATCGGCTTGCTCGGCGGCGTGGCCACAGGGCTGTTCCTGCTCTACTTTGGCTGGCTCGGCGCGGTGAGCGACTGGTTCATGACCCTGCATCCGGTCATGAACGCGACTTTCTACTGGATGGTGTTCGCGGGCTTCACGTCGATCTACATCGGCGTGTGGATCAACTCACGCCTCGACTACTGGGAATTCCGCCCCAACGAGGTCGTGCACCGCTACGGCCTGTTTCCAAAGATGAAGCGCTTCAGCACCGAAGACCTCCGCTGGGACAAGGAAGTCCCCGACGTCCTCGAACGCCTGCTGCTCGGTTCCGGCCGGATCGTGCTCACCACGCCGCACGAGAGGCATCCGATCGTCATCCAGCACGTGATGCGCATCGGCCGGATCGACGACCGCATCGCCGACATCCTCGGTGTGAAGGCCGTGATCCACACCGAACACAAAAAGTCCTAAGGAAGCTCAGCGCTTCCCTAGCGGGCCAGGTCGGTGCGCAGGAACAGGTAGTACATGCGTCCGACCGAAAACACGTGCCCGGCGCGGGATACGGCCTGGTCGCCGGTGCCCAGATAGACGTCGCAGCGGCCAGCGGAGCGAATGGCGCCGCCGGTGTCCTGGTCGAGCGCGAAGAAACGGAACGGCCGCTGCACGAGCTTGCCGGCCGGATTGAAGTCGGGGAGCCGGACTTCCGCGTAGACGATTCCCGCGCGCGGGAAGACCGACTTGTCGGTCGCCAGCGAGCGCTCGGCGGTGACTTTCTGGCCGAGCGAGCCGAACGGCCCGCCGCCGGTCCGCCGGAAGAACACGAAACTCGGGTTCACGTCGAGCGCCGGGCCTTCTTCGCCCGGATGGTCGCGGAAGTACTGCTGCAAGCGCGTGAGCGACAGCTCGTCCTTGCCGAGCTTGCCCTCCTCGACGAGCTTGAGGCCGATGCTCTGGTACTCGTGCCCGTTCTTGCCGGCATAGCCGACTTCCATGCGCTCGCCGGACGTCAGGTCGATGATCGCCGAGCCTTGGACGTGCGCGGTGTAGACGTCGAAGGCGTTCTCGAGCCAGACGAGTTCGGTCCCGTCGAGGTGGTGGTTGCGACGCAACTCTCCCCGCGTGTAGTAGGGCACGATCGCGTCGTCGGCGGTGCGCCGGCCGAGGATCGCCCCACCGTCGCCCTTCACCAGGTCGGGCGGCAGCGTATAGAGCGGATGGCGGAACCGTTCGGTGCGTTCCAGCGAACCGGGGAAGATGGGCGTGCAGTAGCCGGTGAACAGGACTTCGCCGCTGTTGTCGCGGCCGCGCGCCATCCACACTTCGAATTCATCGACCAGCGCCTGCCGGAACGCGTCCGCGCTCTCGCTCGACTCGAGCAACTCCTCGAAGCGCACCAGCGAAGCGCGCATATGCTCGTGCGTGATGGGTCCGTAGGGGAAGTAATCCTGGCTC
>Ga0214471_10004113_pt1 | contig 11238 bp, 9 predicted proteins | sample RVTome_5_FD_207665 | JGI IMG/M metagenome (GOLD analysis project Ga0214471, IMG submission 207665) | Soil microbial communities from uranium-contaminated site in the Upper Colorado River Basin, Wyoming, United States - RVT142D155 | ecosystem: Environmental > Terrestrial > Soil > Contaminated >... | reverse complement strand
GGGAATGAAGATGCCCGTGCGCCGCGCGGAGCAGGAACGCGGCCGCGCCCAGGCCCCCGTAGGCAAACGGCACGACGGCCGCCAACACCAGGCCAATGGCGTGCCACTGCAGCGCCGCCCCGCTGGTGAACTCGTCCCGGGCAAAGAACTCCCGCAAGATGGCGTTGTCGGGGCTCCCGGGGGCGACCTCCACGATGATGTTCCCGCCCACCACGTCCCGCCCGGCCACCGGCGCGGCACCGTTCCCCGCCGTGGTCCAGTAGGTGCGGACGTTGGCGGCGTGGAGCCGCGCCATCGCTCCCACCGTGGGGTGCCCGTGCACGTTCCCCATCCCTGAGGAGATGATCCCCACCATGGGCGCGGTGGCGGTGAGCCAGGTGGCATTGCTGCTGTGCTGGCTGCCGTGATGGTGGACCTTGTAGAGCTCGACCTGGCTCAGACCTGACGCGGCGGGCGTCTCGACGTCCCGGTAACTCGAGGTGCGCTCGCCGGAGAGGTCGCCCCCGATCAGCGCGTCGAACAAGCCAAAGCGCACCCACGCCAGCACGCTGCGGTCGTTCTCATTGTTGGTCGCCGCGGTATCGCCGGTGGTCAGCACCCCATTCACCACCCGGATGGTGATCACCACCGGATTCGCAGTGCCTGAATCCAGCGTGATGGTCATGCCCGGCGTGGCCGCCCGGCGCAGGGCGCCGGCACGCTGCACGTAGCGGGTGTAGGTGCCAGTGGTATAAGTCCCGCCCCGGTCAATCGCCGCCCGCCGCAGGGGGAAGGCCGCCAGCACGGTATCGGCGCACCCGATGTGGTCGTCGTGGTAATGGCTGGCGACGTGATAGTGCACGGAGTCCACGCCCAGCTGCTGGAGGTAGGCGAGCGGGAGGTCGCAGTTGTTCCGGACCCCGCTGTCGAACAGCACGATCTCGCCGGCCGGCGAGATCAGCACCGCGCCGTCCCCCTGCCCCACGTTCATGAAATGGAGCTGGAACCGGCCGTTGGCCTGGGGGAACGCCGGAGACGCGCCCAGGATCAGGAGCGCGGCCAGTGTGGCGACCTTCGGCTGGAAAACGTGCATGGCCCGCTCCGGCGCGGGGTGGGGTGAACAGCTCGGGGAAGCTCGGCCGCAAGACCTGCGGCAGAGCTTCCCAACCGTCCAAACCTTGGGCCGGGAGCGGACCCCGGGTAGTGCGTTTTTGGGACACGCATGGGCGTTCTTGGGACATTTGACGCCCGGAAGGGGCTGTTGTGGTTGTTGCGGCGGTGCCACGGTCCTGGGATCGGGTACGAATCCGAAGACCCACCTCCGACCGGAGCGCAGGACGCCGAGCCGCGTTTTTTTTGCCACCACCTGCGTTCCTTTGACTGCTCCGAGGCCGAGCGTACCTTGTATGGTGTCACCGGCTCAAGCGGAAACCAGCCAAGCCGGCGACGGACCGATTGCTTCAGCAGCTCAGGGAGACACTGGGCGAAGGACCGACGCGTGACCTGGTGCAGTGGGTCAACGAGGCCAGCGTGGTGAACCGAGGGGAGGTTCGGGAGATCGCCGACCTCTATCTGAGCCGCTTCGACGAGCCGCTGGAACGGCGTTTCGCCGAACAGGATGTCAAACTGGAACGCCGCTTTGCTGAGCAGGACGCCAACCTGGAGCGCCGCCTGGTTGGCATTGAACACCAGATGACCGCGGGGTTCGCGGCGGTGCGCGTCGAAATGGCCGACCGGCTGTCAGCGCAATATCGCGATCTCCTGCGGTGGCTCTTCGTCTTCTGGGCCGGGACCCTCATCCCGCTGGCCGGCCTCATGATCGCCCTGATCAAACTCTGAGCCGCCGACCTCTCTGACGGCACCATCCCCGTCACCCCCAACACCGCCGCATACTCGTTTGCCCGGATCTGCTCCAGGAGCTTCGCCCGCGCCGCCACCTCCTCTTGTCACGTAGCGAGTCCTCGCGCCCCGCTGCTTGGCAAGCTGGTCCGCCGCTCCGCGCTCACGTCGTCCTGGGTTGTTTCTTGCGGCGGCGGACGGTAACCGTGAGTTCCGGTTGAGAGGCCCTCCGGGTCCCGGATGGGTCGGTGTGCCGCGGTAGCGACGACAGCAGTTCAGCCAGGTCCGCCTCCCGCTTCAAGTCCCGGAATTGGCGACCGGGGCTGAGATACACGGCAACCGGTTTGCCACCGGACAGCAGGTTGCGGATGTTGGCCAGCGTTCCGCGACTCCTGCCGTCCCACAGCATCATGCCGAAGGAAGCGTCCGCCGCCATTTGGACGTCCTTCACCGAGTAGTATTCGAAGCCCCTCGCCTGCGGCGGCGGCTGGACAGGCCTGGTTGGCCAGCGACCAAGGTTGTTCCGGTAACGCCCATTCACGTGGTAGACCAGAACGCGTTCGTACTGCTGGTCGGCGAAGAACTGCTGGACCGCTTTGTCGGCGCCGTTGGCATCGCCGACATACACCCAGAGGCCGCGCTCGATCATCGCGGCAAGCCGCCGACGAACCTCGTCGTTGAGCCTCGATACCTTCCGGGAACCGCCAACGAAGACGGCCTTCACGCCCTGCTCCTGGTGCGCGTGAGCGTCAGGGCATAGACCGCCGCGGCCCCTGAGTCCTTCAGCGTCTTGGTGATGGCGTTGAGCGTGGCCCCGGACCGGAAGAGATCATCGAACAGCAATACGCGGCGGCCGTTCAAGCCCGTACCCTGAGCCGAGAATGCGCCGGCAAGCAGTTTGGCTCTCGCGGAAAAGTCATCTACCCCCTTCAGCTGCGGCGTCTCGCGCGTCTTCTTCAGCGATTGGGAATCCAATTCCAAATCTAGCTCCGCGGCCAATCGGCGGGCGACGTCGATGAGTGGCTGCGCTGGTCGAGGGCGACTGGGCGGTACGGGAATGACCACGTCGACGTTCACCTTCCAGGCGCGGACGAATTCCGCCGCGACTCTGACCAGCGGCAGGGCGGCGGCCGAGTCGCTGCCATACTTCAGCTTGTGAAGGAGACCGCCCAACTCCGTATAGTGCGTGTCGAACTGCGGGTGGCCAAACTGGTCGTAACCCAGAAAATCCGCGCCCGTGGTGTGGAAGTCGAGCGCGTATCCGTCGTCCCAGAGGCCGGTAATCCTGGAAGGTGGCAAGAGGGCTCCCTTGGGTTGGCCCTCCACGTGAGCCTCCGATGATCTACACCGCGTCAAAAGGCGACCGGACCCCGTCAACAGGGTGCTCAACCAGCCGCTGGTGACCCTCGCCTCGCGGCCCGAATCAGGCTGTCAAACGCAACCCGGATCTCTGACCGAACGCGACCAACATCAACTGCAAAGCGGAACTCCTTTCCAGCACTATGCACGAGGATTCGCCGTTAAGGGCGTTTTTGGGACATTTGGGCCCTTACACGGCGTTCCGCACCCACTCCAACCCCGCGATCAACCCCTCGACCGTCTCCCACACCTCCCGCGCCGCCTCCAGCTCGCGGCTGAACGTGCCCGGCTCGGCGCCCTGCTCATCCGCCTTGCGCAACCTGGCGGCCACGGCCTCGAACATCACCACCTGCTGCTCCAGCGCCCGCCACCGCGCGTCCTCATCCGGCGTGGCCTCCCGGCCCGATCGCGCCCGGGCCTCCAGCATGGCCTCGCGGAAGGTCTGGATCCGACGGAGCGAGGACTCGACCAGGTGCAGCGCATCCGCCAGGTCCCTCGGGCCTTCGAGCACGCCGTCCGGCGCCTCCGCGGACGGTGGCAGCGCCACGGACTCATGCTCCGCTCGGAGCGGTTGCTTACCCATGCCGGCCAGCCTGACCACCCCGGCCCCCAGCGCGCTGTTCCAGAACCGCTGCCAGCGCCGGCCGGTGATCTGGTTCCGCTTCCACTCGCGCAACAGCAGTCCTCCCCCTCCCGCGAGCCCGGCCAGGCCGCCCCACAGGGTGCCGATCACCAGCCGCTCGGGCACACTCGGGACCAACTCGCCCACCGCGAACCCCAGCAGCAGGACGCCGAACCCGACCACAGCCAGGCGGCGGAACCAGGTGGCCTTTTTGTCGGCGTCAGGCCCCCAGCGCTCAGCCAGCGCCCGGCGCTGGCGATTCAGGTCCAGGCGCAACGCCAGGCGGAGGTCCGCCAGGGTATACCCCAGGCCGAGCAGGTGCCTGGTCTCGGGGAGTGCGCCCAGCACCGGCCAGGCCAGCATCAGCGCCAGACCCACCGTGGCGCCGGTGGCCCAACCCCATTGCCCCGCCCTGGCCAGGCTCCGCACAAAGGCCACGCCAAAAAGCACCACCACGGCCAGGGCCGCGATACCGTGTTGGCCCAGTGTGGTCAGCCGGTTCACAAAATGCCCCAGCGGCTTGGGCAGCGTGGCGCTGAGGGCCACCGCCTCGGACAGCGCCGCCGCCACCTCGCCGGCGTCCTGGTAGCGCCGGTCGGGATGCTTGACCAGGCACCGGCTCACCACCCGCACCAGCGTGGGGTCCAGGTCCTCGCCCACCACCGGCAGCGCCGGCGGCGCGGTGTAGCGGTGGTGGTTCAGGACTTCCTGCACCGTTCCTATGAAGGGCGGCCGCCCCGTGGTCATGACCCACGCCAGCACGCCCAGGGCATAGACGTCGCTCCGCCGGTCCCCGACGTTGCCGGCCGCCTGCTCCGGACTGACGTAGGCGAAGGTGCCAAAGGTGCGGCCCGTGCCCAGCACCGGGCTTTCGGTCAGGACCCACGCCAGGCCAAAATCCGCCACGTACACCTTCCCGGTCTCCCGCTCGATCAGGATGTTGTTGGGCTTGAGGTCGCGGTGGATGATCCCCTGGTGGTGGGCGCACTGCACCGCGCCGGCGATGTCGCGCAGCATGCGCATGGCCTCAGGCAACGGCAGCGGGCCCTCCATCAGCCGTTGGGCCAGGGTAATGCCGCGGATGTAGTCCATGGTGTAGTAGACGAAGGGCCCGGCCACGTCCACCGCATGGATGGGCACGATGTGCTCGTGCCGGAGCCGGGCCGACACCCGGGCCTCGCGGAGGAACCGCTCGCGCCGGCGGTCGGTGGCCATGGCCGGCGGCAGGATCTTCAGCGCCACCAGGCGGTCCAGCTTGCGTTCCCGGGCCAGGAACACCATCCCCATGCCGCCCTCGCCCAGCACCTCCTGGAGCGCGTAGCGCCCGCCGAGCTGGTCCTGGAGCGCCAGCCAGGTCTCGCGATAGCGCGCGGGCACGTGGGCGCCCGGCGCCGGCCGGGGGCCTTGGGGAAGGTGGTCGCTCATACCGTTGGGATCGCTCCTCCCAATGAGATGCAGTCTACTCCGGTCTGGCGGAAGGGCCGGGAGGCACCGTGGCAGAACGAGCCCACGGTGGGTCCCCCGGCGTTTCCCCCGCTACAACACCACCGTCACGGTGGCGCTGGGTTGCCCGGTGCCCGCCTTGTTCACCGCGAACACCCGGTAGTACAACTCCACGCCCCGCGGCTGATTGCTGCACAGCTCTTCGGTGTCCGTGGAGATCCCGATTTCTTCCCAGGGACTGCCTTCCTGCTTGCGCTGGATCCGGTAGACCCCGGGCACGCCGCCATCCACCGGCGGCTTCCACCGGAGAATGATCCAGCTGTCCCCCTCGGCAGCGACCGCGATGTCGCGCACTTCACCGGGCGGCTGAAGCGGGGTGCCGGGACGGCGGGTGCTCCACCCGAGCCGCTTGAGCTTCTCCGGCTCGCCCCGCGCCGAGAACTCCGCGTATTTGAGATCCACCCGCAGGGCGTGCGCCAGGTCCGCCAGGGCGTCGTCCTTGACGGCATGCTGTTGCTGGGCGGCGCTGTCCGCCGCGATCGCCCCGTTGTTGCCGGCGTTGAAGGCGTCAAGCTTGATCCGCAGGTCGGCCGCGGGCACCGGCGGATTGGGGAAATCCTCCCCGCCCTTGTCCAGACCTTCGATCACCACCAGTGCCAGCGCGGCGATCTCCGCCTCCGTCTTGGGAAACTGCGACATGGTAAACCTCCTGGAGAGAGTAGCATTGCGCCGCTGCCACCCTGACAGCGGCGGTTCCAACCACCGGTTGCGGAGAGCGCTCCGCGGACCGACGATGTGAATTGACTTCGGGGTGAAGCGAATGGCGCCGGGCTGCCGCAATTGACGGCGGCCGGATTCCCATTGACGCGGGGCCGCCGTCAATTGGCGGCGACTCGATTCCAATTGACTTTAAGCTGATTCCCATTGCGGCAGGCCGCCGCAATTGACCGACGATCGGAGTCAGTTGGAATCGGGGCGACGCCAATTGGCAGCGAGTCCAGGTCAATTGGAATCGCCCTGATTCCAATTGGAAACCGAGCGTTGCCAATTGCGGCGGAGTGATTCCAATTGGAATCGGGCCGTTGCCATTTGGCGCGCCGCATCGGCAAGCGCGCTTTCCGCAATGGGTTGCGCGGATTCGCCTCGCCGGTCGCCTCACGGGATGACCCTCCCCACCACCAGGCACGCCCCCGCGGCGCCCACGATGCCCAAGGCCGATCCCAGTCTGATCCCGGGCTTGCCGAGCTCGGCGATGTGCCGCCTCGACAGGCCCTGATAGGAGCCCATCGCGGCGTCGTAGCCGGTCTGGTAGGCCGTGGCGTTCGCCGCCACCAGGCGGGTGTTGGAGTCCTGAAGGGCGATCACCGCGAGGCGGAGCGAGTCCACCGCCAGCAGCCCGTCCTTCTGGGCCCGCCACGACTCCGCGTTCTGGTGGTCAATCACAAAGGTCTCGGCGAACCACGCGGGGACCATCAGGTACTCGATGCCGATGGTGTCCCCCGGCATGAGCGGCAGGTTGGTGAGCCGCCAGCCCGATTGCCCGAGCTGGGGGAACGCGGCGCGGAGCCGAGACTGGAGTTCCCCCACGGTGCCGATGGTCCGCACGTCCAGTTGAGCGGAGGCGCGGCGCGTCTCCAGGGCGGTGACGGAATCCCGGAGCCGACTGGCTGCGGCGTCACGGGTCCGCCGTTCCGCCTGCAAGGTTGCTCGCAGCTGGTCCCGCTCCCGCACCGCGTCGCCGAGCGAGTCCCGCTGCGCCGTGAGCTGAGCGGCTTCGGCGCGCGCCCGCGCGATCGCATCCCGGTTGCCACGCAGGCTGAGCACCGCCACCAGGAGTACGGCGCCGACGGCGACGAACGCGACGGTCCGAAGGTTCAGGCTACCCACCGTGCACCTCCAAGAACCGGTCGGTCACGTTCTTGAAACCCAGGGCGCGGGCCACCGGCGCCACCTGGCGGGCGTCCCCGTGCTCCACCGCATAGCCCACGGCGTGGCCGTCCGGCGCCGGCGTCTTGAGCAGCAGATAGACGTGCCGGCGTTCCAGCGCCTGGAGCAGCGTCTTGACCATGCTCCCCGCGGCCACGTTCATGCGATCCAGCCGGCTCGCGTTGTGCAGCCGGGACGCCCGTTTCTCCTCCGACGTCATGCGCGCCTCGCCGCCGATGGCGATGGGCGGCGCCGGCACCTCCGTGGGCTTGAGACCGGCCACGGTCTGAAGCGTGGCCCACAGGTCGGGATCCGGCGCCGGGTCGCTCTTGTCGGATCGCACCATGGCGTGGCCGATCACGCCTTCGAAGGACTTCAGCGTTTCGCCGTAGTACAGGAACGGCGCCGCGGGATAGACCCGCGGGATGGAGAAGCGGGTGCACAGCTCATCCACCAGGCGGCCCAGCGCGTCCAGCTGCGCCGGCCGGTAGCGATCGAACCAGCGGTAACCGCGGTAGCGGACGCCGGCGTCCAGCGCTTCCTCCCGCCGTTTCTCCAGCCGGAGCGAGACCTCACCGAAGTAGAGCCGGCCCCGGTGCTCGGTGAGGCCGCCTTCGCTCACGATCTCGATGCCGATGAAGCGTTTCTCGAAGCGGACCTTGTCCGCGTACGGCCAGGGGAGACCGAACTGCCAGGCCCAGGCGGTGGGGTCGAAGGCCTGGTAGACGGCGCCGTCCCGGTCAATGACGAATGCGGTGCCGACCTTCCTGGGCTTGCCGCTGCCGTCCGTATCTATCCCCCAGAAAAGCAGCGTGTGCCTGGCGGCGCTGCCCACCGTGTGGTGCAGCGCGATCCCGGTCTTGACCTGGGACTTGGGTGCGCGGAAGTACTGCGACTCGGGCAGTTCCAGGCTGCGGTCTATAGGCACGGCCATGACTCAAACTCCGAATGGCTTCACCTATATGACGGAAAATGGACTAACTGTCTTTCACGGAATGGGGATAAGCGGTTGCGGAGGAAGGAGTTTGGTTGATACACCCCTTTCAACTTAGGACATGGCGTCCGGGAGGTAGCCCAGCCGCTTTCGTACCTCATTCCGGGCCCGATGGAGGTAGGTGCTCACCGTCCCGACGGGCAGTCCCAGCATGCTGGCGATGTCGTCATAGGATCGCGCCTCCAGATAGCGGAGCTGCATGCAGCGGCGCTGAAGACCCCTGAGCTTGGCAATGGCCCGTTCGATTTCTGACGCGACCCGACGGATGTCGGAATCCGGCGTGGGGGACGGGGTGGGGTTGGTGAGATACGCGGCGGCCTTCAGCCCGCCGGAGCGGACCGTATCCGCCGTGGTGTCCAGCGAGACGGTGTCGAGCGGGCTGTCGCGGAGGTAGTCCACGGCCAGGTGATTCGCGATGGTGAAGATCCAGCCCTCCACGTCGCGCTCGGGGCCGTGACTTTCGAGCTCGTTGAGCACTTTCAAGAACGTGTCCTGCGTCAGGTCTTCCGCCAGGTCGGGATCGCGCACGATCTGGCCGATGAACGCCAGAACCTCAGACCGGTAGCGGCGCATCAGCTCGCCGCAGGCCTCCTCGGCCTCGTCCCGGCCCTTGCGGGACAGGGCAACCAGGTCCTGGTCGGTGGTTTGGGAGAAGCGGTTGGGTGAGGTCACGTCCCCCTGCTCCTGGCTGGGGAGGGCGCTGCCAGCCATCCCTGTGAACGCGTTTTTCTGATAACGCCAGCGTAAAACGGGTTAGGTATCCGAGCCGTTGGCCGCTCATACTGTGGCCCGTTGGCGGCCCCGGGTTCGGTTCCGCAAGAGGCGGCACGCGGTATCCGCCCATAGCCGTCACTGGGCATGGGGCCGCGATGCTCGCGAATGTTCGGACTCCGCGGCTTCCTCGTGGTCCACTCCGATTTGGCACGCAAGCTCGACGAGCTCGAGCGGAGGTACGACGCTCGTTTCCGAGACGTGTTCCACGCGATCGGAGCGCCACTCGAGCAGGTTGAAGTAGGTGGGATCCACCCTCTGGGCGTGCGCCTTGGGCGCGAGGGCGGCGGCGAATAGCAGGGCGAGGGTGACGCGTCGGGTCGTCCTCATGCGGGCAAATTACGGCGCAGCGTTTCGGGCCGCGAGAGCGAGGAGTGTGGGTCCGAGGGTTGGCTGGCAGGTCCCGAAGCGGACGTCAGTGAGCGTTGCCGTAGTTGGGGTGCTGGACTTACCCGCGAACTGCAGGACGCGGAGGGACCTGCCAGCCACCCGCCGGACACACGCCCCTGAGCGACCGGCGCGGTCTCGGCGCTCCTTGAGAGGTTAAGCCGCGGATGGCAGATTGCGGTCGCTTGTGAGGCTTCTGGCGTCGAGCCGGTCCTTCGGGGCCCCGGCTTGGCGCTACTCGGCCCGTAGCGCGACCATGGGATTGACCCTGGTCGCGCGGAACGCCGGCCATATACTGGCGCACAGAGCCACGGTCAACAGGAGCAGAGCGGCTGCCAGGTACACCGCGGGTTGGAGTGGGGAGAGTCCATAGAGCCGGCTGGTAAGAATGCGCGACAGCATGGGTGCGCCGGCGAGACCGAGCAGCACACCGATCCCTGCCTGCCGCGCGCCCTGGACCAACACCATGCCAAGGATCTGTTCTCTCCGGGCTCCCAGTGCCACGCGGATCCCAAGCGCTCTGGTCTGTTCCGCCACGGCCGACGCGACCAGGACGTAGAGCCCTACGGCGGCCAGCAACAATGCCGCCACCATGCAAGCGGAGCCGACTCCGGCGAACAGGCGCTGGTTGGACAAGTGCGTGTTGACCTGGTCCTCCAGCGTCGTGCTCAGATACACCGGCACCGTCGGTACGACTTCTGCAAGCACCCGTTCCACCGCCCCGCGGGTGGCGGCGGGCCGTCGCGACCGCGTCACCACCGCAAGGTTGCTCCGCATGCCGTCGTCGCCCAACGGGCGGAAGAACAACGGTCCCAGTCGTTCTTCGCCGGTGAGCGCATTCCACTTGCTGTCAGCCACCACTCCCACGACTCGATAGGTGACACTGTCCCCGCTCATCCCGCCTCGGGTGATGACCCGCCGGCCGATGGGGTCGCTCCGCCCGAACAGCCGAATGGCGAGCGACTCCGAGATGACCGCTGCACCATCGCGTCCCGGCGTCAGCACCGCCATGTCGGCGTCAGTGAACGGTCCTCCGGCGCGGAAGGGGATCCCTAACGTCGAGAAGTATGTAGGCGAGACCCACATGTTGGTGGTGGAGACCGCGGAATCGGAGAGCGGGGTGCCTTGGGCCCGCACCCCGATCCCGAGATTGATGCCACTGAACGGCGCCGCATACGTCAGTCCTACGTCCTCGATCTCGGGGATGGACCTCACGCGGGCCAGCAGTTCAGGCACGACGGTACGAGTGCGGTCATAGGAATACCCGCCGGACGACGCGCTCATCCAGAAGATGTGCACCCGGCGGGCATCGAACCCCAACGGGATGCGTCGCAGGTTCCGGAGGGTTCCCACCAGCAGGAGCGCGCCGACCACCAGAACCAGTGACCCGGCCACCTGCGCGACAGCAATCACGCTCCGCAGGCGATGGCCGCCCGCGCTCCCGCGCGCCGCCCCGGACTTGAGCGCCAGGGCGAGATGGGCTCGCCGCAGCCAGAGGCCGGGGACCAGTCCGGCGGCGACGCCGGCAATGATCACCAGCCCTACGGTGTACGCCAGGACGCGCCAGTCTATCCCCACCTCGCCGATCGGGTTGACGTCTCCGGTCATTTCCAGTGGGGAGACGGCGAGGCCACTGAACAGCCGCACCAGGAGCACCGTGGCGCTGATCCCCACCACGCCGCCCGCAGCTGCCAGCAGCAGCGTCTCGGCGACGTTGCGGCGCAGTATTCGGCCCGGGCCGGCGCCAAGCGCACTGTGCACCGCGAACTCCGTCCGGTGTCGTGCGGTGCGGAGCAGACACAGATTGCCGACGTTGGCCAGGGCGATCAGCAGGATCAGCCCGCCGATCACCGTCAGCACCCGGAGCGCCTGGCCCAGCGCGTCACGCTCCCGCGGCGGCACGCCGATGCCCCGCCGG
>Ga0214471_10004112_pt1 | contig 11238 bp, 9 predicted proteins | sample RVTome_5_FD_207665 | JGI IMG/M metagenome (GOLD analysis project Ga0214471, IMG submission 207665) | Soil microbial communities from uranium-contaminated site in the Upper Colorado River Basin, Wyoming, United States - RVT142D155 | ecosystem: Environmental > Terrestrial > Soil > Contaminated >... | reverse complement strand
TCGCGCTGGCCTTGCGACATGTTGCCTTGCAGCGCGACCGCGCGCTTGCCGGCCTTGGCGAGCTGCTCGGCGAGCCGGCGCGCGCGGTACTTGGTGCGCGTGAACACGATCGCCGACGTGCAGTCCTTGCGGTGCAGGATGTGGTCGAGCAGGGCGCGCTTGTTGCCCTCGGCGACCATGACCAGCGCGTGGTCGATAGTGGACGCCGGCGCGGCGTCGGTCAATTCGACCACTTGCGGCTTGTTCAGCAAGTCGTCGGCGAGCCCGCGGATCTCCTTGGGCATGGTGGCCGAGAACAGCAGGTTCTGGCGCTTCTCGGGCAGCGCGCGCAGGATCCGGCGGATGTCCGGCAAGAAGCCCATGTCGAACATGTGGTCGGCTTCGTCGAGCACCAGCGTCTCGATCTTGTCGAGGTAGAGCGCGCCCTGGTGGAGCAGGTCGAGCACGCGGCCGGGGCAGCCGACCACGATTTCGGGGCGCTGGCGCAGCGAGCTGGTCTGCAGGCGCGCCGATACGCCGCCGAAGATCGTCACCAGCTTGATGGGCGTGAACTGCGACAGCAGGCGGATTTCTTCCGCGATCTGGGTCGCGAGTTCGCGGGTGGGGGCGAGCACCAGGACTCGCGGACCCTTGCCGGGCCGCTCGAGCAGCCGGTGCAGCAGCGGCAGCGCGAAGGCCGCGGTCTTGCCGGTGCCGGTCTGGGCGAGGCCGAGGACGTCGCGGCCCTGGAGGCCGGCAGGAATGGTTTCGGCCTGGATCGGCCGGGAGTCCTCGAAACCGGCGGCTTGGACGCCGCGGATGAGGTCTTTGTGCAGCCCGAACCGGTCGAATCCGGTCAGGGCAGTGGTCTTGGATTCCGACATGGGTAGCCTGTTCTCCGCCCATTTCGGGCGCATGACGTTGGGCCAGCACGGCATACGCCGTACGTTTCCGACCCAAACAACAGCAAGGGCAAGAGAGTTGGTGGGCGGCGTGACCTCTTCGTAGCCGTGAAGCGAGATCCTGTTGTTCGCCGCGGTCAGGCCCATGCCTGATTGCGCGAGCAGTCTAACCGATCAAGGCGACTTGCGCCATGGCCGCCCGGGACGGGCCGCACTCAATGCGCGTCGGAACGCTTGAGCGACACCTGCCGCGGCCTGGTGACGTCCTTCGGACGGCGGGGGCGGCCCGGCGCCTCGGCGATGCTGCGCCGCTCGGCGGTTTCGTATCGGCCCTCGCGCGTCTAGCCGCCGCGCCGCGGCTCCCCGACCGAGATCGGCATGCCGTCGGGGTCGGCGTACAGCGCCACCCGCGCGCCGAACACCGACTGCGGCTCTTGAAGGCACGCCACGCCGTGTTCGATCATTCTCTGGTGGTAGGCGCCGAGGTCGGGCACCTGGAAGCCGGTCCGGCAAGTGCCGGGCCGGCCGTGCTCCGCGGCTTCGTCGCCCCCGGGCGCGGCATCGCTTGCATGCAGCGCCAGGGTCGAGCCCTCGGTCGCGAACTCGGTCCATCCTGGCGACTCGAAACGCAACGGCAGCCCGAGCACGTCGCGGTAAAAAGCGACCGAGCGGTTCATGTCGCTCACGAACACGATGGCGTAGTTCACCCGCATGATCGAATGTTCTACTTCCTGCGGCCGGAGACCAGCAAGTACTCGCGCGGACAGAGCACGCCGACTTCGGTTCGGAAGCCTTCGTGCAGCGCGAGGAAGTCCTGCTCCAGGGCCTTGCAGCGTGCAGGGTCGAGCGAGGCGACCAGCGCCTTGGACGGGCCGTAGCTGTCGCGGAAGGCGCGCCACGCGTCGGCGGGCTCGGTGGTGCGGTAGTACGAGGTCGCGGTCTCGATGCCCAGTTCGAATGCGCCGCCCAGGAGCTCGTGAAGGCGTTCACGGCGGCCCCACAGGAACGGCGACGGCGGCGCCTTGGCGGGATCGGGCGGCGGCGGCATGTACTTGGCGAAGATCTTGAACATCGACGCCACGCTGCTCTCCGGCGTCCACAGGGTGGCGACGAAGCGGCCGCCCTTACGGACCACGCGCGCCACTTCGGCGGCCGCGTCCTCGGGACGGAAGACGAACTGGATTCCGCAAGTCGAGATGACCGCGTCGAAGGCGCCGTCCTCGAAGGCCAGCGCTTCGGCGTCGCCGACCTGGAAGTCGATCGTCGCGGGACCCAAGGCCTTGGCCGCGGCGATCTTGTCCGCGGCGATGTCGACGCCCGTGGTGGCGGCGCCGCTCGCCGCGACCAGCCGCGCCGTCCAGCCCGTGCCGGTGGCGAGGTCGAGCACCTTTTCGCCCTTGCGCGGCGCGAGCCGGTCGACCGCGTGCTGGATCGAGTCGGCGATCTGCCGGCTGATCTCTTCGTATTCCTTGCCGGCCGCGCTCCAGCGAGCGCCGACGGCCACGTTGTGTTCTTGGACGGGCATGGTGGTTTCTCTTCTGGGCGGGTGCGCCCAACCCAACAGACTAGCGTCGGGCGACTTGCAGCCACCATGCCGGCGGGCGGCCGGGTCCCGATCAGAAGAGCAGCGCGTGGGCCGACATCACCACGAAATAGAGGACCAAGGCGGCGTAGCCCGCGCCGACCGCGAGCGGCAGGAGGTGCAGGATGTGGAAGATCCCGTTCTTGCGCCGCCGCCACGCCACCGTCAGCGCCGCCAGTACCAGGAAGCCCAGTATGCCGTGCACGGCTATGGGATAGGGCGGTTTCGCCTGGTCGCCCACATCGTGCTGGCCGGCCCAGTGGAAGAACACCGCGATCAGCGCAAAGCCGAGCAGGCCACCCGCGCCGGCGAGCCAGGCGCCTTGGTGGCGGCGGCGGGCCTAGTCGGCGGGCTCAGCGCCCCGGACCGTGCAACGTGCACGGCGGCAGGTGCAGGTCGTAGTAGCCGAGTTCGGCCGGACCCGGCGACTGGGAACGGCCGCGGCCCCAGTCGAGGCCGCCGAGCGTGGTGGGGGCGTACGGCGAAACGTCGATGACGATCGTCTGCGAGGGGAAGCTCGCCTTTTCGGGCGTCAGCAGCACCCAGTGGCCGGTGGGGCTGGGCGGGAGCTCGAATCGCTCGTGGTACGTGTGGATGTCGGGGAGCTGCAGCACGTAGGAGCGGCCGTTCTTCTCGATCACGTAGTCGGGCAGCGCGACGATGCGCGAGTTTTCGACGGCGGCCGTGCCGGTCCATTCGTCCGCCTCGTTGCGGTGCACCTGCACCGCCACCCGCTCTCCATGCCGCAATTCGCCGGTCACCAGGTGCGGCTCACCGGCGCCGTCCTCGCCCATGCACAGGTCGGCGTTGTAGGGCAGGGTCTCGGTCGCGCCCAGGCCGGCGATCTCGCCGGGCGCCACCACCGCGCGTTGCGCGAGTGCTTGGGAATAGGTCGCGCTTTGCCCGCCGAAGTCCGGCTCGCTCACGCTCGCGCGCTCGAAGACCGTGGTGTCCACCACGAACCTCTCGTTGGCCGCGGCGGGGCCGGCGGCGGCATCGTTCCCGGTGCCGACCGCGCAGCCGAGGAGCACGGCGAGCGCCACGGCGACGATGGATGTGGAGAAACAGCCCAGGGCGCCAGTCTAGATCGCTTTCGCCGCGGCGGGCGCCGCCGAGGACTACTTTCTCTTGCCGAGGACCGAGCCCAAGGCCGCCAGGGCCCCGGCGCCGGTCATCCCGGCGATGGCCGTCGCCGCCGAAGCACCGGCGGCACCGAGCTCCTGGACGCGTGCGGCGATGTTGGCGATCGCGATGTTCTTGCTCGTCTCGGAATTGACGATCTTCTTGATCGCCTCGTAGGTCGCCTCGTCGGTCAGCTTGAGCTCGTCGAAGATCCCCCGCAGCTCGTCCGCCTGGTTGCTGATCGAGTTCAGCATGGGGTCGGCCAGCTTGTCGGCGTCGTCCTTCGCCGCCTCGATGCCCGCCTCTATCTCCGCCATTTTTTCTGCCCGCGTCTTTCCCATGAGATGTTCTTCCGCTCTGGATGTGTGCAAGGACTAGGAATTGAATTCAACCGACCGACCCGCTGCCCGCGCGGGCGGCGACGTCGTCATTCGGACGGGTCTGGACGCAGGACCTTGGCTTCGTCTTGGAGCGTCGTGGTCGTGGTGGCCACGAAATCGGAAGCCTCGACGATCTTGGCATGGATGCTCCCGCGCAGGCCTGGAACCCCGGCTGCGGCGAGCGCCTGGTCTTGCAGGCTCTGTACTTCCAGGAGGCTGTTGAGGTGGGCGCTCACTGCCGCGTTGGCGCTGAGGACGCGATCGAAGGCCTCGTCGATCTGTATCAGGAGCGCGTCTTCCTTGGCTTGGACGGAGTCGAGGAAGGTCCTCCGCTTGCGGTCGATCTCGCCGATTGTCTTCCTTGCCCAGAACTCGACCAGTGCCGGGCCGTCGTCCGGGTCCGCCGCAAACTCAACGAGCTTGCCCTTTTTCACGGCCCCGGCCAGGAAAGCCGGAGTCCACACGTTGTCGATCACGTTCAGCCCGGCGTTGCGCATCTGGGTGAAGGAGAACCGGACCGTCTCGCGGTAGCCGGACTGCAGCTCCCCGAGGTCCTCGCCCACTTTCTGGGACAGCGTGAGCGCCTCGGGCGAGACCGACGCGCAGGCTGCGAGGCTCAGCGCGATGCATACCTTCAGGGCGAACTTGTGTCGTTGGAGGCGGGTCATTGCGGGGGTCTCCTTCCTGGGGCCGGCGCCGGCTCGCGCCGCTTCGGCCGATAGTTCCGGGATCGAGGGATGGGCGACTGCCGTCTCCCGCTCCGGTCCACGGATTTATAGCAGGCTCCGACGCTATCGTGGCGGGCCAGCGAGCAAGCCGAGCAGTGACGACGAACAGCAAATCTCCGGCCGGGGCCGAGTCCGTGCGCTTCGCCGCCAAGGACCGGCCGCTGCGTGGCGACGTGGGGCGGTTGGGCGCGCTGCTCGGCGAGCTGCTGCGCGAACTGGCGCCGCCCGGGGTCTACGAGACGGTCGAGGCCGCCCGGCTGGCGGCGCGCCGGCGGCGCAAGGGCGACGCGGGTGCGGCGGCCGAGCTCGAAGCCGCGCTGCGCGCGCTGCCGCCCGCCCGCGCGCTCGAAGTGGTGCGCGCCTTCAGCGCCTACTTCGGCGTGGTGAACATGGCCGAACAGGTGCACCGGATGCGGCGCGGCATCGAGTATCTGCGCCGCGACCTGGACCAGGCCGGCAGCCTGCGCGCGGCGGCGCGCGAACTCGCCCGCCGCGGCACCACCCTCGCGCAGGTGCGCGCGGCGCTCGCCACGATCGTGGTCGAGCCGGTGTTCACGGCGCACCCCACCGAGTCGGTGCGCCGCACGCTGCTCAAGAAGGACCAGCGGCTGGCGATGGCGCTCGTCGAGCGTTTTCACGCAGCGACGCTCGATTCCGGCGCGCTCGCCACCCTCGACGACCGCATTGCGCTCGAGGTGGCCTCGGCCTGGCAGACCGAGGAGCAGCTCCCCGGGCGGCCGACGGTCGCCGAAGAGGTCGAGCACGTGCTGTTCTTCCTGTCCGACGTGCTGTTCCGGGTGGTGCCCGCGATCCACGAAGAGCTCGAACTCGCGCTCGAGCGCGCCTACGGCGAGCGCGTGGTGCTGGAGCGGCCGGTGGTGCGCTTCGCCTCGTGGGTGGGCGGCGACATGGACGGCAACCCCAACGTGGGCGCCGACACCATGCGCGCGACCCTGGCGCGCCACATGGAGCTGGCGCTGCGGGGCTACCGGCAGGAGCTGCGCGGGCTGCACGAGCATCTTTCGCAGTCGTCCACGCGGGTGGCGGTCGACGCCGTGTTGCTCGCCCGCGTGCGCGAGTACGCGGCGCGCTTTCCCAAGGAATTCGAGGCGATTCCTGCGCGTTACGGAGGGATGCCGTACCGGCAATTCCTGTGGCTGATGACCGCGCGCCTCGACCGCAAAGGCGCGCGACGCGAAGCGAGCGCCGGCAAGGTCGCGCGGGAAGGCGGCTACGGACCGCCCGAGGAATTCCGCGCCGACCTCGAACTGATCGCGCGCAGTCTCGCGCGACATGGCGGGGCGCGCGCCGGGCTCGCGCTGGTGCGGCGCACGCTCTGGCGCGTGGACGTCTTCGGCTTCCACCTGGCCTCGCTCGACGTGCGCCAGGACTCGCAAGTGCACCGGCAGGTGGTCGGCGAGCTGCTCGGCGACGCCGAGTTCGCCGCACGGGCGCCGGCGCTGCGCGCGGCGGCGATCGCAGCGGCGCTGGAATCCGGAGTGACGCCCGCGGAGCCACATGGCGAGGCGACCGCCCGCACCCTCGAAGTCTTCCGCGCGCTAGAAGAAGCCCGCCAGCGCTACGGCGCCAGCGCGCTCGGCCCGTACATCATCTCCATGGCGCAGGGCCCCGACGACGCGCTCGCCGTGCTGCTGCTGGCGCGCGCCGGCGGCTGCGTCGACGCCCGCGGCAGCGTTCCGCTCGACGTGGCGCCGCTCTTCGAGACGGTCGACGACCTTGAGACCGGCCCCGCCACGCTGCGCGCGCTCTGCGCGGATCCCGTCTACGCCGCGCACCTGCGCGCGCGCGGGCAGCGCCAGATGGTGATGCTCGGCTACTCCGACAGCAACAAGGACGGCGGCATCGCGGCCTCGCGCGTGGCGCTGGACCGCGCGCAAGAGCGGCTGGTGGCGGTGGCCGCCGAGCTCGGTCTGCACCTGACCTTGTTCCACGGCCGCGGCGGCTCTATCAGCCGCGGCGGCTCCAAGCCGCGCGACGCGATCCTGGCAGCTCCCCCGGGAGCGCTCGGCGGCTTTGCTCGCGCCACCGAGCAGGGCGAGATCATCGGCGACAAGTTCGGGCTGCGCGGCATCGCCACGCGCACGCTGGAGGTCACCCTCGGGGCATTGCTGGAACGCACCGCCGGCGGCGACCCCGCGCGCGCGGCGACCGATCCGCAGCGCGCCGTCGCCGCGACCCTGGGCGAGGCCAGCCGCGCGCGCTACCGCGCGTTCGTGCACGACGAGCCCGACTTTCCCGCGCTGTTCCAGTCCATGACCCCGATCGACGTGATCGAGCGCCTGGAAATCGGCTCGCGACCCGCGCGCCGCCGCCAGATGCGCGGCGTGCAGGACCTCCGCGCGATCCCCTGGGTGTTCGCATGGACCCAGTGCCGCGCGGTACTGCCGGGCTGGTTCGGCGTCGGCACGGGCTTGCAGGCCGCCATCGCGGAGCACGGCCTCGACGCCGTCCGCCGCGCGGCGAGCGACTGGCCCTTCCTCGCCACCTTCGTGGCGGACGTCGAAATGGTGCTCGCCAAGAGCGACCTCGCCATCGCCGCGCGCTACGCCGCGCTGGCCGGCGAGGTGGGGGAACGCCTCTTCCCGCTCATCCAAGCAGAGCACGCCCGCTCGGTCGCCGCCGTCCTGGAACTCACCGGCGCCAGCCAGCTCCTCGACCGCGACCCGACGCTCCAGCGCGCGATCCGCCTGCGCAACCCCTACGTCGACCCCATGAGCTTCGTCCAGGTCGACCTGCTGCGGCGCTGGCGCGAAGGCGGCCGCGAGGACCGCGAGCTCGAGCGCGTGCTGATCCAGACGGTGCGCGGGATCGCGCGGGGCCTGCGCAACACCGGCTGAGCCAGGCGCCCCGGCGAATGGCGGCAACGACACCCTTAACACCCGCTTCGGCAGGGGTTAATGGCAGGGATCGGTCGAGGCGGCTCCGGCCCGGGGTCCGCACCGCCGGGAGGGCTGCACAGCCATGACGATCCACACCCAGAAAGCGCGTCCCCAGGGCGAAGCCGTGCTCGAGTACGACGGCCGCCAGATCAAGCTCCCCGTGGTGCAGGGCTCCGAGGGCGAGCAGGCGCTCGACATCGGCCGATTGCGCGAGGAAACGGGGCTGATCACCTACGACCCCGGCTACGGCAACACCGGCTCCTGCGCGAGCGCGATCACGTTCATCGACGGCGAGAAGGGCATCCTCCGCTACCGGGGCTATCCGATCGAAGAGCTCGCGACCAAGAGCACCTTTCTCGAAGTCGCCTGGCTCCTGATCCACGGCGAGCTGCCCGACCGCGGCCAGCTGCTCGGCTTCGGCGAGCGGGTCACCCGCCACACGCTCCTGCACGAAAACTTCCGCCGCTTCCTGGGGGCGATTCCCAAGGACGCCCACCCCATGCCGATCTGCGCGGCGGCGGTGGGGGCGCTCGCGACCTTCTACCAGGAGCCCGAGAACGAGGAGTCCGTCGACGAGGCCATCGTGCGCCTGATCGCCAAGACGCCGACGATCGCCGCCTACGCCTACAAGCACTCGCTGGGCCATCCGTTCCTGTATCCCCGCAACGACCTGGACTACTGCTCCAACTTCCTGCGGATGATGTTCGGCACCCCTTGCGAGGACTACTGCGAGGACCCGGTGCTCGCGCGCGTGCTCGACCAGCTGCTGATCCTGCACGCCGACCACGAGCAGAATTGCTCGACCAGTACGGTGCGCCTCGTCGGCAGCTCGCAGCCGCCGCTGTTCGCGTGCATCTCGGCGGGAATCAGCGCGCTGTGGGGCCAGCTGCACGGCGGCGCGAACCAGAAAGTGATCGAGATGCTCCAGGCCATGATCGATGGCGGCGGCGACCCCAAACCGTTCATCGACCGCGCGAAGGATCCCAACGACGCCTTCCGCCTGATGGGCTTCGGCCACCGCGTGTACAAGAATTTCGATCCGCGCGCGGTGATCCTCAAGGAATCCTGCCGCAAGGTCCTGGACCACCTGGGCCGGTCGAGCCAGATCCTCGACATCGCCATGCAGCTCGAAGAAGTGGCGTTGACCGACGAGTACTTCATCGAGCGCAATCTGTACCCGAACGTCGACTTCTACTCGGGGATCATCTATAAGGCGATGGGCATCCCGGTCGACGCCTTCACGGTGATGTTCGCAATCGGCCGGCTGCCCGGGTGGATCGCGCAGTGGCTCGAGATGCGGCGCGACCCGGCGTTCCGAATCGGGCGTCCGCGCCAAGTCTACGTCGGCGCGACCAAACGCGCCTACTTGGCGCTCGACCAGCGGTGAGCACCTTTCCCGTTCGTCAAGCGGACCAGTGCGTCGGCGGCGCGCGGCTCGGGCACCGCCGGGCGCACACTCCGGCGCGCGACCCGGTCGACGGACGCCAGTACCTCCCGGTGGCGGCCAAGGGCCTCGCGGTGATGAACGACCCCTTGCTGAACAAGGGCAGCGCCTTCACCGAATGCGAGCGCGACGCGCTGGGGCTCCACGGCCTGCTGCCGCCGCACGTCGGCGACATCGAAACCCAGCTGGCGCGCGTGCGCGAGGGCTACGACCGGCAGCCCGACGACCTGGCGCGCTACTTGGCGCTGATCGCCCTGCAAGACCGCAACGAGACGCTCTTCTACCGCTTCCTGATCGAGAACCTGGAGGAGATGCTGCCGATCGTCTACACGCCGACGGTCGGGGAGGCCTGCCGCCGCTTCTCGCACATCTACCGCCAGCCGCGCGGGGTCTACGTCACCGCGGCCGACGTCGGCCGCATGGACCAGGTGCTGGCGAACGTCCCCGCCGAGGACGTGTCGGTCATCGTCGCGACCGATGGCGAGGGGATCCTCGGCATCGGGGATCAAGGAGCGGGGTCCATCGGGATCTCCATCGGCAAGCTCACGCTGTACACCGTGGCGGCGGGGATCCATCCCGCGGGCTGCCTGCCGGTGTGCATCGATGTCGGCACCGACAACGCCGAACTGCGCGCCGACCCGCTCTACATGGGCACCGATGCGCCGCGGCTGCGCGGCGAGCCCTACTTCGCCGTGATCGACGCCTTCGTCGACGCGGTGCAGCGCCGCTATCCCCATGCCTTGCTGCAGTGGGAGGACTTGTCGCGGCAGAACGCCTGGACGGTGCTCGCGCGCCACCGCGACCGGATCTGTTCGTTCAACGACGACATCCAGGGCACCAGCGCCGTGGTGGTGGCCGGGATGCGCGCCGCGGCCAAGATCACCGGCCGCGCACTGCGCGACGAGCGGATCTGCCTGTACGGGCTCGGCGCGGCCGGCGGCGGGATCCTGCACCTGCTCACCGAAGCGATGGGCCGCGACGGACTGGCCAAAGTCGAGGCGCGCGAGCGTTTCCTCGCGCTCGACAGCCAGGGCCCGGTGCTCTCCAGCCGCGCCCGCCTGGCCGACTACAAACAGCCCTTCGCACGGGATCCGCGCGTGCTCACCCAGGAAGGGGGGCCCGATCCCCGGGGACTCGACCTGCTCCAGGTGATCCAGCGCTACAAGCCCACGGTGCTGATCGGCACCTCGGGGCACGCAGGTTCGTTCACCGAGCCGGTGATGCGCGCCATGGCCGCGAACGTCGAGCGGCCGGTGGTGCTCGCGCTCTCCAACCCGACCTCGCGCAGCGAAGTGCTTCCCGAAGACGCGCTGCGCTGGACCGACGGCCGGGTCCTGTTCGCGACCGGCAGCCCGTTCCCGCCGGTCGGCACGGGCGCGAGCCAGCGCGTGATCAGCCAGGGCAACAACGTGCTCTGCTTCCCGGGGATCGGACTGGGAGTCGTTGCGGCGGGAGCCACCCGGGTCACCGACGGCATGCTGCTCGCAGCCGCCGAGGCGCTCGCCGCCGAGGTCACGCCCGAGCAGCTTGCCTGCGGCGAGATCTACCCGTCGCTACTCGAGCTGCGGACGATCTCGGCCAACGTCGCCCTGGCGGTGGCGCGCGCGGCGGTGCACGAGGGAGTTGCTCGGACGGAAATGGGGGAGCTGGTGCAGAGGATTGCGGATGAGGTCTGGTATCCCGACTACGTGCCTTATCGGGAATCTGGCCCCCTTCCGTGGGTGCCGAAGCGAAAGAAGTGATCGGCGCGCCAGCGCAGGACTTCGCTCCACCCGTACTTCCTCAGCGCAATCCCAAGCGCCATGGCTGAAGTGACTTCCGGCACCTTCCGGGTGATTCCTCTTACGTAATTGCGAAAGAGCGCGAAAACCCAAAGGTGCCGGGAGAGCCGGGTTCGTTTCTTGCTGTGCGCCCAGCTCCTGCGCACCAAGCGGCTGACGTGATCGCGCAGCATGGCGTTGGTGTGGTTGATCGGAAAGAGCAGGTTGCGGTAGTCGCGCGTGGCCTTGGATGAGCCGACCTGGTGGCTGTGCCCGCGGGAGCCGAAAACTGCACGCAGTTGTGCGCGGTAGCTGTGCTTCTTGTCGGATTGGAGTTGAGGAAGCGCCACCGGGTGGTGCCATCGCCGCCACGCTTCGAGCGTGCGCCGGACGGCAGCCCGAGACTGCCCGACCCGCCTGCCGTGAAGATCTTGCCAGTTC
>Ga0214471_10004111_pt1 | contig 11238 bp, 8 predicted proteins | sample RVTome_5_FD_207665 | JGI IMG/M metagenome (GOLD analysis project Ga0214471, IMG submission 207665) | Soil microbial communities from uranium-contaminated site in the Upper Colorado River Basin, Wyoming, United States - RVT142D155 | ecosystem: Environmental > Terrestrial > Soil > Contaminated >... | reverse complement strand
GGACGACGATGAGGACAAGTTGCGCATCATCGTTTTTGCCTGTGAGAACGACGCCTACCCGGCCCTGGATATGGCCGCCATGCGCAAGCTCCCGCAGAATGCCCTCATTCGGGTCATTTCCGTCCGTTGTCTTGGCTCGGTGAACATGGCCTGGATCAAGGATGCTCTTTCCGCAGGTATGGACGGGGCGCTCCTCCTGGGTTGTAAGTTCGGGGATGATTACCAGTGCCATTTCGTCAAGGGCAGTGAGTTGGCGGATAAGCGTATGGCCAACATCGGCGAAACCCTGGGCAGCCTCGGCCTTGAGCCGGAGCGTTGCGCAGTGCGCCAGATTGCCATTAACGAGTACAATAAGGTTGATGAAGTCATTAACGAGTTCGTTGAGGCGATTGTCGATCTTGGCCCGAACCCCTTCAAGGGCTTTTAAGGGCTGTCTGGTCCGGAAAATGTCGATGGGCAGGCGCAAACGCCTGCCCATCGATTGATATATTGGGAAGGGATGCGTTTCGGCGCATGAGTCATGGGTCAGTGTGAGCTGACATTTTGAGGGAGAATTACTGGAGGCGTGTCATGGCTGAAGGAATGCGGGTTGAACCTGATTTAGAATTTATACAGTATTTGAAGAATGCCGGCGGCGACACCTTGAAGAAGTGCTATCAGTGTGGCACCTGTTCGGTTGTTTGTCCGCTGTCCGGCGATAACAAGCCGTTCCCCAGAAAGGAAATGATCTGGGCGCAGTGGGGTTTGAAGGATAAGCTGGTTGCCGATCCTGATGTCATGCTCTGCCATCAGTGCGGCGACTGTACCGCCTATTGTCCGCGGGGCGCCAAGCCCGGCGATGTTCTTGGTGCGATCCGGGCCTATGCTTACACCCATTATGGTTTTCCTTCCGGTCTGGCCAAGCTGGTGAGCAAGGGCAGCAACCTGCCGCTCATCATTGCTTTGCCTGCCTTGGTGATCCTGGCGGTGTGGTGGTTGTCCGGCGGCATGTCCCTGCCTGCGGCCGATGCCATAGATTTCGGCATGTTTTTTGATTCCCACAAGGATCATCCGACCCTTATCGGCGGCCTGACCCTGAACGTCTTGCTCATCGACGCTATCTTTGTGCCGGCCCTCGGTTTTGCGATTTTTGCCGCCTACAAGGGGGTCTCGCGCATGTGGCGCGACATGGCTGCAAAGCTTGAGGTGAAATCGGAGTTCCGTCCCTCGGTAATGCAGTTTGCCACTCAGTTCCTGGTGCCTTCGGTCAAGGAAATCCTTAGCCACAAGCGGTTCAAGGAGTGCGGCGCGAATCTGAATCGGGTGAACGGTCATCTGCCCCTGGTCCTCTCCTTTATCGGCCTGTTCGTGGTGACCACCTACGGCATGATTCGCAAGGATATCCTCGGCATGTTCATTGAAGGAATGCACGGGCCGATTCCCCTTGCCGACCCCTTCAAGTTGCTGGCCAATGTCAGCGCCATTGCCTTGATTGTCGGGGTGGGCATCCTCTGGATGAACCGTGCCCACACGGAAGAGGAAAACAATGCCACCCCGACGTTTTATGATTGGTTCTTGATCGTCGAGATCATGACGGTGGGCATAACCGGACTTTCCGCGGAGCTGACCCGGTTGATCGGCATCCCCGTGCTGGCGTATCTCTTTTATTACATGCACCTGGTTTCCGTGTTGATGCTGTTTATCTACATGCCGTATTCCAAATTCGCTCACATGGTATACCGGACCTTTGCCATGGCCTTTGAGAGATACCGCGAAAGCGGCTTTGCCAAAAAGATAGAAGAGTAAGCGAGCCCCTATTGTATCAATCAGGCACTCTGCTTTGTGGGGGAGTGCCTGATTGTGTTTTGCCTTTTGTGAATGTCCGCGCCGGTCAAAAAAGAAGTTGATATTTCGGAATGAAGCGATTAGTATTGCCCGTCTTATCAAGCTGGCGTAGCTCAACTGGTAGAGCAGCTGATTTGTAATCAGCAGGTTGCGGGTTCGAGTCCCATCGCCAGCTCCACCAATGCGAAGCTGGCGAATGGCTTGATAGAAGGAATGATTGGCTGCCGCAGGGCGGCCTTGTGGTTTTTCGTGGAGGGGTTCCCGAGTGGCTAAAGGGAACAGACTGTAAATCTGTCGGCAATGCCTTCGGAGGTTCGAATCCTCCCCCCTCCACCATTAGGATTATGGTGGGAAAGCGGCAAGAGTGAAATGGTTGCCGTTATATTCCTGCTTTGTTTATCTGGTTAGCGATACGTGAAAGCGGGGATAGCTCAATTGGTAGAGCATCAGCCTTCCAAGCTGAGGGTTGCGGGTTCGAGACCCGTTTCCCGCTCCAGTGATGGCACAATGGTGGCTCAGCGATAGGGTGAGCAAACTGGCTTCTTTTTTTGTTTGGACTGTTTGGCTGCCCACGTGGCTCAGTAGGTAGAGCACTTCCTTGGTAAGGAAGAGGTCACCGGTTCGAATCCGGTCGTGGGCTCCATTTGTTTGGTGATTTCAAACATTGTTAGGTTGGGAAGTTAAGCGCAACCCTTGAGAAATAAGGGCGGAGGAGGAAAAGACATGGCAAAAGAGAAATTTGAGCGCAAGAAACCGCATGTAAATATCGGGACGATCGGCCACATCGACCATGGCAAGACCACCCTGACCGCGGCCATTACCCGGGTATTGGCCACCAAGGGTTTGGCCAAGGCGACTGCCTTTGACCAGATCGACAAGGCACCGGAAGAAAAGGAGCGCGGTATCACCATTGCGACCGCCCATGTGGAATACGAGTCCCTCAAGCGTCATTACGCCCATGTGGACTGCCCGGGCCATGCGGACTACATCAAGAACATGATCACCGGCGCGGCGCAGATGGACGGCGCTATCCTGGTGGTTGCCGCCACGGACGGCCCCATGCCCCAGACCCGTGAGCACATCCTGCTTGCCCGTCAGGTAGGTGTTCCAGCCATGGTCGTCTTCATGAACAAGTGCGATATGGTTGACGATCCCGAGCTCATCGAGCTGGTGGACATGGAGCTGCGTGAGCTTCTGACCAAATATAATTTCCCCGGCGACGACACCCCGATTATCCAGGGCAGCGCCTTGAAGGCCTTGGAGAATCCGGAAGACGAGGCTGCGACCAAGTGCATCTGGGACCTGATGGATGCCTGCGACAGTTTCATTCCCGAGCCGGCCCGCGACATCGACAAGCCCTTTCTGATGCCGGTGGAAGATGTTTTCTCCATCTCCGGCCGTGGCACGGTAGCCACCGGTCGTATCGAGCGCGGCAAGGTCAAGGTCGGGGAAGAAATCGAGGTTGTCGGTATCCGGACAACGGCCAAGACCACGGTCACCGGGGTGGAGATGTTCCGCAAGCTTCTTGACGAGGGCATGGCCGGCGATAACGTCGGCGTCCTGCTCCGCGGTTTGAAGCGCGAGGATATCGAGCGCGGTCAGGTATTGGCCAAACCGGGTTCCATCACCCCCCATACCAAATTCGTTGCCGAAGCCTACATCCTGTCCAAGGATGAGGGTGGCCGTCATACCCCGTTTTTTAACGGATATCGCCCGCAGTTTTACTTCCGGACCACGGACGTGACCGGCGTAGTCCAGCTGCAAGAGGGTGTGGAGATGGTAATGCCCGGTGACAACGTGACCATCGAAGGCCAGTTGATCACCCCGATCGCGATGGAAGAAGGCCTCCGTTTCGCGATTCGCGAAGGCGGCCGTACCGTGGGCGCCGGCGTTATCAATAAAATTATCGAATAATCGCCTGCGCGGTTGTGACTGCGAAAAAAGGGAAGCTAGATGCGAGACATTATCACATTGGGTTGTCAGACCTGCAAGAGACGGAATTACACCACGACCAAGAATAAACGGTCTACTCCGAGCAAGCTGGAGTTTAAGAAATTCTGCCCTTTTTGCAGATCCCATACCCTGCACAAGGAAACGAAATAGTTTTTAGGCCAGTAGCTCTAATGGTAGAGCATCGGACTCCAAATCCGAGGGCTGGGGGTTCGAGTCCCTCCTGGCCTGCCAGAGACGAGAGATTGTGATTGCTTCGCCCTTTTTCTGATGTGAGAGGGCGAAGTAGTTATTTGGATAATCGGTGCCTGGTGTCTGGGCCGAGGTCCATTCCCCTTCATCTGTAAGAAAGATCAGCCTGTGCAGGAAGAGACGATCATTATGGCAAGCAAGGAAGACCGATTGGCCAAGAGCAAAAAAGCAGAGGGCACTGATCCTGAACAGGGATCCGTATTTCGGCCGAGTCGGATGAAAGAATTTGCCACCGAAGTGAAAAATGAATTCGGCAAGATCGTTTGGCCGGCCAAAAAACAGACTGTTGGCACTACGGCGGTAGTTGTAGTACTGGTGATGATCATCTCCTTTTATTTGGGAGCTGTTGATCTGCTGCTGGGAAAAATAATCGGTTATGTTTTGCGGTAGGCAACCAGCGTAAGCCGGGAGAGAGACAGCATTATGGCACGTCACTGGTATATTGTTCATACATACTCAGGCTTTGAAGAGCAGGTGAAGACCGGCATGCTTGAGCGCGTTAAAAATGCGGGCCAGGAAGAGATGTTTGGGGAAATCCTTGTTCCCACCGAGCAAGTTGTGGAAATGGTGAAGGGCGCCCGGAAAACATCCTCCCGCAAATTCTTCCCGGGCTATATTCTGGTGAATGTCGATCTCAACGATGAGACCTGGCATACGGTTCGTGATACTCCGAAGGTCACTGGTTTCGTCGGCAACGACATGAATCCGGTGCCGCTTTCCGACGAAGAGGCCATGAAGATTATCGGCCGGATCAAGGACGGCGCCCTCAAGCCGAAGCCAAAGGTTTCTTTCGAGTGTGGCGATGTTGTCCGGGTTATTGATGGGCCGTTCAATAATTTTCAAGGTGTGGTGGATGAGGTTTTTCCGGAGAAGGGCCGGGTTCGGGTGATGGTTTCCATCTTCGGCCGGGAAACCCCGGTCGAGCTTGAATATATCCAGGTAAGTAGAGGGTAGTCGCGTTTTTCTGCAATTGTAACAGGAATTGCGTAGCACATAGAGGTTGTTTGTTCCGCGAAGCCGTTATGGGAAAATAATCGTAAAATTGTAAGATCGTGATCGGCAAAAGTGGCCGTAACGAATTGAGTTGCAATGTAATGGTTGTTTCGTAACGGCCACTAAATTTATGATGTCGTGCTCTCTGGCTCCTTGCAGCAGAGAAAAGCCGACAGGTGGGAGTCCCAGCGATGGCTAAGAAGATTGAAGGATACATAAAGTTACAGATCCCAGCCGGCAAAGCGAATCCGTCGCCTCCAGTTGGTCCGGCCCTTGGCCAGCGTGGCGTTAACATCATGGAGTTTTGCAAGGCGTTCAATGCGAAAACCCAGGCGGAAGGCGATACGATTATTCCGGTGGTGATCACCGTGTATGCCGACCGTTCATTTACTTTTGTTACCAAGACCCCGCCGGCCTCAACGCTGCTTTTTAAGGCGTGCAGCCTCGGCAAGGGCTCGAGCAACCCCAAGAAGGATCGGGTGGCCAAGATTACCCGCGATAAGATTAAAGAGATTGCAGAGAGAAAACTTCCCGATCTGAACGCCTACGATATCGATGCCGCAATGCGGATTATTGAAGGAACCGCGCGGAGCTGCGGGATTACCATCGTCGATTGATCGCAAGTTTGACTGTTTTTCAATAGAGGTATTAGTGGGTTAACCGTAGCACTTCTGATGTGTGAAGGCTTGAATGTTTGGTAGACTCGTAAAAAGAGAAAAAGGCCACAGGTCCGTAACACAAGATCAATAAGGGACAAAGCAATAACCGTTGTAATCGCGGTTTTTTGCGATTTCAACAATGTTTGGAGAGCGCCATGGCAAAGAAAGGCAAGCAATATAAAAACAGTGTAGCACAGCTTGATCCGACGAAGGCTTATAACCTGGAGGAAGCTGTTGCTCTCGCGTTGCAGGGCAAGTTCGCAAAATTTGATGAGTCGGTGGATCTGGCTCTCAACCTCGGTGTTGATCCTCGCCATGCGGAACAGATGGTGCGGAGCAGCGTTGTCCTCCCCAATGGTACTGGGAAAACAGAGCGGGTTCTTGTTTTTGCCAAGGGCGAGAAGGTGCAGGAAGCTCTTGATGCCGGCGCGGATTATGCCGGTGGCGATGAGTTGCTTGAGAAAATCCAAGGCGGCTGGCTGGAATTTGACAAAACAGTTGCCACCCCCGATATGATGGGCACCGTCGGCAAGATCGGCAAGGTGCTCGGCCCCCGCAATTTGATGCCTAACGCCAAGCTGGGCACGGTTACTTTTGATGTCGGCCGGGTCGTCAAGGAAATCAAATCCGGTAAGGTTGATTTCAAGGTTGATAAGGCAGGGGTTCTCCATTGCATGATCGGCAAGTCCTCCTTCGGCACCGAAAAATTGCAGGAAAATATTCTCGCCTTTGTTGACAAGGTTGTCCAGCTCAAGCCCTCTTCCAGTAAGGGTGTTTATTTAAAGGCCGTATATTTGTCCACCACCATGGGGCCGGGGCTGAAACTCGATCCCATGGAACTGCGGACCCTTTGTAAGCATGCCTAATTACCGTTGATCCCGCTGGTTGCAACCAGTGTTTATATATTTTGTCTTAAGCAGTTAAGTCGTCAAAGACCGTGGGTACCAAGAGGTTTAATCAGCGCGGGAGTCTGAGTAAGACGCAACGTGTTGGCCTGCCGAGGCGAAATGTCATTGCTTTTTCGCAGTGTCGTCACATGGGTTGTTTGTAGTAGAGAGAAACAATTCATTCGTCTGTACCGGTCGACCTCGACTGCTTCTCGCTAACCCTAATATGTTGTTGGTTTAAAGGAGGTAGAGGAATTGAATCGAGACGATAAGGTTGCGGTAATCGAGGAACTCACCAGCAGATTGGCCCATGCCAAATTTGCCGTTGTTTCCGATTATCGTGGTCTGACCGTGCCTGTCATCTCACAACTCCGCCGTGACCTCAAGCAGAGCAACGCCGAAATCCGTGTCGCCAAAAACACCTTGTTGCGGCTGGCCATCAAAGGAACCCCCTTTGAGCCCATGGATCAGTTCCTTGTCGGAACAACGGCCGTTACTTTTGCGGACGGGGATCCGGTGGCGCCGGCTAAGGTTTTGGTCGAGTTTATCAAGACGAACCCAAAGCTTGAAATCAAGACGGCGGTTTTAGATGGCAAGTTACTTACGGCAGACGATCTGAGGGCATTGTCCACATTGCCTGGCAAGGATGAACTCCGGGCGCAGCTGCTTGCAGTCATGCTCGCGGTTCCGACCAGTTTTGTGCGGGTGCTCAGCGCTGTTCCGCAAAAGGCGCTGTATGCATTGCAGGCAATAAAGGACCAGAAAGGTCAGGGCGACAACTAACCAAGAATAGTATCTGGAGGATAAAGCAATGGCAGTATCAAAGGAAGATGTAATTGATTTCATTTCTAACATGACAGTTCTCGAGCTTTCCGAGCTCATCAAGGAACTTGAAAATAAGTTTGGTGTTTCCGCTGCGGCTCCGATGGCAATGATGGCTGCGCCCGCGGCCGGCGGCGATGCTGCCGCTGCCGCGGAAGAGAAGACCGAGTTTGACGTAATTCTCGTCACTGCCGGCGACAAGAAGATCGGGGTTATCAAGGAGGTTCGCGCTATTACCTCCCTGGGCCTCAAGGAAGCAAAAGACCTGGTCGAAGGCGCACCCAGCCCGATCAAGGAAGGCGTTTCCAAGGATGAGGCTGCCGACATCAAGGCCAAGATCGAGGCTGCCGGCGGAACTGTAGAGATCAAGTAGTGTGAACACCGTCTTGTTTTCTTGCTGATCTTCTCAGGTGTCGGCAAGAAAAATATAGCATTTCCTGGGGCTGACCAAGCCCCGGGGTTCAACAAGAGATGCAGCGACGCTACGGGGGAAATCCCCGTAGCGTTCTTGCGTTCTTATCAAAGGGAGAGAATTTGGCCTCCAAGATTTACGGCACAATGCATCTCCCGACGCTCCACACCGGGGAGCCCGTTCCCATCCGCCACCGCTAAACTGATGAGGGTATTGCTGCATGCAAACTATCAAACGAGTTCGGAAAAGTTTCGCCAAAACCAAGAGCATTGTTGAAATCCCACATCTCATTGAGATGCAGGGGCTGTCCTATGAAAAGTTTCTGCAAAAGGACACGGAGCCGGATCAACGTTCGGATAGCGGTCTGCAGGGGATTTTTAAAAGCATTTTCCCCATTCAGGATTTCAACGGCACCTGTTCTCTTGAGTTTGTGCGGTATAACTTTGGAGAGCCGAAGTATTCCGTGGAGGAGTGTATCCAGCGGGGCATGACCTACGAGGTTCCGGTCAAGATTACGGTGCGTCTTGTTTCCTACGATACCGATGCCGAAACCGGAGTGCAGAATATCCGGGACATCAAAGAGCAGGCAGTTTACCTGGGCAGCATGCCGCTGATGACCAAAACCGGGGTCTACGTTGTCAACGGGACCGAGCGGGTCATTGTCAGTCAGTTGCAGCGTTCGCCCGGCCTTTTTTACAGCCATGACGGCGGCAAGACCCATTCCGGCGGCAAGCTTCTCTATTCGGCCCGGATTATTCCGGTGCGCGGTTCCTGGATCGATCTCGAGTTTGACGCCAAGGATATCCTCTACGTCCGCATCGACCGGCGCCGCAAGTTTCCGGTAACCACCCTGCTCAAGGCTCTTGGCTACAGCGGGGATGAACTGTTGCGTTACTATTACGACACGGAAAAAATCTCCGTGAGCCGGAAAAAATTCAAGAAGGAATTCTCGTCCGAGGTCATGGTCGGACAAAAGGTAACCCATGACATCGTTGATCCGAAAACCGGAGAAATTATTGCCAAGGAAGGCCGCAAGATCGGCAAGGTTCTGGCCAAGAAAATTCTTGAGGCCGGGGTCACCCAATTTGATGTCGAAGCGGAGAGTCTGGTCGGCAAGTTTCTTGCCCGCGACATCGTGGATCCGAAGACGAAAGAGGTCATTTTTCCCTGCAATACGGAACTGACCGAGACCATGCTGGACGACATCATCGCGGCGAAGGTCCCGGAATTTGAGCTCCTCTTCATCGACGGCATCAAGGTTTCCGATTCTTTCCGCAAGACCCTGGCTCTGGACAAGGTCAATACCCCGGAAGAGGCATTGCTGGAGATATACCGCAGACTGCGGCCCAGCAGCCCCCCAACCCACGAGATCGCCTCGGCCTTTTTCGAGAATCTGTTTTTCAGCGCCGACACCTATGATCTTTCCGAGGTCGGCCGTTTTAAGATCAATGCCAGATTGGGCGTGAGCACCGATATCGAGCACCGCACCCTGACCAAGGACGATATCATGCTGGCGGTAAGGTATCTGGCGCGTCTTAAGGACAGCCAGGGCCCCATCGACGATATCGACCATCTCGGCAACCGCCGGGTTCGGACGGTCGGCGAGCTCGTGGAAAATCAGTACCGCATGGGACTTGTCCGCATGGAGCGCGCTATCCGTGAGCGGATGAGCATTCAGGAGGTTGAGGCTCTGATGCCCCATGACCTGATCAATCCCAAGCCCATTACCGCGGCGATCAAGGAATTTTTCGGCACCAGCCAGCTTTCCCAGTTCATGGACCAGACCAACCCCTTGTCCGAGGTGACGCACAAGCGCCGTCTGAGCGCGCTTGGACCGGGCGGTCTTTCCCGCGAGCGGGCCGGTTTTGAGGTGCGCGACGTTCATCCGACCCATTACGGGCGGATCTGCCCGGTGGAAACACCTGAAGGTCCGAATATCGGCCTGATAGTTTCGCTTGCCACCTATGCCCGGGTCAATGAATTCGGTTTTATCGAGACCCCGTACCGGAACGTCAAGGGCCGGAAGGCGACCAAGGAAGTTTCCTATATGACGGCCCTGGATGAACAGGAGCATGTCATTGCCCAGGCGAAAATCGAGCTGAACAGCAAAGGCAAGATTGTGCCGGATACCCTTATTGCCCGGCAGGACGGCGAGGTGCTCTCCACCGAGGCTGATGCTGTTACACAGATGGATGTTTCCCCCAACCAGCTGGTGAGTGTTGCCGCCTCCCTTATTCCCTTTCTGGAAAACGACGATGCGAACCGGGCCCTGATGGGCTCCAACATGCAGCGCCAGGGCGTTCCCCTTTTGCGCCCGGAGGCCCCGTTGATCGGCACCGGCCTGGAGTTGACCGTTGCCAAGGATTCGGGGGTCTGTTTGCTGGCCGGCGGCGATGGGGTGGTGGAAGAGGTCGATGCCAACCGGGTCGTGGTGCGCTACGACAAGCCCGGCACGGACGGTTTTACCACCGGCATCGGAATCTACCGCCTGGAGAAATACAAGAAATCCAACCAAAACACCTGCTTTACCCAGCGGCCCCTGGTGAATCCGGGCCTGCGGGTGAAAAAGGGAGACATCCTCGCCGACGGCCCGGCCTGTGACCTGGGCGAACTGGCCCTGGGCAAGAACGTAACCATCGCCTTCATGCCGTGGCGGGGCTACAACTTCGAGGACTCCATCCTGATCAGCGAGAAGATGCTGAAAAAGGATACCTATACCTCGCTGCACATCGAGGTGTTCGAGACCGTTGCCCGCGACACCAAGCTGGGCAAGGAGGAAATCACCCGCGATATCCCCAATGTGAGCGAGGAAGCGTTGCGCAATCTCGACGAGTCCGGGGTTATCCGGATCGGGGCCGAGATCAAGTCCGGCGATATCCTGGTGGGCAAGGTAACCCCCAAGGGGGAAACCCAGCTTTCCCCGGAGGAAAAGCTGTTGCGCGCCATCTTCGGGGAAAAGGCCGGCGATGTGAAGGATACCTCCCTCCGTGTCCCGCCCGGGGCCGAAGGGGTGGTTATCGACGCCAAGGTCTTTTCCCGCAAGGGGGTGGAGAAGGATGAACGCACCCTGGCCATTGACGAGTTTGAGATCAAGACCCTTGAGCGGGACATGGAAGACGAGGTCAATTGCCTGAAAAAGGGCGTCCGCAACAGTCTGGCCGATCTTCTCGACGGCAAGACCGTGAAAAGCGCGGTCAAGGACAAAAAGGGAGAGACCCTGCTTGCCAAGGGGAAGAAACTTTCCCGTGAGGTGGTTGAACGTCTGTCTCTCTCCGGCATCAAGCTGATTGACTATGCCGAAAAAGACAAGTTCGAAGGCGAGGTGGCGCTTCTTTTCGAGCGCTATGAAAGCCAGGTCAAACTGGTGCGCGACCGTTATGAGGCGCGGATCACCCGGCTTAAGAAAGGGGACGATCTGCCGCCCGGAGTTATCCGGATG
>Ga0214471_10004110_pt1 | contig 11239 bp, 9 predicted proteins | sample RVTome_5_FD_207665 | JGI IMG/M metagenome (GOLD analysis project Ga0214471, IMG submission 207665) | Soil microbial communities from uranium-contaminated site in the Upper Colorado River Basin, Wyoming, United States - RVT142D155 | ecosystem: Environmental > Terrestrial > Soil > Contaminated >... | reverse complement strand
TAAGGCTTCCCGATGGCAACGGGCATGTCGGCGATAAAAATTCCACCTGGTTGAAAAAGCTCAGACCACGCGAAATATCCGAGGAATCATGCACCAGGCCGTCATGCTCCGGAAGCGTACTTCCGTCGCCCGCTTCCATCTTCGGAAGTATCGAGCCGATGAAATTCCCAAGCGTTTTTCCGGGTGAGTCTATTATCACCCGTGTATTTTCAGGAAGGTAATCCCACAACCCGGACTTGTCGAAAAACGAATATCCCCTGGCTCGAAATTCGTCTTTTTCTTCCTCCGAAAATTCTCTAAACCGTACCGGGTCAGACGGCATCTTTCCCGCATCTCGAAGTTCGCCCTCCACATCGAAAAGGTAATCCGGGTCCTGGTCCCTCAGTAATTCAGCTTCAAAACACGGGCTGATGGTCAGGTGGTCAAGTATTCCAAGGCTCCGCTGCGATTCGGTCTCGAACTCTCTCAGGCTCTCAACTTCGTCGCCAAACAGATCGATACGCACCGGGCGCCTGCATCCCGGGGGATAAATATCGATTATTCCTCCACGTCCGGCTACCTGCCCCACTTCCCTGACCCTGCTGACAAGCCTGTAGCCGATATCGAACAATGATCTCAGGAAGGGATTTTTTTCAAGACTGTCGCCGGGCTTGATCGTGATCATGTTCTCCCTGTATCTCGATGGAGCCACCAGCGGCACGCCCAGCGCCTGTTTACTTGTCACTATCAGTACCGGCTGATTCGTGATCAACTGTTCGAGAACCCGGTAACGGTAGAAAATTATCTCGAGTTCTCCGAGTGTGAGAAAATCCTGCGCGAGCAGATTAAGTTCTTCAAACAGGAAAATTCGATCATCGTATTCCTCGCCGAGAAATTCAAGGGTGAGACCTGCGTCGCGAAATATATCCCGCGCCTTCTGCGGATCGGATGTAACTATAAGCGTGGGATGGTCCTGGCTCTTCGCATGGATCAGGGCTCCAAGTGTCCCTGTCAATCCTCCCAGCACTCCAGATATGGAGATCCTGTCATTATCGCTATTTACCGCATCGAGGAGTTTTGCAATGGATTCATGTCCGCGTAATCCCCGAATAAATCTTTCACCCTCGTTTTTCATTTCAAATCCCTGGTTTCATTATCGATATCGTTTTCGTTCGAAACCGGATCTTCCTCCCTGGAGTTTTCATTCATCCTGGTGTTAAACCAGGTCATTGCTTTTTCACTTCCATCGGTGAGCCATTTTTCTATTCCGGCAACCACATTCGTAAGTACCGGCTCAAGGACCTCCATCTCTTCCGGAGAAATTTTCCCGAGCACCCAGTCTGGATCGGTATTCGGACCATCCTCGACAGGCCTGTTTATGCCAATTTTTATCCGCGTGAATTCCTTAGTTTTCAATGAATCGATTATGCTCTGGATCCCGTTGTGGCCGGCGGAACCGCCCCCGGTTTTCATTTTTGCCGTTCCGGCGGTCAGGTCCATTTCATCATGGACAACAAGAATATTTTCGGTTCCGATATGATATGTGCTCTGCATCGATACGATCGCTTTGCCCGATAGATTCATGTATGTGACCGGCTTTACGGCGATTACGTTCATGCCGTTAAATTCAAATTCCCGGTACTTGTACAGCTTGTGCCTTTCGTATTTTGATTTTTGCGAGACCGTTTTTTTTAAAAACCTGTCAACAGCATCCCACCCTAAATTGTGCCTCGTCCCGGAATATTCCCCCCCGGGATTCCCAAGCCCGATGATCGCTTTCTCCACTTCTGATTCATCGGAGTCCTGTTTTTGCCAGAAAAATCGCATCTGTTAATCAGCCTAAACGCCTGAAGCCCCGGGATTTGAAACACCGGGGGTAGCATTCGTTATGAGTTCGAAGTTTTCTATATTAAAAACTTCCAAATTTATTACTTACGCAAATTATGCGAAATTTCCAGTCAGTCCTCCGACTTCGAATCCTCGTCGCGTTCAGACTTCCCGGCTCCCTCTTCGCCTTCACCCTCACCGGCTTCGCCTTCTTCACCCTTCGCACCTTCGGCAGGCTCTTCAAGAACAACACGAACCATAACCACACCGAGAAGAACCATATCGGGGTCGCTCTCAAGTGTCGAACCTTCCGGCATTACAAGGTCCTTGGCGAATATTGAATCGCCAACAGTCAGGTGGCTGATATCGCATTCGATATGATCCGGCAGCCTGTTCGGCAGGCAGGTAATATCCACATGGTCGGACCCGATCTGCTGTACTCCGCCTTCCTTCATGCCAATCGGTGTACCCAGGAACTCAACCCTCACCGAGAACTGGATTGGCTCATCCTCGCGAATCCCGAGAAGGTCGATATGGATTATTTTATGGTCCAGCGGATTCCTCTGGATTTCCCTGACAGCCGCGAGCTGCTCCTTACCTTCCGGCAACCCGACATAAACCAGTTTCGCTTCATGTTCGATCGCCTTGGACCAGCTCTTGTCTTCAAGACTCAGAGGCTTGGATTCGTTGCCGTGAGAATATAAGTTTGCGGGGATAAACCCGGCACCGCGAAGTCTTGTCGACGCTCTTGTACCGGTATTCTCCCGCGATTCTGCTTTCAACTTTATTATCGCCATAGTATTACCCCCGGTCATCCGGAGCACGAAAGAGTGATGTTAATGGATTTTCACCTGTTTGACAAATTTTTTTTATGAAAATTCGGGAAATTAACCAACAATGATCCTTGACATACTATACTTAAAATAGTATATTCACATGCGATTATAGCATAAATGATCTCTCGAACAGGCATACACGCTATCAGGGCTCTGGCTGTCCTTGGCACGCTCCACGAAGGGGAATACGCAGGCGCGTCCACTATCGCATCCAGGATCGACGCTCCCCAGAACTACCTCGGAAAGCTGCTCAGGATCCTCTCCCGCGAGGGATTACTCATTTCTCAAAAAGGAATGGGCGGTGGATTCAGGCTGGCTAAGCCGCCTGGAGAGGTCTCACTCTACGAAGTGATCGAACCAATCGATAATATTTCAGCCTGGTCAGGCTGCTTTTTTGGCGCTCATGAATGCGATGCGGACAATCCATGCGTTGTCCATGACAAATGGGGTCACGTACGGGATTCTTACCTGGAATTTCTGAAAAATACCTCCATCGCTGAGATCACAGTATAAGATTTATTGTATTTTATGTTGAAAATTTTTATTTGTTAGTACGGTTTACTGCCGCTTAAATGATGAATTATCAAAACAAAAAAAGTGTATTTGTGAAGCTCTATTTCTATCTTGCAATTGCGTTACTCTTCCTCGCGTCTCTCCTTAATTTCCATATCACATTTGTTGTTTCCGGCAAGGAATCGTTCACCGAACTCGGTCTTAACCTTTCACTCAATTACACTCATCTCGTGATTTTCGGATTCGCTCCGTTCTTTTTTATGGGATATGTTTTCTTTCTCCTGACCGAAAATTTGAGCCTGACTGTCAATGTAAAAGGGATGCTCATTTCATTATTATTACTTTTCCTCGGACTCGCTGGACGTATAATCTTTTCACTGCGGTCAATCCCAGGCGGCTTTTTCGCGATCGAGACTGTCGCTGCTGTTCTGGAATGTCTGGGAATTTTATTTTTTTCCATAACCACATTACCTGCCATAAATAATTCCAAATCTAATCCTACGCTTTCTGCCAGACTCATTTCAGCCGGAATAATCTGGTTCGTGCTCATGGCTATTCTTGAAACAATCGTCTATTTGAACGTAGCAGCCACCTCAAACCGATCAGAAGCCATCGGCATCCTCGCGACATTCCAGGGTCCGGTCATGATGATCCAGATATTTGGATTCATTCTAATTTTATTGATGGGGACAATTCTCGGCATTGTATCGAACAATGAAGAAAAACCATTCGCGGGACGAGTCGCGTTAAATTTCTGGCTCCTCAATATTTTTGTATTTCTCTGCGGGATTTCCCTGGTATCAATGCGGCTCTTCCGCGAGATAAAAATGGCGCAGCGAGGCTTTTCAGGCATTTGGCTTTTATCGATCATCATTATCACCGTTACCGCATTAAACATATTCATAAAAGATATCCGTCCGCGCATCCAGCATAAGACAACAGAAAATTATTACCTTACATTCAGCGGGATCAGCCTGACAGTAGTATTCGCAATGTTCATATTCCTCCCCATACATCAGTTCGGAATCATTGAGAAACTTGCTCCTGATTCCCCCGCCGCGGCGATTCACTTTTCCCACGTCTACTTCTTTTCGATCATCCACATTTTCATCTACGGCTTCATTTTCCTGGGGATTATGGGTCTGCTACCGCAAATCGCAAATTTAAGAATCCAGGCCTGGTATCTGCCTGTATTGCTGTCAGGGGTAATTCTTCGCGCATTAACTGAGATCCTGTCCGACTTCACAACAAAAATATATCCAATCGTTCCAGTCAGCGGAGCACTGGAATTAATCGCTGTTGGCGCTTTCTGCTTCAACGCATTCAGAACTATGAAATTATCTGGACTTAAACTATTGCCAGCATAAAATAAATGGAGTGACTTATACCATGCAACCAATCACAATTTTAATGGAAGAACACAGGGTCATTGAGCAGGTAATCGGATGCCTCGAAAATATGGTCGACCTGATCAGGGACGGGGGCGACCTCGACCTGCAGGACGCAAACGACGCGATCGATTTCATCCGAAATTTCGCCGATAAATGCCATCACATGAAGGAAGAAGACCAGCTTTTCAACATGATGGTTGAAAAAGGATTCCCACGTGAACAGGGACCGATCGCGGTTATGCTCATGGAGCACGATCAGGGTCGTAAGCATGTCGGACTCATGAGCGATTCGGCTGAGAAAGCGTCGCAGGGCGACGAGGACGCGAAAAAGATCTTCATGTTCAACGCTATCGGCTACGCCAACCTCCTGCGCGAACACATCATGAAGGAAGACAATATCCTTTATCCTATGGCGGTCCAGCAGCTGGACGATGGAGACATGAGTGTTCTCATGGAGAAGTTCGACCATGTCGAACACCACGATATCGGGCATGGCGAACATGAGAAATATCTTGGCATCGCCGACAGGCTTGGCGAAAAATACGGCGTGAAAAGGACATCAGACCCTCAGATCCTCGGTCAGGGCGGCTTTTCATGCCATGGTATGTAACGATAATAGGAAGGTGAATTTGTAATGAGTGAGTTTATTGATAACCGGTCGCACCGCATCCGGACCATGAAAGATATCATCAAGCACCTCCACGAGGGAGGTGAGACGGAAGAGGTCAAATCCAGACTTAAGAAATTGGTTAAGGAAACCGATTCCACTGAAATTGCCGCGATGGAGCAGGAACTCATCAACGAGGGGATGCCTGTCGAGGAAGTTCAGTCCATGTGTGACCTCCACTCCGGCGTACTTCGTGAGATTCTGGTCGAGTCGGTCCGTCCCGAAGTCCAGCCCGGACATCCTGTTGAGACATTCAGTCGTGAGAATAAAGCGATCCAGGATCAAATCGATACCATTAGGGAAATTCTGGAGACAATTCAGAAATCCGATGCAAGCGAGCTCCCCGACGAACGTAACAACCTGCTGGCCGCACTCGGACTGCTTGAGGATATCGACAAGCACTACATGAGAAAAGAGTTTCTCCTTTTCGCGCGCCTTGAAAAATACGGTATAACGGGACCGTCGACCGTAATGTGGGGCAAGGACGATGAAGCGCGTGAATTCCTTACGAATTTCCATGCTGCCGTATCGGAATCAGGCAACTCAAAAAGCGCGCTGCTGGACGTAATTCTCAAACATGCCGAAATTGCTCTCAGGGCCATTAAGGAAATGATCTTCAAGGAAGAAAATATCCTGCTTCCCCTTTCGCTCAACACACTTACCGAAACCGACTGGGCCGAAATTTACAATCTAACGCCTGAATATGGCTGGTGCCTTGTCGAGCCTGGCGCTGATTACGTCCCGGCAGTTGAAATTCCCGGACCTGAAAAAATCAGTATTTCTGAAGATAAAGCCCTGGCTTTTGACACTGGCGCGCTGACTCCATCGCAGCTGACCGGACTTCTCGACGCTCTCCCAGTGGACCTGACATTTGTAGATAACGATGGGATTGTCCGGTACTTCAAGCACGGACCCGAACCTGCTTTCCAGCGGAATCGGGCTATTCTTGGACGCCATGTCCTTAACTGCCATCCTCCAAAAAGCGGCAACGTGGTCCAACAGATACTGGATGATTTCGCCGAGGGCAGGCAGGATGTCGCCGAATTCTGGATTGAATTCAGGGGTAAATTCATCCATATCAGGTATTTCGCTGTGCGGGATAAAGATGGAAAATTCCTCGGCACAATGGAAATGACCCAGGACCTGACAAGGCTGAGAAAAATCGATGGCGAGCGGCGCCTCCTTTCGTACGCGGAATAATTGAACAATGATCAAATTCCTCAAAAAACTCATGCGCGTATTTTACCGCGCGAAGTATACGTCGCAGGATATCGAGGGAATTGAAAATTCAGATCCAGGATTGTTCGGCTCAGTCACCAATGAACAGATGAAAGCGATCCTGAAGGCTCTTCCTGTTGACTTATCGTTTGTCGATGAAAAGGACCTTAACCGAATGGTGCTTCTGGGTCGTGAACCTGTATTCGACCGTGACGAGGGCATTATCGGAATGCCTGTAATCGATTGCCACAGCGAGAAGTCGCACGACATGGTGAAGCAGATTCTCAAAGACTTTAAATCGGGCGAGCAGGATGAGTGCGACTTCTGGATGACCTATGAAGGGAAATTTATCCACATCAAATACTTCGCGGTCAGGAATGCTGATGGAAAATATCTTGGCACACTCGAATTCGTTTACGATGCAACTAAAACACGCAAGCTGGAAGGCGCTCGTCACGAACTGATTTATGATTAATCGATTTTAAGTATTCAAAGGTCAGAATTTTTAATTAAAGGCTATTATTTGTTAATGGTAAGCACTCACTATTTGTTATAATTATTTGTTAAATGCGTTGGACTTGTGTGGCCCTTGCTTTTCTGCTTTTTGCAGGATGCTCTCTTCCGGCCAAAGAAATTCGACCTGACCTGTCGACCGATTCAGGTGGCAGCGACCCCATTTTCATCTGGGAAAATGTGGCCCTTTCGCCTGTCCCGTTAAAAGTCGGCAACACTGTTTCAAGAGCAATAGTCCCGGACACTCCCGATGGATTCAGCTGGACTGGAAACACAGGCCATGGATCCAGGCTCGATTTCCAGATTGGTGTTGTAAACTCTCCTTCCGACGTTAATTCCGGACCTTCAGATTTCTCTGACATTAATTATCAGATAACGGCTAATGGCATGGAAATTTTCAATGAGACCATCCCCATGTTGTTATCCGACGACTGGCTCCATTACAGTGTAGATTTGCCGGATACTGGTGCAGATGAGACCACACTGGATTTTTCAACCAGCATTGTAAATACAATTGGGCTTACCCCTGCCTGGGGACGTCCGACAATTGTCACACCGAGAGAAAATCCGCGCCACGTTATCCTGCTTGGCCTGGATACGCTCGCCGCAGGGCATGTCGGATGGTTGGGGTATGAACGCGATACAACTCCATTCCTGGATACGATCGCTGATAAATCAAACGTTTTCCTTAATGCTCATTCATCCTCTCCATGGACACTCCCCTCCTTTGCTACTGTCCTTTCAGGGCGTCCGCCATCGGTAACCGGCGCGAATCGCCGCAACCGCGGCCTGTCCCTGAACGAAGACATGATAGCGGAAGTATTTCACAGGAACGGATTTGTTACGTCCGGATTCGTAAATATTCCCCACCTTCAGGAAGCGGGATTTTTCCAGGGAAACGATCAGCAGTGGGAGGTTCACGACCACCGCGCGTACGAAGCCCTGAATCAGGCACGTAGCTGGCACGGCGACTTCGCCGACCAGGACACATTTGCGTTCATTCACCTGTTTGACGCGCATATCCCCTATGTCCCACCCGAAGGATTTGCCAGTCTGTTCAGGGACCCGGCGTATAATGGGTCGCATGCTGAAAACTGGATCCTTGACGCTGATACGGTCACACAAAACCATACCGACCCTTCAGTCTGGGCATCCATGTCTGATGAAGATCGAATCCAGTGCGAGGCTCTTTACGACTCTGAAATTCGAGGGATGGATTCGATGGTGGAAGAGTTTTTTGCATGGTATGAGTCTGCGGGTTTAATGGACAACACACTGCTCATAGTCTTCGCCGACCATGGCGAAGAATTTGGCGAGCACGGACGATGGGAACATGGCCATTCGGTATATGAAGAACAGATTAATGTGCCGCTGCTCATCCATTCACCCGGACAGGAATTAAGGCATAACATAGAAGGGCTGGTAGGAACGATCGATATTTACCCAACGCTGCTCGAATTATTCGATTTCACTTCGGAACAGAAACAGTGGGGACTGTCACTCATTTCGTTGATGAATGGAGAGGCTGACACTTCCTCAAGAACAATAATTTCAGAGTCTACATTATGGGGTCCTGAATTAAAATCGATCATAACCGGCTCGGAAGAGAAGTATATCTATAATCTTGCTGACGGACGTGAAGAACTCTACAACCTGATGGAAAATCCCGCTGAATCAGATTCCCTGGTTGAAAAAGATCCAGGGGAGCTGGCTGTATTCCGGGACGACCTTGAAAAATATATCTCGGAAACACTTTCAGGATGGCATATCAAGTTCCTCGCCGGCGATCAACCGATGCATATAGACTTGCATATAACATCCAGCGGAGAGCTCAGTAATCCGGCAGTCAAAGAGCAGATCTTTCAGGGGACCAAAAACAACTTATCCATTAACGGCGATGGAGAGCTGGTAATGAACTACGATCTGGTGCCGGGAGACAGCATCAAGCTTACCTTTGACTCTGAAAACGACTCCTATGTTACCGTGAACGGAACCATCGACGGCGCTGTCGCTTCTGAAGATATTTATGTCGGCGCGACTGGAAAAACCATGCCCCATTTGATGCAGCTATTGAATCCCGACGAGTTCGATCCCGACAAGCAGTACGATTTGACGTCGAGTATTACGGATCCGATTCTCGCGTTCCAGCTGCCGGATTATAACGGGCAGGAAGATCGCGGAGCATGGATCTGGACAGTCCCTGAGCAATTGCGGGCTGACGAAGGCGATTTATCTCCGGAGCAAAATCAGGAACTTGAAAGCGTAGGATATATTTTCCGCTAATTTCCGCTGTATGCCTTGTTAACTGCATCCCAGATTTCCTGCCGGAATCTTTCCTCACTGAAATTATGCCCCTGCTTTACCAGGTCTTCCGTAATAAAGGTCAGTTTCTCAAACCTCTCAATTCCGTCCATGACCGAATCCACGGTCTGATCCATGAAATGTAACCCTGTCACACAATCGATCACCGTCTCAGCCGCGCCACCGACACCATAAGCGATTGTTGGAGTCCCTGCGCAGGCAGCTTCGCATGGGACGATCCCGAAATCCTCGAGGGACGTATGCATTACCGCTTTCGCCCTTGCGACCAGTCCGGGTACATCTTCTTCCTCCACAAATCCAATGAATTCAACACATTCACCTGCGAGAGATTTTAACCTCGACATCTCCCCTCCTGTTCCGGCTACAACCAGTTTCCTGTTCATTCGCGAGCATGCCTCGACCGCAAGGTCGAGTTGTTTATATCCAACCAGCCTGCTGAGAATCAGGTAATAATCTTCTTTTTCGTCCGGAGAGACGGGAATGAACGATTTATCTCTGACCGGCGGATATATTACCTGTCCGTCCCTTTCATATATCCTGTTGATTCTCTCCCTGACCGCCTCGCTGATTGGAAGGAAATGGGTAACACGTTTTGATTTTTCCACATCCCACTTTCTAAGATTTTTGACCTGCGACAAAAATACAGCCCTTGTGATCGGACTCATTCTCGACGCATAGGTGTCCTTCAGATCCCAGACATATCGCATAGGCGTGTAGCAATAAGAAACATGAGGCACACCCTCATCCGGGATACATCCTCCCGCTGCGCAATGGCTCGATGAGAGCACAATATCGTACCCGCGAAGATCATAGCTTTCGACAGCCCGAGGAATGAATGGAAGATAATGCCTGTACCATTTAAGGGAATTGGGCCACTTCTGAATATAACTCGTTCTTACTTTTTCGGGTGGAAACCAGTCGGAAAACGCGTTTTTGTTATAAACCAGCGAATAGATCGGAGCGTCAGGCCATAGCTCGGAAAAGATCTTCAGGCATCTTTCCGCGCCACCGAGTGCGGTCAGCCATTCATGTACGATCGCGAGTTTCATTACGTCTTTTCCAGGACTTTCCTGTAAACCTCGGTATATTTTTCCCCGATCCTTTTCCAGCGATAAAGTTCCTTCAGGGGATTTTCAGCTTCCTTGATGAGCTGCAGCTTTTTGCGGTTAGTTACAAGGTCGATCAGGCCAGTCGCGAGGGCTCGTGGATCGTTTCGCTCCACGAATTTTATTTTCTCCTGGTCGTAAAGCTCTACAATCTCCGTATCCGGCTCTGTTGTTACTATTGGGAGATCCCACATCAGCGCTGCCGCCAGGCTGCTCCTCCTGAAACTGAATCCATCGAGAAACGGGAACACCCCGACATCCGCTCCCATAAAAATTTCAGGAATTACCTTGTCGCTAACCCGTCCGGCGAAGATAACCTGCTCGTTCACTCCGAGCCCCCTGGCTTGCGCTGCAATTTTCCTGTGGAATTCAACTTCCGCCGGCCTGTGGTCGCCTGCAATGACCAGCTTTGGAGTCTCGCCTTCCAGCTTCAGAAATCTTATCGCCTTATAAAGGATCTCGATTCCTTTCGATAGTGTCGGTGTTCCATAATGCAGGAGTACTACGTCATCCTCTCCGGCACCCCATTTTTCACGGGCGGATTTTCTGTACCCGTTCAGTTCTTCTTCAGAAAAATCATCTTTCGACGGACCAACCGATCCCGAAGGTATTGTCGCGGTGATTTTTTCAGTAATGGTGGCATGTTTCCGTATTAGCGCGTTGAGTTCTGTCGGACAGGGCAATACGACAGCATCGGCAGGATCGATGAGGATAAAACTTGCAGTGCGCCTGAGTGCGTGGCTGATCTTGAATTCATGGAGCGTTACGACAATTTTATATCGCTTACGCCGGGTCCTGAGAAGCATTGGAAGAAAAGGAAGGCCAAGGCCTTTACCATAGGCTTTTGCCGGATAATGGATGTGCAGT